>WNGI01001608.1_pt1 | contig 19031 bp, 17 predicted proteins | sample 5400621 | NCBI WGS metagenome assembly WNGI01 (sample SAMN13153374, study PRJNA577476) | soil metagenome | isolation source: 20 cm soil or saprolite under Garry oak tree replicate 1 | place: USA:California | collected 2016-06-15
CGGTGGGGCAGCGCTCGGTGGCGCAGCGGCCTGCGGTGCTGCCTTCTGCGCGGGAGCAGTGGAAGCCTCTCCCTGCGACTGCGGCGGCTGCGGAGCGGGCGACTGGGCAGGCGCAGCAGCTGATGCAGCAGGCTGCGCGGCGGATCCGACGATCGCATCGATGTTCTCGTCGGGATTCGCGATCACCGCCAGCAGCGTCCCGACCGGAGACGCATCACCTTCATTGGCGAGCCGCTTGCGCAGTACACCGTCGCCTCGGGCGACGAGCTCCATCACCGCCTTGTCGGTTTCGACTTCGGCGAGCACGTCACCGGATTTCACGGCATCGCCCTCGTTCTTGTTCCATTTGACGAGGCGGCCTTCTTCCATCGTCGGCGAGAGCGCCTCCATCACCACTTTCGTTGCCATAGTAGCTCAGTCGAGGTACATGACTTTCTTGATGGCCGCGATGGCCTTTACCGCGTCCGGCTTTGCTGCCCTTTCCAGGTTCTTGGCGTACGGCATCGGCACGTCCTCCTGGTGGACGCGCAGCACCGGCGCGTCGAGATCGTCAAAGCATTCGCGCTGGATGAAATCGACGACTTGCGAGCCCATGCCGCAGACCTCCAATCCCTCCTCCAGAACTATCGCGCGATTGGTCTTCTGCACCGAGCGCGCGATCGCTTCCACATCCATCGGGCGTACCGTGCGGAGGTCGACGACGTCGATGTTGATTCCTTCCTTGGCGAGGTCATCGGCGACGCGCATTGCCACCAGTACCATCTTCCCGTGAGTGATCACGGAACAGTGATCGCCCTCTCGTTTCAGCTCCGCGACTCCGAGCGGAACGATGTGCTCTCCATCGGGCACCTCGCCCTTGGTGTTGTAGAGCATCTCGCCCTCCAGGAAAATCACCGGATTGTCGTCCCGAATCGCGGATTTGAGAAGCCCTTTGGCGTCGGCGGGCGTGCCCGGGGTGCAGACCTTCAATCCCGGGATGTGAGCGAGCCAGCTCTCCCACGCCTGCGAGTGCTGAGCGGCGAGTTGCAGCGCGGAACCGTTGGGGCCGCGAAACACCATCGGCATTTTGTACTGTCCGCCCGACATGTAAAGCATTTTCGCCGCGGCGTTCACCACTTCGTCGAGGGCGAGCAACGCGAAATTCCAGGTCATGAATTCGACGATCGGGCGGAGGCCGACCATCGCCGCGCCGACGCCAACACCGGCGAAGCCGAGCTCGGTGATCGGAGTATCCACGATGCGCATCGGACCGAACTCGTCGAGCAGTCCCTTGGAGACCTTGTAGGCGCCGTTGTACTGCGCGACTTCCTCACCCATGAGGAAGACGCGGTCGTCGCGCTGCAGCTCCTCGCGGAGCGCCTGCGTCAAGGCGTCGCGGTAGGTGGCAACTGCCATGTCAGGAGCCCGAGTCCGCGTAGACGTCGGTGTAAAGCTTCTCGAGCGCGGGCTCCGGGCTGGCGTCGGCGAAATCCCATGCGTCCTGCGCGATTGCCTTTGCTTCATCGTCGAGCTTGCGCATCTCACCTTCGGTGAGCTCGCCAGCCTCGAACATGCGGTTGTGGAGGAGCAGGATGGGATCCCTTTTCATGTTCTCCTCGAGTTCGTCCTTGGTGCGATAGGTGCCGCTGACCGCGTCCGACATCGAGTGTCCCATGAAGCGGTAGGTCTTCATCTCGATCAAAGTCGGCCGCTTTTCCTTGCGCGCCCGCTCTGTCGCGCGCGCCATGCACTCGCGAACGGCGAAGACGTCCTGGCCATCGATCGACTCGCCTTCCATGCGATAGCCCTTGGCGCGGACGAGAACATCTTCGTTGGCGGTGGAGCGGGAGATTACGGTCCCCATGCCGTAACGATTGTTCTCGATGACGAAGATGACCGGAAGCTCCCACAACGACGCGAGATTCAGGGCTTCGTGAAATGCGCCGATGTTGACGGCCGCCTCTCCGAAAAAGCAGACGCAGAGCTGATTACCGCGGCGATATTTTATCGCGAAACCAACGCCAGCCGCGATTGGTACATGACTGCCGACGATGCCGTGTCCGCCGAGGAAGTTCGTCTTGGCATCGAAGATGTGCATGGAGCCGCCCTTGCCGCCCGAGCATCCATCGGCGCGTCCAAACAACTCCGCCATGACGGAGCGCGGACTGATGCCGCGCGCCAGTGCCTGTCCGTGATCGCGGTAGGCGGTGATCACGTAGTCGTCCGGGCGGATCATCGACATCACGCCGGTGGAAATCGCTTCCTGTCCGATGTAGAGGTGGCAGAATCCGCCGATTTTTCCGAGTGCGTACGCTTCGGCGCAACGCTCCTCGAAGCGTCGCTGCAGGAGCATCGAATGGAGTAGCTCGCGACGGAGCTCGGGAGTCGTTGCAGCGAGATCGTTCGCCGCCCCTGAATCGGCGCCGTTGTCGCCGGGCGCGCCTTTCTCTTTGCGCTTCTGGGCAGGCGCGGGTGCGCGCTTCGCGTCAGTGCTCATACGCCAGCTGCCTGAACCTGCTCCCACGCGTGATAGCTGGAGCGAACGAGCGGACCTGATTCGACGTGCCGAAATCCCATTTCCATTCCAATCTCGTACAGCTTTCTGAATTCCTGCGGAGTATAGTAGCGATCGAGCGCGATGTGGGCGTCCGACGGTCGAAGGTACTGTCCGAGTGTGAGAATATCGACGTCGACTTGGCGCAGATCGCGCATCACGGCGACGACTTCTTCAATGGTCTCACCCATCCCGAGAATCATGCCGGTCTTGGTCGGTATGTCTGGTGCGATGCGCTTGGCGTAGCGGAAGATCTCCATCACTCTCGGGTAGCGACCTCCGGGTCTCGCCTTCTTGTAGAGTCGGGGCACCGTCTCGGTATTGTGATTGTAGATCTCGGGGCCGGCTTCCAGAACGGTACGAATGCTATCCTCGTTCCCCTGGAAATCCGGGACCAACACCTCGACTGAGCAGCCGGGAATCCGCTCATGGATCTGGCGGATCGTCTCGGCGAAGACCCAGGCGCCGAAGTCGGGGAGGTCGTCTCTATCAACCGATGTTATCACCGCATGCTGGAGTGCCATCTCGGCGATCGCCTGCGCGACGCGGTACGGCTCCGCAATGTCGTACTTGGGAGGACGGCCGTGAGTGACGGCGCAGTAGGCGCAATTCCTGGTGCAGACGTCGCCCAGAATCATGAAGGTGGCGGTGCCGTGTTCCCAGCATTCGCCGACGTTGGGGCAGCGCGCTTCCTCGCAGACGGAATGGAGGTCGAGCTCGCGCATCAATTGCTTGAGCCGCATGTAGTTGGGGCCCCCGGGCGCCCTGACCTTGAGCCACGACGGCTTGCGCTCCGGGAGAGGCTCGGTGCGATGGCGGCCCATGATCTGGTAGAGAGGATCGGTCATTAAGGGCACTGGTTTCTGGCGCGACTAGAGGGGATGCAAGTTTCGAAGAACTGGTTTTTCATGAGCCCAACCTCGAGCCCTTTCGCCGTCGAGCAGTCTCAATCTACACTAAAACCTATCCGGCCGAAATTGTGACAAGTCGCGGCTAAGTGGTGTTCCAGTCACGAGATCGGCGATTATATCCCCCGTCAGGGGGGCCATCAGGACCCCGTTGCGCGAATGGCCGCAGGCGTAAACGAGCGATGGACGCTCCGGATCAACGCCGATGATCGGCAGCATGTCGGGAGTGACGGGGCGAAGTCCGGCTGAGGGATTGGCTCGTTCGGAAAGCGCCAGGCTCGGACAAATCTCCTCCGCGGCCGCGCGAACTTTTCTGACTCCTTCTCGCGTAGTGGTCGCATCGAATCCAACGTTTTCCATTGTGCTGCCGCCGATCGTATGATCTCCGCGCGGAACGACGTATCCACGCGGGCCGTATGCGACGTGGCGGAGCGGCAAGCTCGAATAGGATATGAGCTGTCCTCGCGCTGGCGTCACCGCGCGAGCGAAGCCTGCGCCGGAGATTTGCCCGACCCACGCCCCGGCAGCGACGACGACGTGGCGAGCAGCGTAAGTCGAACGAGATGCGGTCTTCACCGTCGCGGAAGCAGCGCGGGCGTCGATCGCCGTCACGATATTCTGAACGCTCTTGATGTGCTCACTCGCGGAAATCAATTGCTGCAACGCTTCGAGGAGAGCAACGTTGTCGACCGCGCCGTCATCCGGATTGAATACGGCTCCGACGCCGTGAGAAAGCGCGGGCTCGAGCTCGGCCAGCTCCTTTGCGTCGAGCCAGCTACTGGTCGCGAGCGCGGACTTCTTCAGACCCTTGATGCCCTTTGCGCTGAGCGCCACCTGGAGAATCCCGAGTCGGTTGAGGGGAACCGCAAGCCCGGTGCGATCGGCCAGAAAGTCCACGTAGGATGGGTAGCGGTCTCGTGCCGCGACGCCGAAATCGTGAGCCGGCCCGGAGGCTCGTTCGACCGAGGGCGCGAGCATTCCGGCCGCGACAGGTGAGGCCTCACCTGGCCTGTGCTGGCCGATCAGGGTGACGGAGATGCCGCGCTCCGCCAGTGCTACAGATGTAGTGAGGCCGATCAACCCCGCCCCGACCACGATTACCTCGTCGGTCAGCTTGTCCGAGCCTCGCATTCGCTCTCGTGAAACTGGGCGGCGTGCTGTATCGTAGGGACTACAGTCACCGTTTCGGAGAACTTCATGCTACGCGCCATCTTCATGATCGGCCTATTCGCCATGCTCGGCCTCTTTGCCGTGGGCATGGTGTTCAAGCTATTCGGCGGAATCGTTGGTCTCACCTTCTTCATCGTCGGACTCGCGATCAAGGTAGTGATCGTCGGCGGACTGCTGTACTTCGGGATCCGGATTCTTAGCCCGGGCACCGCCGCGCGGCTGCGGGAGAAATTTGCCGGGACTAGGCTCACGCGGTACTAGACCCGATTGAGAACTAAAAACTACGCTGCTGCCCGCTTCCCGCTAAACGCTTCCCGCTGCGCGCTGCCGACGACGGGACAGATGTGCGGGCATTCAACGACACCAAACCAAAATCGGTTCTCTGGGCTTTACGAGATCGGTCCCGACGTTTTGAGCGCTTAGCGATCAGCGCTTAGGCGGGTAGCGGGCAGCAGCGTAGTTCTCAGTTGAACTTCACCTGCCGTTCTCGATCGCCTCAACAACTCCCCAAACCAGCATCGGCACCATTATCTCGTGGTGCCCCGTGATCTCGTAGCCTTTTCCGCTTCCCTGAGTCGGGCGCTGCACGACGTTCACGCGCGGCCGATAGTGGCGCTGCATGTCGAGGTCGCAGGTCGTGAACCCGGTCGGCTTCCCATCGTTCAAATTGCGCGCAATCGTAAGCGCCTTGAGGAACACCTCGGGCATGATCACGGCGCTGCCGAGGTTGAGGACGACTCCTCCGTCGTGCAGAGCGGGAAGTGACGCGGCGAGCCGCCGGAAATCGCGGTGGCTGGTGTCTCCGATCGCGGCGCCATTGGTCGCGGGGTGCTGGTGTATGATCTCCGCGCCGAGAGCGGCGTGAACCGTACACGGAATTCCCAGTCGGTAGGCTGACAAGAGCACCGACAGCTCGGGATTCGAGAGAGAATCGTCCTCGAGGGCGCGCGCCAGCGCTTCACCCATCCCCCAGCCGCTCTTCATGCCGGTAGTGAAGGCCTGATTCATTCCCCGACCGGTCTCCTCGGCCATGCCGAAGGTGCCGTCCACGAGGCCGCGCGCGACGTCCTCTGATGTCGCGCCAAAGCGCGCGATCTCGTAATCGTGGATGGCGGCGGAGCCGTTCATCGCGAGGTGAGTGATCACGCGGCGATTCATCAGATCTATGAGAAGCGGGGCAAGCCCCGTCTTGACGATGTGCCCGCCGAGCATCACGACCACGGCGCAGTCGTTCTTCTTGGCCGATGCAATGGCGTCGACGACGCGCAGGAAATCCCGCGCGACCAGAACGTCGGGGAGCGACTTGAGGAACGCCGAGAAGCTGCGATCCTTGCCGGGCGGAGAAGCAAATTCGGCAGCGGCTACTTTGTTGGGCCGACGCGCGATCGGAACCGTGCGAACTTTCGATAGATCGGCTTCCGCAATCGGAGCCGACGCGGGGGAAGGAGCCGAAGAGCGGGAGCGCGGGACGCTCTTCGACTTTGCTCCGGACCCCTTCGGCCCGGAGGGACGTGAGCGCGGTCCGCGATTACCGCCTACGGTTTCGGCGATGGGAGGTAGGACTTGAGATAGAGATTCAGCGACCCAAAAGAGAGCTTCGACTTGAGCTGAACCATAATGTGCCGGTCATCGTCGGTGAGCCAAAGCTCGGCGTGTCCATTCTCGGAGAAGATTCCCTTCGTCTTGATGACTGGTTGGATCACGATCGCGTTGAATGTACCCGCTGGAACGCTTACTCGCTCCCTGCGCAGCACGCGAATCCGTACCGGATTCCGGTCGGGCCGGAAATAGCGGTTGAAGTCGTACGTCTGACCGACTTCGAGCGGGATGGTGCGAATGAAGTAGAGGAAAGACCCGTCATCGAGTGGCTGGCTGACGGACTCCTCTTCCTTCACGGGTCTCTTGGACGTCTGAACGAACACGGCGCGCTCGGGATAAATCTCGAATCTGCGCTCGACATCCTTTCCACCTTCCTCGAGCTCCTGAACGAATCGCAGCGACGACAGAGTCTCCGCATCCATCCAGCTCTCGTACACGTCGTTCACGCGGTACAGGAAATTGCCGCCCTGCACCCAGAATGCGGTGTGCCACACGGGCCGGCCACGAAGGTTGTCCAGCGCGACGACTTCCATGTGCGCGTTGCCGACTCTGAGCGCGCCGAACTTGACGTCGTACTCCATGCGCTCGCCTGGTCCGAACGGAACCTTCGCGCGCTTGATCGTCGACGCTACGACAGTCTGGGCACCTGTGGTCGGAACCGTACCCGTCGGCTGCGCCCAGGAGCTCGTGGCGGCTGCCGCGACAAGCGCGAAGCTGGAAATGAGAGACTGTCTCACGCCGGGCCCCCGGCGGGAGAGGCGAGGAGGCGCGCCCTGCGGGCGAAACGGAAAAGGCTGAGCGCATCAGCCACTGGCCGGACTCTGGATTCGCGGGTACGCACGTCATAGCGCGGCGCCAGATCAACGGTCTCCACCCTGCGCGCAAAGCGGCGCGCCTTGAGCAGCAACTCCATGTTGGCCGCCCAGCCATTGCTGGTGACGACAGGCTTGTCGCCAATGGCCTTCAACATCTCCCGGAGCACCGAGATTCGATAGAGGCGAAATGTCGTGAACGGATCGGCAACGCCGGTCCTCGGAAGACCGGCGCGCTGAATCCAATCCGCCAACAGGCGAAGCCGCCGCACTGGAGCGGGAGCTTCGCTCATTTCCTGTTTGGCCGCTACAATGTCGGCGCCACCCTCAAAGCGTTTGACGAGCTCGGGAATGTGCTCCGGCTGATCGGTGAAATCGGCCTGCATCAGGATCATGGCATCACGACGAGCATATCGCGTGCGCCGGGAGACTTCGCGGGTGAGCCTGTCGAGGGCGAACCCAAACCCCTGGCGTTGGTCACCACGAAGAATCGTAAGCGGGATCACGTCGGCATAAGGCCCGAGCGTCTCGCGCGTGCCGTCGGTGCTTCCATCGTCGTAGACGACGATCTCGTACTCGCGCGAGTAGTCCTGGAAAACGCGCCGGATGCGCCAAAGGAGGACGCCGACGGTTTGGCCTTCGTTGTAGGTCGGAATACAGATATAGATCAAAGTGTTTCCGCTGTGATTAGTGGCAGCGCGTGAAGCCGCTGCACAGGCAAGATAGGAGAACTAGACGATCAATCGCTACCCCGCGATGACTCTATGGTACACCTCAGCTGTTCGTTCGATCATTCGCTTGGCATCGAATTCCCGGGCCCGCAATCGGGCGCCCTCACCCAGCTTGGCGCGAAGGGCTTCGTTGGTGATCAACTCGGCGGCGGCCCGCGAGAATCCCTGAACGTCGCCCGGGGGCACGAGCAATCCGCTCTTTCCGTCCTCGATGACCTCTGGAAGGCCTCCGACAGCGAACGCTATCGGTGGAATCCCCAAGGCCATCGCGTCGATGACGGAGGTGCCCAATCCCTCTGACCTGGCGGGATGCCAAAGCACATCGAGTCCCGCGACCGCGTCGTGAATCTCCTCAACGAAGCCGGCGTCGAAGCCTTCGACACCTGCCACGGAAGTACCGCCTTTCCCTTTGCCGCCCAGCATCACGAGGCGCGTGCGCCTGAACACTTCGCCCGGCAACCGGCGCGCGATGCCGCCGACGAGATCGAGGCCCTTCTCCTGCGTCATCGCGCCGACCATTCCACAGACGACCGTCGTCGTTGGCCACCCGCGCTCACGGCGCCAGTTGCGCGGCCGCTTCACCTGCGGAACCGGCAAGCCTGAATACACAACCTCGATTCGATCGGAAGGCACGCCGGCTCTCACCATCACTTGTCTCACGGCGTTGGAGATGGCGATGAACGCGTCGATCCCATGGCGGTATTTGAGGCGAACCTGCTTCGGAGCGAAAGCGACGCGACGAGTTACGACGAGGCGCGTGCTTCGCCTGCCGAGCAACGCGAGCCTGGCGATGGAATGCGAGCGCGCGTCGTGCGCGTGGACGACGTTCGCCCCCCACTCCCGCGCGACGGCGCGCAGCTCGCGCGCTGATCGGATGTCCCATTCTCCGCGCAGGGTCAGACGGTAGGTGGGAAGGCCCGCACGCTCCGCTCGTCTGATGAGCGGTGATCCGGTTGGAGCTACGACGAGCGTGCGATAGCCGAGATCGCGCAGTCCCGTGGCGAGGAGAAATACCTGGCGCTGGCCGCCGCGCCAGCTGCGCCCGGAATCGACGTGAAGAATCCGGGGGAGCTCCACTACGCCTGGAGCTTCCGCGCGAACGCCTTGAACAGACCTCGGTCCCAGGGTTCCGGCGAGTCGGTCATCTCTTCGGGGTGCCATTGCACGGCCATCACCCACCAGTCGTTTTTGGTGGACTCGAGACCTTCGATGATCCCGTCGGGAGAGCGGGCGGTGACGCGCATTCCCTTGGCCACGCGCTTCACCGACTGGTGGTGGAATGAATTGACCGTGACGTGCTCGGCGCCGACCGCCTTGGCGATGAGAGAGCCCGGTTCGATGTCGACCGCGTGCGAGCGCGAATCGCGTGGACCATCTTCGTCATGGGCGATGTCGGTCTTGCACTGCGATCCGATGTCCTGCACGAGCGTTCCGCCGAGGGCCACGTTCAGGATCTGGATCCCACGGCAGATCGCGAGCACCGGCATTCCCCGGGCTTTCGCTTCCTCAATGAGTCTGGATTCGGTCGCATCGCGCGCGGCGTTGACGGAATGTAATTTTTCGTGCCGCTCTTCTCCGTAACGCGCTGGATCGACATCTTCACCGCCGGTCAAAACCAGGCCCGAGACGGAATCGAGAACCGCGGCCGCGGCGCTGTCGCTCGAGAGCGGCGGCACGATGAGTGGTACGAGGCCTGCATTTTCGAGGGCAGTTACGTAGGCGGCGGTAAGCCGGACACGACTGGTATCGCCTTCTTGGCGGATGCTAGCGGTAACAGCAACAGTGCAGGCTGGAACCGGCTTGCGCGCGGACGACACGAGTGATCTCTCTTCGACAGGGTACGTTGACATTGCTGTTCGCCGCCGCGTCGGCGACAATGGCGCAACCTCAAAGTCTGAACGGCCCGCCCGTCACCTGCAAGGGGGAGCGTATCAGTCGCATCGACATCGATGCGAACCCGCCCTTCCGCGTCACCGGAGACAGAATCTGGCAGCGGGCCGGAAGGCTAGCGGCGAAGCAGCACGTGACGACGAGGGAATCCGTGATTCGCCGCTATCTCGCGCTGCAGCAGGGTGACCGGTGCACCGAGGTTCGCCGCGCGGAATCGGAGCGCATCCTGCGCGCGCAGCCGTTCTTCGCCGATGCGACGGTGCTGGCGTATGCCGATAGCGCCGGCGGGGTCATACTAAGCGTTACGACCGTGGACGAAGTCTCGATCATCCTCGGCCTTGGATTGATCGCCAAGTCTCCCCATCTGCATTCGCTGCGACTCGGCGAAGACAATCTCTTGGGCAGCGCGATCCACGCCGACGCCTCGTGGAAGGCGGGCGAGAATTTCCGGGACATCTACGCCGGCAAGTTCATCGACTACCAGTTTCTGGGAAGACCGTACCAGCTCGAAGTCGAGGGAGGCCGCCGCGAGCTGGGGAGCGACTGGACGACGGAGCTCGCCCATCCATTCCTGACCGACTTGCAGCGGCTGTCGTGGCGAACCACGGCCGGCAACGAGAATGGATATTTCCAATTCAAGAGACTGGACGCGGACCCCTCTGCGCTGCGCATCCAACGGTCGTACAGCGACATCGGGGGCGTGGTGCGGATAGGTCCTCCACTTGGGCGTCTCGCGCTTGTGGGCGGATCAATCTCGTTCGAAGACGAGAACCCCGGCGCGCGGCCAATTCTCGTCACCGACACCGCTCTGGTGCCGGACACCAGTACGGCGCTCTTCGACAGGTACACGAAGCATCAGACGGCCAGGCTCAATTTCCTCTGGGGCTTGCGCAACGTCCGATTCCTGCCCGTGATCGGTTTCGACGCGCTGGAGGGTGCTCAGGATCTCAGAACTGGAATCCAGGTAGGGACAGTACTTGGAAAGGGGGCGAGATTTCTGCGCGGCAAGGAGCGAGACATGTTCGGATCCACCGACATTTATGCCGGCATGGCGACTGCGATCTCATACGCAGCCCTCAACATCGCGGGAGAGGGCAGGCGCGACGAAGACGGCAACTGGGACGGTATCCTCACCCACGGCCGGGCGGCGCTTTACCTGAAGCTGTTCAACAGGCAGACATGGATGACGGACCTGACCTGGAGCGGGGGATGGAGGCAGAGGATTCCATTTCAGCTCACGTTCTCGGATCGTGATGGAGGCCTGCGCGGATTCAAAGGTGCGGAAGTGGGAGGCGCGCGAAGACTCATTGGCCACATAGAGGATCGGTACTTGATAGGGCGGTACAAGAAATTCGCGACCATAGCAGTGGCTGGCTTCGCCGAAGGAGGCAAGCTATGGGCGGGAGATTCACCGTTCGGAGTGAATACTCCGCTCTACTCCTCGGTCGGGTTCAGCATCCTCGCGGCTTCGCCGCCGCAATCGCGCCGGACGATCCGGGCGGATTTCGCGTTTCCGATCAAGGGCGAGAGAGAGCACAGCTTGGAAGTTCGACTGACGGTGCGCGATTTCACGAGAACGTTCCGAGTCGAGCCGGAGGACGTTTCCAACAGTCGCGAGCGGTCCGTTCCGGCGAGCGTATTCAGCTGGCCGTAGTCACTCCCTAAAAAGATCGTGTAGACCGCGAGCTCAGCGATCTCCCGCCGGCACTCCACGCATCATCTTTCCGACGGGAAACACGAGCAGGCCGCAGACCACCGCCGCGATGAAGAGGAAGATCGACGTCTGTTGGAACAACGTCGGCATGTCCTGAAGCTTCTCGGGATCGACGCGGCCGCCGACGAGACCAGCGATCAGGTTTCCCAGCGCCGCCGCCATGAACCAAACGCCCATCATCTGACCCTTGAACTTGTAGGGGGCGAGCTTGGTCATCGAGCTGAGGCCAACTGGACTCAGAGACAGCTCACCGATGGTCTGCAGGAAATAACTGAACACCAGCCACCACGGCGAGACGCGGACATTGCCGCCTCCCTTGATCACGATATTCGCGGCAATCAGCATCACCACGAACCCGAGTCCGGCGAAGAATAATCCCCACGCGAACTTCGCCACGCTCGACGGATCTTTCCCCCGCCTGCCCAGCGCAATCCAAACTCCAGCAAAAACCGGCGCCAGCAGAATCACGAAGACAGAGTTGGCGGCCTGGAGCCAGAGGGTCGGCATCTCCCAGCCGAACACGACTCGATCGGTGTAATCGCGGGCGAAGAGGTTGAGGGAAGTAGGAGCCTGCTCGAACGCCGACCAGAAGATTGCGGCGAAAATGAAGAGAAGGATGATGATGACGACGCGTTTCTTCTCCTCCATGTTCAGTCCACCACCGACGAACAGATAGATGAAATACACCAGCGCCGATCCGACGATGACGAGCGTCATCTTCTGCGCCAGCGAGACCGGATTGACATGGAGGATCCCAGCCATCGTCAGCACGACCAGCAGAGCAATCACAGCCACGGCGATCAGGACAGTCAACCTGACTCTGCGGTGCTCGGCGGGATCAGTCGACCCCGGGATCATACCAATGTTGCCGAGGGTCTTGTCAGCGCGAAGCCGGTAGGTGATGAGGCCAATCACCATTCCTACTCCCGCCGCACCAAAGCCAAGGTGCCAACCCACGCGCTCGCCCAAATAACCGGTGATGAGCGGAGCGACGAGCGCGCCGATGTTGATTCCCATGTAGAAGATCGAGAAGCCCGCGTCCCGCCGTGATCCACCCTCGGGGTAGAGCTCGCCGACGATCGCCGAGATGTTCGGCTTGAGCAGTCCTGTTCCCATGACGATGAGAACCAGGCCGATGAAAAACGCCGAATGCGCGAAGACAATGGACAGGGCGATCGACAGGTGGCCGAGCGCGATGAGAATTCCACCGTACCAGATCGCGCGTCTCAAGCCGAGGAGTCTGTCCGCGATCCAGCCGCCGGGCAGCGACGCCAGATAAACGCACGCGGCGTAGATGCCGACAATCGACGACGCCGTCGTTCTGTCGAATCCGAATCCGCCCGATGTCAGAGCGGCTGTCATGAACAGGACGAGAAGCGGGCGGATCCCGTAGTACGAGAACCGCTCCCACATCTCGGTGAAGAAGAGCGTGGAGAGTCCTACGGGGTGTCCGAAGAACGTGCGTCCGCTCAAGCCGCGGTCGAATCCTGGCGGTGGCGCGTCGGTCGTGACTGTGCCTGTCTCAGCTTTGAGGACGTCTCTCGAGTCTCTGGCCATTTTTAGGAAGAGTGAGGGTCGCTACGCGTGGACCGACGCGAGCGGCAGATACCGCTCGGGCGGATGTACGCCACCTGCCTGCTGCTGTTCCTCCCACGTGATCGTCGTGGGTGTTTGCTTTATGCATGCCACGAGATGTCCCGGCGCCTTCTCCTCCAGCGGCGGAACGATCTTCGCGCACGCCGCATCCTTGGCGGGATGATGACAACGCGGATGAAAGACGCATCCGGACGGCGGGTTCGCCGGTGACGGGACATCGCCCTGCAGAATGATTCGCTCCTTGCGCGCGTGCGGGTCCGCAACCGGCACCGCCGATAGAAGGGCCTGGGTATACGGCATCAGCGGCTCGCGGTAGAGATCGTCCGCGGTCGCGAGCTCCACGACTTTGCCGAGGTACATGACGGCGACGCGGTCGGCGATGTGCTCGACGACGGAAAGGTCGTGGGCGATGAACATGTACGTCAGATCGTGCTCGCGCTGGAGATCGCCGAGCAGGTTTATCACCTGCGCCTGCACCGAGACGTCGAGCGCGGATACCGGCTCGTCACAGACGATGAACCTGGGCTCGACGGAAAGCGCCCGCGCGATCCCGATGCGCTGGCGCTGACCACCGGAGAACTCGTGGGGATATCGGTTTGAGTACTCGGGACGAAGCCCGACTTCCTGGAGGAGCTGTCGCACGCGCGCGTCGGCCGCCGCTCCTTCGGCCAGCTTGTGAATCGTCAATCCTTCCCGAATGATCGCGCCGACGGTCATCCGCGGATTGAGTGAGGAAACCGGATCCTGAAAAATGATCTGCATCTCGCGTCGAAGCGCGCGCAGCTCCGTAGTGCCCATCGATCTCACATCGCGCCCCTCGAATTTGATGTCGCCAGATGTCGCTTCGATGAGCCGGAGAATCGTGCGTCCGGTTGTCGTCTTGCCGCAGCCGGATTCGCCGACGACACCGAGGGTTTCGCCGCGCGCGACGTCGAACGAGACATCGTTCACCGCTTTCACGGCGCCAACCTGGCGCGCGAGAACGCCCTTCTTGATCGGGAATTCCTTCCTGAGATTCCTGACCGAGAGAAGAGGCTGTGTGCCGTTCATGCCGCTGCCACTCCTTCTTCGACGACCAGTGGCGGGTGCGGATGGTTTCTGCGATCGGGCTCGATCGCGAGGTGGCAGCGCGATACGTGAGCCACTCCAATCTGATAAAGCGGCGGGTGCTCCTGCTCGCAGAGCTCCCATGAATAGGGACATCGCGTACGGAAGCGACAGCCGTGCGGCCAGTCCGTCGGGGCCGGCACCGTTCCCGGGATCACGTTGAGGCGATCCTGGTCGTGGCCGATGTGAGGCATCGAGTGCATCAGCCCCTCCGTATACGGATGGTGCGGCTTGGCGAACAGCTCGTCGACGTCGGCCTGCTCCACGATTTCGCCCGCGTACATCACGATCACTCGCGACGTCGTTTCGGCGATGACGCCCAGGTCGTGCGTGATCATGAGGATCGAAGTGCCGATCTTTTTCTGGAGATCTACGAGTAGATCCAGGATCTGCGCCTGGATCGTGACGTCGAGCGCTGTCGTCGGCTCATCGGCAATGACGAGCGCCGGCTTCATCATGAGCGCCATCGCGATCAACACGCGCTGGCGCATTCCACCCGAGAGCTGGTGCGGGTACTGCTTCGCCCGCGTCTCAGCGTCGGGAATACCCGTCAGGGCGAGCATCTCGACCGCGCGCGTCCATGCTTCCTTCTTGCCCGTGCCCGCGTGGACGCGCGCGACTTCGGCGACCTGATCACCCACGGTAAACACCGGATTGAGCGCCGACATCGGCTCCTGGAAGATCATCGAGATGCGATTGCCGCGGATGTCGCGAATCTCCTCGTCGCCGAGCGTGACGAGATCCTTCCCCTCGAACTCGATGCGGCTGCCGGGCTCGATTCTCCCCGGCGGCTGGATGAGTCTCAGAATCGACAGAGCGGTGACCGATTTGCCGCAACCGGATTCTCCGACGATGCCGACGGTCTCGCCGGCGCCGATGTCGAAGGAGACGCCATCGACTGCGCGCGCGACGCCACTCTCCGTATAAAACCAGGTGCGCAGGTCGTGAATCGAGAGGAGCGGAGGCGCCATGATCTCAGGAGCGCCGTTCGTATGCGTCGCGGAGCGCTTCGCCCAGGATGTTCAGCGTCATCACCGTGAAGACCATGAAGAGACCGGGAAAGAGTGACATCCACCACAGAGTTGCGACCTGGTCCGCGCCGTCCTGAATAATATTTCCCCAACTGGCCTGCGGTTGTGGAACGCCGATGCCCAGGTACGAGAGTCCGGCTTCGAGGACGATAACGTGAGCGACGCCAAGTGTTGCCGCAACGACAATCGGGGAGACGAGATTCGGAAGCAGGTGTCTCAGCAGAATCCGTCGCCGGCTGGCGCCGAGTGCGCGCGCAGCGGTGACGAATTCCGCGTGCTTCAACGCAAGAACCTGACCTCTGACGATGCGACTGAGCCCGAACCACCCCGTGAACCCCAGAAACAGCACCAGCGCGCCGATCGACAGTCGCGGCCACGCCACCAGCACTCCGATGAGAAGCAGCAGGCGCGGGATCGAGAGAAACGCATCGAGCACGCGCATCATGAAGGCATCGAGCAGTCCGCCGGCGTAACCGGCGACCGCGCCGTACGCGACGCCCAACGTCAGGCTGACGAGAGTCGCCAGAACCCCGATCGCCAACGAGAGACGAGCGCCGTAGATCACGCGGCTTAGCACATCCCGGCTGTACGGGTCGGTCCCGAACGGGTGCGCGAGCGAGGGCGGCAGATCCTTCAGCGCGACGATATCCGGCTGCGCCGACGGATCATAAGGGGCGATGAGCGGAGCGAGCGCGCCCACGAGGACGATGATCCCCAGCACGACCAGCGCGGCACGCGACGCTCTGGCGCGCAGAATCCGGCGCACGCCGAGCGCGAGGGGGGACTCGCGCGGACGCGGCGCGCTAGCTGGCTCGAATTCTTGGGTCTGCCCAAGCATAGAGCAAATCGGCCAGGATGCTTCCGAGGGTCACCATGATGCTGCCGATGATCACTCCGCCAATGACGAGAGGATAATCGCGGGTGCCGATGGCGTTGACGACGGCGAGTCCCATTCCGGGCCAGGCAAAGATCTTCTCGATGAAGAACGCGCCCGTGAGCAAGGCGGGGAATGAGAGCCCGACGAGACTGATGATGGGAAGCAGCGCGTTGCGCAGCGCATGGCGCCGCAGGATCTCGCGCTCTGTGAGCCCTTTCAGCCGTGCGGTCCGAATGAAATCGGCGGGGAGGACGTCGAGCAGCGCGGCACGTTGATAGCGCGCGACACTCGGCGCGGCCAGCACGGTGAGTGTCAGCGCCGGAAGCGTCAGGTGCCTGAGGCGATCGAGAATTCGGGCGCCGAGTCCCATGTAATCGTGCATCACCGGGTCGACGGCGCCACCGACGGGGAAAATCGGCAGCCAGTACGTGAATGCCAGAAGTGCCAGGATCGCAAGCCAAAAATCAGGCATCGAGAAAAAGAAGAGCGAGATCCCGCTGAGTGCGTGGTCGGTCGCGGATCCGCGTCTGGCGACTTGAATGAGGGCGATGAGAATGCCCAGCGCGAAGCTCCCCACAAGGGCGATCGTCATCAGGAGCAGAGTATTCGGCAGCGCCCTGGCGAGGACTTCGCGCACTGGCTGGTCGTGCGAGAACGACCACCCCAGCTCGCCGTGAGCGAGTTGACCGACGTACCTGACGAACTGTTCCGGCAGCGGACGATCGAGGCCGTATTGTGCCCGGAGCGTCGCGCGCACGCGCTCGCTGACGTTGGGGTTGTCCATCACCGCGCTGAACGGATCTCCGGGCGCGAGGTGAATCAAAGCGAAAGTGATCGTTGCGACGATGGCGACGATCACCGCCGCCTGGCCCAGTCGTCTCGCCAGATAGCGGAGCACCCGCTACGGGGTTTTCTTGCCGGCCGATTCCGCCGGAGAGGCCGAGGCCCCAGCGGGGAGCTTGTCGCGCGGGATACGCTTGTTGGCTGGGATCCACCAATCCGGGATGTGCGCCCACCACGCGTCCGATCTCAACGGCGCCAGCTGAAGACGCGAATGATATCCTACCGTCGGTATCGGCTCCGCCAGCCAGATCGCCGGCGCATCCTGGATTATCGTCTCGTAGGCCGTGGAGAAATACGCCTTGCGCTTCGATGGATCGAACGACGCCAGTGCGCTGTCGACGTAGGCATCAAAGACCGGGCTTTCGTAGGAGCTGTAATTCGTGCCGCTCGATGCTTGTGAGCCCATGGTTCCCCACGAGCCGCGAACGCTGCCTGGGCTTGGCTGCGTATTCCACTGACCGATTGCAGCGTCGAAGGCGCGTTTCCTCTCGCGCTCGATCAACACCGGAAAGTCGATCTGCTCGACATCCACCTTCACGCCCGCCTGTCGCAGCTGTTCCTGGATCAACACTGCCATGCGCACGCGCGCTTTGCTCGTGCTTGGCACTGCAAGCGAAAACTGGAGCGGACGTCCGTTGCGCTCGCGCACGCCGTCTCCATTCGCGTCCCGCCAACCGAGCGAGTCTAGGATCTGACGGGCGCGTGGCAGATCGAATGGAATCTGCGGAAGGTTGGGATCGGTCGTCGGATACGCCCGCACAGTCGGTCCAAGCGCCGGAAGTGCCAGAGAATCGTAGACGCTCCGCACGATGGAAACGCGATCCGTCGCCATCGTCAGCGCACGACGGAGCTCGCGGTTTGCAAAGATCGGATGTGGCCGGGAGTGGTTGGCGGGATCGCGGAGGTTGAATTGGGCGAAAGCATATCCGAGTCCCCGATATTGTTTCGTCCGGAGTTCCGGATGCTTGGCAACCTCGGGAAGATTCTCCGGGCGCAGCTGCTCGAAGAAATCGGCCTCTCCCGAGAGAAATCTCGTCACCGCTGTAGGGAAGTCGGGAGCAATCGTCCAGATTACGCGACTGAGGTTGGGCGAGCCGCGATAATTCGCAGTGTCGGCGACAACTTCTACCGCCGCCTTCGGTATCCACCGCAGGAATCGATACTGGCCCGATCCAATTGGATGCCTTGCCGGCTCGGACCCCCGCCACGCCGACGGTGCGATTCCCTGCCATATGTGCTCGGGCATGATCGGCATTTGGTAGGTCGCATCGTAGAACTGCTGCGGAGTGCGCGCGTGGAACCAGAAGACGGCCGTGGCGGAATCAGGTGTCGTGACCGAATCGATGCTCGAGACCAGAGCTCTGACGCCGGAGCCAAGGGTCGAATCAGTGCTGGTGCGGAAGGTGAAGGCTACGTCGTTCGAGCGCACAGGCTGGCCGTCGTGCCACTTTGCTCCGGGAGCGATGTGGAACGCGATGCTGAGCGAGTCCCGACTCCACGTCCAGCGATCGGACAGCCGCGGAGTGAAACCGCCGTCGTTCACGATGTTGAGCGAATCGCCGATGTCAGCGAGCCGATCGTAGACGAGGTCCACGACCTCCCCTGCCTGAACGGTCGAGAGAAGAGGGGGAACGAGGATGTCAGGATCGCCACCGATCGAATTGACAAACGTTCCGCCAGTGGCTTTTCCGGATTGAGATTCGGTTCCGACGCACGCGCACAGCAAGGCAATGCAAAGGAGTCCAGTCCGATTCATCGCCGCCATGTCCAGCCCTCGTCGAGAAAAAGTGGAGTGTGGCTCATGGTCTCCGCACGAATGTCCTCTTCGGCCATCTCGGTTGCCTCTTCATCCTCGAGTGATCGAACCGCATCGAACATCGCGCTCGCGACCTCAGCGACTTCGGGTGAGCGGCCCAGCAATGCGTGAAGCGTTGCCGGCCGCGGAATCGAGTCGTTTCCCGCGGCTGCACCGGCTGCCGCGAACGAGGGGAGCGAGGATTGGTCATCTTCGACGAGGATGGAGCCGTGTTGCAACACTGCTCCATCCTCGCGCCATTGCGCGCTGCCGACGAGCTTGCTCCCGCGCGCGACCAGCTCTCCTTCTCCGGGCATCTCGAAGCAGGGGCGCATGCTGGGTGCCGGCGCCCGCTCGCGCGGAGATGCGAGCTCGACCCTGACGCCGAGCCGAGCAAGGCCATCGAGAAGAATACTGTTGATGCG
>WNGI01004397.1_pt1 | contig 19028 bp, 15 predicted proteins | sample 5400621 | NCBI WGS metagenome assembly WNGI01 (sample SAMN13153374, study PRJNA577476) | soil metagenome | isolation source: 20 cm soil or saprolite under Garry oak tree replicate 1 | place: USA:California | collected 2016-06-15
TCTGCACGCGCACGCGCGCGCCAACCGTGGCAAGGCGGTCCCGCAACACGTCCAGCGAGACCTCCGGTCGGGCAAAGAGCCAGACCGACAAAGTGGTGTCGCGTTGCCGGGCGAGAAACCGCGGCAGCACAGGGGAAACCGCGGGCTGCTGCGCTGCCAACCCAGCAGGCAGGAACACGAGCCAGATGAACCGCCGCATCTGTCCGGTGTGCGGCGATCCCGCTAAACGGGTTCCATCTGGCCGAGGCGCACGCCGACGATCGTCGAGACGCCCGGCTCCTGCATGGTCACGCCGTACACCGCATCCGCGGCCTGCATCGTGCGCGGGTTGTGCGTGATCACGATGAACTGCGTCGAGTCCTTGAACTGCGTGAGCAGGCGGACGTAACGGCCGACGTTCGCATCGTCCAGCGGCGCATCGACCTCGTCTAGCAGGCAGAAGGGACTCGGCTTCGCGAGGAAGATCGCGAACAAGAGCGAGACGGCGACGAGCGTGCGCTCGCCGGACGACAGCAGATGGATCCGTTGCGTCCGCTTGCCGCGCGGCGCCGCATGGATCTCGATCTCACTCTCGAGCGGCTCGTCCTCACTCGCCAGGCGCACGTCGCACTCGCCGCCGCCGAACAGCGTCTGGAATACGCCACGGAAGTGCTCGCGCACCTTCGAGAAGGAATCGAGAAACAGCGTCTTGGCCGTCTGATCGATCTCCCGGGCCGCCTGCTGCAGTGAGTTTCGGGCGGTCACGAGGTCGTCGCGCTGGGTCTGGAGGAACTCGAGGCGCTTCGTTTCCTCCGCGTGCTCCTCGACGGCGAGCGCGTTGACGGGCCCGACCGCGTCGATGGCGCCGCGGAGCCGATCGTTTTCCTGCCGCAGCCACTCGAGATCCCCCACCCCCGATACCTCCGGGGCGTCGGCGAGCAGCGTGTCGAGCGGTTTGCGCCACTCGGTTTCCACCCGCTCGATGAGCCCGCGTTTGCGGCCCTCGACCTCGGTTCGCTCGAGCTGCAGCCGGTGCTCCTCTTCGCCGAGGGCAGCGAGCGCTTTACGCGCCTGGTCGAGCGCGCCTTCCGCCTGGCCGAGATCGGCGTCGGTCATACCCACCTGCGCTTCTGCGTCCTTCGCGGCCGTTTCCAGCTTCGTCAGCGCGAGCCGGCGCTCCTGCAGCGTGTCCTCCCATTGCGCGCGCTGGGTTGTCAGCGTCGCCGTCTCGTGCTCGATGCGCGCGATCTCTTCGGCGCGTGCGGCGCCCTGTTCGCGGGAGCCGCTCGCCTCCGCATCCGCACGCTTCGCGCGCTCGGTGGCGGCGGCGAGCCGCGCTTCCACCTGTGCCGCTTCGACCTGCCAGCGCACGCGCTGCTCGCGCGCCGCCTCCTGCTGTGCTTCGAGATCCGCAAGGCCGGCGCGCTCGGCGCTCAGCTGCTCGGCGGAACGGAGCCGCTCGACCTCACGCTCCTGCAGCTCGACGTGCAGGGCGCTGAGGCGCGTTTCGACTTCCGTCAGCCGCCTGGTGAACCGCTCGACCTGCCCAGCCGCTTCTTCGGCCTGGCGGCGCGCGTGAATCAGGCCGCGATCGGCTTCGCCCTTCTCGGCGCCGGCTTCCAGCTCTGCGCGGCGTGCCTGCTCGGCCGCTTGACCGGCGGCGGTGAGCGAGGCTTCCGCGGCGGCCAGCTCTTTAAGCGTTGACTCTTCGGCGGCGCGCACGCGCGCGAGATTGGTCGTGGCTTCGCGCACCTCCTTCTCCAGCGCTTCCAGCTCGGCGCGACGCTGCAGGGGGCCGGCTGCGGGCGTGCCGCTGTCGAGGAACACCGCGCCATTGGCGCGGCGGAGCGCCCCGGCGCCAATCACCTCGTGGCCCGCGAGCAGGGCCCGCACCCAGGCCGCCGCGGGTCCATCCACGCGCAGCTCATCCTGCAGCGGGTGGCCGTCGGCGCCGAGGCGCGGGCCAGGGACGCAGGGCAGCAGGACCAAGGGACCCGGTTGCGCTTCCGAATGCCAGGCGCGGATCGCATCGATCACAGATGCGTCGCGCACCAGCACGGCGTGCAGCCAGTCACCCAGCAGCTGCTCGGCCAACTCCGCGTCGCGGCGACTCGTACGAACGAAATCCGCGAGGGGCCCGAGCACGCCATCGCCGAACGCTTTGCGTGCCTTGAGCAAGGCTTGTGCGGCGGGCGCCAGCCCCACGTGTTGCCGGTCGAGCTCGCTCAGCGCGTCGCGGCGGGCCTCGAGCTGCGCCAACGCGGCCTCGGTCTGCCGGCGCGCCGACCGGGCACTCAGCTCCTGGTCGTGCAACGTGCCGACGTGCCGACGCGCATGCTGGAGCCCTTCGACTGCTCGAACAGCCGCCTGGGCATCGCGACTGACACGCTGTGCCGCACTCTCCGCGTCTCGCGCGGCCTGCTTCGCAACCGCGTCGCGCTCCTTCCGTTCGTCCGCCGCGAGCGCGAGCTGCTCCCGCAGCTCGCTGCGCTCGCGATCCAGCGCGCCGCCTTCGATCTCGAGCGCCCGCGCCGTCTCCGCGTGGCGCTGCAGCGCCTCTTCCAGCTCGCGCACGGCTCCGCGCTCGGCCGTCAGCAGGCCGCGCACGTTGTCCTCCTCGCCGGTGCGAGCTCCCAGCTCGCCCTGCACGGCCGCAAGGTCACGCTCGGCCGCGGTGCGCTCGGCGCCGGCCGCCTCATGCTCGCGCTTCGCCTGCGCGGCGCGCCGCTCCGCCTGCACGCGCTCGTCCGCCGCGGATTGGCGCCGTTGCGCCGCGTTACTCAGCCGCTCCGCGGCGAGGGCGAGATCGCTCTCGAGCCGTCCCACCTCGAGCTTCGCATCGCCGAGGCGGCGCTCCACCTCGGTGCGGCGCGCTTCCGCGGTGTGCCTCGCTTGCACGCGCGCTTCGCGGTGGTGCTGGGCATCATCCAGCCGCACCCGCGCGGCCGGCAACTGTTCGGCCAGCTCGCGCGCCCGCACGCCGAGCGCGCCCAGCGAGAGATCGAAGTCCTCCAGCTCACGCCGCACGAGGGTCATCGCGATGCCAAACCGCTCCTCGATCATCTTGCCGTAGCGCTCGGCGCGGCCGCGCTGGCGCGCGAGGCTGCGAACCTGCGTTTGAACTTCCGCGATCAGGTCCTCGAGCCGGGCCAGGTCCGCCGCCGTCTCTTCGAGGCGGCGCTCCGTGCTCTTCTTGCGGTCGCGATAAAGCCCGATCCCCGCGGCCTCTTCGAACAGGGCGCGTCGCTCCTCAGCGTTCTCGGAGAGCAGCGCTTCGATCATCTTCGCTTCCATCACCACGGCGGCGTCCGCCCCGAGCCCGGTGCCGCGCAAGAGGTCCTGGATGTCGCGCAGCCGCACCGGCGAGCGATTCAGGAGATAGTCGCTTTGCCCGGAGCGTGAGAGCCGGCGCGTGACGACCACCTCCTGGTACGCGATCGGGAGACTGCCGTCGGAGTTGTCGAAGACGAGTGACACTTCGGCGACGTTCACCGGACGGCGGCCCGTCGAGCCCTGGAAGATCACGTCTTCCATCTTGCCGCCGCGCAGCAGGCGCGGTGATTGCTCACCGAGCACCCAACGGACGGCGTCAGAGATGTTCGACTTGCCGCAGCCATTGGGGCCGACGATCGCGGTGACGCCCAACTCGAAGGGCAGCTCCACCGATCCCGCGAACGATTTGAATCCCGCAAGCTCGAGCCTGCTCAGTCTCATGGAGTCCCCATGCGAGGGAGTAGGTTCGCGCGCACGCCGGCGCGCTTGAGTTGGCCCTGTGTGTATGCCGCCTGTTCGGATCCCTCGAAAGCGCCCAGCAGGATGACGCCGTTCGACCAGCGCACCGCGGGCAGCCCTTTGTGCCGAAGCGAGTCGAGTGACGCGCCGGCGGGCGCGTGATACGAGTACGGCGCGAGCAGCAAGTCACCGACGCCCTCGGACACGATGCCCCGGCGCCAGAGTGCCGCGCGTGCGGTGCCCGCGGCCGCGCGCGAGTGGTACGAGCCGGCGAGCACGCGGTACCAGACGGGACCGCTGCCGGCCTGTGGGACCGGCGTCACGAGCGCCGGCACGCCGCCATCCGCGCTGAGGCGGTCGGCATGAGCCAGCGCCTTGTCCAGCGATGCGTAAGCCGCGAGCTGAACCGTCCACCCCAGCGTATCGAGCCGGACCGGTGCAGCGGCAGGCTGCTTGACTGCCGGCGGTGGAGGTTCCTTCACGGCCGTTGGTGGAGGTCGGTGGAGGTTGGTGGAGGTTGTGGAGGTTGTGGAGGGAGGGGACGGTTCAATCAGCGCTTCGCGCGCTCGTGCCAGCGCCCAACCGCCGGCACCTAATGCGGCCACGATGAGCAACGCCACTACGAGCCGCGGCGCTCGGCGCGGTTCCTCCGCGACAGGAACGGTCATCGCAGGCGGCGACACGCGCGGATGCGGCAGCCACCGGTCGCGCACGACGCCGAGCAGCGGCACATCCCGGTTCAGCGTAAACCCGGGGCTCACACCGTCCGGTGCGAGCACAATCGCGCCATCCGGCGTCGCCGACATCTGGGCGAGGGCCTGCGGCGGCAGCAAGGCCAGGAGCAGGGCGCCCTCGGAACGAAATCCCGCCTGCAGCTTCGGCCAGCGCGCGTGCCCGTACACCTCAGCGGGATGCGCCGTCACGGAGCCGACTGGAATGACGAAAACGCCCGTGACTTCGTGGGCCGCTTTGTTCAGCGAAACGCCGTATTCGAATGCATCCACGATGCCTTCCGTGGCTTTCAGACCGACGGTCTCGTGGAGGACGGGATGCTCCAGACACAGATCCACCAGCGCGACGCGGCGTCCGTCCCGCGCCGCGATGCGCGCGATGTCCCACGCCGCCTTCGCGGCCCATTGTGGATCGTCGGTAACGGGGATAAGCCCGATCAACGACGCGTTGTCGACGAGCGGCGGAACGAGATGGCCGAGCCGCGAAAGCGGGAGCTGCCGCGCCGCGGTCATTGTCCGGGCTGGTAGATCCAGAAGGGACGGCCGAGTCTGCGGCCGGTGGCTTCGGCCTGCGCGCGCGTCCCGTACGGGCCGAGTACGACGCGGTAGCCGTCGTCGGGATGTTGCGGCGGCAACACGCGAGCCGGCAACCCGGCGCGTGCGAGGTCATCGGCGAGATGTCCCGACCACTCGGCGTTCTGCGACGTGGAGACCTGTACGTACATCGGTCCTTCCGCTCCGCTCGTCCCCGTATCGGACGCCGATGCACTCACGGTACTTGCCGGCACGCCGCGTGGCAGCCACGACGTGAGCACCCAGAGATCGGCGGCACCGCCCGTGACTTTGCCGACCTCCGTCAGCGAGTCCGGCCGCGCCGACCGCACATCCTTCCCGTGCCGATAGATCAGCATGCCGTCGGGCGAAATCGCAGGCAGGTCTGCCTGCCACTCGGTGGGAACGATGCCAGTGTGACGCTTGATGGGCAGATCGACGATCCACGCCGAGTCGCCAACCGCGGGACGGGCGAGCAACCAGCGGCCGAGCGGATCGAGACGCAGCGCAGCGACGGGACCGGGCAAGGCGACGCCGTCGAGCTCTTTGCGGTCGTAACGATCGACGACGGCCAGTCCAGGGACATTGCGTCGCGCGACGTAAATGCGATGGCCGGAGGGTGAGAACGCGAGCGCGCGCGGCGAATCGGACAGTTTGATGAACGCCGGGTCACGCCGTCCTAGCGGATCGTAAAACGTGACGCCCGAGTCGCTGGCGACCGCGACGAGATCGCCCCAGCGCGACGCGGCGACATCGCCGCCCGCCGCGATCGGCCGAACGGTCGGCGGTTGGTCCACCGCGGCGACGAGCAGGCGATCCTGCGGGATCACGCCGACGAGATGCTGATCGGTGGCACCGAACAGATCACGCGGCAGCGCGGTGAGCGGCTGTGGCCAGGCGAAGCGCGTCCGGCGCGAGAGGGAGATGACGTGCCGCGCCGTGTCCACCGCATACAGCGTCCCATCGGGCCCGAGCGCGGCCTGCGCGACCGCCACGGCTACGGTGTCGACCCGGCCGCTGCCGAGATCGAGATCGAGCAGCTCGTGCTTGGCGGTGGTGACGAACAGGTACTCGGACTCGGCGTCGAGACCCACGACGCGCTCCACTGCCGGGAGCTTCCCTCTGAGTACGCCCTCGACGGGCGTCAGGCGCGGTAGGCGATAGAGCTGGGGGGTCCCGCCCTTGGCGGGGAGCCTGATGGCAACGCCGGGCGAGCGGGCCAGAATCTGGAGCTTGCTAACCTGTTGTGGCGTTTGTGGTTGCGACGATCCAGTCGCCGGCGCTTGGGATCCACAACCCCAAAGCGTGGTTGTCGCGAAGAGAAGGAAGCGGGAGATAGGCAAATGGCCTCGCCGACAAAATAGACAACAGGCGTGGCCATTGCAACTGTTTTAGCGAAGCGGAGTTAGAACGTCGGACCTAAACTGATGGTCCAATAGGCGCGTTTTTCCGGCCGGTCCAGCGGCTTCGAGAGGTCGAACCGCATGATCATCAAGCCGAACATGTTGGCGCGAATCGAGAAGCCCCAGCTCCGCAGCGGCGTGCGCACCAGCACCGGATTGGCGAGCGGCGAGCGATTCCATTTGACGATGCTCGTATTGTCCCAGGCCATCCCGATGTCGTAGAACACCGCGCCCTCGACTGGCGGCAAGCCCACCGGCAGGAAGCCGAGCACCAAACTGCGCGTCAGCGGGAACCGCAGCTCCACATTGCCGACCGCGATCCGCGACCCGATCAGCTGGTCCAGCTCGGGGCACCCCGTGCGGGTCCCCGTCGGAACGTCGTTGCTGCACTCGCGTCCGCGGAACGAGCCCGAGGTGTAGCCGCGGATCAGCTCGGTGCTGCCAAGGAAGACGGGAAACCGATCGCCGTCACGTCCGAAGCGGCCGAACATCAGCCCGCGGACGGCGATCGTGAACGGCCGGAAGAACACGTAGCGGCGATAGTCGACCGACGCCGCCATGAAGGACCAGCTACCGATTGCGGGCGCGACGGAGAACCGCGAGCGGGAGCCGGCGAACGGTCCGACGTAGCCGAACAGCGTGTTGTCGTGCACGTGCGCGATGCTTGGCTGTATGTACATCGCGGCCGGTCCACGGCCCTGGATGAGCTGCTGATCGACGAAGTTGTTCGTGCCGGCCTTGTACATCGTCCGCAGCTCCAGCGTCGCCTCCGCGACGTTCACCGCGTGCATGCCGAGCTCGATGCGATTGAAGCGGCTGAAGGGGTACGCCGACTCGGCGAACAGATCTCGAGTCACGAATCTGCGAATCCGCGTGGAGTAGATATCGAGACTGTCGCCCGCGCTCTTCGGATCTTCGATCCGCTGCCAATCGCTGCCGCCGTAGAAGTAGAATGGATCCTGCGAGAATCCACCCGCCCAGTTCAGGCGCCGCGACTGATTGACGTACAACCCCAGGAACTGCGCCTCGCTGATGCGCCCGTTGATCGAGCCGGCCAACACGACGGAGTGGTTGCCGAGGATATCGGACAGCGCGATCGCGGTCCCGCCGAACACGCCGCGGCCAAAGTTGTCGCGCGCATATCCGACCGTCGGACGCACGACATAATCGGCGGTGAAGCGCACCTTGTACGGCCGGAACGTGAACTCGCTCGTGTCGGGCAACGCCAGCGTGGCCGAGTCGAGTAGCGCGCGCACCGTGATGGGGGGCGGCGTCGTGGACTGCTCAGCCGGTTCCGGCTCGGCTGAGGGGCGGAATCCGGACGGCGTGCGATAGATCGACATCGGTGCCGAGGTATGCGGCGGTCCCGTCACCGGCGTGGTCGTCCCACCCAGCGTGTTGGGGTTGGCGACGTCTTCGAGCAGGGGAACGGTTGCCAGCTCGCTATCGCGCCGCTCAGCGTCCAGCAGTGTCACGATGGGCTGTGACGGCGGACCGTGGTACGGCGCGCGGCGCAGCGAGCGCGGATTCTCCAGCGAGTAGACGCTGTACTGGCCGTCCTCGTAATACACGAAGGCCATGCGGTCGGCTTGCGACGCCCACGTGAGCACGGGAGACAGCGGCGTGATGCCCTGGACGCCGGTGAACATGTTCGTGAGCTGATAGAGCTGCCCGTCGGTCAGGTCGTACAGGAAGATGTTGTTGATCCCGGTACGATCGGAAACCAAGGCCAGCGAGCGGCCATCCGGCGCCCACAAGGGATTGATGTTCCTGCCGACGTCCATCTTGTCGAGCACGGTGATCGTGCCGCTCTCGAGATGGAGCAGCGCGATGCGCAGGTTGCCGAAGCGCAGCAGGTTGAAATCCGTCGCGGGACCACGATCGGTGACAAATGCGATGGTCCGACCGTCCGGCGACCACGACGGCTGCAAGTCGGCGAATTTGTCATCCGTCAGGCGCCGCAGACCGGTGCCGTCGCGATTGATGATGAAGAGGTCGGTGAACCCGGCGCTGAAGCCGGTGAACACCAGCTGCTGCCCATCCGGTGACCACTGCGGCGTCTGGAGGCCGGCCAGCTCGACCCGGATGCGGCGGTCTTCCCGGCCGCGCTTCACGTCGAGGATCACCAGGTCGTCGCGATCTTTCCGCTTGGCCGCGATCGCGAAGTAGCGGCCGTCGGGCGAGAACGACCCCGCCGAGTTGATGAAGCGCAGGCTCTCGTAGTTGTTGTTCTGCGTGGACTTCACCAGGCGCTGCAGCACGTGTCCCGTCTCGGCGTCGGCGAGCCACAGATCCACGAAGAAACCGCCCTGATCGCCGAAGAAGGCGAGGCGCTTGCCGTCCGGCGTGAGCGCCGGCGCGAGGAAGATGCGCCCCCGCGAGTGCCGCTGGGTCAGCGTCGGCTCCGCGATGCGGCGCGCGCGATAGTGATCGCCCAGCTGCGGCAGGAACGTCGTCTGGATCGCGTCCCGCCAGTCGTTGGAGAGATCCTCGAGCGTCCGGCCGGTCGCGCGCTTGAAGGCTGCCTCGAGCCCCGATGTGATGGAGGTCTGCAGGATCTCTCCGATCACCTCATCGCCCCACTTCTCACCGATGTACGCCCACAGCGCGTGCCCGTACCGGTACGGGAAGATGTACGGATCGGTGGTCATCTCTTCGATCGACGGCAGATGACCCTCGAGGGCCGCGTCCCGCAGCCACATCGCCGTCTCGGGATTGATCGGCCCGAGCGACAGATATTCCGCCATCCCTTCCATGAACCAGAGCGGCGGATTGACCGCCATCAGCGTCTGCACGCCGGCGCCCGGATGCCCGCGGCTGTACACGTCGTATTGGAACTGGTGGACCATCTCGTGCTGCAGCACGTGCTCGAATTCTGCGTAGGAGCCCGTGAACGGCAGCACCGCGCGGTGCTTGAAGAACTCCGTGACGCCGCCCAGGCCTTCGCCGGACGCATCAACCACGTTCGTCTGCGCGAAGTCGGACTGCGAGGCGTACAGGATGATCGGCTTCCGGCTCTGGAACTGGTGATGCAGAATCCGCGACAGTCGCCCGTACGCGCGCTCCGCCATCCGGGCCGCGTCGAGCGCGCCCGGCCGTTCATCCGGGTAGTAGTAGATGTCGAAGTGTTCGGTCTGAATCGATTGGAACTTGAAGCTGCGGTACTGCACCTTGTTCTGACCGAAGTACTGCGCGGACAGCGGCGCCGCGGCGAGTACCAACGCCGCAATGACTGCGCCCGCCCCCCCCCCTCCACATCCGACCCGCGCTATCCTTCGCATCTCCCCGCCTCCCCGACTCGCCGCTTAGCTAGCCTTTCGCATCGCCGGCGGCGACCACCGGTGCATCTCCCCAGAGCCGCTCCAACTGATAGAACTCGCGCAACTCCGGATGGAATACGTGCACCACAAAGTCCACATAATCGAGCAGCACCCAACGGCCCTGCGCCATGCCTTCCACGTGATGCGGCTCCAAGCCGCGCGGCGCGAGCGCTGTTACAAGATGCTCCGCCATGCCCCGCACATGCGCGGCCGATGTGCCGGACGCAATCACGAAGTAATCTGTCGCCTCGCACAAGCCGCGCAGGTCCAGTACGACCGGATCGACCGCCTTCCGATCCACCAGCGCATCCACAACCTGGGCGAGCTCAGTCTTCATTCTGAAAGAAAACGCCCCATGCACCAATCCCGGCGTGCGCGGCGATTACCGGTGTGATGGGCGTCACCAGACACTGTATCGGCTGGTAGCGCGACACCAGCTCGACGCGCAGCGCTTCGGCAAACTCCAGGATGTCGCCGTGCACCACCCCCAGCCGCAGCGACTTCGGGCGTGGCGTGAGCTCGCGATCGAGCAACTCGATCATGCGGCGCCGGGCCGCATCCCGGCCGCGCACCCGGCCGACCGGCTCGATCTTCCCCTCCATAGTAAGCGCCATCACCGGCTTCAGATTGAGCTTCGTCCCTAGCCAGGCCCTCCCGCGCCCCACCCGTCCCGAGCGCACCAGCCGCTCGAAGTTGTCCACCGTAAAGAAGCCGCCCGATTGTGCTCGGACTCGCTGGAGCTCCTTCACAATGGCGTCCGCTTCCCACCCTGCTGCAGCAAGCTCCACGCCACGGATCACCAGCAGGCCCTCGCCCAGCGAGGCGCTGCGGCTGTCGAGAACTGTCACGCGGCTGCTATCAAAGTGCCGTGCGGCCGATTCGGCGTTCCCGTGCGTCCCGGAGAGGGCGCTGGAGACCACCACCGCGATGACCTGGTCCGCGGCACGCGCCGCATCCTTGTAGGCGTCCGCGAAGGCCTGAGGCGCGGGCTGGGATGTGCTGGCGTCGTGGCCCGTGCGGAGGCGGCGAAAGAACTCGCCCGGCGTGAGCTCGAGCCGGTCCCGGTACGCCCGGTCATCCACGATCAGCTGCATGGGCACCAGGCCGATGTCGTACTGCAGCACCAGCTCGTCGGGCAGGTCGCAGGCGGTATCGCTCACGAAGGCGATGGGCCGGCGGGCCTGCAGCGCCTGGTGCTGGGCCCGCATGTCGTCGGCTTTCGTCGACTCGAGCGTGCCCCAGGTGCTCGCCAACTTGAAGACTGCATCGGGGGCGTCGGTATGGATATGAGCCTTTAGGAGATCGCCCGTAGTGAGTATCACGATCGAACCGCCGTGCGGCCGCAGCGCCGTGCGCATGTTCGTCCCGGTGTCGCCGTCGGGGACGGGAAACACGTTGATGCGATTCAGCTCGTCACGCCCGGCGGCTACCCAATCCGCCGCGGCCAGCAGCGAGCGCCGGAAGCGCGCGCCGTCGACGTACCCGATCGCGACGATCGTTACTCCTTCACCACCGTGACGCGCACTTCGGGCCGCACATCGGGGTGGATTTTGATCCCGACCTGGAAATCGCCCAGCTCCCGGATCGGCTCGGACAGATCGATCTTGCGCTTGTCGACTTTGATGCCGAGCTCCTCGAGCTTGCGCTGGATGTCGCTCGCCGTGATCGAGCCGTAGAGCTTCTGTTCCTCGCCGACTTTGACCTCGAAGGTGAGATGCACGTCGGCCAGCCGCGTCGCTTCCGTCTCGGCCGCGGTCTTCTCGGCCGCGTGCTGCTTGGCGAGGCGCTCGCCTTCGAAGGCGATTCGCTTCTTGTTGGCTTCGGTCGCCGGATAGGCGAGCCCTTTGGGCAGCAGGTAGTTCCGGGCGTAGCCGTCCTTCACCTTCACGACTTCGCCGATCTTGCCCAGGTGTTGCACGTCAGCACGCAAAATGATTTCCATCGCTTCGATCCTCAGGGTGTGTTGGACCGCTGCCTGGCCCTCGCGTCGGCGAGGCGGCGGCGGTATTGGTACCACGTATCGGTGATGCCGAGCGTGCAGAGTCCCGGGACCACGAACAAGAGCGGCAACGCGAGCGCGGCCGCCGCAGCGGCGACCAGCACCAGCGTCACCGCCGAGACGCCGAACGCCTCCGCGAACGTCGCGACGATCGCGGCGCCGCGCAGCATATAGAGCGTCCCCGCCACCAATCCCACATTCGTGCCCGCGACATGCATAGCGCTCGAGACCGGCAGAATCAGCACGCCCAGCCACGCGACGATGCCCCAAACCCAGCCGTCGCCGATCACGAAATCCTTGAACCGCATGAGGGGCGCGCTCTCCCCCGGCGTCACGGCGGCGATCCGCCGCTGTAGCTGCCAGGCGAGCGCCAGGCCCGCGAGCGTCTGCAATGCAAGCATGCCGGGCCACGTCATGCTGATGAATCGTACCATGGGCTCATAAATCGGGAACGCGTCCGGCATCACCTCCACGACCGCCCGCATCGTGATGCTCGCAATCCGGGTGGCTTCCCACGCCAGCGCGCCCCAGGCTGGCGATCCCCAGGTCGCCTGAATCAGCAGCGCCGTCGCCGCACCGGCCAACGCGATCGACCGGAGCGCCTGGCGCAGGATCGTGTCCGGCCGCAGCAGGACGAGCGACACGAATGCTCCGCTCGCGAGCACGATATACGCGCTGGTCACGGCGGCCAGCCGGCCGCCATTGCTCCCGCTCAGGACCAGCAACGCCGCGCTGATTGCGCCCATCGTGCCGGCGATCGGCTGCGACCAGCCGGCCTTCTGTCTCCCCGGCCCGATGATCAGCAGCGCCGCGCAGGGCAATCCCACGAGGCTCGGATGCGCCCACAGCAGAAACGCGAGGAGCGCGAGGAACAGGCGCCACCACGACTCCCGGGGGTGGGGGTCGCGAGCTGCCGCTGGTGCCGGGCGCACATCCCCGAGAGCCGGCTGGGCAGAATCTTGCCGCGCTCGGTGAGGAAGCGGCTCAGCGTCCGGTCATCCTTGTAGTCGAGCACGCGCGCGCCGGATTCGCACACGGGACAGGTCTTGGCGGGACGTCTCACGCTTCCTCCTCTTCCAGCTCTTCCTCTTCGGGGGCCACGGGGGTCGCCACGACCGGCTTGGGCTGCTCGCGCGACGCCTCGACGCACATGTAGCGCAGCACGCCCTCGTCGAGCTTCACGGCGCGTTCGTACTCGGGCAGCAGCTCGCCCGCCGCCTGAAATTCAGCGACGACGTAATAGGCTGTGTCTTTCTTTTTGATCTTGAACGCCAGCGTCCGCTTTCCCCAGTGGGACACGTTCGACATCGTCCCTTTGCCGTCCTTGGTCAGCAGGGCGTGAAAGCGGTTCAGTTTTTCGGTGATTGCCGGCTCGTCCAGCGCACTGTCGAAAATGTAGACCGTCTCGTACCGACGACTCATGCCACCTCCCTTTGGTCATGGGTGACCCGGTGCGGTGGAAGGCACCGAGTAGGGGAATTGTGGCGGGAAACATACACACCGTGTGAAGGTGTGGAAAGGCGTGCCAGGCCGTGGTATTCTAGATCATGGCCTTATCTCTGGTCAGCGCGGCCATCATCGCTGCGTCAGTGCAGCTCCGGGCATCCGTCGACAGCAGCGCGAGCATCTACGGCGCGGCGATCTCCTCGTACAACGGTCATCCGCTCGTGGGCGTGATCATCTCTGCGCCCGACGCGAAGAAGCTCGTCATCACCGATACGAGTGGACGCTTCGAGCTGCGCGGCCTCCCGGCGGGGCGGCAGACGATCCAGGTCTCGTACGATGGGCGGGTGACCGAGGCGTACGTCTTCGAGCTGCAGCACCAGCACGCCAAACGCATCGCCGTGCTGCTCGACGTGTATGCCGAGGATCTCGATGCGCTCGTCGTGGAGGCGCGGGAGGCCAACATCTGGCGCGACCTGGGCGGCTTTTATGAGCGGCGCCAGGAGTATGCCGGTTTTGCGCACTTCTTCACGCGCGAGCAGATCTCGCACACGCGCGCCAGCACGATCAGCGGCCTGCTGACGGCCGAGGGCATCGTGACGCGCTGCTCGCCGGCCTGCTGGCCGATGCGGATGAACCGCGGCCGGCTGTGCCAGGTCTCCGTCAGTGTCAACGGTGTCTCCCAGCGTGAGCCGGATTACAACGCGATCCAGATTGCGGACGTGACGGGGGTCGAGGTCTATCGCGGGGTGCCACCGGCCGATTTGAGCCGTTCGATGGTCCCGAATTCGTCGCCGTCGTCGATCTGGATGGGGACAGGGATGTCGGCCGCGGGACAGTGCGGCCTGGTGGAGATCTGGACGCGCTAGACGTTGAAGCGGAATAGCAGGATGTCGCCGTCTTTCACCACGTAGTCGCGGCCCTCACTGCGCACCAAGCCTTGCTCACGGGCAGCCTTGTAGCTGGCCGCTTTCACAAACTCCGCGAAGCCCACTGTCTCCGCCCGGATGAAGCCGCGCTGGAAATCGGAGTGAATCTCACCCGCGGCATCGAACGCGGTGTCGCCGCGGTGCATGGTCCAGGCGCGCACTTCATTCTCGCCGACGGTGAAGAACGTCTGCAGGCCGAGCAGGCGATACCCGGCGTGAATCAGGCGGTCGAGCCCCGGCTCGGCGACGCCGGCGCTGGCGAGGTATTCCTGCCGCTCCTCACCCGACAGCTCCGCAAGTTCTGCCTCGAACTTGGCGGAGAAGGGGACGATCTCGGCCTCTTCGTGGTGGGTTTGGACGGCTGATTTCAGCTTGTCGATCCATTTTCCGCCGTTCGCCGCGAGGTCGTCTTCATTGACGTTGGCGGCGTAGAGGATCGGCTTGGCGGTAAGCAGGCCGAGCGTGCGCAGGAACTTGATCGCGCCGGCCGTCTCGCCGGCTTCGCGCGCGCCCCGGCCTGCGTTCAGCTCCTCGACCACACGATCGAGCAGGACCAGCTCTGCTTGTGACTCCTTGTCGCCGGCACGCGCCGACTTGCGGGTCTTGTCGAGCCGGCGCTCGACGACCGCGAGATCGGCGAGGGCGAGCTCGCTGGTGATCACGTCGTGGTCCCGCACCGGATCGACCGGCCCCATCACGTGCACGACGTCGGGATCCTCAAAGGAGCGGATCACGTGGACCACGGCGTCGACTTCGCGGATGTGCGAGAGGAACTGGTTGCCGAGTCCCTCGCCCTGAGACGCGCCTTTCACGAGGCCGGCGATGTCCACGAACTCGACAACGGCAGGAACTTTTTTCTTTGGCTTGACGACTGCGTTCAGCTTTTCGAGGCGCGGATCGGGAACCTCGACGACGCCCACGTTGGGTTCGACGGTACAAAAGGGGTAGTTCTCGGCCGCCGCTGCCTTGGACGACGTCAGCGCGTTGAAGAGCGTAGACTTGCCGACGTTGGGAAGACCGACAATGCCGAGGCGCAGCATCAGCTTTTAAGCCACTGCTCGACCGCCTCGATCATCTGCGGCATCAGGCCATTCACCTGCTCGAATTCTTCCGGTTCAAACGGGTTGAGGACATAGTCGGCCCAGTCGCCGATGCCCTCGGGCAGCGGGCCCACGCCGATCCGGAGGCGGGCGTACTGCTGCGACTGCAGGGCCCCTTCGATGCTCTTGAGGCCGTTGTGCCCGCCGGCCGAACCGTCGGGGCGAAACCGAAAGGTGCCGAGCGGAATTTGAAAATCATCGACGAGGATAAGCAGATCGCGCGCCGGCTCGAATGCGGGATCGGCGCGCAGCGAAGCGAGCGCTGCGCCGGAGCGATTCATGAACGTGGTGGGCTTCAGGATGCGAACGGGCTGGCCGGCCGCCGAGCCTTCCGTCGCGCGCGCGCGCTCGGCGCGACGGAAGGGAGGAAGCTGCCAATGCTCGGCGACGGCGTCGGCGAGGAGAAAGCCGGCATTGTGGCGCGTCGCCGCGTATTCCGGACCCGGATTGCCCAGGCCGACGACGGCGCGCAACAACTACTCTTCCTTCTTGCCCTTGGGCTTCTCCTCCGCTTTGGGCGCAGCCTTGCCTTCGGGTGCAGGGGCCCCTTCGACTTCTTCGCCTTCCTCGCCCTCGCGGACTTTGCGGATGAGCTCGGGCTCGGCGACCTCGGTCGCGGCTTCGGGGGCCGGCGCGGCGACTTCTTCCGCGCGCGGCGGCACCACGGTCGCGATCGTCAGGTCGACGCCGGTGAGGATCGCCGCGTTGGGAATCGACAGGGCCGACACGTGCAGCGAGTCGCCGATCTTGAGCGCGCTGACGTCGAGCTCGACGCGATCCGGGATGTGCTCGGGGAGCACTTCGATTTCCACTTCGCGGGTGACCTGGTCGAGCACACCGCCGGCGTTGCGCACGCCGTCGGGTGTCCCGACCAAGTGCACCGGCACCTTCAGCGTGACCTTCTCGTCCGCCTTGATCTCGTAGAAATCGACATGGATGATGTCGGGGCGGAGCGGATGGCGCTGGATCTCACGGATCAAGGCGCGCGCCTTTTTGCCGTCGACCGTGAGCTCGATGAGCGTGCTCTCGGGCTCGACGCCCGTGAGCGCCTTCTCGAGCGCCAGCGCGTCGACCATCAGCGGCTGCGTCGCGCGACCATGGCCGTAAATCACGGCCGGAACCTTTTTCTCGAAGCGCGCCTGCCGTGCCGCGCCTTTGCCGGTCTTGTCTCGTGCGGTTGCACTGAGGGCTACGGTCTGTGCCATACCTTCGTTCCTTTACCGTCGGTTTATCCAGCGTCGCTGATCAATCAAATAACGAGCTTACAGACTGATTCGAATGCTCATAGCCGATCGCCTTCGCCATCAAGCTGGCGATCGACAGCACCTTCAGTTTTTCGAACTGCTTCTCGTCCGGAATCCGGATCGTGTTCGTCACCGTCACTTCTTCGATCGGCGCCGCGCGGAGCCGCTCGACCGCCGCCCCCGACAGGAGCGCATGCGTCGCGAAGGCGAAGATGCGCCGCGCTCCCAGCCGCTTCAGCGCCGCCGCGGCCTCGGAAATCGTCCCCGCCGTGTCGATCATGTCGTCGGGGATGAGGCAATCCTTGTCCTCGACCTCGCCGACGACGTTCACGACCTCGGCAATGTTCGCCGACGGCCGGCGCTTGTCGATGATCGCGAGCGATGCATCGAGCCGCTTCGCGAACCCCCGCGCCATTTTCGCCGAGCCGACGTCCGGCGCGACGATCACCGGCTGGTGCAGCTGCTTGGTCCGGTAGTGGCTCACGAACGCCGGAGCCGCGTACAGATGATCGACCGGAATGTCAAAGAATCCTTGGACCTGGTGGGAATGAAAGTCCATTCCCAGCACGCGATCGGCGCCGGCGTGCGTGATCAGGTTCGCCACCAGCTTGGCGCTGATCGCCACGCGCGGTTGATCCTTGCGGTCCTGCCGCGCGTAGCCGAAGTACGGGAGCACCGCGGTGATCCGTGCGGCGCTCGCCCGGCGCGCCGCGTCGATCAACAACAACAGCTCCATGCAGTTTTCCGCCGGCGGGTTCGTGGGCTGGATGATGAAGACATCCCGCCCGCGCACGTTCTCGTCGATCTTGACGAAGAGTTCGCCGTCGGCAAACCGCCGCAACGTTACCGCGCACAGCGGCTGTCCCAAATGCTGGGCCATCTCCTCGGCGAGGGGCCGGTTGGCCGTGCCGGCGAGGAGCAGCAACTGGCTGCGTGACAACGACAAGTCCCGCATCGGGCCACGGAAAGTAGTCGGCAAACCGCGAGTCGCCAAGGCCTTACCCCCACCACGCGGCGCCGTATGTTACTGCCTCGTGGACGACCTCCAGTCCCGCCTCGCGGATTCGCTCGGCGGCCGGTACACGATCGAGCGTGAGCTCGGCCGCGGCGGCATGTCGCTTGTCTACCTGGCGCATGATCACCACAACGAGCGCCGGGTAGCCTTGAAGGTCCTGCGGCCCGAGCTGGCGCATTCCCTCGGGCCCGAGCGGTTCCTGCGCGAGATCAAGATGGCCGCGCACCTCACGCACCCACACATCCTGCCGTTGTTCGATTCCGGCATCGCGGATGGCCTGCTGTTCTACACGATGCCCTATGTCGAAGGCGAGACGCTGCGCCACCGCCTGATCCGGCAGAAGCGTCTCCCCGTCGCCGAAGCCGTGGTGATTGCGCGCGACGTCGCCGACGCGCTCGCCTACGCACACACGCAGAACATCGTGCATCGCGACATCAAGCCGGAAAACATCCTGCTCGAGGCGGGCCACCCCGTCGTCAGTGACTTCGGCATCGCGCGCGCGATCAGCGTGGCCGACGCCTCGCGCATGACGGGTACCGGGATCGTCGTCGGGACGGTGGACTACATGAGTCCGGAGCAGGCCGCCGGCAACGAGGTGGACGGCCGCAGCGATATCTTCAGCCTCGGCTGCGTGCTCTACGAGATGATCATCGGCCGTCCTCCGTTCACCGGCGGCAAACCCACGGGCGACGTCCGCCGTGTCTCGGAGGAGCGCCGGGAGATTCCGCTCGACGTCGAGTACGCGATTCAGGTTGCGCTGGCGGCGCGGCCGAACGAGCGCTTTGCAACCGCGAGCGATTTTGCGGCCGCGCTGGCTCCCAAAGAGACGACGGGGTCGGGTCGAGGGGTCCGGCGGACCGCCCGCCGCTGGGCGGCAGGGTTGGCCGTCGCGCTGGTGGGAGTCGGGACGGTGAGTCTCGCTGTCCTGCCCAGAATCGCGGCGGCCAAACTCGACGCCTCGCTGTACGTCGTCGTGCCGTTCGGGCATCGCGGTGGCGCTGCCCCGGCGCTGGTCAACGGCGATCAGTGCGAGCTGCTCTTGTCGCAGGCGTTCGGGCGCTGGACCGACGTGCGACTCGCGGATCCGCTCCGCGTGCACGACGCCCGAATGCGTCGCGGCGAGCAAGCGATGACGCTCGACGACGCGAAGGCATTGGCGAAGGACGTCGGGGCAGGCATGCTGGTGTGGGGCGACGTCTCTGCCGTGGGCGATTCGATTCAGGTGACGGCGTCGCTCTATGATCTGCGGCGCGGCGGCAAGACAGTCCGTGATTACACCGTTCGCATTCACAAAGATGGCGCGCAGCTCGAGGCCAAGTTTCGCGAGCTCGCCGACTCCATTCTGCTCGGCGGCGTCGATGCGCAGCGCCTGGCGCCGGATGTCATCGGGACGGACGTGCTCTCCGCCTTCTACGCGTATGCCGAGGGCCGCGAAGCACTGGCGCGCTGGGATCTCCCCGGCGCACAGCGGGCATTTCGGACGGCCTTGGACAACGATCCGAGTTACGCGCAGGCGAATCTATGGCTCGCCCATGCGCAGCTGTGGGCGGACGACCCTGTTGTGGAGTGGCAGGCGACCAT
>WNGI01003604.1_pt1 | contig 19027 bp, 20 predicted proteins | sample 5400621 | NCBI WGS metagenome assembly WNGI01 (sample SAMN13153374, study PRJNA577476) | soil metagenome | isolation source: 20 cm soil or saprolite under Garry oak tree replicate 1 | place: USA:California | collected 2016-06-15
ACCGGCCTGCCCTCGCTCGACAGCCTGCCCGGACTGGACAGCCTGACCTCAGCGCTCCCGACCGGCCTGCCCGCACTGCCGTCCCTGGACAGCCTCACCTCGATGCTGCCCACCGGACTGCCCGCACTGCCGTCGCTCGACAGCCTCACCTCGATGCTGCCGATCAGCGGTCTCACATCAGCACTACCCCTCGGAGACCTGCCGGTCTCGCTTCCCATATAGGCGCCGGGAGAAAGCGGTGTACTCCTACTCCGAACGCCCGGCGGCAAGGTCTGAAGTTTCGAGCCGGTCGTGACGAGATCGCGCAAACGCGGCGGACGCCGGGGCAATGTCGCCCCGGCGGCCGTCGTGGCCGTCATCATCGCCAGCTTCGCGGCGGTCGCCCTCGGCATCGTGACCGCCTCGCGTCCACAGCGACAAAGCGCACCGTCGTCGCCGGCGACGACACCGTCTATCGCAACGCCCACGGTCCCATCCGGCCAGCCGCCGAGCCGCCGGCTACTCGCCCGGTCCGCTGCAGTACGGCTGACGATCCCCGCGATCGGCGTCGAGGGCGGCCTTGAACATCTGGGCCTGAGCACGGACAAGAAGACGATGCGGCTGCCGTCGCATCGCGGAACGGCGGGCTGGTTCGAGGACGGGCCGTCGCCGGGCGAGGTCGGGCCGACGATCATCGTCGGCTATATCGCTACTCAACGTGGTCCGGGTGTCTTCCGCCGGTTGGCCCACCTGAAGACCGGCGCGAACATCGCCGTCCGCAGGGCAGACAAAATGGTCGTGACCTACCGGGTCGACCAGATCGCGAGCTATCCGCCGAACAAGCTGCCGTCAACCAAGGTGTACGGGCGCACCAAGCAGCCAGCGCTGCGCTTGATCACCTGTGGCGGGATGCTCCGCCCGGGCCAACCCGTCGGCAACACCGTGGTCTACGCACGCCAGGTCGCGGTCGGGCCATAACCCTCAGAGGTACAGCCCGGTGTTCGGCTCGATCCGCTGTGCGGCCAGCGCGTGGATGTCACGCTCCCGCAGCAGCAGGTAATTCTCACCGGAGATCTCGACCTCGTGCCGGTCATCGGGACTGAACAGCACCCGGTCGCCGACCTCGATGCTGCGCACGTGGTTGCCGACCGCCAGCACCTCGGCCCACACCAGCCGCGTCGAGATCTGCGCCGTCGCGGGGATCACGATCCCACCGGACGAGCGTCGCTCGCCCTCTTCGCGAGACATCCGTACGAGGACGCGATCGTGCAGCATCTTGATCGGCAACCGGTCCGTCACAAGGTACGAGCCTAGTGTCGTGCGACGGCGAGAACGCTGGTCAGCCCCAGCCGAGCTCGTGCAGGCGGTCCTCGTCGATGCCGAAGTGGTGGCCGATCTCGTGGACGACGGTGATCGCGACCTCGCGGGCCACCTCCTGCTCGTCCGCGCACGCGTCGACGATAGGTAGCCGGAACAGGGTGATCGTGTCGGGCAACGCGAACGTGTAGTCGCTGAGCCGCTCGGTCAGCGCGATGCCGTGATAGACGCCCAGCAGCGACGGCTCATCCGGATCACGATCCGCGACCTGGATGACGACATTGTCGAGCAGCGTCAGCAACGGCGGCGGGATCGAGTCGAGCGCGTCGCCGACCAGCTCCTCGAACCGGGCCTGCGAGATCTCGAGCACGTCGCCATTCTGGGCCACCCGGCTCGCCGGACCACGAGATGACGCGGTCAGTAGCCTGACCGGTGTGATCGACCTTCGAGTGGTGCGTGACGACCCGGACCGGGTGCGTGCCTCGCAACGCGCGCGTGGCGCGGATGAGATGCTCGTCGACGCCCTGCTCGCCGCCGACGACAAGCGCCGCGCGGCGGTGAGCCGAGCCGACACGCTGCGCGCCGAGCAGAAGGCACTGAGCCGTCGGGTGGGCGCGGCGTCAGCCGATGACCGGCAGACGTTGCTGGCCACGGCGAAGCAGCTTGCCGACGAGGTGAAATCGGCTGAGGCCGAACAGCACGCGGCCGACACCGCGCTTCGCAAGGCACATCTCGCCCTGCCGAATCTCGTCGAGCACGGCGTGCCCGCCGGCGGCGAGGCGAACTTCGTCACGCTCGAACTCGTCGGCACACCGCCGGTCATCGAAAACCCGCGCGATCACACCGAGATCGGCGGCGCGCTGCACGCCATCGACACCGAGCGCGGCGCGAAGGTAAGCGGCGCTCGCTTCTACTTTCTCACCGGCATCGGGGCGCAGCTCGAGCTCGCGCTCGTCAACCTGGCGATGGAGCAGGCGGCGGCCGCGGGCTTCACGCCGGTGATCGCGCCCGCGCTCGTCAAGCCCGAGGCGATGGAGGGCACCGGCTTCCTCGGAGCCCACGCTGCCGAGGTGTATCGCATCGAAGAGGACGACCTGTACCTGGTCGGCACGTCCGAGGTGGCGCTCGCCAGCTATCACGCGGACGAGATCCTGACCGACCTGCCGCGCCGCTACGCCGGCTTCTCGTCGTGCTTTCGCCGCGAGGCCGGCTCGTACGGCAAGGACACCAAGGGCATCTTCCGCGTGCACTGGTTCGACAAGGTCGAGATGTTCTCCTACGTCACCGTCGAGGAATCGCGCGCCGAGCATGAGCGGCTCGTCGCCTGGGAGCGCGAGTTCCTCGACAAGCTCGAACTGGCCTACCGGGTCATCGACGTCGCTGCGGGAGACCTGGGCATGTCGGCCGCCCGCAAGTACGACATCGAGGCGTGGTTCCCGTCGCAGGGCGCCTACCGCGAGCTGACGTCCGCGTCGAACTGCCTGACGTTCCAGGCGCGGCGGCTGAACACCCGGGTGCGCACCGACAGCGGGCTGACCCCGGTGGCCACCCTGAACGGCACGCTGTGTGCGGTGTCGCGCACGATCGCCTGCCTGCTCGACCACCACCAGCAACCAGACGGAACGGTGTACGTCCCCAAGGCGCTCCGTCCCTGGCTCGGTGGCCGCGAGGTGCTGGCTCCGGCATGAGCGTCCGGCTGGTCGCCAGCGATCTGGACGGGACGCTGGTGCGCAGTGACGGAACCGTGTCCGATCGGTCGCGCGTCGCGTTGCGCCGGGCCGCCGAGGCGGGGCTGGTCGTCGCGTTCGTCACCGGACGTCCACCGCGCTGGCTGCACGAGATCGCCGATCAGACCGGGCACACCGGCATCGCCGTCGCGGCGAACGGAGCGGTGATCTACGACCTCGAGGCCGGGATCGTGTTGCGTACGCACGAGCTCACTCCGCAGCTGCTGGCGGACGTGACGACCGAGATTCGCTCGGTGTTCCCGCGGGCGTACTTCGGCGTCGAGTACGGCACCGACTTCGGCTGCGAGCCGGGTTACCGGCACGACTGGCCGATCAACCCCGCGTACGACCGCGAGGGAGCGCCCATCGCGCCGCCGCTCGTCGCCGACCTCGCCACGGTGATCAGCCGGTCGGCCGTCAAGCTGCTGGCCAAGGATCGCGACCTGGATCCGGACGAGTTCATGGCATCGGTGCGGACGCTGCTCGACGGGCGGGCGACCGTGACCCACTCGTCGCGGCACGGCCTGCTCGAGATCGCAGGCGCCGGCGTGACGAAGGCGAGCGGGCTGGCCGAGGTCGCCGAGTCGCACGGCATCGGCGCCGCCGACGTGGTGGCCGTCGGCGACATGCCGAACGACGTGCCGATGCTTCGCTGGGCGGGTCGGGGTTACGCCGTCGCCAACGCTCACCCGGACGCGATTGCCGCCGCCGATGAGCTGCTGCCGTCCAACGACGACGACGCGGTGGCCGTCCTGATCGAGTCCGTGCTCGCAGCGCGTTGACCGGACCGCTTTGCCGCCCGGCAAACCATCCGCGGGCTCAGGTTCTCGTCGGACCGGCGGCAAAGCCGCGGGCCTTACAAGTACTGGCCGGTGCCGTGGCCACCCTCTTCCGCTCCGGACTGGCCGAAATGCTGCGACGGGATGATCTGGCCGCCGGGGCCGACAATCACCGGGCCGCCGGGCGCGCCGGGCAGCGCGCGGCGGCGCATCTCCTCCAATTGCGCCCGCGCGGCCATCTGCTGGGCGAACAGCGCGGTCTGAATGCCGTGGAAGAGACCTTCGAGCCAGCCCACGAGTTGCGCCTGGGCGATGCGCAGCTCCGCCTCGGACGGGACGCTGTCGCCGAAGGGCAGGGTGAACCGTTCGAGCTCGTCGCGAAGCTCCGGAGCGAGGCCTTCTTCGAGCTCGTGAATAGACAGATCGTGGATCTCGCGCAGCCGCTGACGGCCGGCTTCGTCGAGCGGAGCGGCCCGAACTTCTTCTAACAGCTGCTTAATCATGGTGCCAATGCGCATCACCTTCGCAGGCTGCTCGACCATGGTCGTAATCTCGTCACCGTCGTCACCAGCATCAGTGCGATCGGCGACGGGCGGATCCGCGACTGCGGCGGCTGCGTCCGTGACATCAGCTTGCTGCTAAGGCTCACCAACGTGCGAAATCTCGTTCGTCATAGGCCCAGTCTGCCCAAGGCCGACGACGTGCACGAACACGCCCCGGGCATTCGTGCCCGTTACAGCGAAGCGAGGATGGCGGGGATGAGCGATCCGGTTGAGGTCCGGACATGAGCTTCGACGTCGCGCGGGTGCGTGGCCTCTATCCGACCCTGGGCGCGGGCATCGCCCACCTGGACGGAAACTTCAGCACGCTGCTGCCCGAGACGGTCATCCGCGCGATCATCACGACGCTGCGGTCGTCCCCGTCGCAGCCGGGCTCACGGTCGACCCGCTCGCAGCGCGCGGCGGCCACGGTCGATAACGCCCGCCGCGCGATCGGCGACCTCGTCGGCGCCTCGCCGGACTGTGTCGTGCTCGGCGCCAACGTGCCGACGCTGATCGACCGTTTCGCCGGCCTGATCGTGCGCGAGTGGCAGCTCGGCGACGAGATCGTGCTGAGCCGCCTCGACGACGACTCGAACGTGCGGCCGTGGGTCGCGGCCGCCAAGACGATCGGCGCAATCGTGCGCTGGGCCGAAGTCGACGTAGAGACGGGTGAGCTGCCGGAGTGGCAGTACGACCGGCTGATCAGCCGGCGTACGCGACTGGTCACCGTGCCGCTGGCCAACCTGGCCACCGGCGCGATCCCCGACACCCGGCGGATCTCCGGGCTTGCTCACGCCGTCGGCGCGCTCGTCGTCGTCGACGCCGGGGCGGCGTTGCCGCACATGCCCCTCGACATGGCCGAACTCGGCGCTGACCTGCTCGGCGTGTCGGTCTCGGCATTCGGCGGTCCGACAGTAGGCGCCATGGTCGCGCGCGACGGCATGCTCTATGAGCTGGACGAGGACTCCACCGCGCCCGTCCCGCAGCGCTACGAGCTGGGCCCGCTACCGGTCGAGCTGCTCGACGGTGTGGTGGCAGCAGTCGATCACCTGGCGAGCCTGGACGAGTGGGCCAGCGGCACGCGGCGGCAGCGGCTCGTCTCGTCGCTGACCGCCACCGGCGAGTACGAGCGGCAGCTGTTCGCCGTGCTGGACCGGCGGCTGCGGTCGATCCCGGGCGTCACCGTGCTCGGGTCGCCGGTGCGCCGGGTGCCGCTCGTGTCGTTCGCGGTCGACGGGCGCAAGCCGGCCGAGGTCGGCGACTTCATGCTCGCCCGCGGCGTCTCGGTATGGACGGGCGCCAACGGCATGGGCCATTTCATGACGGCACTCGGCGCGGACGAGCTCGGCGGCACGGTGCACGTCGGCCTGATGCCGCACACGACACGCTCCGAGGTCGAGCAACTCGCGCGCGCTCTGAACGAACTCGTGCTGGGCTAGAGCACATGCCCGCGGACGGTGACGAACCAGAGCTCCGGTTCGTCGAGACAACCGTCAACCTGCGCCCGGGCGTCGTCGACATAAACCGGCGTCACGTCGACCGGCGATGGATCGCAGCCGGCGCGCTCGTGGCAGCGCTGGTGATCGGCATCGCGATCGGCTTCGCGTCGGGCAGGCACAGCGCCAACAGCGTTCCTGCGACGACGGTTACGCGCTCGGCTCGCACGTCCTCGCCACCGTCGTTCGGTTCAATCGAGTATCCGACGATCGGCGCCCGCTGCTCCGCGCAATCGGGCACCCGGCTGCAACTCGGCGTCGAGATCGTGAATCCGTCGGATCTGCCGCTCACGCTCAATCGGGTGCGGCCGTTGCTGCCGCTGGGCGGGCTGCGAACGAAGGGCATCACGCGCGGTGCTTGCGGCCAGCTGCTGCCCACGCGGAGCGCTGACGCGATCGCCGGCTACGAAATCGCCGCACGCGCCAGTGTCTGGATCACCATCGAGATGGACGTCCTGATGTCCTGCCCGGCACCGATCCCGGTCCAGGTGCGGCTCGAATTCACCCAGTTCAGGCATCAGTACACGGCCGAGCTCAACCCGTTCGCCGATCTGGGTGACGTGCCGTACAGCGGGTGCCCGACGAGCAGCTAGCGGACGCGCAGCACGACCTTGCCGATGTGCTCGCTGGCCCCGACCACGCGATGCGCCTCGGCGACCTCGTCCAGGTTGAGCACGCGGTCGATCACCGGACGCACGTCGCCTGACTCGATGAGCGGCCACACGAACGCGACCGTCGCCGCCACGATCGCCGCCTTCTGTGCCAGTGGACGCGGCCGCAGCAGCGCCGCCGAAACGGTGGCCGCCTTGCCGAGCAGCATGCCGAGATCCAGCTCGCCCTTGCGCCCACCCTGCGCGCCGAGCACGACCAGCCGGCCGCCGAGTGCCAGCGCGCTGACGTTGCGCTGCAGGTAGACGGCACCCATGTTGTCGAGAATGACGTCAGCGCCACCCTCGGCGGTCACGACCTCGACGAAGTCCTGCTCGCGGTAGTTGATCACCACGTCCGCGCCGAGGTCGCGGCAGAAGTCGAGCTTGCGCGGCGTGCCCGCCGTCGCGATCACGCGAGCCCCGTGCCGGTGCGCCAGCTGGATGGCCATCGTGCCGACTCCGCTGCTGCCGCCGTGTACCAGGAACGTCTCGCCCGGCTGCAGCCGTCCGATGTCGAAGACCATCGACCAGACTGTGCAGGCAACCTCGGGCAGCGCGGCAGCGTCCACTGTGGACACTCCGCGCGGCACCGGCAGCAGCTGGCCGGCCGGCACCGCGACGCGTTCGGCGTACCCGCCGCCGGCCAGCAGCGCGCAGACCTCGTCGCCGACGTGCCAGCCGGTGACCCCTTCGCCCAGCGCGGCGATCGTGCCCGAGCACTCCATGCCCAGGTACGGCGACGCCCCTGGTGGCACCCAGTAGTTGCCCTCCCGCTGCGACAGGTCGGCCCGGTTGATCGCCGTGGCCGTGACGTCGACGAGCGCCTCGCCACCGGCCGGCTCGGGATCAGGCACCTCCTGCACCTTCAGCACTTCCGGCCCGCCGGGTTCGGTGATCACGACTGCGCGCATGCCGCCATTCTGTCCGGGCTTACAGTCGTGCCATGCAGCGCATCGCCGTCGGCCGGGGGCCGCTCACCGAAGCCGACGTCGTCGCCGTGGCTCGTGACGGAGCCGGGGTGCACCTGGCGCCGGACGCGCTGGACGCGATCGGCGAGTCGCGCAAGACCGTCGAGGCACTCGCGCACGACGTCGAGCCGCACTATGGCATCTCGACCGGATTCGGCGCCCTGGCAACCAAGCACATCCCCGCTGAACAGCGTGCCACGCTGCAGCGCTCGCTGATCCGCTCGCACGCCGCAGGCTCCGGGCCGGAGGTCGAGCGCGAGGTGGTCCGGGCGATGATGCTGCTGCGCCTGTCGACCCTGGCCACCGGCCGTACCGGCATCCGTCCCGAGACGGCATCGACCCTGGCTGCCCTGCTCGATGCCGGGATCACGCCGATCGTGCCCGAGTACGGCTCGCTGGGCTGTTCCGGGGATCTCGCGCCGCTCGCACATGTCGCGCTGGCGCTGCTCGGCGAGGGTTCGGTACGCGACGCGGGCGGCGCACTGCTGCCGGCCGGCGAGGCATTGCGAGCGATCGGTATCGCTCCGGTCGAGCTGGCCGAGAAGGAAGGCCTCGCCCTCATCAACGGGACGGACGGCATGCTCGGGCAGTTGCTGCTCGCCGCGCACGATCTCGACCTGCTGCTGCGCACCGCCGACGTCACGGCGGCAATGAGTGTCGAGGCGCTGCTCGGCACCGACCGGGTCTTCGCCGCCGACCTGGCCGCGTTGCGCCCCCAGCCGGGGCAGGCCGTGGCGGCGGCGAACATGCGGGCGCTGCTTGCCGGGTCACCGATCGTGGCGTCCCACGAGGGCCCCGATTGCGTGTACGTCCAGGACGCGTATTCGATGCGCTGCGCTCCGCAGGTGGCCGGCGCCGCGCGCGACACGCTGGCCCACGCCCGCTCGGTGGCCGGTTACGAGCTGGCGTCCGCGGTCGACAACCCGGTCGTCACGCCGGACGGGCGGGTCGAGTCGAACGGCAACTTCCACGGAGCGCCGATCGCGTACGTGCTGGACTTCCTGGCCATCCCGGTGGCCGATGTCGCGTCGATGAGCGAGCGGCGCACCGACCGGATGCTCGACGTCGCCCGCTCGCGGGGCCTGCCGCCGTTCCTGGCACACGACGCGGGCGTCGATTCGGGCCACATGATCGCCCAGTACACGCAGGCGTCCATCGTCTCTGAGCTCAAGCGGCTCGCGGTGCCGGCGTCCGTCGACTCGATCCCGTCCAGCGCCATGCAGGAGGATCACGTCTCGATGGGCTGGTCGGCCGCCCGCAAGCTGCGGAGGGCGCTCGACGGGCTGCGCCAGGTGCTGGCGATCGAGCTGCTGACTGCGGCTCGCGCTCTGGACCTGCGCGTTCCGCTGCTGCCCGGCCCCGCGACCGCGGCTGTAGTGACGGCGCTGCGCGCCCGGGTGGACGGGCCCGGTCCGGATCGGCACTTGTCGCCGGAGATCGAGGCGGCCGTCGCGTTCGTCCGCGCCGGCGAAGCGGTCGAGGCCGCGGACGCCGCGCTGGCCGAACCGCTGGGCTAATGCCCGACTTCGACACGCACCACCGCTCGGCCCGGCACCGGACGGGCGACCTCCGTGAACCCGGCGCGCAGGAACACGTGCAGCGGCCCGTGGTACAGGCTCGCCGCAGTCGCCTGACGTTCGGACACATCGACCGGATACGCCTCGACGACGCGCGCACCGTGGCGGCGGGCGAGGTCGACCGCTCCGTCGAGCAGTGGCTCGGCGATGCCCTGCCGGCGGTGCCCCACCCGCACGACGAAGCAGGTGACCGCCCACAGGTCCGGGGCGTCATCGGTCGCCTGGGCCACTCGAGCGCGGCCCAGCCGCGGATAGGACGAGCGCGGTCCCGCGGCGCACCAGCCGACCGCCTCGTCGCCGCTGAACGCGAGGACTCCAGGAGGCGTGCGCCCCGCGACCTGCTCGTGCAGCGCCTCGCGCATCGTCGACGCCGTCGCTTGGCTCCAGCCGGCACCGGGCAGCCGGAAGAACTGGCACCAGCACCGCGACGGGTCACCGCGCGTCCCCATCACCAGCTCGACAGCGGGCCAGCGATCCGGCGTCGCGTCCACTACCGAAATCATGTCCGAGAGGATCCCTCATGAGCCGCACCGTCCGCGCACCCCGGGGCACGACGCTGACCGCTCGCGGCTGGCAGACCGAGGCGCCGCTGCGCATGTTGCAGAACAACCTCGACCCCGAGGTGGCCGAGCACCCGGATCAGCTCGTCGTCTACGGCGGCACCGGCAAGGCAGCCCGCGACTGGCCGTCGTTCGACGCGATCGTCCGGAGCCTGGTCGACTTGCGCCTGGACGAGACGCTGCTCGTGCAGAGTGGCCGTCCGGTGGGCATCATGCAGACCCACGAGTGGGCGCCGCGGGTACTGATCGCCAACTCGAACCTGGTCGGCGACTGGGCGAACTGGCCGGAGTTCCGCCGCCTGGAAGCCCTCGGCCTGACCATGTACGGGCAGATGACGGCCGGCTCGTGGATCTACATCGGGACGCAGGGCATCCTGCAGGGGACGTACGAGACGTTCGCCGCGGTCGCCGCGAAACGATTCGGCGGCTCGTTGGCCGGGACGATCACCCTGACCGCGGGCCTCGGCGGCATGGGCGGTGCGCAGCCGCTGGCCGTCACCATGAACGGCGGCGTGGCGATCTGCGTCGAGTGCGACCCGTCCCGCATCCAGCGGCGGCTCGACCACGGATACCTTGATGCATCAGCCGTGTCGTCCGATGAGGCGCTGCGGCTGGCAGTGTCGGCACGCGACGAGCGTCGACCGCTGTCGATCGGCGTGCTCGGCAATGCCGCTTCGCTCGTCCCGCAGTTCCTGGCGAACGACGCACCGATCGACATCGTCACCGACCAGACGTCCGCGCACGATCCTTTGTCGTACCTGCCCATCGGCGTCGAATTCGAGGACTGGCACGACTACGCGGCGCGCAAGCCCGACGAGTTCACCGGACGCGCCCGCGCGTCCATGGCCCGGCACGTCGAGGCGATGGTGGGCTTCCTGGACCGGGGCGCCGAGGTCTTCGACTACGGCAACTCGATCCGCGGCGAGGCCCAGGAGGCGGGCTTTGCGCGCGCGTTCGCGTTTCCCGGGTTCGTGCCCGCGTACATCCGGCCCCTGTTCTGCGAGGGACGCGGCCCGTTCCGCTGGGCCGCGCTGTCCGGCGACCCGCGCGACATCGCCCGCACCGACCGGGCCGTGCTCGACCTCTTCCCGGAGAACGAGTCGCTGGCCCGCTGGATCCGTCTCGCCCAGGATCGCGTCCACTTCCAGGGACTGCCCGCTCGCATCTGCTGGCTGGGTTACGGCGAGCGCGACCGAGCCGGGCTCGAGTTCAACAAGCTGGTCGAGAACGGCGAGATCAGCGCTCCGATCGTGATCGGACGCGACCACCTCGACGCCGGATCCGTCGCCTCGCCCTACCGCGAGACCGAGGCGATGCTCGACGGCTCGGACGCGATCGCCGACTGGCCACTGCTGAACGCGCTCGTCAATACGGCGAGCGGGGCGACCTGGGTATCGATCCACCACGGCGGCGGCGTCGGGATGGGCCGCTCGATCCACGCGGGGCAGGTGAGCGTCGCCGACGGCACGCCGCTGGCCGCCGCCAAGCTCGAGCGCGTCCTGACCAACGACCCGGGCATGGGCGTGATCCGGCACGTCGATGCGGGGTACGACCGAGCCGTCGAGGTGGCCGCCGAGCGGAACGTGCGTGTGCCCATGCGCGAGGGCTGACCCCGCCCGGTTTTGGCCGCCCAGGTGGCTATATGACGCTGGGCGGCCAAAACCCGTGCTCAGTGGGTGCGCTTGCCCGCCCGCAGGCCGTCAACCGTCTTGACGATGCGCGCCTGTCGCGTCTCGGCCCTCTTGGCGTCCTCGACCCAGCGCACCCACTCCTTGCGGTGCGTGTACGACAGCCCGTCGAAGAACCTCCGCGCCGCACTGTCGGCGCCGAGCGCCTCTGCGAGATCGTCCGGCACCGTCACATCGCGTGGCGCCGTGTCGAGCTCGATGTCGACGTCGACCTCGTCCCCGGCCGTAACCCCGGCCGCCTCGCGGTTCTCGGCGCTGAGCGGGAGCAGGAACTGCCCGGCCCGCGACGCGACGGTGGTGCGGTACGTGTGCCCGCCGATCGTGATCCGGACGGACGGTTGCCGACCCGAGTCGAGCGCCGCGATCACGTCGTCCGGCACGACCATGCCGGTTGCCGTCTTGCCGCCGAGGAGCACCGTCGTGTGGAACCTCATGGTCACACCAGCTCGATCGCGTCGGCGATGGAGTCGAGGACGCGTCCCGGGCGGTACGGGTACTGCTCGATGTCGGCCGGCGTGGTCGACCCGCTGAGCACCAGGATCGTGTCCAGGCCGGCCTCGATGCCGGCCACGATGTCGGTGTCCATGCGATCGCCGACCATCACCGTGGTCTCCGAGTGGGCGGCGATCCGGTTCAGCGCGCTGCGGAACATCATCGGGTTCGGCTTGCCGACGAAGTAGGGACGCCGGCCGGTGGCCGTAGTGATCAGCGCAGCCACCGAACCCGTCGCCGGCAGCGGACCCTGGGCGGACGGCCCGGTGACATCGGGGTTCGTGGCTATGAACCGGGCACCCTGACTGATCAGCTGGATCGCTTTGGTGATCGCCTCGAACGAGTACGTGCGCGTCTCGCCGAGAATCACGAAGTCCGGCTCGCGATCGGTCAATGTGTAGCCGACCTCGTGCAGTGCGGTCGTCAGACCGGCCTCGCCGATGACATAGGCCGAGCCGTACGGGAGCTGGTCGGCGAGAAAGGCCGAGGTGGCCAGCGCCGACGTCCAGATCGCGTCCTCGGGGACCTTGAGGCCGGACCGGGCCAGCCGCGCAGCGAGGTCGCGGGGCGTGAATATCGAGTTGTTCGTGAGGACGAGGAACCGGCGGTCGCGGTCGACGAGGCGTTGCAGGAAGTCGGCCGCGCCCGGCAGAGCGTGCTCCTCCCGTACGAGCACGCCGTCCATGTCGGTGAGCCAGCACTGCGCGGGTTGTCGCATGGCGCTCAGTGTGTCAGCGACGCCGGCGGCCCGGGACACGAAACGGGGCCCGGCCATCGGCGTGGCGGGCCCCGTTCCGCGGGAGCCGGTCAGGACGCCCGGGTTACCTCCCAGGTGAAGTTGTCGCCGTGCTGCTGCGTCCAGAACATGCGCCAGGTGCCGTCGAACGGCGTCGGCGCGCTCGTGCCGATCAGGCCAGCCACCGTCGGGTCGCCGTCGCTCACGTGGATGCCGGTGATCTCGTTGTCGCCCTCGTTCTGGAAGCCGGGCGTGCCGGCCAGCCCGACGTCGATGGTGGCCGACGGGTCGCGTCCCTCGCCGAGCCAGCGCACCGGCGCGGCACCGTCGCCGTAGTCGTGCTTGATGTCGATGGCATAGCTCGAGTCGAGCGCGTTGCGCTGCGCGTGCAGGGTGTCGCCGGCGTCCTCGACGACCAGCAGCTTGCGGTCGGTCAGGAACGTCAGGTTGTCGAATCCGGTGTGCGCGAGATCGCCACGGTAGAGCAGCGACAGGTGGCCGGTGTTGTCCCAGGGGGTGCGCTGGGCGAGGTGGAACACGGCGCCGAAACCGCCCTTGCCGGCGTTGTACGGGCTGTCGGCGTTGGTGTCACCCGTCTCGGTGAAGAAGAAGTCGCGGAACCCGTCGCCCGGCTGGAATTGCCCGTTCTCCGGCCGCTTGAACGGCGTCGCGTGGTGCGCCTTGGCGGCCGCGTTCGCGTCGAACGGCGTGGTGCCGTCGGTCGCCGTGTCGTGGATGGTGGTCCACCGGGTACGGAAGCCCTCGCCGTACGTGTGCAGCGCGGTCTCCAGCGGGCTGTCGGCGTCGATGCTGACCGGCTGGTTGCCGGGCCCGAGGATCGTCAGCGCCTGCAGCTTGCCGGCCGCCAGCGAGCCCTTCGTCGTCGGGACGAAGCGGTATACGAAGCTGTTCGGCTGCTTGCCCTTGCCGTTCGCGCCTGCCGCTGCGCCGCCGACATCCTCGACGATCCAGACGTTGCCCGCCGGGTCGATCTGGATTCCCTCGTAGCCGCCGCGTCCGACCGAGCCGGAGATGTCGTGGACGTTGCCGGGCAGATCGGCGTTGCCCTCCCAGAGACCGCCGTTGGCTCCGTTCTCCGCGGAGAACAGCAGGGTGCGGGTGAACGGGTCCCAGACCGAGCCGTCGATGAGCGGCAGCGGCTTGCCGTTTACGTCGCGCGTGGCCACGTCACCAGGTAGGTGTTCTTGTCCGGCTCGGTCTTGCTGGCCTCGACGTTCGTACCGGGTGCGGGCGTGAACGGCCCGTTGTTGTTGTAGCCGTAGAACGCGGCCCAGTCCTGCGGGTTCTCCAGTGGCATCGCACCGGTCGCGACCGGGTGCTCGGCCAGTTCAGGGGAGAGCCGGTTCGCCGAGGAGACGCCGGCGACTCTGGGGTTCGCGTCGACGCCGGTCAGGCCCGGCTCTGGCTTGGCACTGGCCGGTGCGGCGAATGCGAGTACGGCAACGGCCGCGGTAGCGGCCGCCGTCGCCGTCGCCCAGCGGGCGAGCGGTACTGAAGACATGGTTAACCTCCGAGAGGCCCGCGCGGTGGTGTGCGGGTGGGCCAATCCGAGCGAGTGCGTCCGTCGTGGCCGCGTCCGCCGAATGACCGCTATGCGTCCGGTTCGTGAACACCGCGTCGACGGGTGACCATCCGGGCAGATCGGTCTGCTTCGCGTTGTCGCGGCACGGTGGCAGGATCCGGGGCATGTTCCTTGCGTATACCCCTGAGGCAAACGAGCTACTGGCCGATGACCCGATGGCACTGCTGATCGGGATGCTGCTCGATCAGCAGATCCCGATGGAGAAGGCGTTCACGTCGCCGTGGGAGCTACGGGTGCGCCTCGGTGGCTCGCTCGACGCCTCGACGATCGCCGAGTACGACCCGGCCGCGTTCGAGGAGCTGTTCCGGACGCCGCCGGCGCTGCACCGCTTCCCGGCGGCAATGGCCAAGCGCGTCCAGGAACTCGGCCGCATCATCGTCGAGCGATACGGCGGCGATGCCGCGGCGGTGTGGGCGGGCGCGGCTTCCGGCGACGAGCTGGTCGCCCGGGTGGGTGGCCTGCCGGGCTTCGGTGCCCAGAAGGCGAAGATATTCGCCGCCCTGTTGGCCAAGCAGTACGGCGTCGCGCCCCCCGGCTGGCGCGAGGCGTCCGGCACGTACGGCGACGAGGGCTCGTTCCGTTCGGTGGCCGACGTCGTCGACGACGCATCGCTGCGCAAGGTGCGCGCCTACAAGCAGGAGATGAAGGCCGCGGCCAAAGCCAAGTGACCGCCACGCTGTTGGTGGACATCGGGCTGCTCGCCACGCAGGACGCGGAACTCGGCGAGATCCGTGACGCGGCGATCGTCCTGTCCGGCGACTCGATCGCATGGGTGGGACCGGTCGCCTCCGCGCCGGACGCCGACGAGCGGGTCGGGCTGGGCGGCAAGACCGTTGTCCCGGGCTTCGTCGACTCGCACGCGCACCTCGTCTTCGTCGGCGACCGCTCGGAGGAGTTCGTCGCGCGGATGCGCGGAATGCCTTATGCCGCAGGGGGAATCCGCGTCACGGTTGCCAACACGCGGGGTGCCCCGGACGCGCTGCTCCGGCTGAACGTCGAGCGGCTCGGCGGGGAACTGCTGCGCGCGGGCGTCACGACGTTCGAGTGCAAGTCGGGGTACGGGCTCGACGTGGCCACCGAGGAGCGCTCGCTGCGCGTCGCCGCGGAGTTCACGCCGGAGACGACGTTCCTCGGCGCGCACGTGGTGCCTCCCGATACGCCGCGCGACGAGTACGTCTCGCTCGTATGCGGTGAGATGCTCGACGCCTGCGCGCCGCACGCCCGGTGGATCGACGCATTCTGCGAACACGGCGCCTTCGACGTCGACGAGTCGCGACACGTGCTGCAGGCGGGCATCGCCCGGGGCCTCGGCGCGCGGGTGCACGCGAACCAGTTGAGCGCCGGCGGCGGGGTTCGGCTTGCCGTCGAGCTGGGCGCCGCCAGCGCGGACCACTGCACGCACCTATCGGCGGCGGACGTCGATGCCCTGGCCGGTTCGTCGACCGTCGCCACGTTGCTGCCGCTCGCCGAGTTCTCGACCCGCTCGCCGTACCCGGATGCACGGCGCCTGCTCGACGCAGGCGTGACAGTCGCGCTGGCCACCGACTGCAACCCCGGATCGGCGTACTCGACGTCGATGCCGCTCGCGATCGCGCTGGCGGTGCGCGAGATGGCGATGACGCCCGCCGAGGCGGTACGCGCCGCGACGGTCGGTGGTGCCACCGCGCTGCGGCGCGACGACATCGGGGTGATCGCGCCCGGTCGACGCGCCGACCTGGTCGTGCTGGACGCGCCGTCCTACGTGCACCTCGCGTACCGGCCCGGCGTCCCGCTGGTCGCTCAGGTCTGGCAGCGCGGCGAGCGGGTCGCCTAGGGATCGCGGCGGCCGCGGAGCAGGCAGAACTCGTTGCCCTCGGGGTCGGCAAGCACGTGCCAGCTGGCGTCGGCCGGCTGCCCGACGTCGACCTTCGTCGCGCCGAGTGCGAGCAGCCGCTCGAGCTCAGCGTCCTGATCGCGATCGGTGGGGTTGACGTCCAGGTGCAGCCGGTTCTTCGACTGCTTCGGCTCTGGCACGGCCACCAAGTCGACGGTGAACGGGCCGTCACCGATCGAGACGATGCCCTCGGCCCGGTCGCTGACCTGCCAACCGAGCACCTGTGTCCAGAACGCGGCCAGTGATTCAGGGTCGGCGCAGTCGATCGCGACCGCCGTGATGCGATTTGCCATTCTCAGTTCCTACCGGGCGGTTACGACAGGGACTAGCGGACCCCGGCCGTGGTCAGCCGGTACGCCGACAATGGAGCCCCCGGCAGTGCGTCGATGCGCAGGTCCGTCGACACCGGCAGCCGCTGCAGGTTGATCGCCGAGCTGCTCGACAACGCGTCGCGCAGCGCCTGCCACGACTGGGTAGCCGTCAAGTAGCCCGCCGGAGAGCAGGTGCCCGCCGTCTGGCAAGCGGCGAACTCGCTCAGCGCGCCGACGAACGTGACGCGATCGGCCCCGGACGCGCCCGTCAGTGAGATGTACTTCCACTGCTGGGCATTCACCGAGTAGTAAATCTGCGGCAAAGCGAGGATCCGGGACGGCGAGAGACCGTGCGCGAGGTCGTACAGGTTCTGCTGCGTCCATCCCCGGTTGCAGGTGCCGCCGACACCGGTGCTCGAGCAGCCGTTCGCGGCGCCGTTGAAGACGTACGGCGCGGACGTCGCGCCGAGGAACCCCGTGGTCCACGCTTCTGCCTTGGCTTCGGCCACGGTGCCGGGATCGTCCGTGTCGAAGTCGGGCTCGATGTCGTTGGCGCCCGCGACGGTCAGGCCGGCCCGTCCGGCGGCGTACATCTGGACCGGATCGACCACGTTGTCGGCCCAGTCGGCCCCCCCGGCGCCGTCGAGCCGCGTGCCGTCGTTGTTCGTGCCGAGCGCCAGGTAGGTGGGATCGGTACCGGTTCGGCACCGTACGAACCCGGCGACATAGCCCTTCAGCGCCGTAACGAGCTGCGCGTTCGTCAGGACGATCGTGGTCGCGGTGAGCTCGACGCTGTCGGTCAGCACCTGCGAGCCGATGTCGAGGAGCAGCAGGTTCTGCACCGCGGTCGGGGCTTGCTGGGCGTCGGCGCATCCCTCGGCGTCCATCGTCGATACGTCCGACGAGCCATCGGTCAGGTTGCGGACGTAGCGGCTGGTCGAGGCCACGATCGGCATCCTGTCGGCCCGGACGTACCCGAGGACGTCGACGATCAGGTCCGTCGACCCGCCCTTGTTGTAGAAGTCGACCTTGCCGTCCGGCCCGACCGGCGCGATGACGAACACGGACGCGTTCTGGCTCGCGACGTACGACACGCTCCTCGTGCCAGGGCGCGGGTACCCGTCGTCCCACGTCGAGATGCTGCCCGCCGCGGTCGGGTGGACTGCCGTCACCGTCATGGCCACGGCCGCCACGTTCGTGCTGGGGACGAGGGTGCGTCCGGTGAGGCCCACTGCAAGCGTGGCGCCCGAGGCGACGACCCCCTTGCGCGCCCCCAGGCCGGAGCGCGTGTCGACCGAGCGCGTCGGCGCGACGGTGCTCATCGTGCCGCCGGCGGTGCGTGAGCCGCCGAGCACGTAGCCGGTCACGTCGCCGACGACCTGCAGCGAGGCAGACGTGCTGTTGAGGATCGTTATCGCGCCGCCGGTGCCGAGCGGTGCGGTGACGAAGTCCGCCACGTTCCGCCCGGCTATCAGGGAGATGTTCGTGGTGCCGGGCTGGGCCTGCCCGGCGCCGTAGACCGTCAACCGGCCGGGCTGCTTCGGGCTGACCGCGGTGATCGTGATGAGCACCGCCGACGCGCCGGCCGACGGCACTCCGGCGTGCCCGCTGACCGGCACGGTCAGCGTCTTGCCGGCGGCGATCGCCGCCTTGGGAACGTCCAGGCCCGAACGCGTGTCGAACAGCCGCGACGGCCCGGTCGCGACTGTCGAGCCCGGCTGCGTGGGCGTGCCTCCGACGTAGTAGCCCATGACGTCGCCGAGGAGCTGAACAGTGCCCGACGAGTTGTTGGACAGCCTGATGTTCCCGTCGGGGCCCACCCTCGTGACGGTGAAGTTCGAACTGGTCACGTTCAACTGGTCACGTTCGCGACGAACGACAGGGTCGACGTCGTCGGCTTGGCGGTGCCGTCGTCGGGCCATGCGGTGACGCTGCCTACCGCAGTCGGGGCGACGGCGGTGATCGTCAACGCGACGGCCGATACGTTCGAGCTCGGCACACCGCCCTGGCCGAGCACCGGTACCGCGATCTGCCCCCCAGGCGCGACGGCCCCGATCGGCGCCCCGACGCCGACCTGCGTGTTGAGCACGCGGGACGGGGCAACCGCGTTGTACGAGCCAGGGACCGAACCGGGCGGCGTGGCGGACGCGGGCTTACCCGCGATCACGACGCTCACCGTTATGAGGACGACTGCCACGACACCGAACACGTACGCCGACATCAGGCGAACTGACAACGTAACTCCCCGACACGTGATGAAACCGGCCGCCGGAGCATACCGGCCCGTTGTGCACGCGAAGGACTCGTTATCCGGTCACACTCGGCTCGCCGTTCTCCAGGTGGCCGGCGAAGCGCCGCGCGTAGTCACCGTGGCCGTCCAGCGTCACGCCGATGTCGTACCAGCCCTGGTCGGGGGCCACGTCGATCGACGTCCCGCCGGGGCGGATGCCGATCGAGCGAGCGCCACCGCCGAGCCCGCTGACCCGGGCGGTGACCGGACCAGGGCTGCTCAGCGTCAGGCGCAGTTTCGGGTGCCCGGCCGGGCCGACGATCGTCACCGCCGCCTCGACGCCGGTCGCCGAACTGCCGCGGGCCTCGCGCAGGAAACCGTTCGGCCCGTGCACGGCGATGTCGTATGCGCCGACGGCCGGCGCCGTGGCCGTCGATGCGCCGCGCGGCGCGACGTCGACGCGCTGCGACGTGAGGACGCCCGCAGCGCGCGAGTAGAC
>WNGI01004622.1_pt1 | contig 19025 bp, 15 predicted proteins | sample 5400621 | NCBI WGS metagenome assembly WNGI01 (sample SAMN13153374, study PRJNA577476) | soil metagenome | isolation source: 20 cm soil or saprolite under Garry oak tree replicate 1 | place: USA:California | collected 2016-06-15
CCCCTTGGGCCTGGAAAAGATCGACCCTAAGCCGTCGCGCGCCGATAGGCGAGCGCGGCAATGACAGCCATGGCCGCGAGCATGGCGAGCACCATGGCGACCGCGGCCGGCCATCCGCCCCACTCCCAGGCGAGCCCTGGGAGGAAGGCGCCCATGCTGCCGCCGGCATAGAACGCAGTCACGTAAAGGCCCACCGCCGACGAGCGGCCTTCCTTGGCAATTTCCGTCACATAGCCGGTCGAAATCGTCTGGCACAGCATGCCGCACGCCGCGCAAAACGTCAGTCCCGCGATGATTGCCGGAAGGGGCGCGAGCAGCATGAGCAGCGCGCCGCCTGCCCACGCGGCAATGACCGCAAGGACAAAGCGCCGGCGTCCGAGCCGCGCCATCATCCAACCGGTCATCGGCGCGATCACCGTGCCGGCGAGATAGGTCACGAAAACCAAGCCGAGCAGCGTCGAGGAAAAATGATAGGGCGGCGCGGCGAGATGAAAGCTCACGTACGTGAACACCGCGATGAAATTGAATAGCACGCCGAAGCCGATGCCGTAGGTGGCGAGCAGCTGCGGATTCTTTAAGTGCCGCAGCATCTGCCGCGCAGAGGCCAACAGGCCCGGCGAGCGTACGAAGCCCTTTTCCCGCGGCAACAGCAGCGCGACCATGACCGCGCCGACGAGCGATAAGCCTGCGAGCGCCAGGAAGGCAGCGCGCCAGCCGAAAAGATCGCCGAGCAAGCCCGGAATAAAGCGGCCGCAGAATCCGCCGAGACTCGATCCCGCGATGTAGATGCCGGCGACGCCGGCCACCTGCGCCGGCGGCCACTCGTCGCCGATATAGGCGACGGTGACCCCGAAGATCGGCGGCAGCAGCAAACCTTGAACAAAGCGCCAAGCGATGAGCGCCTGCACGTCGGCTGCGAACGCAGCGCCGACCATGGGCACGACCACCGCGAACATGGCGGCGGCGATCACCCGTTTCCTCCCCAACACGTCCGCAGTGGCGCCGGTGAACGGCGCGGTCAAGGCGATCGCGAGCGTGCTCGCGGTCATGATCGTGCTGATCTCGGCGGCGCCGACGCCGAACTCGTGGGACAGCACCGGCAACAGCGCCTGCGGCGAATAGAGATTGAGAAAGGTGCAGAAACCGGCGGTGGCGACGACTACTTTGCGGGAATCGATGGCCATGGGCGCTAGCGTATCTTGTGCGCGTCGCGGGTCATCCGGCTGCGATCAAGCGGCCCGATCTCGCGCACGGGCAGTCATTCTCATTGATTCATCGCCTTGCATACGCGCTCGAGGGTCTCCTCCGGCGTGCCGGAGGCATCGATGCGGGTCCAGTCGAGCGCACCCAGATCGTAGACCTCCTGGCGGCGGGCGACGGCGGCATCGGCATCGGAGGCATCGCCGCGCCGCGTGGCGAGACGAGCGACGCGGGTGTCGAGATCAGCGTCGAGGAAAAAGCCATGGAAGGGCACGCGAAGGATGCTGGCGGACTCCGCCGCGAGGGCGCGCTCCTGCGATGTCGCGAAAACCGCATCGACGATGGCCGAGTGACCGGCTGCAACCGCGCGGTGCGCCTTGTCGGTGATCGTCGCATAGACCCTCGCCGTCACGGCCGGCGCATAGGCATCCTGCGGCAGCCTCTCGGTCTCGTCCTTGCCGAAGAGCGTCTTGCGCTCGACATCGGAGCGCAGCACCACCGCGCCGGGGTCGGGCGCAAGCTCCGGCGCGAGCGCATGGGCGAGCGCAGATTTGCCCGTGCCGGAGAGCCCTCCGATCGCGATCAGGCGAGGCGACTTCGGTTTGATGAACCGCCGGGCAAAGTCGAAGTAGGCGCGCGCGCTGTGGGCGATGGCACCTCTCTGATCGGATGCGGCATGTTCAAGCCGCGCCGCCGTCACCTTGGCGCGAATCGCGGCGCGCAGCGAGAGAAACAGCGGCAGACTTGCGAGCGCGTCGAGATCCTCGGTTCGCTTCGTCTCGACGAGGTAGCGGTTGAAGACGATGTTCGCCGCAGGCTTAAGGCCCCGTTCGACCAGGTCCATGAGCAGGAACGCGAGATCGTAGAGCACGTCGCCCGACGCAATCAGCGGACTGAACTCGATGGCATCGAAAGGAACCGGCCGCCCGCCCAGCAGCACGATATTGCCGAGATGCAGGTCGCCATGGAGATGGCGGATGAGCCCGCGATGGCCACGCTCGACGAGGAGCGGGCGAATGCGGGCCTGGGCGGCGCGGCTGCGCTGCGTCAGCGCCTCGCTCGCCGCCGGCGGAAAAAGATCAGGCCGCTCGCGAAATGCGGCGTCGTTTTGCTCGATATAGTCGGCAAGCGCCGCGATCCATGGCCCGACCTCAATCGCGCCGGCGGCGCTGTGGAGCGCCGCCACCGCGCGGCCGAGCGCATCGGCGAGCGCACGATCGACTTTGCCCGCCTGCGCCAGCCGGTCGAGGGTTGCGTTCTCATCGAAGCGGCGCATTTCGAGCACCCATTCCACCAGGGTGCCGGTACCGTCGAGGATCAGCCGGCCGTCGGTCTCCCGCGTGATCGCGGTCACGCGGCGGTAAATGTCGGGCGCGAATGATCGATTGATGCGAAGCTCCGCTTCGCAGGCGCTTTTGCGCTTGGCGAGAGTCGAAAAGTCCAGGAAGGGAAAGCGCACGGCGCGCTTGACCTTGAATGCACGTTCCCCCGCGAGGAAAACCGAGGCCGCATGAGTATCGATCCGCTTGACGGCATCGCCGCCATGGGTGGCGGGGTCGGATAGAAGGGCGAAGACCGCGTCCTGGCTGTCGCCGTCACTCATGGAGCGGTCCCTCGGGCCGCCATCGTTGATCCCACAGTGACCTCGGCGCAAGCGAACCGTTCATCATGCTATGCTGTTTGCCATCGCCCCCGCGCCCGGGGTCCGTCATGACGCAATTGCCGCACGTGCTCAAGCGCATCCGGCTCAATCTCGCCCGCTCCAAGGACTTCCCGTCGGGTTCGGACCGGCACGGCTATGAATTCGTCGCTCCACTCGACGCCGATGGCCACATCGATCCCGAGCTGTGGCGGAGATACCGCGAGCATTGCGGGGTGCGTCGGTTCTGGGAGGGCGAGGACGACGAATTCGGCCGGCTCGTCCACAAGCCGGGCGGCGCCGAGCACGCGCGCTGGGTCTTCGATTACGACGAGACGGCGGAGGAGGACGACGAGGCTGGCTATCGCTTCGGCAATCACGCGTTTCGCAACGGCGAATACGTCTCGATCCGCGGTGAAGACGGCGAGATGCACACTTTCCGCGTGGTTTCGGTCGAGCCGGCGACGTGAGGCGTGCATCCACGCTATGCGTTTGCCCATCCCGCCTCGTCGCTGCATGGTAAAAGCGAGCGCCACTGCCAGGGGAGACGCGGAATGCGGGCCAATGACGGCACGAGAACGGCCGGCGAAGTTCTGATCGACCAACTCGTCGTGCACGGGGCGGAGCACGTGTTTTGCGTGCCCGGCGAGAGCTATATCGCGGCGCTCGATGCCTTTTACGATCGCGATATCGCCATCACCGTCTGCCGTCACGAGAGCGGCGCCGCCATGATGGCGGAAGCCTGCGGCAAGGCGACCGGCCGGCCGGGCATTTGCTTCGTCACGCGCGGGCCCGGCGCGACCAATGCGGCGGCGGGGCTTCACATCGCGCGGCAGGATTCAACGCCGCTCATCTTATTCGTCGGGCAGATCGCGCGCGAAGCGCGCGAGCGCGAGGCCTTCCAGGAGCTGGATTATCGCGCGGTGTTCGGATCGATCGCCAAATGGGCGACGGAAATCGACGATTCCGAGCGCATTCCCGAGCTGATTTCGCGCGCGTTCTATACGGCCGCCGGCGGCCGGCCGGGGCCGGTCGTCATCGCGCTGCCGGAGGACATGTTGGTCGAGCGCCTCGCCGTGCCCGACGCGCCCGCCTTCGAGCCGGTCGAAATCTGGCCCGGCGCGGCCGACATGACTAGGCTGCACAAGCTTCTGCGCACGGCCGAGCGACCGATCATGCTGCTGGGCGGCAGCCGATGGTCAGAGAAGGCCTGCGCCGCGGTCGCGCGTTTCGCGCAGCGCTTTGCACTGCCGGTCGCCACCACGTTTCGTCGCGCGCACCTCATCAACCCCGAGCATCCCTGCTATGCCGGCGATCTCGGCATCGGACCGAATCCCAAACTGCTCGCCCGGGTGAAGGGTGCCGACCTCATCCTGCTCATCGGCGGGCGGCTCGGTGAGATGCCTTCGCAGGGCTACACGCTTCTTGACATTCCGGGACCGCGCCAGACGTTCGTGCACGTGTTTCCGGGTATCGAGGAACTCGGCCGCGTCTATCGCCCGCATCTTGCGATCAATGCCACCCCGACCGCCTTTGCCGTCGCGCTCGAAGGGCTCGAACCCCCGAGCGAGCCTACGTGGCGCAACGAGACGGCGATCGCGCACGCCGACTTTCTCGCCTGGACTGACAAGCCGACCGCCGTTCCCGGACCGGTCAATCTCGGAGAGATCATTGTCGGTTTACGCGACAAGCTTCCGGCCGACGCGGTGATCTGCAACGGCGCCGGCAACTTCTCCGTCTGGGTGCACCGCTACGCTCGCTATCGGCGCTACGGCACGCAACTCGCGCCGATTTCGGGCTCCATGGGCTACGGCGTGCCGGCGGCGATCGGAATGAAACGTTTGGCGCCGGAACGTACGGTGATCGCCGTTGCCGGCGATGGCGACTTCCTGATGACCGGCCAGGAATTGGCAACCGCGGTGCAATACGAATTGCCGGTCATCATCATCGTCGTCGATAACAGCATGTACGGCACCATTCGCATGCACCAGGAGCGCCACTATCCCGGGCGGGTGGTGGCGACCGGCTTGAAGAATCCCGATTTCGCGGCCTATGCCCGGGCCTTCGGCGGCTATGGCGCGACGGTGGAAAAGACCGCGGATTTTTGGCCCGCCTTCGAGGCGGCACAGAGGTCTGGCAAGCCCGCGATCCTGCACCTCAAGGTCGATCCCGAGGCGCTGACCCCGACCATGTCGCTCACCGCCACGCGCGAGAAGGCGCAAGCCGGCGGATAAACCTCTTCGCGTCCCGACCGTCCCCGCCTCTGGTCGCAATGGGTCCCGCCACGGCCCGTTGCGCGCCCATGAATCATGCTTCATTTTTTACTGCCGAGATTCGCAATGCCCTACCGCCGAACGGAGAACGTCGTCCGTAAGCTTGCCGCCCGCCACGACGCAATCGTGGTGGCGGCCTGCGAGGTCGCGGCGGAAGGGGGAATGGCGGCGGTTCAGATTGCGCCGGTTGCGGAGCGTGCCGGCATCGCCACCGGCACCGTCTATCGCTATTTCCCATCCAAGACTGAACTCGTCGCGGCGCTGGTGGCGGCGCTCGCCGAGCGCGAGATGACTGCACTCGAAAGCGCGGCGAACGCCGCGCCCGGACCGCTGTCGGCGCTGGCGGCCGCGATTGCGACCTTCGCGGCGCGCGCTCTCGCCAATCGGCGCCTTGCCTTTGCGCTGATCGCCGAGCCGGTCGAGCCCGAGATCGACCGCGCGCGTGCCTCCTATCGCCGGGCGCTCGCCGCCGAACTGGAACGGCTGATCCGGCGCGCTCTCGATGCCGGGCGCCTTTCCGACCAGGACGCGGACCTGGCGGCGCCGGCGCTCCTTGGCGCGCTCATCGCGGCCTTGATCGGCCCGCACGCGCCCGCCGTCCCCGCCGACCCCGGCCAAGTCCGCGCTCGGGTTCAGATGCTCACGCTGTTTGCGTTGCGCGCGCTCGGTGTCGTCGACGCCCGGGCGCGGGGCCTGGTGGTGCAGACGGTGGTGCCGGAGGGGCGCGCGGGCCTCTAGCAGACCAAGGCGCGCACGGGATCTTGTCGGATAGGTTCCGCAGCCTCACTGCAGCGTTGAGTTTGCGATCCAGTCGGTGACCGCGCGCAGGGCGGCGCCATGGCTTCCGTTTTGCCTGTGCGCCGCAAATACCGCGAGCTGCGCGTCAGCGGAGGTGCCGGAGCGCACAATGTCCCGGCAGCGGTCGATCTCGGTAGAGCAGCCGAGCGCTTCGGCGTCCGCCGCAGTGTCGCAGATCACGCGCTCGAGCATCTCCGCGACCGTCATCGCACCGTCCTCGGCGGCGAAGATGGCGTGCACCCCATGGCGCTGCGCCTGCCATTTGTTCTCGACGATGATGGCCCGGCCGACCGCATCGAGATCGGAATTGCGCCAGCGGTTGAGATAGAGGTAACGCACCAGCGTGCGATAGAGCGCGGCGATGGCGATCGAATCCTCGACCAGGGTGCAGGAATCGGGCGCGCGCAATTCGAGCGTCGGGTTAAGCAGCGATGGGCGGATCGCCCACCAGATGTAGCTCGAATCCTCGATCACGCCGGCGCGCACCAGCGCCGCCACATAGGCATCGAACTCCTCCCGGGTGCGGAACAGCTCCGGCACCCCGGTGCGCGGCAGCTCGTCGTAGGCGGCCAGCCGATAGCCCTTGAGCCCCGTGCAACGCGACTGCCAGAACGGCGAGGAGGTCGAAAGCGCAAGAAATAGCGGCAGATAGGGCAGCATTCGGTACATCAGGTCGACCCGGTCATCCGGATCGGGCAGTTCGACGTGCACATGCAGGCCGCACAGGAGATCGCGCTGGCCGATCATCTGCAGGTCGTGCATCACGTTGTCGTAGCGCGCTTTCTCGGTCTGCCGCGCGCTGCGCCAGGTGCCGGTCGGATGGGTACCCGCGGCGAGGATGGCGAGGCCGTGTTCGCCCGCCACGGCGGCGATCGTTTGCCGCAACTCGCGCAACTCCGCGCGCGCATCCGCCATGTTGTGATGCGGCGACGAGATCACCTCGATCTGCGGCTGCAGGAATTCCGGCGAGATGCGGCCCTGCGTCGCGACGCCATTCGTAGACCTTGCGTCTTCGGTCTTTCTGCGAGGGCGTAATCCATTGAGCCGACCACCGAGCAGATCAAAGCAACGGTTGACGCGATTGGGACGAAGCACCAGCGAGGGAAATCGCGCAGATAACGCGGCCGAGGAGGCGAAGTTCCTCCCCAACGAAAATGAATGTCCAGTCAAGAGCTTGCGGGCCGAGCGACGGCTAATGCGACATCAGGACCGGCACCGTCATGGAGGCGAGGATGCCGCGCGTGACGCCGCCGAGGATGAACTCGCGCAACCGGGAATGTCCGTAGCCGCCCATCACCATGAAATCCGCCCCGCTGTCGGCGGCGTAGGATAGGAGGACGTCCTCGATCGCAATATCGCCCTTGGTGACGCGCTTGACGCTCGCCGCCACGCCGTGCCGCGCGAGGTGCGCGCACATATTGGTGCCGGTCATTTCCTCGCTTTTACGCTCTTCCGTCACGATCACGATGTCGACGGCCTTGGCGCGCTCGAGCAACGGCATGGCGTCGCCGATGGCCCGCGCGGCAGTGCGGCTGCCGTCCCAGCACGCCAGCACCCGCTCGAGGGTCAATCCGCGCCGCTGGATATAGGGCACAACCACGATGGGGCGCCCGGATTCGAACAACGCCCCCTCGATCATGAGTTCGTCGCCAGCTCCGCCTTCGCGCTGCGCTTGGCCGACCACGGCGAGGTCGAAGCGACGCGCGATCTGGGCAAATCGCGTGGCTGCTCCACCGAAGGTCGCATCGAGCACGCGCGTTTCCGCGGAAATTCCCGCCTTTTTCACGCCAGCGTCGAACCGGCTGACCGCTTCATTGGCAGTCTTGCTGTTCTCCTCGCGCTGCAGTTCGATCAAGTCGGCGGGAACGCCGCCGCCGAGCGTGCCGTCGGGGATCACCGGCTCGTAGACGAACGAGATGCCCGTGATATGCGCGCCGAACGTTGCCGCGATCGAAATCGCATACTCCGCCGCAAAGTCGCGCGGCGTACGGCCGGAAAGGTTGACAACGACGTCCTTGAGCATGGCTCGACCTCCCTCCACGACGCGCGCGCCTGCGGCAATCCCAGGCACCCTCACGCAATTTGCGCAAGTCTAAGCCGGCTCGGCCGCGTTGCAACGCGGGTCAGCTCCAGCGGCGTGCGCCTGATCGCCGCCTGTTGAGCGCACACGCCCTCGCGCTCGCTTGCGCTCGCCACTCGGTGTTCATTTCTTCGCCCCATCGGGCCCGAATTCCTTGAGGTAGGCCCACAGATCTGCGATGTCCTTGTCGTTCTTGATGCCGACGAAGGCCATGCGGGTGCCCGGCATCTCTTGCATCGGCGCGCGAATGTATTTGTCGAAGCTTTCTGTGCTCCACACGATGCCGGACGATTTGTTGGCCGGGGAATAATTGAAACCCTCATACGTGCCGGCCTTGCGGCCCTCGATGCCGTTGGCCGGAGGACCCAGCTTGACCTTGGCATCCGGTCCAATGTCGTGGCAGGGGGAACACAAGCGCCTGAACACTTGCTCGCCTGCCGCGGCGTCCTGCGCCAATGCGGTCCCGGTCGAAGCCGCGAGAGCAATGCCGGCCATCACCCATGTCCTCATACTTTCTCTCCTCTTATGGACCCATCAGATTTGAGTCCGACCGGCGCCATGCCCGGTCCGGCGCCCGCTCGAATTGACCAGAAACTCCCCAATAAACGCGCAAGTCGGCTCAAGCCGACTTGCGCGTGGCAATCGCCACGCTGTTCGAATGGCGTTAACGGCTTGCAGTGTCAACGGCCCAAAGCGACAATGTGTCCCGCTGCTGTGCCGCGCGATCTTTCGCGGAGGAGCGCGATCCAGGTGGCGTTGCCGCCGTAAAGATGGCGTAACGAAAGGGGCCACGAGCGGTGCCCAATCGTGCGCCAGCTAAGGAGCAACTAATTGTCCCTCGTCATGCCCCAGCCGGATGAAGCCGTGCTCGCGCGCCGCGAGCGTATCGTGGCAGCGCTGCGCACCATCGTGCCGGGCGAGGGGGTGATCGCCGCCGAGCGGGAAATGCGTCCCTACGAGGCCGACGGGCTGACCGCCTACCGGCAGTTACCGATGGTCGTGGTGCTGCCCGACACGACGGAGCAAGTAAGCCGCGTGCTCGCCTTCTGCCACGCCGAAGGCATCAAGGTCGTGCCCCGCGGAGCCGGCACCTCGCTTTCCGGCGGCGCGCTGCCGCTCGCCGACGGCGTCCTGCTCGGCATGGCTAAATTCAACCGCATCCACGAGATCGACTTCGCCAATCGAGTCGCCGTGGTCGAACCGGGCGTGACCAACCTCGCCGTTAGCGAGGCGGTCGAGCATGCCGGCTTCTACTACGCGCCCGATCCCTCATCGCAGATCGCCTGCACCATCGGCGGCAACGTGGCGGAGAATTCGGGCGGCGTGCACTGCCTCAAATACGGCATGACCACCAACAACCTGCTCGGATGCGAGCTGGTGCTGATGACGGGCGAGATCGTGCGCGTCGGCGGCAAGCATCTCGACGCGGGCGGCTACGATCTCCTCGGCATCATCACCGGCTCCGAGGGGCTGCTCGGGGTCGTCACCGAGATCAGCGTGCGCATCCTCAAGAAGCCGGACGGCGCGCGCGCCGTGCTGGTCGGGTTTGCTTCCTCCGAGGATGCCGGCGAGTGTGTGAGCAACATCATCGGCGCCGGCATCATTCCCGCCGGCATGGAAATGATGGATCGCCCGGCGATCCATGCCGCCGAGGAATTCGTGCATGCGGGGTACCCGCTCGACGTCGAGGCGCTGTTGATCGTCGAGGTCGACGGGCCGGAGGCCGAGGTCGATCACCTCATCGCCCGCGTCGAGGCGATCGCCCAGTCCTGCCGCGCCGTGACCTGCCGCGCCTCGAACTCCGAGCAAGAGCGGCTCCTGTTCTGGGCCGGACGCAAGGCGGCGTTCCCCGCGGTCGGCCGCATCTCGCCCGATTACTACTGCATGGACGGCACCATCCCGCGGGCGCGGCTGCCGCAGGTGCTCAAGCGCATGCGCGAATTGTCCGAGAGCTATGGGCTGGCCGTCGCCAACGTTTTCCATGCCGGCGACGGCAATCTCCATCCGCTCATTCTCTACGATGCCAACAAGCCGGGCGAGCTCGAGCGCACGGAAAAGTTTGGTGCCGATATCCTCAAGCTTTGCGTCGAGGTGGGCGGTGTGCTCACCGGCGAGCACGGGGTGGGCGTGGAGAAGCGCGACCTGATGCCGGCAATGTTCTCCGAGGCCGATCTCAATCAGCAGCAGCGGCTCAAATGCGCGTTCGACGACAAGGGCCTGCTCAACCCGGGCAAGGTGTTCCCGACGCTGCACCGCTGCGCCGAACTCGGCCGCATGCATGTGCACGCCGGGCGGGTCGCCTTTCCGGATATTCCGAGATTCTGATCGGGCAATGGCCGATACGCTGCGACCGCGCGATGCCAAAGACGTCGAGGTCGCGGTGCAATCGGCTCTGGCGGCGGCCAAGACGGTGGAGATCGTGGGCCACGGCTCCAAGCGCGCGATCGGCCGGCCGGCGCAAACCGACCTCACCCTCGATTTGTCCGGCCTCACCGGGGTGACCCTCTACGAGGCCGAGGAGCTCGTGCTCTCGGCCAAAGCGGGGACGCCGCTCGCCGAGATCGAAGCGCTGCTTGCCGCCAACGGCCAGCAGCTCGCCTTCGAGCCGATGGACTATGCCGCCATCCTCGGCGGGGCCAAGGGGCGCGGCACGATCGGCGGCGCGCTGGCCGCGAATGTTTCCGGTCCGCGCCGGATCAGGGCCGGTGCCGCGCGCGACCATTTCCTTGGGCTGTGGGCGGTATCTGGCCGCGGCGAAAGCTTCAAATCCGGCGGCCGCGTGGTGAAGAACGTCACCGGCTATGACCTCTGCAAGCTCGTGGCGGGCTCCTGGGGAACACTTGCCGCCATGACTGACGTGACCATCAAAGTGCTGCCCCGCCCGGAGACCGAACAAACGCTGTTGATCCGCGGGCTCGAATCGGCGCAGGCGATCGTGGCCATGAGTAACGCCATGGGATCATCCTGCGACGTGTCGGGGGCCGCGCACTTGCCGGCGGATATCGCTGCCCGCATCCCGGCGCAGGAAATCGGCGGCGGTGCCGTCACGGCGCTGCGGCTCGAAGGGTTTTCCGCCTCGGTGGTCGCGCGCAAGCACGCGCTCGAGGCGCTGATGAAACCGTTCGGCGAGCTCACCACCGCGGAAGAGGCCCTCTCGCGCAGGCTGTGGACCGCCATCCGCGATGTGACCCCATTTGCAGCTCATGCATCAACGCTTTCGCCGCGGGAAGGCGAGCCGCCGCTCTGGCGCATCTCGACGGCGCCGAGCCGCGGCCTCGAGCTCACCGCAACCATCGCACGGTCCGCCCAGGCGCAAATGTTCTACGATTGGGCGGGCGGCCTGATCTGGCTGACCCTCGAGGCCGCCGACGACGCCGGTGCGGCGCTCATCCACAGCGCGATACGTGCCTTCGGGGGACATGCGACACTCATGCGCGCACCGGCTTCGGTGCGGGCCGCGATTGATGTGTTCGCGCCGCAGGATCGCGCGCTTGCCGCATTGACCAAGCGGGTCAAGGAAAGCTTCGATCCCCAAGGCGTGCTCAACCCGGGACGGATGTGGGCCGGGGTGTAATCCGATGCAGACGAGCTTTACGCTGGCGCAGCTTGCCGATCCGAATGTCGCGGAAGCGGACCGCATCCTGCGCAGTTGTGTGCATTGCGGCTTCTGCACCGCGACCTGCCCGACCTACGTGCTGCTCGGCGACGAGCTCGATTCCCCGCGCGGGCGTATCTACCTGATCAAGGACATGCTGGAGAACGACCGGCCGGCAACCGCCGACGTCGTCAAGCATATCGACCGCTGCCTCTCGTGCCTGGCCTGCATGACCACCTGCCCGTCGGGCGTGCATTACATGCACCTCGTCGATCATGCTCGCGTGCACATCCAGAACACTTACACCCGGCCTGGCATCGATCGCTTGGTACGCGCATTCCTCGCCCACGTGCTGCCGAACAACCGCCTGCTGCGCCGGGCGCTTGGCGCGGCGCGGCTGGGCAAGCCGTTCGCCGGCCTGCTTGCTGCGATAGGACTGACGCCGTTGGCGGCCATGTTGCGATTGGCGCCGGCGCGGCTCCCTCCGTCCGGGGCAGGGCAGGGGAGACGCCGCTTCCCGCCGGCCGGCTCCCGACGTGGTCGGGTGGCGCTGCTGACCGGCTGCGTCAGCCCAGTCATTGCCCCCTCGATCAACGCGGCCGCCATCCGCGTCCTCACCCGGCATGGCATCGAGGTGGTGGTGGCGGAGGAGGGCTGCTGCGGCTCGCTCGTCCACCACATGGGCCGCGAAGATGAGGCGCGCTCCGCCGCGCGGCGCCAGATCGATGCCTGGACCGCCGAGATCGAAGGCCTCGATGCCATCCTGGTCACGGCCTCCGGCTGCGGCACCACGGTCAAGGACTATGGCTACATGCTGCGCACTGATCGGGCTTACGCGGACAAGGCGATGCGCGTGTCGCGCCTCGCCAGCGACATCAGCGAATACCTGAGCGGGCTCGAACTGTCACCCGAGCGCGGCCCATCCGGCCTCGTGGTTGCTTACCATTCCGCCTGCTCGCTGCAGCACGGGCAGAAAATTGTACGCGCGCCAAAAGAATTGCTTTGCAAGATGGGATTCGTCGTGAAAGATGTACCGGAAGGACATCTGTGCTGTGGTTCGGCCGGCACCTACAACATTCTCCAGCCGGAGCTTGCGAGGAGGTTGCGCGAGCGCAAAGTCGACAATATCGAAAAGCTCAAGCCCGACGTGATCGCCGCCGGCAATATCGGCTGCATGATGCAGATCGCTGCGGGCACCATGATCCCGGTCGTCCACACCGTCGAGCTGATCGACTGGGCGACCGGAGGCCCCGAACCCGAGGCGCTCGCCGGGAAGCGGGGATCTAGCGCGGCGGCAGCGGCCGTCGCGCCGGCAAAGTGACCGTAGCGAAGCCGCAACGATCGGGAGGCGATCCATGGCGAAGAAAGCGAAGAAGGCAAAGTCGAAGACCAAAAAGCGGAAAGCGGGAAGAAAAGCCGCGCCGGCGCGTAAGAAGAAGCGCGTCGTGGCAAAGAAGAGCGCCGCGAGGAAGGCGAAGCCGAAGGCCAAGGCTGCTCCAAAGGCTGCTCCAAAGCCTGCTCCGAAGGCTGCTCCAAAGCCTGCCCCGAAGCCCGCTCCCGCTCCGGCACCCTCCTACACGCCGCCCTCGTGGCCGCCGACGGGCGGCACGTCCGGGAGCGGCAGTTCGGGCGGCGGGACCGCCTTATAACATCCCTGACTACCAACGGACCTGGATACCGATCGGCTCGCCCCCTGCGGGAGTGAGCCGATCGCCGCGCCCGCTCAGCGGCAAAATCGGTTGCGATCCCGTGGCTGCGCCCCGGCTTAGTCACCTGCGGGCCATGCGGATTGCATGCGGATGGCCGGCGCAATAGCATTGCCGGCGAGCGAGAGGGATAACTCTCTCCTTCTTCCATCCAACGCGGAGGAGGTTCGCTATGCCGGCGACTTACAACATCCTGATCATGGGCGCGTCCTACGGCTCGCTGCTTGCCTCCAAGCTGCTGTTCGGGGGTCATCAGGTGAAGCTGGTGTGCCTGCCGGCGGAGGCGGACTTGATCAATGCCGAGGGGTTCCGCGTGCGCCTGCCCGTCAAAGGCCGCAAGGAGCCGATCGAGATCGACTCGCGCAAGCTCCCAGGCAAGGTCTCCGCCGCCGGTCCCGCCGATGTCAATCCGACCGATTACGATCTCGTCGGTCTGGCCATGCAGGAGCCGCAATATCGCGCGCCCGGCGTGCGGCAGCTGCTCGACGCGGTTGCGAGGTCGAAGGTGCCGTGCATGTCGATCATGAACATGCCGCCGTTGCCTTACCTCAAGCGCGTCCCGGGCCTCAACACCGAGCCGTTGAAGGTGGCCTATACCGACCCGAGCGTCTGGGACAACTTCGATCCCGCCGTTTTGACGCTGTGCAGTCCGGACCCGCAGGCGATCCGCCCGCCCGACGAGAAGGTCAACGTGCTGCAGGTCACGCTGCCCACCAACTTCAAGGTCGCGCGTTTCGAGTCTGACGAGCACACCGCCATTCTTCGCCGGTTGCAGGACGACATCGAGGCAGTCCGGTTCGATACCGGCGACGGCAAAATCGAACTGCCGGTGAAGCTCAAGGTGCACGAGTCGATTTTCGTGCCGCTTGCGAAATGGGCGATGCTGCTGACCGGCAACTACCGCTGCGTCACCAAGGACGGCGCCATCGACATCAAGGATGCCGTGCATCGCGACATCGAGGCATCGCGCAGCGTCTACAACTTCGTGGTCGACCTGTGCGTCAAGCTCGGTGCCAATCGGGACGATCTGGTGCCGTTCGAGAAGTACGCGGCGGCCGCGCAGAGCCTGACGCGCCCGTCGTCAGCCGCCCGTGCGCTTAATAACGGGGTGCCGAACATCGAGCGCGCGGACAAGCTGGTGCAGGCGATCGCGGCGCAGAAGGGCCTGCGCAATCCCGTCATCGATGCCACCGTGGCGTTGGTCGACGCCAGGCTCGAGGCCAACCGCAAGAAGGCGGCCGCCGCCTGAGGCAAATCTCGCCGTTGCAGCGCTGGCGCTTGCTTACGGCCTTAGTCGGACGTGTCCGGCTAAGGCCGCGTTGTGTTGGAATCGCAACACTCCGATTCTTTCGATCCAGAACGGCCGGATTCGCCCAAAAATACAGCAATTGCTGCGGGATTCTCCTTCTCACATTTTCGAGCGCGTTGTTAGGTGCATGGGACGCGATGACGGGGACAAGGTCGCGTTCTGACGAACAGCCGCCGGGGTGGCGTGAGACACAGAGGGGCAGCAAATGAGAAAGATCATTTTATCTACAGTTGCCGCCGTCGCGCTGGCGACGCCGGCGCTGGCGGCCGACATGAAGGTCAAGGCGCTCCCACCGCCGGTGGCGCCATACAATCCGTGGGACGTCGCCTTCGGCGCCGGCATCACCTCGGACTACATCTTCCGCGGCATCACCCAATCCAATCACAAGCCGTCGGTCGCCGCCTATTTCGAGCCGCGCTACAACGTCACCAAGGACCTGCAGTACTACGTCGGCATCGCGGGCGAGAGCATCTCGTTCCCGAACCGCGCGGCGGCCGAGATCGACATCTACGGCGGCATCCGCCCGACCTTCGGTCCGCTCGCGCTCGATTTCGGCGCTTGGTACTACTGGTATCCGGGCGGGCAGTGCTTCAACGGCAGCCTCAATCCGGTGTTCGGCACCGACTGTCTTGAGAACGGCTATCTGCCGATCAACGGCAACGTCATCAAAAAGGACCTGAGCTTCGTGGAGGGCTATGCCAAGGGGACCTTCACGGTGAACGATCAGGTCCAATACGGTGGTGCGGTGTACTACTCGCCGTCCGTGCTCAACTCCGGTGCCAAGGGCACCTACGTCGTAGGCGGTGCGAAGTTCACCGCGCCCAGCGCCGCCATGCCGGAGGGCTGGGGACTCTTCTTGTCCGGCGAGGCCGGTCACTGGTTCCTGGGGACGAGCGATAACTTCTATTGTACCCAGGTCGGCGCTGCGGCCTGCACGGCGCCGTATCCGAACGGCATTCCGTATCGCAGCTATACGACCTGGAACGTCGGCATCGGCATCACCAAGAGCGTGTTCACGCTCGACTTGCGCTACTACGATACCGATCTGAACAAGGGCGACTGCAACGCCTTTACCAGCGACCACACAGCAACCTTCACGTCGAGCTTCACCGCGATCAATCCGGGCGGGTTCGGCTCCAACTGGTGCGGCGCGACCTTCGTGGCGACCGGCAAGTTCGACCTGACGGCCCTGGCCAATCTCAAGTAGGCCGATTTGGCATCATCTGCGGGCGGTGGTTCCTCACGGGCCGCCGCCCGTTGCTTTTGGGGCGAGGGAGGCGCGCGAGCTGGCTTGTGCAAGCTGCCTACTCCGCCGCCGGCTCGAGCGCGGCCTCACGCAGGCGACTGATCTCGCCATCGCGCTCCAGCCTGAGACCGCGACGGTGGAATGCGGCGAGCGTCGCGCGGTGCCCGATCGATACGATCGTGGCGTGCTTGAGCCGCGCGTTGAGCAGACGATAGAGCGCGGCTTCCGCCGCTTCGTCGAGCGAAGCCGTCGCCTCGTCGAGGAAAAGATAATCCGGCGCCTGCAGAATGGCGCGGGCAATGCCGAGGCGCTGCTGCTCGCCGAGCGAGAGCATTCGGTTCCAGTGCGCCTCCTCCGTCAGCCGCTCGGCGAGCGCGGGCAGGCCGACCGCAGTGGTGACCTCGGTGAGCGCCTCCGCACTGAAGGTGCCGGGCTCCGCCGGATAGGTGACTGCGGCCGCCAGCGTGCCGACCGGGAAATAGGGTCGCTGCGGCAGCGCCATCACCTTGGCGCCCTTGGGCACCCGGATGGTGCCTGCGCCGAACGGCCACGTGCCCGCGATGGCTCGGAACAAGGTCGATTTGCCGGCGCCAGACGGGCCTGTGAGCAGCACCCGCTCGCCCGTCGAGATCGTAAGGTCATCGGCGGCGACGAGCGCGGTCCCCTGCGGCAGCCGCACTAGCAGATCATCGATTTCGACCCGATCCTTGCCCTCGCGCGGCGATACCTTGATCGCCTCCGGCTCGGTCGCTGCCGCCTGCGCCCGCTCCACCGCGATGTTGAAGCCGTCGAGGCGCGCGATGACCGCCCGCCACTCCGCGAGCGAACGATAGGCGTCGACGAAAAACGACAGCGCCTTCTGCACGCTGCTGAACGCCGACGCCGTCTGCATCAATCCGCCGAGCTGAACCGTGCCGGCAAAATAGGCGGGGCTGATCACGATGAATGGAAAGACGGTAGAAACTTGCCCGTATCCTGCTGTCAGGAAGGTGAGCTTTTTGGTCCGTTGCATGATGAGGAGGAAGTTGCCCACGACGTAGCCGAAGCGATCGAGCAGCCGCTCCCGCTCGGCGGTTTCTCCCGCGAGCAGTGCGATTTGCTCGGAGTTCTCCCGCACCCGGACGAGGTTGAAACGGAAATCGGCCTCGAAGCGCTGCTGGCGGAAATTGAGCGAGACCAGCGGCCAGCCGATGAGATGGGTGAGGGTCGTTCCGACCACCGCGTAGAGCAGCGCCGCCCATACCAGATACCCAGGAATGGTGAAGCTTGCACCGAACAGATGGAGCGGGGCGGCCGCGGAGAGCGTCCACAGGATCACCACGAAGGAGCCGAGCGTGACGATCGCGCTGAGCAGCCCGACGCTGATCGACAGCGTGCGCTCGATGAACATGTTGATGTCCTCGGCGATGCGCTGGTCGGGATTGTCGGCCGCATCGCCGAGGAGCTGCATGCGGTAGTGGTTGGCGCCGGCGAGCCAACGATCGAGATATTGCTGTGTCATCCAGCGCCGCCACCGGATCTGCAGCCATTGATTGAGATAGAGTTGATAGACCGCGATCACGATGTAAGTCCCCGCCAAGGCACAGAAGAACAACAGCTCCGAGACGAAATTGTCCCAATTGCGCTCTTGCAGCGCGTTGTAGAAGCGGTTGTTCCATTGATTGAGCGCCACGTTGATCGCCACGATCGACAGCTCGATGGTGATGACGGCAGCGAGGAGAATGCGCCCGGCCCAGCGGTCCTCGGAAAAGAAATACGGACGGGCAAGCCGGAAGATGATGGCGAGCGTCGAAACAAGGCGGGACACGGGTTTCTCCTGTCTGCCGGCAGCGGGTCGAAAAGTTGCGGTCGTGGGTTAAGGGCTGAGCCGATCAATCCGGCTTGAATGGGGCGATGGTGCCGGTTTCACGGCAGTATGAGCCGTGCCTCTGATCCTGGTCGCCGCCTCTTCGACCTTAGCATAAGCGCGGGCCGAAACCCCGTTCGGCGACCGCCGAATGTTGCGCCTGTGATCGACTGATGTCGCCGTCAAGTCCGGTATTGTTAATTTTTCGCCATCTGCGCTCGCTCCTATCGACGGGGGCGAGACAATTCGTGCCTTGTGTGCGGCGATATCACCCCCTACAACCTGCCAAAACCGGAATAGGAACCTGTCCGGACGGTTCATACACCCAAGCGGCTCCAAGAATGCCGCGAGGACGTTTGAGAAACCCGAGGAGGGCAATGCCCATGAGTGCTGAACGATCCCACATGTCCAAATCAGAAACGCGCCGCAAGTTCCTCAAAGGAGCTGCGGTCGCGACCGCGGCGAGCGTCGCGGCGCCGAGCGTCGTCAAAGCGCAGGGCGTGATCACCATGCGCTGGCAGAGCACGTGGCCGTCGAAGGATATCTTTCACGAGTACGCGCTCGATTACGCCAAGAAAGTCAACGACATGACCGGCGGGGAGCTCAAGATCGAGGTGCTGCCGGCTGGCGCCGTGGTGCCCGCGTTCCAACTGCTCGACGCGGTGTCGAAGGGTGTGCTCGACGGCGGGCACGGCGTGCTCGTCTATCACTATGGCAAGCAGACCGCGCTGGCGCTCTGGGGGTCGGGTCCGGGTTATGCGATGGACGCCAATATGCTGCTGGCCTGGCACAAGTATGGTGGCGGCAAGGAATTGCTCAACAAGCTCTACACGTCGGTGGGCGCCAACGTCGTGTCGTTCCCGTACGGACCGATGCCGACCCAGCCCCTCGGCTGGTACAAGAAGCCGATCACGAAGCCCGACGACTTCAAGGGCCTCAAGTTCCGTACCGTGGGCATTTCCATTGACGTGTTCCAGAGCCTGGGCGCCGCGGTCAACGCGCTGCCCGGCGGTGAGATCGTTGCGGCCATGGACCGCGGTCTGATCGAGGCGGCCGAGTTCAACAATGCAGCCTCGGACCGCGCGCTCGGCTTTGCCGATGTCTCCAAGATCTGCATGCTGCAGAGCTACCATCAGAATGCCGAGCAGTTCGAGATCACCTTCAATAAGACGAAGTACGACGCCTTGCCGGACAAGTTGAAGGCGATCATCGCCAATGCGGTCGAGGCCGCCTCCCAAGACATGCAGTGGAAAGCCATCGATCGCTACTCGAAGGACTACGTCGAGCTGCAGACCAAGGACAACGTGAAGTTCTACAAGACGCCCGATTCGGT
>WNGI01001612.1_pt1 | contig 19022 bp, 18 predicted proteins | sample 5400621 | NCBI WGS metagenome assembly WNGI01 (sample SAMN13153374, study PRJNA577476) | soil metagenome | isolation source: 20 cm soil or saprolite under Garry oak tree replicate 1 | place: USA:California | collected 2016-06-15
CGAAAGATCAGCTTGTACATCTTGCTCATCATCAGCGTCCGGCAGTCACTGGCGAGTTTGTTGGAGAGCCCCTGAGCGTAGCTGGCACAGATGATCTGCGAGCTCGGTTCGTGCCCAAGCACCCAGCCCGGAAAAGCCACCGAGGCGCAGTGGCTCTTCAGGGACCTGGGTGGCACATTAATGATCAGACGGGTGGAATTCCCGAGCCGCACCTGTTCCAGTTCATGTGCGATCACATGAATATGCCAGTTGTCCCTAAATTCAGTCGTCGGATTCAACTCGTAAAAGCTGCGCTCGATGAAGCCATGCAGGTCGCTTCTGAGCAGCGCAGCAAATTCTTGCTCAATCGGTATTCTTCCCATACTCACTGTCCCCCTTTTATGGACTTGTTGTAGCGCTTGAGAATGTTCAACATCACTTTCTTGTCGAGCTCGTTCAGGACTTCTTTCGAGCCCTTTTCTTCGGCGGCACTTTGCTCGGCGGTGAGGGTGATGCCGATCAGGTGGGAGAGGGCACGTAAGTCGCCTGAGGCTGCCTTATTCACTAACTGCTTTACCGAGGCTTCGAGCTTGGTGATTACCGTCCGCCTGCCGTTCTCTTTAATGACGACCTTTTCGCGCAATGTCTTCAACAAAACCGTAGCAAAATTGACCGTCCCCTTAGGCCGACCATTTGGGTTGCCGGATTTGCCCTTCTTGAAGCGTGAGTGCATCGGCGGCTTCCGATATCCGACGGTGTGTTCGCCCGCCGGCGTGGCTTTACCGCTCTGCGCTCGCATGCGAAAACCCTCCTTATGCTTTCTATGGGTTTGTCGCCGTCAGGAAGCCGCGGCTGCAATTGCCATGACTCGACAGTGCAGAACGGTGGCACCTGAATGGCGCCCTGCTGCCGTCCGCGCTGGCATCCCGCCGCGCCAGATGGGTTGTTGGAGTTGTGCCGCCGCGCCCAGCGTCCCGCTGAGTCGCGATCATGCCTATTTTTTAGATGGAGCCGGGCATTCGTGCCCTAGCTCCGTCATTCGAGTGGCCGTCCCGGCCGACGCAGGCATCCCACCTGCCTCGAATGCGATTGGAGCCCCTTCCGCCATCCAAGCTGGCCTTCCCGGCCTGGTGTGGACGTCCCGTCCACCTCGAACGCGATCGGAGCTACGCACACCATAGCATCAGTTTTGCGAACGCAAAGGAAAATCTTAGGAGAATAGAGCGGAGCACGGCTCTTGTGCTTGCCGGACTTTTGTAGTCAGACGTTCAAATTATTGGGTTTGCCGCTGCTTTGATCGGCCCTGCTCCCTGTTGATTAGTTGGATTCCACCCATCACAGGGTCGAAATGAACGGCTGTTGCAGGCTGTCGGTATTGCGCAGCCAACAAGCGATACAAATGCAATGCGGGTGCCCATTTTTGGCTTGTGAGCGTCGAGACAACTTGCTCAAGCTGATGGCCATGCTCGACCAGCAGATCGAACCGTTGGATCAGGCGGTCAGAGCAGAAGCTCAGCGAGACAAAATGGCGCTGCTTCCGCAAACCCAGCCGGGGTGAGTCCGATCACTGCCCTGGCGTATGTGCTGACCATGGGCGATGTCAGCCGCTTCCCGCGCAACAAGCAGGTGGCCAGTTGCCTGGGTCTGATCCCGCGCGAACACTCCTCGGGAGGACGGCAGAAGCGGAGGCGATCACCGTATCCAGCCGGCGTTCGTATCGAGAGCAGCCTATGGGTGCTCCTGGTTGGCGCGAGCGAGACCGTAGGAGTTGATTGGGCGCTCTCGCATCCTGTAGCGACGGGATGTTCGCATAGACGAATCATGGCCGACTGTTAGGTCGAATCGATGGTTGGTGGAACGACTCCACCGCAGTGTGATTCAGGTGAGATTTCCAGAGTTTTGGTCCTCAACCTTCTCTGGCGAAAAAGCGGTGCTCACGCACCGCCTAAGATATTTCTGTCCTGATAACGCCTTCGCTCTTTTCGAGGCGTACGCTCCGATATCCGCAATTTGACCAGAAGCGTCGGAAATTCGACCTTCGTGCACCCGGCTGTGGCAGGCACGGCAAAGTGTAATCAGGTTCCGCTCGATATCTTGCCCGGAGAGGCTGCGAAATTCTTTGTGGTGAACTTCCAGGTTCATCATCGTGCCGCAGGACTGGCATCTCCATCCGTCACGCCATAACACGTGCTGCCGCAGTTGCTCATACTTTTCCGCGTTGAGGCGCAAGCGCGGCGCTTTTAACCAAATCCGATTCACGATCCAATCTTTTCGTTTACGATGGAGCCTTGAATACGAATGAAAAGGGCTGACCGAAAGAAGTGTGCACCATACCCAGAGCACTCGCGCAGATTAACCCATGTGCGCTAGCCGGAGGGTGAAAGGGACGGGGCCTGGAATTTGAGAGCCCTTCCATTGCCACTGTGAGCATCTTCTTGCGGCAGACGCTAGCGCACGATCCGGCGCGGCGAGCTGGCGAACCCGGCCCAGGGGGGTGTAGCTGAATTTTTCCCGAAGAGTACTACCCCGTCAAACACCGCAAGGGACAGGGGACGGGGCGATCTGAAACCGGCCCCCAAGGAGGATTCTGTTTGACTTGACTTGCCACGCCATAAGGTATACAAGCGCATCGGCAATTGGGTATACAGGAGGAGGTTCTATGAAGTGGACCACGATAGCAGGTCTGTTGCTATTCTCTCTGGTGCTAGAGCAAGGATATGGACCAGCATATGCACAGCAGAAAACTGTGCAAGCAGAGGAGCCGGCCCATTCACAATACAGGGGATCTCTGAAATGGGAGAAGCTAGAAAACGCGCAGGTGCTGAAGCTTTGGCAATTGGCGGGCAAGGACGTCTATCCCCAAGTCGCCATTTTGCGAGTATCGAATCAAGACTATATAAAGTTCTTACAGGCACCCAAGGATTTGGTCGCGTTCGTCAACCAGCACGACGTTTTTTCTAAGAAAGTGATAGTTGCCGGTCCCTGGGTGTCGTTATCTTCTGTCGATGAGAAAAAACCAGATCCGGATAGCTGGGTGCTCACTTTGCTTCACGGGAAATTAAGCACAATAATTGTTTCAGCTCTTCCGGAGTTGCAAGAAGAAAAGCCCAGCCCTTAGCCATAGTTTAAGCCGCCGGTGTAGTTGACATCTTGCGGCGAGCAAGAGTGAACATTGCCTGCGCTGTGCGGCGCTACCCGGAGGCTGGTTATCGATGCGAGTTTGCTTCGGGAGAAAGTTTCAAACGTAGAAGTAGGTCTTCAAACCGCGGATCTGATCGCAACGAATCTAGGCCAGGCTCGACCTTCAGTCGAACCAAGTACGAATCATGCTCACGGTAAGCCTTTTCGAGCCATGAAAAGGCCTGATCCTTGCTGTTTAATGTCGCATAGATCACTGCCAGGAAGAACGGCGGCACGTAGTGAACTCTGGATGCCTTGATTAATTGCCCGGCAACCTGCCGGGTCTCGGCTCTCCTGCCGGCAACAGCATACGCCTGCGCAAGGCTCGCCAATCGCAGTGGATCGCCCGCAGAAGTGCTTACAATTATCCGATATTCTGCCAATGCCTTTTCGATCATCCCCTTGGCCAAGTAAGCGGAGCCAAGGCAGTCACGCGCTGATAAGGATTGGGGCTCTAAGCTGAGTACGTTCAAGCCCTGTTCTATAGCGAGATCGTATTGCCGGGCATAGTAGAACGTCCAAGCCGCAGTTGAACCTGTAGTTGGTGAGAGAGGATCCAACTTTTGGGCGGTTCGGATCTCAAATATGGCTTGATCATCCCGCCCCATCTCGGACAGGAAGGCTGCATACGCAGCGCGGGCCTCCGCATAGCTCGGGTTCAATTCGATGGCATGCTTAAACTCTCTGTCGGCTCCTGGCCAGTCCCAATCCCCGTAGAGTTTGATTGCGGCCAGGGTACTATGAGCGTCGGCCAGGGCGTCATCAATGGCCAGCGCCTTCAAAACATATTGCTTCGCTTTTGGCATGGCCACTCGAGGGGATAGTTCATCGGTCAGCCAGTAATAATCCGCCAAGCCGGCATAAGCGGGAGCGTAGTTGCGATCTATGTTGGCTGCTTGTTCGAAGTACTTTTTGGCTTCCCGAAAGTTCTCTTCCGTCCTCTGATGTAAGTGGTAACGACCTTTCAGATAGGCTTCGTGGGCTTCGGAGTTCACCGAACGGGAGCTTGCCAGTTTCGCTTTCTCTTGTGGACTTAGCTCGATCTTGACTTCGTCAACAATCGCCTGGGCCACAAGGTCTTGCAGGCGTAACACGTCGTTCAGCGGTTGCTCGTATTCCCCGGCCCAGATATGTTTGTCTGTAGCGGCTTCGATCAACTGCGCGCTGATGCGCACCTTATCGCCCCAGCGCATCACCGAGCCTTCCACCACCGCGTCCACTTGCAATTCCCTTGCAATCTCCGGCAGCGCTTTGTGGGAATGTTTGTAGTGTGTAGCCGACGTACGCGAAATTACACGCAGAGCACCGATCTGGGCAAGTTTGGTTGTTAGTTCGTCGGTCATACCATCGGCGAAGTACCCCTGTTCGGGGTCGCCAGAGAGATTTTCCAGCGGCAGAACTACCAGCGACTTGATACCACTTTGCCCAGTTCTAGACAGCAGACGCTCTCGCCAGCCGCCGACATCAAAGCCAAAAAGGACGGCAATGATCACAATGGACGCAACGAGTGCGATCCAAGGCCACGCTGGTCGTGGGCCCTGGCTAACCTGTGCGACCCCGGTGCTCAGCCGCTCCAGATCTACTTGCAGTTCTTTCGCCGTCTGGTAACGGCGGTCGGGATCCTTGTCCAGAGCCTTGAGGATGATGCTTTGCAATGCAAGCGAAACGCGATGATTGGACGCGGTCGGTGGCGAGGGTGGCTTCTCGAGAATGGCTCCGATTAACTGCGGTCCCGATTCCGTGAAGGGGCGGCGGCCCGTGGCCATTTCATACAAAACCGCTCCCGCGGAGTAGATATCGCTTCGAGCATCTGCCTTGTTTCCACGCAGTTGCTCCGGCGCCATGTAAGGCACTGTTCCGCTGATCTCGTTCGAGGGGTTGGCCGTAACAGTGACCGCCAGCCCAGGTTCCCGTTGCACCCACTGCGCCAGACCAAAATCCAGGACCTTTAAGCGACCATCAGCAGTCACATGTAGGTTGCCAGGCTTGAGATCGCGATGCACGATGCCTTGCGTATGCGCTGCCTGCAGTGCGTCGGCCAGTTGGCCTCCTAACCGTAGGATCTCTTTTTCCGGCAGGTATCCGCCGGCCAATTTCGCGTCCAGGGTTAGGCCCGAGATCAATTCCATTACCAGAAAGTCCAAACCTTCTTGACTGTCGAATTCATAGACTATTGCCACATTGGGATGATTGAGCTTGGCCAAGGCCAGAGCTCCACGACGGAACTGCCGGCGCGCACTTTCATTCGCGAGCGCACCCGGAGGTAGAACTTTGAGGGCGACATCTCGGTCCAGCTGTTCATCACGTGCGCGATAGACCACACCCATGCCACCCGCGCCAATCTGTTCAAGAATGCGGTAGTGGCCGAGGGTTCGGCCAACCATGTGAGAGGCAGCGGCCATCTTGCGTGAATGTTAGGCCCGCCTACGGAAGCAGGTCAATTGCATCCGAGCTGTTCGCGGCAGTTCTCGTTCCCACTGGCGCTTACGTTCTCGTGCGCACAAGCAGAACGTATTTGATGATTTCATTGCCTCGGCGGAGCACTTGATCCAAAGCAAATACACCACCGCGGCGCATCGGTTTGCTGCAGAAGAGCACCGATTGACATGAAGCGGAACCTCCCGTTGTTGAAAGTTTTCTGATATCTGTAAATTGATCAGAAACCGTAGGAAATTGGAGCTTCGTGCACCCGGCTGTGGCAGGCACTGCAAAGGGTAATCAGGTTCTGCTCCGTATCTTGCCCCGACAGACTGCGAAATTCTTGGTGGTGGACTTCCAGGTTCGACATCGTGCCGCAGAACTGGCATCTCCATCCGTCACGCCACAACACGCCCTGCCGCAGTTGGTCGTACTTTTCCGCGTTGAGTCGCCAGCGCGGCGCTTTTAACCAAATCCGATTCACGATGCTATCTTTTCGCTTACTCGCTCCAGAAATGTATGCTTCTGTTCACCCGGCAGGAATTTGAAGAACTGTGATATGGAGTTCAACAATATGTCCGGATTGCCGTTGTCCAGGTTTGCCCCCGCCAGGAAATCCGCACAGATCATCTCCAGACAGTAGCCGCGGGATTTGTCAGTTCCCAGCATCAAGGCCGCCGTGTCGATCGCCTGCTCGATCACCGGAATCTGGCTCTTGTAGACCTTGAAATAGATAATTTCCCAGGGTTCCTCCTCTTTCCCGCTCAGTTCCTTCTCCACCTCCCGTTTAAAATCCTCGGTCTGCATCTCACGGGCTCGGTGCAACCAGATTGCACTTTCGAATCTCTGCCCATCCCGCCGCGCCAGCTTCGCTAGCTCTAATCCCTTTGTCCAGCCGATGGCCTTCAGCTCCCGCCGCGCCTCGGGCGGCAGGTGCTCGTGAATGGACATGAGGTAGTATGCCTTCCTCCTCGATTCCGGGAACCGTCGCTCCAGAAACTCATCAAATGACTTCAGGTTCTCCAGCCGCCAGTATTGCCCGGCCCGCACTTCGCAGAGATAACGTCCGAGTTCCACGAACCGCGTGTCTTTCTCCGCCTCCTTCCTCTGCTCCCAGGCGAGAATCTCATTGATTTTGGTGAGCACGAACTGGGCTCGCCGGCGATTGAGCCTGGGCAGCATAGGCGGATTCCTAGTGATGAAGCTCGTCAAGCCAATCAAGCTGTTCAGCTCCTGGCCGCCGCATGAGAGCGGCCTCGACCAATTCCTCACGTCCGAGACAAAGCCCGATATAAGGACAGCTGCTGCAGGGGTTCTGCGGGAAACGGATGCCGCTGTGGGGCAGGAACTGGGCCGACTCGATCTGCCGGACGGTCTGGTCGACTAGCTGGCCGAATTCCTGGCGCTGCTCATCCGTGATGTTGGTGTGCAAGTATTGAATTTCGACCAATCGCTTGCGCACGAAAACCACCTGGGCGACTTCGGAGATTCCGGTGATCCAGGAATAGCAAACCAACTGTGGATCAAGGGCTAACAATCCATCCGGTTTTTCCGGATGGCGGGCCGACGTAGTCTTCCATTCGAGCAAACAGTCGCGGTCGTCCAATCGCCCAGTGGCATCGATGTATGCCACAAATTCGTTTTGACCGGAAAGCGGCCGTACAAACTTGATCTGCAGGTTGCGGCGGGGCTGACGAATGCGGACGCGATCTTCCTGACAGAAGCGGTCGAGCAGTTGAATGCCTTGCTTGAGCATGCGATCCCAGCTATCGCCATGCGAGTACTCGAGCTTCTGATCCTGATAGAGCTTCCACGCCTGAAACAAGGCAGCCGCTGCGTCTTGGCGCAGGAAGTAGGCGGCCAGAGCGCGTTCAAAGGCGCGCCCGAAGAGCATGGCTGCCCGGGTGTCTTTCTCTTTCCAGCCATCGAGATAGCGATGACGGTAGCGGCGCGGGCAAGTCAGGTACTGGCTGATCTGGGTGTAGCTGTATACCATCAAGCGACCTCCGATCCGGGAGGATCGTCAGCGGCTGTGGGCGAGAGTTCCTTCCAGCGGCTCAGAGGTGCAAATCCGTCGAGGTTGAGGACGGAGATGCCATGCACGATGGCATGACTCACTTTCAGCACACCTTGTAGTCCGACCAGAATCTGGTCATCGATCTCGTTTCTTCCCAGCAGCGCGGTGTCATAGCCGAAGTCGCGCAGAAACCAGCTCAGCTTCCACATTGCTTTTGCTGTGCAGTAAAGTCGGCCGGTAATCAAGCAGCCGGCGAGGTGCTTGGGTTCGAGAACCGCGAAGCGGACCTCGTAATACGGTTTCTGCGCATGCCAGCGATACTGTGCTCGATCGACCCGGACGAGGAATAACACATCCGGGACGGACTCGATGGCCGACCGATCCGCAGGACGGAGGCTCTCGAAATAGCGCCTCATGCAGCATCTTCTTTCGCTGACAAATAGATGTTGAGCTGGCAGAGCAGGGCATTGCGGTCTTTTTCAGCCCAGTCGGCCAGATGAACTACGAAGGCTTCGACCTGCTCACGCTTCGCTTCACGCAGAGTTTTGACTCCGCAATAATCCGTGGCATAAGACTTCACCAGGTTGGGATCTAGTTGGTGCTGGCGGATGATCTGGCAGAGGCGATCGCGCACCTTTGGGCCACCGTAGTTTCCGTTAGCCGGTTGCGGCGGGAGCTTGCGCGCCTGTCGTCGAGATTGTGTCGGCGCGGCAACAGAACCTATCTCCTCCACCGAGCAGATACCGATGCCATAGGCCTTGCGCAGGGCTCGGTTAACGGCGCGGGTCTCGGCCACCCGCATCTCCGCGCCCCGTACAAGAGATGAAACGTTCGAAACGTCGGCATCGCCATATCCGGCGAATCCTTTGCAGTCTCGTGATGTGAAAACCGTTGCCGCAAATACCCACCGGCCATGGTTTGGGTCGCAGAAGTCGCGGACCGGTTGGACGCGGATACCCGAACAGCGTTTCCTGCGGGCTAGTCTCAACAAGCCGGCGTGTGTCACATACCAGCGCCCCTCGAGCAATATCAAATCTCCCAATGGAACGCAGAGCAGATAGTCCCTCGTGAGTTCCTGCAATAAGCTCACGGCACTACTGCCAAGATTGTTCCATCTCGCTCGCGCGCTTGCTACGTTTGAGCGAACGAGCCGTTTTACAGCGGTAACATGGCGCCTGGAGGGAATAGCCTTCCTCTTATCTATGGTAGTCATGCGGCCAACACCCCTCTTACGATACCGCTATGGTATCGCCATTACATCATACCATAGCGGTAATGTATAGACAAGACAAGTTTTCTTTAGGCGCAATCTGGCTTAAGCTGTAGCGAATGGCGAGGAAAAAAGCAAAGAATCCACACGCTGTGGCGCTAGGAAGACTGGGTGGGCGTAAAGGCGGGAAGGTCCGATTCTCAAAGCTGACGTCCGAACAGAGAAGCGAGCTCGGGCGCAAGGCGGTTCTAGCCCGGTGGGCCAAACAGCGAAAGAGCAAGTCGTCAGCAAGTGCAATCCGACTGGACAAAGAAAGAAGTTGACATAAGCGAATGAAAAGCGAATGATTATTTCAAATGGGCAGACATGAGGAATCCGCAAAATCTACGGGGAGGTCGGTCCATCCTCGGATCATTTTTTGGAAGAACCGCCCTTTGGTGCGTCTCTCAGGAGCCCTCATGCGCAGGTTTGTGCAATCTGGTTGCACGAACCACACATTCTCTTGTGGTCGCCTCAGCAGCGCTGCCCTGGGGGTGCCTCGTGCTCAGGAGAATATAGGGAATTCGGGCAGCGGAGCCGCGGGCCGGAACTGGCTAGCCGGCTTTTCAACTGAGGGAGCTCGGCGCTGATCCCCAAAACCGGGGCGTGTACCCCTCGTCATAGGGAACGCAGGGAATCGTGAAAGCGCTGCGGGTAACGTCCGACATGAGATACACCCAGCGCTTCAGCGCCCTTATTGTGGCTCATGCTGCACCCTACTGGTTTTTCTTCGTCGGTATCCATGGGTAGCAGCGGCCGTCTTCCGAGTAGAACTTCTTATAGTATGCGCCCGCGTTGTAGCGCTTCATCGGAATTCTTCCAACCACGTCTTTCCTGATGTCATCTTGCGTAAATACTTGCACTGCGGCCATAGCCGCTGCAATCAGCAGATCCCTGTTTTTTTGTGTGAGGTGCGCGAACTCATGATTCACAAACAACTCCAGATCCAGTGTGAATTCGTAGACAAGGCCCTTTCGGGACAGCTTGGCGAGGCAGGATCTAGCCGCCGCGACTACACGCTCGTCGTAAGAAAACGTGTCGTCTAGTCGTTCTCGCCACGTGCGTATCTCCCCGGTGAGCCAATTGGCTAGGGCTGAGGTCCGTTGCCCACCCTTTTCACCGGATTTCTGAATGGCTGCGTCCATCTTCTCAAGTTGCTTTTCGCTGGCCTTCATCAGCCGCTCGCAGCGATTCAGGTCCTGCTGGATTTTGCGCTTGTGCTTCGGATCTGCTCGCTTCTTGTCTCGCAGAAATTCGACCGCGATCTTAAAAAACACATCCATCTGATCGTGGGCGACAGTCGTCAGGTCTTTCCCATGTCCGCACCCAGACAGAAATTTACGGAAGTGGTCCTCGTAATCTTCCCGAGTGAGTGTGTCGACGCTGTCGGTCATGTCGGGTGGGCATGGTGGAGTGCCAGCAGGTGCCATGCACAAGCCCCCTCTTGGTAGTAATAACGCAACGTAAACTCTAGGACTTCACAGATTTTTCTGCAAATTCCTCCAAAGCTGGAAAACATCCGTTATGGACCTGAATCAGTCAATTTGCTAATTTCCCACTATGACGGTGGAAACCGGAGATGGCGGAGGGGAGCGCTGAGTCGTCAGGCTCGACCGACTCTGAGTCCCCGTGTGCCGGGAACCACATCGCGGCATCGCGGCGTCCGTTCGGAGCGCGAAAATGGGTCGAAGCACAGGGCGAGTGCTACCAACAAATGAGAAACGGTCGGACCTGACCGTAACCGCGGGAGAAGTATTCCCGGATAGCGGTATGCTGGAAATGGTGCGCGATCCATCGGACCCCGCGCGCCCGGCCCTGCTCCACTGGGATGGGAAGCACGCGACTGTCGCTCCAGAAATTGGGGTAGGCGGACGCCACTACGTTCCACCGGAAATCGATCCCAGCCTTTGGCGGCGTCTTCGCCTGCCTTCTGGATTTGCGCCCTACGGATCCACCACGGAACTGTTCGACCGTATCCGCAGTCTGATTACGAAATATTCGGGGTTGAGCGACGAGTACTCGCGGCTGCTGACATACTCTACCTTCGCATCTCATTTCGTTGACTGCCTGCAGACGGTGCCCTGTGTGGTGTTGCATGGGTGCGCCGATGCTGAAGCCATCGCACTATTGCGACTATTGGGCTGGCTTTGCCGACACCCTGTGCTCCTCACCGATGCTGGTCTGAGCGTGCCCGAGTACTTAAGGCCGACACGCCTGATCTGTCAGCCCCACACAAGTCTGGAAAAGCTCTTGGCTCCTCTGCAACTGTCCGGTTTCGCTATTTCCCGCCACGGGTCGTTGCGTGAAATATCCGGTGCTACAGCGGTTTATGTCGGTGACGGGGAACTGAGGAGTCCGTTCGTTGATTCCTGCTTGTGGATACCTGTCGCCCCCACCCGCGAGCTCGTTTCGTGCTACGACGAGCAGCGGGAGGCGGCTGTGATCCAGGAACTGCAGAACCAGCTATTCAGCTATCGGTTGGTCCACTTCGGAAAGGTGAAGGCTAGCGATTTCGATGTGCCGGAGTTTAGCGGCTCCATCAGGGGGCTGGCGCGAACGCTGGGCGCCTGCATTGTGGAAGCCCCCGATCTCCAGGCCTGCTTGGTGGAGCAGTTGCAAGCTCATGATGAAGCGGTGCGTCTCGACCGGGTCAGTGAGATTCACTCCATCTTGGTGGAGGCGCTGCTGGTGTGCTGCCACGAACGCAGATCAGCCGTACACGTGTGTGAAATTGCCGACCTGGCGAACGATATTCTGTCGCGGCAGGGTGAAATTCTCCGGCTCAGTGCGAGAGAAGTTGGCGGCAAATTGAAGACTCTCGGTTTCCGCACGACCAGGCTGGATTCTGCCGGGCGCGGCCTCTACCTGTTGGGGGAGAACTGCAAGCATATCCACGAGCTGGCAAAATCTTATGGCGTGCCTTCGCTCAGGGAAGGGCTACACGGCTGCCCCCACTGCCAAGAACTTCTCGCTCGTTAGAGCGATGCACTTTGTGCACGTTATGCACTTATTTCATTAAATTGGGGGGGCATGAAAAACCAAAATCTGCCAGTGGAGGAAGCCCGAATTCGGAGGCTTTTAGCCGCCGGATGCCCTGTGCCTGCGGAGAACCATTCCACCGGGGCGCCGGACCTTGTCGTCGAAGTGCACAAGCCGGAACGAACCCAGGCTTTCGATTTCCGTTCTAGCACCGAATACATTCTTGTCGTCCGGATTACCAACAACTCTTATGCGCGGTTGAAGATGAAAACTCTCGAGGGATATCCGCTGTGGGAAGACGAGAACTTCACTTGGCTCGGTGATTGTCGGCGATACACGCCGGAAAAGAAGGCCTACAGGATGCCGAGTGGGCGAGAAATTCCTTATGAATCGGTTCTCAATCACTGCATCCGCGAAATGGAACTCGCGCCTGGAGAATCCCGGGAAGGCATTTTACTGGCGTGGAGCATGGACACGAGGATTCCGACTGATTACCTCCAAGGTGAAACCTTCCCCATGTATATTGCGTTATTCGACCAGTTCGGGAGATCTCACGCTTCGGTCATCGAAGTTCGGGTTGACCGCAGTGCCACGATGAGGATGCCTGACCTCACCAAGGCATACGGCGGAGGGTTGTACGCGGGCGGAGAACAGGAAATTCGCAGGGCCCATGTTTCGGGAGGCGCCAACAGAAAAGCCCGCAAGCGATCATCATCTAGTCACAGAAGAGAACACAGGGGGGAACGGCGATCCGCCGCTCCGTTGGTGCAAGATGATCTGACTGTCCAAGAAAACCAAAAGTCCCAGACGTGCCCGGCTAGATCGATCCGTAAGAGCAGTGTCGCCAGGGATCCACAATGGTCGATCTTCCGGGCGGCACGGACGCAAATGCCCCCACCATGATCGACACCCCTGCCAGGCTCGGCGCCAAGTACGCGGGCACGTCAGTATGGTGGCCAGCCCATGCTAGGCAAGCGGTTTTCGAGACATGAGTTAAATTACGAAACGAATCCAAGAAGTATTCTGTTTTCAACAGCTGATGTGAATGGAGAGGACGGAAATCCGACTGGTTTTCCGGATCAAGCTGTTCTTAAACAAGAAGAACCGCGGCCCCCTTTTTTCACTGACGCGCTGTCAGGCACCCGCGTCGGATCGGGTGGACGACGACACGTGTGCGACTAGCCCTAGCAATCTATTTTTATCTACTTTAGAAACTAATCCCTTCGCGTGGATTCTCCGGTCGGGCCAGAGCCGGAGGGAGCTCTGCTCGTCGCTCTAGTCACCTGAGCTACGCCGCCACGGCGCAAACTTGAGGGAATAAAGGGGAAGTCCAAGAATCCGGCCTAGTTCAGAGTCTGGATCAGAATTCCCAAGTAGCAGTTTCGATTCTATGAGGCAGCGCAAAGTAGTGTCAAACCTGAACATACTGTGCAAATGACTGCATGCTACAAACGTTTCACTAAAAATTAAGGTTTAGGCATTGACAGAAACCCGCGCCCAGCGCAGAATTCGTAAGCCCAGTATTAGCTCCCTTCGCAGGGAAGCACGGCCCAGCGTTAGCTTTCCACCTTTGACCGGCTCGATCTCGAAATTGCGTTTGCTCTGACCTCTCCAGGTTCGAGAACGAGTTCGCACTCGATGGATTGAAAGGTAATTTGCATTCTTTTGGCACACTCCCGTGCTTTGGCACGGACTGGAAATGATTGGAGAAAGAAAAATGAAGAGCAATTCGTTGCGCGCGTACTTAAGCCGTATTTCCGTTTTCTCTCAACTGCCGCATTTTTCTGATGGCCTCGGAAATCGGCACAGCGCTCACAGGGGATTAGTTATGAAGAGCAGAATACTTAAGAGGACATGCATTGCGGCCATGCTTCTCCTGATGCTGGGAGTTGCCAGCAGCGCGTGGGCCGCGGGGTATTCCGGGGGCGTTCCCTGGCAAGTAGGCGACGTCGTCATCTGCTTCGGCACCGGAACATGCAACGTTGTTAGGGTTAGTGGCACCCCTATGCTCCTCGACCAGTTCTCCGACGGCCTGTCGGGGGACACCCGGGGTGTGGCCATTAACAACACTCTGCACGCCGTGGTAACCGATAACGCAGGGTCGAACGTAAAGGTGTACAGCATCGCAAGCGTGGTTCCTTTTACGGGCGCCACAATTGCTCACACGCCTGTGAACACTTTCACTACGAGCGGGAGTAATGCCCAAGCCGTCGTAGTAGGCAAAACCGGACACATATTCGTGGGCAATGCCGGCACTGGAGTCAGCCCCGCACCCAGCATCGTCGAGCTCAACCCGGACGGATCACTGCCACTGCCGGTCTCGTCTGTGCTACCTAGCAATCCGTATCCACTGGCGGGCTGCATCGATACCGGCGGGCACCTGCTCAGCATGGACTTGAGCAAAGACGGCACCGCTCTATATCTAACCTCAAACAGCGGCGCCTATTCGACATCGACATCTAACGGCGGCAACATTCAGAAAGTAACCTTGAGCGGGTGTACTGCGTTTGCGAGCTTTGGTCCTGGGGTTGCGCTCAATGGGATCCAAGACGTGCCTGCAGGCGCCCTGGCTGGGGTGGCGCCTAATTGCAACGGCACTCCGTGTCCGACCTCCCGCGACACAATCCTCGTCGTAGCGGAGGGTTTTTTTGATAGCGATGGTGACCCCACTGGTGAGCCTCCCATTCCCGATCAAGCTGATGATACCAACATCTGCACTAACGTCACTGACGTCGTGAATGGAAGTGGCCCTCTTGTTTCCTGCGCGCTTCTACTGGATACGGGCGGTCCTGGGCTGACCGAGTCACCCTGGGTGGCGGGTGGTTCCTATAACACCGGCGACAAGGTTCTCGACGCGAACTTGCACGTACAACAAGTGACATCGGACGCCGGGACCTCGGGCTTCGCGACGCCAGCATGGAGCACCAACGGTGGCACGACAAACGACGGGACTTTGACGTGGACCGATCAGGACACTTCGGTTGTGGCCAGGTACCCCGTCACGAGTAAGAACACGTTGCAAGCGTTGTCACTGGATCCACTGGTGAGGGACTGCAGCGGCATCAACGAAGCTTGCTCGACCTCGGTTCCCACTGTGAGCAATTTTTGGCTTGGCGATAACAGCTCCTCAAATTTTTACAAGCTGGACTTTGCAACTGGGGCAAGCGGCACTCCGACGGCGCTCGACGCGAACGCCAATGCATTCGGGACAAGCGGGGTCTGCCTCACGTGCAGCACAGCCAGCGGCGGCATTCAGGGCCTGCGCATCTATGGCGCAGAGGGCGCCAATCAAGCCGACCTGACAAAGCTGCTGTTTAACGGCGACCTCGGTAGTGCGCCCGCCAACACAGCCAGCGTGACCTTTCCAGTGGGGGCATCAGGCGGCGACCTCAACACCTGGACGTTGACTGAGTATTCCGCAACGTCCTCCCCACTGCCGCCATCGACACCGATCACGCTGTATGCCTCATTGATCGACATGGCAAGTGCGCCTACGAACGGCAACAATTCAGGGGCTACTGATCGGGGAGCCCTGCGCGTCAACAATACTAGCTTCACCAACCCGGTGCCGTGCGACGCGACTACTACCGATCTATCGAAGTGCATCATTTGGAAGGCAGACGTCACCGTGCCCTCGGGAACCTACCTTTCAGAAACCATTAATTCGCCCACCCGCATTGACAGTGGGACAGATCTGTTCATTGATCTTCACTACGACGTAACCACCACACCAGGAGTCGAGGACTGTTGTCTGACATCCGGAGGCTCAAAAGGCAGCGTCCATTCCCTCCACGAGGTCCCAACTACCTTTACGACTGGCGGGACTAATCCGTCGGGGTGTGTCTACTCAAGCCCCGTCGCAGACGCATGCTATAAGACCAACCGAAGCACCTTGAATTTCACCTTCCAATGCTCTGGCCTGGGTCAGCAGACATTCGCTAACTTGCAGTCGGGACCGCCGGACCTTTCTCTGGTACGAAGATTCCCCGGTCAGACCCCAAAACCTGCTCCAAAGATCATCGCGTTGACCGGTACGAACGGTAAAGCACCGTATCGCTACAGCACCAGTGGCCCCGCACCCAGTTACACTTTCCAGTGGAACCTCAATAAAGCGGCGACTAGCAATCAAATAGACTTGAACGGCAAAGACAATGTGCGGGGATGCACTTTCGACCCCACGGGCACCGTCCAAACGTTCTGCGTGGACTTCACCACGAGCCCCACTTGTAAGTAAGCTGAAAGCAGGCAGCCAGGCCTCGCAAGGGCCTGGCTTTTTTATTTCTGATTGGCGGAACTAGGTTTTGGGAGTTTGCCAGCGGGCGGATTGCTGGTAAATGGTGGTCAGGTCGCTACGCTTCATGAGGTCGTCGCTCTGCGCTTCTTTGCGGATCTCATCGATGATGCGATGTGCTTCGGAGTAATGGCGAGGAGCCTCTGCCTGCTTGCCGCTGAGCCGCAGTGCCTCCGCCTGCAAGTAATGACTCTTTGCAAGCAAAGTTTTCAGGCCGAGCTTCTCGCTTTCCGCGACGCTACGCTCCAACACTTCCAGCGCTTGGGAGTAATTCTTGGCCTCGATGCGCGCTGCCGCGATGTATGTGGCGCATTCCACGGAGAGGTGCTTGAGGCCGGACCGATCCATGTCCCGAGCGAGGACCGTAAGCGAGTTGATGACGTCGGGCGTATGGCGTTCGGTGGCGGCGACTTTAGCCAAATTAAATTTTGAGATCAGGAGCTGCTCTCGGTCCTTCGTGTGCGCTGCCGACTGCGATGCCTGCTGGTATAAAGTCTTGGCGGATCGGGTGTCACCGCGATAGAAGAAGCTGTCGCCCTTGTAATTCAGCATCTCCGCGACCATAGAGTCGTTCTTGAGTTCGCGGGATGCCGCGAGGGCCTCATCCAGATTCTTTTGGGCTTCATCCCAGCGGCCCAGCAGACTTAATGAATTTCCATAGCTCCCCTGAATTTCCGGCAACCAGGTGCCACGTTCATTGGTTCCGCGCCAGCTCTTGAGGGCATCTTCCTCAGATTTCAAGGCCGCGCCGTAACGGCCCTGGTACTGGAAGATGCGACCCAAACCAAAGGACGCAAAAGCCTCACCCCGTTTATCGCTGGCCTTACGCCAAACCTCAAGCGCTTTAAGGTAATAATCTGTGCCTTGATCATACTGTGCCATGCGTGTGTAGACTTGCCCCAGGCCGTAGAGACTGTCGGCAATATCTACAGGTGATGCAATCTGCTGGCGAAGTGCCAGCGCCTGTTGCAGGTAGGTGATCGCGTTTTCAAAGTCGACTTTGTCGAGGTAAATCCAGCCAATGTCGCTCAAGCAGGTGGCCTCGTTTTGGTGGTCGCCGACTTCCCGCAACAAGAGCAACGCTTCCTTGGCCGCGCTCAGAGCTTCATCGTAGTGGCCCACGTTCTCGTTGAAGGCCGCAAGGTCCAGCAAAGTACGGCCCAAGCCTGGTTTGTCCCCGATTTCGCGGCGCAAACCGGCTGCCTCTTGGTAGCTTTTCGCTGCCTGGTCGGACTTGCCCACGCCCGCCTGAGCTTGCGCGATCAAGTTAAGACTCTCGGCAATGGCACCTTTGTTGCCGAGGCGACGCTTGATATCGAGCGCTTGCGCGTAATTACGCAGAGCGTCGTCCTGCTGATTGAGGTAGTGGTAGGCGTTGCCGGTGGCGTCCAGGATGGCGGCTTTCTCCTCATCATTCTGCAGTTGGACAGCCAGCGTCAGTGCGCGACCGAGGTAATCGAGGCTACCCTGAGCGTTATCGCGCCTGATTTCAACCCAACCCGTGTGGAGCAGTGCGTCAAGGTTCTTAGGGTCACGCGCCAAAATCTTGTCGTAACTGGCACGAGCCTTCTCAAAAGCTCCGGAATCCTCGTACAGCCGCGCCAGGGCATATTGAATGTCGGAGTCGTTCGGCAGCATCTCAGCGAGCTTTTCATATGAATGAGTTGCTTTCCCGTAGTCTGTGGTTACCCGGGCATTCTCGGCCTGAATCAAAGCCTGTTCTTGAGGAGAAACCTTGTCGCTGAGTTCTAGGGCTTTGCGGGAAATTTGCTGGGCTTTGTCACCATATCCCAAGGCGGCGTAAGTCGTAGCCAGCTTAGAGTAGGCCAAGGCAAAATTCGGGTCCTCTTTGGTGGAAGCCTCAAACTGCTTTACTGCGTCAAGATTTTTTCCCTGGCGCGCTAGCTGCAGCCCCTCGCTGTAGTAGCGCAGAGCCTGGACTGACTGCGACGAAGGCGTGAGCGCCTTGGCTTGCAGGTCTTTGATCGCTTCGGGCGGCAAAGCCAGGCTCTTTTCGACGGATTCCGCGAGTTGCTGCAGAGCCTTGGGAAGTTCCTTTTCGCTCGCCGCTTCCGCTTTCAACGGAAAATTGCGTTGCCGTTTCAGATCCTGCAGCGTAGCGTCAATGCGGATCTGATCGCCTAACCTGACGTATTGCCCCCAGAGTAAACGGTCGGCGGTGGTGAATTCCGCAACCCGGCGTAACGTGTCAGGATCGAGGGTCGCATCCGGCGCCACACGTAGGTCATGCAGAATTTGGTTGACCCGATCGGAAGGAACGGTTCGAAAGGAAGCCGACTGTCCCATGTCCGTCCGCAAGATTTCCGCTACGGTGCCGCCCATCCAGTTGAGGGTGGCGTCCCCCGAGGCATTGCGGAAGGGCAAGATCGCCAGCGAGACCACCGGCGCGGTCGCCGTCTTCGCGCTCGGGCCGCTCAATGCGCCGCGGAATAGGAAGCCGAGAATTACCACGATCAGTACGGCGCCGAATCCTCCGATCCAGTGCCAAGGGATGTCCTGTCCCCAGGTGCGCACCGCTGGGAAATGCAGGGTTGCGGCCGCGCCCTTGCCCTGCCAGGCATTCAGATCGTTGAGAATTTCTGACGCGGTCTGGTAGCGGAGCTTGACATCAGGCTCCATGGATTTGCCGACGATATTACTGAGGGCCTGAGGTATCGTGGCATCGTGACTTGAAACCGGAGCGGCTCGTTCCTGGGTGCGCTTCAACAAGCTGGCCACGACACTGTCGGCTTTGTACGGCATCTTGCCCGTAAGCAGTTCGTAGAAGATCAGGCCGAGGGCAAACAGGTCGGAGCGCTGATCGAGTTCCTTGCCGAGCGCCTGCTCCGGAGACATGTAGTCCATGGTTCCGACGAGCGCGCCGGTCTGCGTCATGCCGTCGCCTTCGA
>WNGI01001616.1_pt1 | contig 19008 bp, 19 predicted proteins | sample 5400621 | NCBI WGS metagenome assembly WNGI01 (sample SAMN13153374, study PRJNA577476) | soil metagenome | isolation source: 20 cm soil or saprolite under Garry oak tree replicate 1 | place: USA:California | collected 2016-06-15
GGATCGACGGCCACGCTCGCGGGCGCGTTTTCCGCCCACAGGCCGTCCGCCTGGCGGACGGGCTCGCCCCGCCAGCCGAAGTACTCGATCGAGCGGATATCGCTCGAGCGCGCCCGCTCGATGCCGATGCCGTCGCCGACGCGGGAGAGGTCCTCGTACACGGTCACCTGGTAGATCGACTGGCGATATGAGTACAGGAGCGGCTCGCCGGGCTCGAGCGGCGCGACGTATTCAGCCGCGCCGTCGCTGATGCTGAGGACCGGGACAGGGACGGCGAGCGCCGCACCCGTCGCCGTCAGGAGTCCCGCGACGAGCGCGACGAGGGCGTCCCTCCTACTTTTTCCAAGCGTTCTTCGACTTGTAATAGTCGATCGCTCCCTGGTGGAAGTCGATGGGCGAGCCGACCGTCGCGGTCTCGAGAGTGAGGTCGTTCGCGGCGACATGCACCTTCACGAGGTCCGCCTTGTTGTCGAACATCGTCGTGAGGATGGCCTCCGCGAGGGCCGGATCGAAGTTGGAGGGAACGACGAGGAGGTTCGCGACGCCGGACACGGTCACGTCGGACGCGGTGTTGTATGTCGTCTTCGGGATCTTGATCGGGAAGTAGAAATTCCCGTACTTCGTGGCCATCTTCGAGATGCTGTCGCTGAGGTCGAGCATCTTGATCTTCGTGCCGGTCGCGAGATCGAGGACCGCGGGCACCGGGAGACCTCCGGAGAAGAAGAAGGCGTCGATCTTCCCGTCGCGGAGCGCGTTCGCGGAATCCTGGGCGCCAAGACGCTCGCGCGCGATGTCTTTCGCCGGATCCATGCCGTAGGCCTCGAGCGTCCGGTTCGCGATGACCTCGGTCCCGCTGCCGGCCGAGCCCATCGAAACGCGCTTGCTCTTCAGGTCGGTGACGGTGTTGATCCCGCCGCCGTCCTTCACCACGAGATGCGTGAGGTTCGAGTAGAGGACCGCCAGCACCTTCGCGTCGGCCTTCTTCTCGGGTGCCACGAACGACCCGGTGCCGTTCACCGCGTCGTAGGCGGTGTCCGCGAGGGTGAACGCGACGTCGGCTTTGCCGTCCCGGATGAGCTTCATGTTGTCGACGGAGGCGGTCGTCGACTGGGCGCTCGCGGCGGTCCCGAGCTTCTTGTTCAGGAGCTCGGCGAGTCCCGCGCCGTACACGATGTACACCGCACCGGTGCCCCCGGTGACGATGTTGAGCGTTTTCCCCGTGAAGTTCGGCGTGCCACTCGCCGGCGCGGTCGCCGCTGGCGAGCTTGCGCGCGGCGCGTTGCAGGCGACAGCCACGAGCACGACGGCGACGAACGAGGTGACGATCCGTGCGGCGTTTCTCATCTCACACCTCCCGCGGAACGGGCGGAGTTTACGTCGCCTACGGCGTCCGCGGGCGGTGGAGCCGGAGCGAGCGCCGGGTCTCGGCCGCGGCCATGCGGCGGCGCTCCTCGTCCGTTTCGGCGGTCACCGGAGGGAGGGGGATCGGTCGCCCACGCTCGTCGGTGGCGACGAAGACCAGGTACGCGGATGCGACGTGCGCCGTTTCGCCCGTGAGCATGTCCTCCGCCTCGACCCGGACCCCGACCTCCATGCTCGTCCGCCCGACGTGGTTCACCGACGCCTTCGCGGTGACGAGGTGTCCGACGTAGACGGGCGCAAGGAAAGACAGCTCGTCGATCCGTGCCGTCACCACGCGGGCGCGGGCGTGTCGCGTGGCCGCCGCTCCGGCGACGGCGTCGATGAGCTTCATGACCTCGCCGCCGTGGACGTTGCCGTAGGGGTTCGCGTCCGAGGGCAGCATCGTCCTCGACATCACGGTCTTCGAAGCCGCGACGGTCTTCGGCGGGTTCGGCGGCATCGCGCGATTCTGTCATCCGCGCCCTAGCATCGCGCTCGGATGAGCGTCCTCTCTCGCGAAGAGCTTCGCGCCGCCCTCGCGGCGACACCTCCGCTGATCGAGGACGTGGACCTCGCGCTCCAGCTTCAGCCGAACGGAGTGGACCTCCGCGTGGAGCGCGTCCAGCGGCTCACCTCGCCCGGCCTGCTCGGCGCGGCCGACGCCGTGCGCGAACCCGCGGCCCGCGAGGAGGTGCAGGCGGACAAGGACGGATGGTGGGACCTCCATCGCGGCGCGTACGTGATCACCTACCGCGAGAAGGTGAACCTGCCCGTCGACCTCATGGCCCTCTCGCGGCCACGCTCGAGCCTGCTGCGCTCGGGTGTCTCGATCCACAGCGCGGTCTGGGACGCGGGCTACTCCGGCCGTGGCGAGGGCCTGCTCTCCGTGCTCAACTCGCGCGGCTACCGTCTGCAGCGCGGCGCGCGCGTCGCGCAGATCGTGTTCTTCAGGCTCTCGGCCGCGACGGCCGAGGGATACCGCGGCCGCTACCACGGCGAGAACGCGTGACCAGCGGGCCGACCATCCGGATGGAGGCGAACGGCCCCTACGTCGTGACCGGGCCGATCACCATCCTCGACGCGGACGGGCGCGAGCACCGCGTCGCCGAGGGGCACACGGTGAAGCTCTGCCGCTGCGGACACTCCGCGAAGAAGCCGTACTGCGACGAGACGCACCGCCGTGTCGACTTCGTCTCGCGCCCGTCCTTCGAGCCAGAACCGACCGAGCGATGATCGTGCCGCGGCTGGTCTGGGCCGCCGGCGTCGTCGTCGCGGTCCTCGCGCTCCTCGCCGCGCTGCTCGTCGCGACCGCGCTGCCCGCGGGGTACGACTTCCGCGCGTACTGGCTCGCCGGACGGCACATCCTCTCCGGCGCTCCCCTCTATCCGGGACCGGAGACGATCCTCGGCCTCCCCGACGAGTACCGCTACCTCCCCGCGGTCGCGCTCGTCTTCGTTCCGTTCGCGCTCATGCCTTTCGAGGTCGCGCTCTGGATCTGGACGGCGATCCAGGTCGTGTTCGCGGTCGCCGTCGGCGTCGCGCTCATCCGCCCGCTTAAGCGGTCATGGCGCCCGTGGGCCGCCGCCGGCTACGTCTTCTTCCTCGGGCTCGTCCTCGAGGTGACCCTCGGGAACGTGAACCTCATCTCGCTCGGGCTCGCGCTCGCCGCGTGGCGTTTCCGCGAGCGCGCGTTCGTCGCCGGCCTTCTGCTCGCGGCAGCGGTCGGGCTCAAGTTCCTGCCCTTGACGCTGCTCCTCTTCTATATCGCTTCGGGCCGGTGGCGGCCGGTCGCGGCCGGCGCCGCGATCGGAATCGTCACGCTCGGACTGAGCGCGCTCGCGCTCCCCGACCGTACCGCCGAGTACGTCCGTTTCGCGCCTCGGCTCCTCGAACAGGACTGGGTCTACGCGCACATCGCCCGACCGGGGCCGCCGGCACTCGCCGCGATCTTCTGGTCGGAAGCCTTCCCGATCGGCCTGGCGATCGCCGCGATCCTCGTCGCGATCTTTTCGGGCGTTGCCACGCGGCGCGATCCGACGCACGAGGACACCTGGCACGGCCTCACGCTCGCGACGGCCGGGTACCTGGCGCCGTTCGGGTACTTCTGGACGACCTTCCTCATCCTGTCGCTCCCGCTCGCGGCGGACACCCTGCGTCGCGCCGGGTCGCGACCAACCCGCGAGCGCGCGCTCGTCGTGGTGGGCATCGTGGTCGCGTGGGTCCTCATGGAGCCGCAGCAGGTCGGCACCCTCGTGCCCATCCTCATGCACTTCCTCGGTGTCGTGCTCGTCTGCGTCATCGCCGTCGCGACGCTGCCGCGCCGGTCTCGGCCGGAGATCAGGCGACCCAGTACCACAGCGCGAACATCGCCGTGAGGATCACGCCCACCGCGGCGCCGAGCGCGACGTAGGCCCGGCCGACCCAGCCCTGGGCGACGATGGCGAGGACCATGAATGCGGGAAACACGGTGAGGTAGTAGCGCGGCGCCGACGTGAGCGATCCCGTAGAGACCGAGACGAGGAAGACGATCGTGCCGTACGCGGCGAGGCTGGGCCGAAGGGTCCGCCACGAAAGGGCGACGAGCACGGCGACGAAGATCGTCGAGAACAGCACGAGGAACGGGAACCCGTAGACGCGGGGGTCGAAGAGGTCCGCGAACGCCTGGGTCGGGAACGCCGGCCGGACGCCCCAGCTCTCCTCCGCGGTGAGCACCGCCCTCGGGTCGCCGGTGATGCGCCAGAGCGCGAGAAGCCACGCGACGAGCGCGGCCGGCGCGACGGCCGCCGAGGCGAGGCCCGCGCGCACCTGCGATTGCCGGAGCGCTTCGATGGCGATCGGGAGGCAGAGGGCCGCGCCGACGAACGGCCGCGTCAGCGCGGCGAGCCCGCCGAGCGCGCCAGCGAGGAGCCAGTCGCCACGCCGGGCGTGATACACGGACCCGACGGCGAGCGCGAGGAAGAGCGACTCGGGATACACGACGGCGAGGAAGACGCTCGTCGGGAACACGAGCAGGTAGAGCACGGCGCGCGAGCCCGTCGCGCCCTCACGGTCGAGAGCCACGAGCGCGAAGAGGTAAGCGACCGCGACGAGCAGCGCGACGTTCGAGACGACGACCGCCGCGGCGAGGTACGCGTCGTCGCTCCCCCCGAATGGTGCGCCGAGCGCGCGCATGAGGAACGGAAAGAGCGGGAAGTACGCGTTGTTCGCGGGGACCGCCGCCGAGTAGCCATCGCGCGCGAGGGCCAGATACGCGCCCGAGTCCCAGCGCGTCGCGACGTCGAGCAGAGGGTTGGTCGACGGATGACACACGTCAGGGCAGCTCGTCGGGGAGGGGAAGAGCGCCGCGGCGGCGAGTGCGACGACCGCCGTGAGGATGCGCGTGAGTGCGTAGGGAGCGAGCACGCCGCGGAGCGCGGACACCGCGCGAATCCTAGGTGCTGGGCAGGTCGATCCCGTTCTTCCGCGCGAAGTCGATCGCGTCCGGATACCCCGCGTCGGCGTGCCGCATGACTCCGGTGCCCGGATCGGTCGTGAGCACGCGCCGGAGCTTTTCGCGTCCGAGCGGCGTGCCGTCGGCGACCGCGACCATCCCGGCGTGGATCGAGTTGCCGATGCCGACGCCGCCGCCGTGATGGACCGATACCCACGTCGCGCCCGCCGCCGTGTTCACGAGCGCGTTCAGGATCGGCCAGTCCGCGATCGCATCGCTCCCGTCGCGCATGTTCTCGGTCTCACGGAATGGCGACGCGACCGACCCGGAGTCGAGATGATCGCGTCCGATGACGATCGGCGCCTTGAGCTCGCCGCGCGCGACGAGGTCGTCGATCCGCTCGCCGAACTCGGCGCGCTCGCCGTATCCGAGCCAGGAAACCCGCGCGGGGAGACCCTGAAAGGGGACGCGCTCACCGGCGAGGCGGATCCACCGGGACAGGGTCTCGTCTTCGGGAAAGAGCTCCAGCACGAGCCGGTCGGTGCGGCGGATGTCCTCGGCGTCACCGGAGAGGGCGACCCAGCGGAACGGCCCGCGGCCTTCGGCGAAGAGCGGCCGGATGTACTCGGGCACGAAGCCGGGATAGCTGAACGCGTCGGCGAATCCGGCCTCCTTCGCCTCGCCGCGCAGGTTGTTCCCGTAATCGACCGCGACCGCACCGCGGCGCGCGAGCGCGACGATCGCCTCGCAGTGACGCGCGATCGAGGCACGGGAGCGCCGAACGTATTCTTCCGGGTCGCGCTCGCGCAGCGCGGCGGGATCGAGGACGCCCGCGGGGACGTAGCCGTCGAGAGGATCGTGCGCGCTCGTCTGATCGGTCACCACGTCGACGCGGGTGCCTCGGCGGACGATCTCGGGAAGGACGTCCGCGGCGTTCGCCACGAGGCCGACCGAACGCGCTCGCCGCTCGGTCCGATACCGCTCCGCACGTTCGAGCGCGTCGTCGAGCGAGGTCACGATCTCGTCCAGGAACCCCTGCGCGAGCCGGCGCCGCGCGCGCAGCGGATCGACCTCGACGACGAGCGCGGTGCCCTCGTTCATGGTGATCGCCATCGGCTGCGCGCCGCCCATCCCGCCGAGTTCCGCCGTCAGCGCGAGCTTGCCGGCGAGCGTCCCGGCGAAGTGGCGCCGCGCGATCGCCGCGAAAGTCTCGTAGGTGCCCTGGAGGATCCCTTGCGTGCCGATGTAGATCCACGACCCCGCGGTCATCTGCCCGTACATCGTCAGACCGGCGTCCTCGAGACGGCGGAACTCGTCCCATGTCGCCCATCTCGGGACGATGAGGGCGTTCGCGATGAGCACGCGCGGCGCCCACTCGTGCGTGCGGAAGACGCCGACGGGCTTTCCCGACTGGACGAGCAGCGTCTCGTCGTTCCGCAGGCGCCGGAGCGTCTCGAGGATCCGGTCGAACGCCTGCCACGAGCGCGCGGCGCGCCCGGTCCCGCCGTAGACGATGAGCTCGTCCGGTTTCTCGGCGACCTCGGGGTCGAGATTGTTCTGGATCATGCGGAACGCGGCCTCCTGTGGCCAGGCCCGGCACTCCAGAGCCGCCCCTCGCGGGGCGCGGACGACGCGGGTGGCGATGCTCACGAGCGCGATTGTCTACCCGGCCCGCCGAGGCCGCGCCGGTCGAGGAATATCTGTATGGCGGCGTTCCAGGCTGGTGCCGGCGACTCGTCATAGCGGTCAACACCGGATGCGACGGCGACCCGAGGCACCTCGCCGATCCGTCCCCGAGTCGTGCGACCATCGGCGAGCGCGGGCCCCACGAGCGCGGAGATCATCGCCGAGTGGCCCTCGCGCCGGGTAGGAGCAAACGCATGAGCTCGGCAGCCACGGTTTCGAGTGGCCGGCTCCGACCTTCGGCGCGGCACAGGATGAGCGCGCCCTCCATGCCGGCCACCGTCGCGACCGCGATGGCCCGTGCTCGCTCACGTGGGACACCGACGGCCGCAAGCTGCTTGGCCAGCAGGTCGACCCAGGACCGGAACGTCGCGCGGACGACGTCGATCAAGGCCTTGTCGCCGGCGACCGTGTCGATCGCGACGCCCGCCACCACGCATCCGGCGGTGCCACGCGAGGACACCACGACCTGCCGCCACATGTCGATGAAGCAGTCCAGCACGCCTGTCGCCGTGGTCGCGGGGCACTCGCGTTGGTGTGCGAGCACCCGGTCGGACGTCCAGCGGATCGCGTCCGCGGCGAGCTGCGCCTTTCCATCCGGAAAGTGGTGGTAGATCGATCCGCGCGGAGCTCCGCTGTCCGCCAGCACGTCCGAGAACGACGTCGCGCTCACGCCGCGGGTACGGATCAGCGACGCGGCGCTCCGCACCATGCTGGCCCGGCTCTCCTTGCCCATCCGGCGCACCCCCCTTGACTATGACGATCGACATAGGCTAAGGTGCGGCCGACGATATGACGGTCGTCATATTTCCCCTCAGGAGACAGCCGATGCCGATGATCGACGTGTACGCCACCGAAGGAACGTTCAAGAACCGAAAGGCGCTGGCCAAGGATCTCGCCGCGGCGGTCATGCGCTGGGAGCGTGTCCCCGAGATCCCGCTGTTCAAGGACAACACCGCCGCGTTCATCCACGATCTGCCGCGTGACGCGGTGTCCAACGTGACCGGCGACAGTAACTACGTTCGGGTCCAGGTCCTGACCCCGGTCGGGGTGCTCGATCGCGAGAAGCAGCTGGGGGTGGTCAAAGAGCTCACCGAGATCGTCGCTGCCTCAGCCGGCGACGCGACGCTGACCGAGCGGACCTGGGTGCTCATCGTCGAGTCGCCCGAGGGTGGGTGGGGCCTCGACGGCCACGCCTACACGAACGAGGAGATCGCCCAGGCCGCCCGCCGCGCGCTCGGACGGTAGCCGAAAGCCGACGGCGCTCCGCTGACCGTGCGGAGCTCAGTCCGCCTTGCTGAAGAGACGGGGATCCAGCGCGTCGCGTACGGCGTCGCCGAGGAGATTCGCGGCGAGCACGACCGAGGTGACGGTGATCCCAGGGAACACGGCGAGCCACCACGCGATCCGCAGGTAGCGGCGCGCGTCGGACAGCATGAGGCCCCACTCGGCGGCGGGAGGCTGCGCGCCCAGCCCGAGGAACGAGAGCGCCGCGATCGAGAAGATCGCCGTCGCGAGCCCGAAGGTCGCGATGGTGATGACCGGTCCGAGCACCTGCGGCATGACGTGCGCGAACGCGACGCGCCGCTCGCTCGCCCCGACGCTGCGCGCCGCCTCGATGAACAGCTCGTGCTTCGTCGAGAGGACCGAGCCGCGCACGATGCGCGCGAAGCGCGGCATGCCGCCGACTCCGACGGCGATCGCGACCTTCTCGAGGCCGGGGCCGAGGATGGTCACGATGATGAGCGCGAGCAGGATCCCGGGGAACGCGAGCTCCACGTCGACCAGCCGCATGAGCACCCGATCGACCCAGCCGCCGCGCATCCCGGCGACGAGCCCCACGAGGCCTCCCGACACCATCGCGATCGCGACGGCGGCGAAGCCGATCGAGAGCGACGCGCGCCCGCCGTCGATGAGCCGGAGCAGGACGTCGCGCCCGAACTGGTCCGTGCCGAGCGGATGACCCTGCGAGCCGGGCGCGAGCAGCGAATCCTTGAGGCTCTGCTTGAACGGGTCGATGGCGATGGCCACGGGCAGGACGATCACGGCGGCGACCAGCAGGGCGAGGTAGCCGAGCATGACCATCCCCACGCGGTCGGCGCGGAGGCGGCGCCACGCGCGCGTGTACGGCCCCGGGCTCGCGGGCAGGCGTGGCGGCGGCCGCTGCGATCCCTGCAGCGCGGCGACGATCGGCGCGCGGCCGACGCTAGGCGGCGCGGATCCTGGGGTTGATGAAGCCATACGACACGTCCACGAGGAGATTGGCGATCACGTAGGTCGTCGCGGTGAGCAGGATCACGCCCTGTACCACCGGGTAGTCCTTCGCGATGATCGAGTCGATCGCGAGCTGCCCGATCCCCTGCCGCGCGAAGATCGTCTCGACGATCACGCTGCCGGCGAGGAGGCGGCCGAGCTGGAGACCGACGATCGTCACCACTGGGATGAGCGCGTTGCGCATCGCGTGACCGAGAAGGACGCTGCGCGGCGCGAGCCCCTTCGCGTGCGCCGTCCGGACGTACTCGCGCCCGAGCACGTCGAGGAGCGACGCGCGCGTGAGCCGCGCGATGAGGCCCGTGCCCTCGTAGCCGAGGACGAGGGCCGGAAGGATGAGCCGGTCGAGGCTGCCCGAGCCGGTCGCGGGAACGAGGCCGAGCGTGACCGAGAACAGCAGGATCAAGAGGATCGCGAAGAAGAAGCTCGGGATCGAGACGCCGCCGAGCGAGAAGAGCATGACCAGGCGATCGATCGGCGAGTTGCGCTTCACCGCGGCGAGAAGGCCGAGCACGACGCCGAGACTCACCGACAGCACGAGGGCCGCGCCCGCGAGCTCGACCGTGCTCGGGAGCCGGTCGCCGATGAGCTTCATCACCGGCTGGTGGCGGATGAACGACTCGCCGAGGTCGAGATGCGTCGCGTTCCAGAGCCAGCGCAGGTATTGGAGCGGCAGCGGATCGTTCAGGCCGAGCTGCTCGCGGAGCTGCGCGACGAGCTGCTCCTGGGCGGTCCGATCGCCCACGCCGAACGACGCGGCGCCGATCATGGCGTCGATCGGATCGCCGGGAACCAGATGCAGGATCGAGAAGACGAGGACCGACGCGAGCAGCAGGACCGGGACCGCCTCGGCGAGCCTCTGCGCGACGTACCTGGCCACGCTTCCCCTCTCGGCGGGCTAGAGCCTACCCGCTGGCGCGCTCACGTCGCGGTCGTCTCCGGCGTCGGCGGGACCTGCCGCGATTCGCGGCGGGCGCGCTCCTCGGGAGGATGCACGTTCCGGAAGGTCGCGTAGATGGCGACGTCGTACACGATCTTGAGCGCCGCCGAGATGAAGAACGGAAGACCGAAGGCTGCCGCGCTGAAGGCCATCCCCGCGAACGTCGGCGCGATCGCGGTCGCGCTCGTCCGGGCAACGTTCGTGATGCCCGCGGTGGCGGTGCGCTCGTCGGGGTCGACCACGGCCATCGTGTAGGACTGCCGGGTCGGCACGTCCATCTGGGAGACGCTCATGCGCGCCAGATAGAGCGCCACCGCGAGCCCCGCCGTCGGCGCGAGAGGGATGAGCAGGAGCGCGAACTGGGACGGGAGGTGGGTGAACACCATCGTGTTGAGGAGACCGATGCGCTCGGCGAGCCAGCCCGCGGCGAGGAGCGACAACCCCGACAGGATCCCGACCCAGAAGAAGATCCCGGCGAGCGCCGCGGGATCGAGTCCCCAGCGCAGGTAGAACCAGTAGGCGACGACGGACTGGACGACGAAGCCACCCGCGAACGCGTCGAGCCCGAAGAGCGCCGAGAGCTTCGCGACAGTCCCGGCGGAGCGGTGCACGCCGAGGAAGCGGCGCTCTCCCTCGACGTGCGCGAGCTCGACCCGGTCCGAAAGCGTGAGGAAGATCGCGAGGTTGGCGAGGCCGATGAGCGCGTACAGGACGAAGAGCGGGCGGTACGCGTCGGCGCCCGCGAGGCCGTGCGCCGCGAAGAATCCGACCGAGGCCGCCGCGAGCGAGCCGAACGCGCCCGCGAAATTCGCCGCCATGTTGTAGATCGAGAAGAGCCAGGTGCGGCGTTCGTTCGGCGCGGTTTGCGGGAGCACCGCCTGCTCGACGGTCTGGAACACGCCGACCTCGGAGCTCGTCGCGCTGATCGTCCCGGTGAACGCCCCGACGAGGAGGAGCCAGAAGCTGCTCGTCCCCGCGAAGATGAGACCGCCGATCGCCATGAGCACCGCCATGGTCGCGACGGTGCGCCGCCGTCCGTAACGGTCGGCGATGAGCGACCAGAAGACCGTCATCACCGCAGAGCCGGCGATCGCCGCGGTGAAGACGAAGCCGATCTCGATCGGGGACATCCCGAGCTTGTCGAGGAAGAGACCGAGGACCACCGCGAGGTAGCCGTACGCGAACGTCCGCAGGACCCGCGTCGCGAGGAGCTTCTTGCCGTCGACGCTGAGCCAGTCGAGCACGACTCGTTCTAGTCGCCGGCCGGTGGGGCGAAGCCCCGACTCGCCAGCTGCGCGCGCGTGCTGTCCCGGAGCTCAGTGATCTTCGCGAGGGCGACCGCGGTGCGTCTGATCTGGGCGAGCGGCCGGACCGATCCGGTAATCGCGGCGGGGTTCACCGGCGTCTCGCCGAACATGCGCGCGAGGAGGGTCTGCGTATCGGCCGAGAGCAGGAAATCGACGAAGGACCGCGCGGCCTCAACGTGACGGGCGCCCTTCACCACGGCGACCACGTGCGCCTCGACGTGCGTTCCGAGCCCTCCTGGCTCCTGATCGAGCCACGCCTCGCCGACGGGGTTTCCCTCCATCAGGAACACGTGGTAGTTCGACGAGTTCACGAGGGCGATCGCGTTTCCCTCGCGCACGAGCGCTTCCCGCGTGGCCTTGTTCGATCCGTAGGTGCGGAGGCCGTTCGCACGGAGCCGGTCCAGAAGATGCCAGGCGAAGTCATCGCCTCTGGCGGCGCGGATCGCGCTCCACTGCGAGACCGTCGTCTCCTCGTTCATCGTTGCCATCGAGATCTTCCCGCGAAAGCGCGCGGCCGCGAGCTCCTCGAGTGTCCGTGGCCAGCTCGCGGGGTCGGGAAGAACGCGGCGATTGATCATCGCGGTCCGCGGCCACGCCGCGAACGAGAGCCACGAATGGTCGGCCGCTCGGAGCCATTCGTCGAACCCGCGCGCGACCTCCGGCGCGTACGGCTCGAAGAGTCCCGATCCGCGGACCGCCTCGACGGCGACCTGGCTGTTCGTGACGAGCACGTCCGCGATCGGATCGTGGCGCTCATCGGCGAGTCGTCGCTCGACATCGAGGTGGTAGATCATCTCCACCTCGACCCTCGTGTCGGTCAGGCGCTCGAAAAGCCGGTATATGGGGGTCAGGTCCGGACGGTTGCGTCCCGAGTAGACGCGGAGCGTCGCTTCGCGCATCACGCCCGACCGGCAGTGGCCACCTGTCGCGGATGCGCTCCGGCTTCGTCGTAGATGTTCCAGGGCAGCTTCCGATATTCGCCCTCGCACGGGTTCCCCGCCGCCAGCCAATACTCGCCGGTCGTGAGATCGACGATGCTCGAGGCGATCGTCTGATTGAGGTCCGTCCCCTGAGATGCCTCGTCGCCGTGCTTGCAGACCGAGTTCGGATAGCCGAAGTGATCGCGGAGGGCGGTCGCGATCGCGCCACGGACCTCCGCGCTGTCGCCGGGCCTCTTCGCCGCGCGCAGCCCTTCGGTGAGCCGGGGAAGGCGCCAGCGCGAATTCACCGAGAACGGCCGATAGGTCGCCGCGATCTGCTCCGGCACGAACGCGATGAAGTGATTGGTATGCACGAGGAGCCCGGCCGTCGGGTACATCCAGCCATGGCGGTCGGGCGTCGTCTCGAGATCGATGGCGAAACCGTCGCGGTGGGTCACCAGGAGGTTCGTGCAGAGCGACTGGCGGGAGTCGAAGACAGCGCGGAGCGCGGTCTGCATCTCCGGCGCCTCCAGGATCCTGCGGCGGATGATCGGCTGGGGAACGCCGATGCCCTTGCCCCAGCGGGCACCGAGGCCGTTCGCGTTGAGCGCGATGCCCGCCGAGTTCACGCCATGACGCCCGACCTGACCGGCTTCTGTCTGCATGATGATGGTCGGCCGGCCCGGCTGAACGATGCGCAGGAGGATCACCGTCCCGAAGGTCTCGCAGCGCCAGTCCCAGTTCTGGCCGCAGTACACGTGTCCGTCGCCGGAGGCCTCGGGCAAGATCGCGTACGAGGAGCAGCCCTCCTCGGCCGCTTCGGCGAACGGGTTGTGCGTCGACAGCTCGCCGCGCGCGTTGAGCGCGAGGATCTCGGCGAAGTCGACGCCCGCGCCCTCGGCGATACCGCGGATCTCGTCGGTGATCCCCGGCAGGTACGCGTCGATGGGCTGCACCCAGCGCGGGGCGTTCCGGCGGATCTCGGCCCATTCCAGGCCGGTGATGCGTTTGAACGACTCGCGGTAGTAGCCGATCGACTCGCCGATCTGGCTCCGGGCGGCCTCGCCATGCTGCCGACCCAGCTCACCGCGCGAGCCGCTGATCTCGATCGTGGTGAGCTCCGCTGCTGCCATCGCCTCACCGCCCCAGTTGAAATCGCCCCGCAGCATACACTACAGTCTGCACCCGGTGGTGAAGTGAACGCTACTGAGGCCGCGCAGAGCCGCGAGCACGTCCGTGGGACGGAGGTCGCCGAGCCGTCGCTCGAGGAGCGGATCGCCGCGGCGCGCGCGAGCCTCAGTCCGGCCGAGGATCGCGTCGCCACCTTCTTCGCGCAGCATCGCGAGGAGGTCATGTTCCTCTCGGCGGTCGAGATCGCCGCGCGACTGGATACGAGCGATGCGACGGTCATCCGCGCGGCGCAGTCGCTCGGCTACACCGGACTCCCCGCGCTCAAGGCCGAGCTGCGTGAGGCGCTGCGCACCCGGGCCACGCCGACGCTCCGCCTGGGCCGCAGCCTCGAGGACCTGGGCGATGATCCAGCCGCGGTGCTGGAGCACGTCCTCGCCACCGAGCTGCAGCTGCTCCAAGACGCGCGCGAGACCCTCCGGGCGACCGATTTCGCGCGAGCGCTCGAGCTCATGGCCGGCGCGCAGCGAGTCGTCGTGCAGGGACTCGGCCCGAACGCGCCGCTCGCCGAATACTTCGCGGCCCGGCTGCGGCGCATGCGGCGCTCGGCGCTCTCCGTCGGTGCGCGCGGCCAAGCGCTCGCGGACGCGCTCATCGACATGCGCCGCGGCGACGTCGTCGTCGTCCTCGCGTACGACCGCTCGAGTCCCGAGGCGGAGCTCACGCTGGAGCGCGCCCGCGAGCTCGCGCTTCCTTCGCTCCTCATCACCGACACGCTCGGTCTCGCGCTCGCGGGCCAGTTCACGGTGGCGCTCTCGGCGCGACGGGCCGGGGGCGGCATGTTCCATCTGTCGGCGATCACCGTCGTCGTCCTGGACGCGCTTCTCTTCGGGCTGGCCCGTCGCGATCGCGCCGGCGCGCTGGCCGCCGCCGAGGAGCTTCAGGAATTGCGCGCTCGGATCGACGAGCGCACGAAAGGGGAAGTGGCGTGAGCACGCTCATGGAGACTCGGAGTGGATCCGGCACGGCGGAGGTCCGGGAGCTGCGCGAGCGTTTCGTCCCGAAAGGGCTGCACGTCGGCACCCCGGTCGTCGTGGCCAGGGCGTCCGGGGCCGAGCTGTTCGATCCGGAGGGCCGCCGGTATCTCGACTTCGTCGCGGGCATCGGCGCGCTGAACCTCGGGCATCAGCATCCCGAGGTCATCGGAGCGGTGCGCGAGCAGCTCGAGCGATACGCGCACGTATCGGCGCAGGTCGTGACCTACGAGCCGTACGTGCGGCTCGCGCAGGAGCTCGACCGGATCTACCCGAAGAGCGGGGGCACCGCGGTCGCGACGAAGAGCGTCTTCGCGAACAGCGGCGCCGAAGCGGTCGAGAACGCGATCAAGATCGCCCGTGTCGCGACCGGCCGCGAGTGGGTCATCGCCTTCCAGAACAGCTTCCACGGGCGCACGTACACGGCGATGACCGCGACCGGCAAGACGAAGAGCTCGCGCATGGCGTTCATGCGCTCCACGACCCCGAACGTCGCGCACGTGCCCTACCCGTATCCCTACCGGCCGATCGCCGAGGTCGGCGACGATGAGCTCGGCGAGCTCCACGTGCGCCTGTTCGAACAGGTCCTCGAGACGAACCTCGCGCCCGAGCACGTCGCCGCCGTGATCGTCGAGCCGGTCCAGGGCGAGGGAGGGTTCGTCGTCCCGCCGGCGCGATTCCTGAAGCGGATCGCGGCCATCTGCCGCCGCCACGGCATCCTCTTCATCGCCGACGAGATCCAGACCGGCATGGGGCGCACGGGCAAGATGTTCGCGATCGAGCACTCGGGCGTGACGCCCGACCTTCTCATCACCTCGAAGTCGCTCGGCGCGGGTTTCCCCATCGGGGCGGTCACCGGCCGCGCCGAGCTCTTCGACGCGCTCGGCCCCGGATCGCTCGGCAGCACGTTCGGCGGGCACCCGGTGGCCTGTGCCGCGGCGATCAAGACGATCGAGATCATCGAGCGCGACGGGTTGCTGGAGCGGGCGTCGCGGATCGGCGGCGTCATCGGCGAGCGCTTCGCCGACATGGCCACCCGGCACGAGGTGATCGGCGACGTCCGCGGGCTCGGCGCGATGCGCGCGATCGAGCTCGTCCGCGACCGCGCCACGAAGAAGCCTGACCCGGCAACCGTAGACGCGACCATCCGTACGGCCTGCGAGCGCGGGCTGATCCTGCTGCGCGCAGGCCTCTACTCGAACGTGATCCGCACGCTCGTGCCGCTCACGATCTCGGACGCGCAGCTCGATGAAGGGCTGGACATCCTCGACGCGTCGCTCGCGATCACGACCACAGGTGGGGGAGCCTCACGATGAACGAGCACATGTACCGTCGCGAGTTCCTGCGGCGCTCGGCCCTTGCGGCGGCGAGCGTCGCGATCTTCGCGTGTGCCCCGGCGGCCACCGGGCCGGCCGCGTCGGCGTCGCTGAAGCCGACGAAGGGCGGGACGGTCACCTGGGGGCAGTGGGACAAGATCGACGTGATCGATCCCGCGCTCACGACCGGCGCCGCGGCCGGGGAGATCGCCCAGAACATCCTCGACACGCTCATCACCATGGATAGCGACCAGAAGTTCTACCCGGCGCTCGCGGCGAAGTGGACGATCACCGACTCGTCGAAGACCTTCACCTTCACGCTCCGCGACGGAGTCAAGTTCCACGACGGCAGCACGCTCACGTCCGCCGCCGTCAAAGGCTCGTTCGAACGGATCCTCGATCCGAAGACGAAGGCGGGCGCCGTCGTTTCGCTGGTCGGCCCGATCGACAAGATCACCACACCGGATGACAAGACGGTCGTCTTCAGCTTCAAGCAGCCCTATGCCGCGTTCATGCTCCAGATCTGGCGGTACTTCTTCGGCGTCCTCTCGCCGAAGTACCTCGCGACGCTCAAGCCCGGCGACGTCGCGACGGAGCCGGTGGGCTCGGGCCCGTTCATGTTCGCGGGCAGGTCGCCGGACGGCGTCGTCACGCTGAAGGCCTACCCCGACTACAACTGGGGGAACGAGCTTTTCAAGAACCGCGCGGCGCCGTATCTCGACCAGCTCAAGTTCCGCGCGATCACCGAGCCCTCCACCCGCGTCGCGACGCTCGAGAGCGGCGAGAACCTCTTCATCGACGAGATCCCCGAGGCGGACTACGCGCGGCTCAAGGACGACAAGCGCTTCCGGTTCGTGATGTCGCCGCGCGCGAGCCACACGCTCGGGTTCAGCATGAACGTCGCGCGGGCGCCGACCGACGACCACGCGGTCCGCGAGGCGGCGAACTGGGCCGTCGACCGGAAGTCGATCGTCGAAAAGATCTTCTTCGGCGTCCACCACGTGTCGGTCGGTCCGCTCTCGGAAGGCGTCTGGGCGCGTGACGACACGATCGAGAAGACATTCACGTTCGACCCGGCGAAGGCGAAGAAGCTCCTCGACGACGCCGGGTGGAAGCAGGGCTCGGGTCCGATCCGCCAGAAGAACGGCCAGAACCTCGAGATCGCGCTCGCGACCTTCCGGAGCCCCTGGACCGAGATCGCACAGGCGATGCAGTCGCAGCTTCGCGACGTCGGGATCGATCTCAAAGTCCAGGTGATGGAGCGCGGCCCGTATCTCGACTACGTTCGCGCGTACAAGCACAACATGGCGGCGTCGTCGTCGACGAGCATCGACCCGGACGGCGTCCTGCGTGTTTGCTATCACTCGGCGAACCGTGTCTCGGGCAGCAACTTTTCGAACACGAACGACCCGCAGCTCGATGCGCTCCTTGTAAAGGGACAGGGACAGGATCTGAACACGCCGGAGCGCAAACAGACGTACGTCGATGCGCAGAAGCGGGTCATGGAGATCCTGCCGTTCGTCGGGGTCATGAGCCAGGTCCGCGTCGAAGCGATGGCGACGAAGGTGCACGACTTCAAACCCGGACCGGACGGTCTCACCGGCACGGCCATGAACGACACCTGGGTGGAGGGCTAGATGGACTTTACGACGCTCGCCATCGCCGCGACCCCGTCGTTCCTGGCGAGCGCGGTCGAGTTCGTCGAGGCGACGACGATCGTGCTCGCGGTCGGCATCACCCGGGGCTGGCGCGCACCGCTCGTCGGTACCGCGCTCGCCACGCTCACGCTCGCGGTCATCGTCGCGACCCTCGGGGTGGCGCTCGTCACCGTCGTCCCGGAGCACCTCCTCCTCGGCATCGTCGGGACGCTCCTTCTCCTCTTCGGTCTGCGCTGGCTCCGCAAGGCCGTCCTCCGTTTCGCCGGGATCGTCGCCGTCCACGACGAGGAGGAGATCTACCGCCGCGAGGTCGCTGAGCTCAGGGCGCAGGGGCTTCGCCGAAACCGCTGGGACTGGATCGGGATGATCGTGGCCTACAAGGCGGTCCTCCTCGAAGGGACCGAGGTCGCGTTCATCGTCATCGCGTTCGGCGCGAAAGGCGTCGGCGCGATGAACGCCGCGATCCTCGGCGCGATCGCCGCGGGGATCATCGTCATCGCGCTCGCCTCGGCGCTCCGCGCGCCCCTGACCGCGGTGCCCGAGAACTGGATGAAGTTCGGCGTCGGCGCGATGCTCTCGAGCTTCGGGATCTTCTGGTTCGGTGAGGGCGTCGGCGCGGCATGGCCCGGTGACGCGGCCTCGATCCCGGTGATCCTCGGGTCGTTCCTCCTCGCGAGCTGGATCGCGGTCCGCATGCTGGGCGGCCTGCTCCCGCAGGGCGCGCGGGTGGAGGCGCGGAATGTCTAGCGTCTTCCGCGCGATCTGGGACAACACCTACGGGCTCCTCGTCGACGACGGGCAGCTCGCGATCGGAGCGATCCTGGCGCTCGCGCTCACCTGGGTCATCGCGCATTCGGGCACCGACGTCCTGAGCGAGAACGCCGGCTGGGTGCTGCTCGCGCTCGTGCTGGCGCTCGTGCTCGCGAACCTCTATCGCGCCGGCCGCAACGCGCGGCGCCGCGCCGGCTGAGCACGGCCGAACCGGCCGACCTCATCCTGCGCGGAGGCCGCGTCTGGACCGTCGACCCACGACGCCCCGAGGCGCGGGCGGTGGCGGTCCGCGGCGAGCGGATCGTCGCCGTGGGTACCGACGAGGATCTCCGGCCGCTCGCCGGACCGCGGACCGCGGTCGTCGAGCTGGCCGGCCGCCTGGCGCTTCCCGGGTTCATCGACGCGCACACGCACCTCGGCAACGCCGCGGCTTGGACCTTCCGCGTCGGCCTCTACGAGGAGCGCGACGCCGACGCGGTGCTCGAGAAGATCGCGACGTCGGCGCGTCGGGTACCGAAAGGCCTGTGGCTCACGGGCGGCGATCTCGATGCCGCCGCGGCGTGGGACGCCGACGCGAGGGGGACACCACGGCCCGCGCCGATGCCGATCGACCGGCGGCGCCTCGATGCCGTGGCCCCCGATCACCCGATCCTGCTGCGCCGCGTCGACGGCGCCTACGTCGCGAACTCGCTCGCGCTCGCCCGCGCCCGTCTCGACCGGCGCGCACCTGACCCTCGGGGCGGCGAGATCCGGCGCGATGCCGACGGTATGCCGACTGGCATCCTCCTCGGGCGTGCGGGGGAGCGGATGGCCGAGCTCATGCCGCCGGCGAACCTCGAGCTCATGGTCGCGGGGGCGGAGTCGGCGCTCGAGGAGCTGCGCCGCGCGGGGATCACCGGGATCCATGACGTGGCCCGGCTCGACGAGGTTTCGCGTCGCCACCTGTTCCACACGGACGTCGAACGGAGCGCGACCGACCTCGCGCTCTTCCGCGAGCTGCAGCGGCGGGGCCGGCTCACGGTGCGCGTCTACGCGTTCCTGACGCTCGCGGTGTGGCGAGACGTGGTCGCATGTGGCGTTCGCCCGCGGACGGACGAGGGCCGCATCCGCTTCGGCGGCCTCAAGGCGTTCATCGATGGATTCCTCATG
>WNGI01003650.1_pt1 | contig 19002 bp, 12 predicted proteins | sample 5400621 | NCBI WGS metagenome assembly WNGI01 (sample SAMN13153374, study PRJNA577476) | soil metagenome | isolation source: 20 cm soil or saprolite under Garry oak tree replicate 1 | place: USA:California | collected 2016-06-15
CAGAGCGCGGTAGACCCGACCGGCCGCTGGATCGTCCTCTACCGCTCGGGCACGAACGCGGTCGCCTCGAGCGCTCGCCAGGCGAAGGGCGGCGGCTTCCGTGTCGAACGGACCTTCACCCACGCGGCAAAAGGCTTCGCGGCAAAGCTGACTGCCCATCAGGCGGCGGCGCTTCGCAAGGATCCATCAGTGGTCGCCGTCGTCCCGGACGAGAAGATCGAATTGACGGCCCAGGTCTACCCGACCGGGATCAACCGGATCGGTGACCGGCTATCTCCCGCGGCGAAGATCGACGGAATCGACGAGCGCGTCGATGCGGATGTCGCCGTCGTCGACACGGGGATCGCGCCCCTGGCCGACCTGAACGTCGTCGGTGGCTACAACTGCTCGTCCTCGGACCCGACTGCCTGGCGCGACGGAAACGGCCACGGGACTCATGTGGCCGGGACGATCGGCGCGATCGACAATGCCACGGGCGTGGTCGGGGTCGCACCCGGGGTCCGGCTGTGGGCGGTCAAGATCCTCAACGACAGCGGCGTGGGCCTGCTCTCCTCGTACGTCTGCGGCCTCGACTGGATCGCCGCCCAGCGCGACCCGACCGACTCGTCTCGACCTCTCATCGAGGCGGTCAACATGAGCGTCACCAAGTGGGGCAGGGATGACCACAACTGCGGCCTGACCAACAAGGACATCCTTCACCAGTCGATCTGCCGAATCGTCGGCAGCGGTGTGACCGTGGTGGCGGCCGCCGCCAATGACCACGCCAACGCTGCCTACCGCGTTCCGGCCTCGTATGACGAGGTAATCACCGTATCCGCGCTGGCCGACACCGACGGCAGGCCCGGGGGCCTTGGCGGCAACCGCTGCTTCTCGTGGGGCACGTACGACAAGGACGACACCTTCGCCGACTTCAGCAACTACGGCGGCGACGTGGATCTGATCGCCCCGGGCAAATGCATCTGGTCGACAACCCCTTGGGGCTACCAGTACATGTCGGGGACGTCGATGGCGACGCCCCATGTCACCGGGGCCGTCGCGCTCCTCAAGGCGACGCGGCCCGGCTACTCGCCCCTGGAGGTAAAGCAGGCGCTCCAGTATCTCGGGACCCATGCCTGGAATTTCCACACGGACCCGGACAACATTCACGAGAAACTCCTGGATGTGTCCCGCCTCGGACCGCGCGGCGACTTCTCGCTGGACGCGGGCAGTTCGCAGGCGGTCGGTGAGGCAGGCGGCGGCGCCCGGGTCGCGATCACCGTGAACCGAACGGCGACGTTCTTCGATCGCGTCGACCTGACGACAGCCGGGCTGCCGAGCGGCTTCACTGCCTGGTTTGACCGCCCTGGCCTGCTCGGCTTCACGGCGGGCAGTTCGACCCTCGTCGTCGGGATCCCGGCTGGAACCCACGCCGGGACGTACCGGTTCACGATCACCGGCACGGAGCACGATCACAGCCGCTCCGCGAGTGCCTCCGTCGTCGTCACGAATGACAACCCGACCGCGGCGGCACCGGTTGTCGCGGCCTATCCGAAGTCGAGCCTCGGCGCATCCACCCTCCAGGCCCGGGTCAGCTGGGCAGCGGCGACCGATCCGTCGAGCCCGATCGGCGGGTACGAGATCCAGGCCAGCATCGACGGCGGTCTGTGGGGCGCAACGACGGCCGTCGGCCCGACGGGGCGGGCGATCCTCGCGGGCCAGCTGATCGGACACACCTACCGCTACCAGCTCCGGGCCCGCGACACGGTCGGCAACTGGAGTCCGTGGGTCGCCGGTCCGTCCGTACGGAGCGGCCTCGTCCAGAACGTTTCGTCGGCTGTCCGGTACGTCGGTGGATGGAGGCGCTTCTACTACAGCAACGCGTCGGGTGGATCGGTCACGTACGCAACGGCCGGCGGCGCCAGCGCGAGGACCACGTTCGTCGGCCGCGCGGTGGCGATCGTCGGTCCCGTCGGCCCGACCCGCGGCTCGGCCAGGATCTACGTCGATGGTGTTTACCGGGGGGCGGTCAGCTTTCGGGCGATCCGGAACCAGAGCCGCAAGGTCGTGTACACGACCGCCCTCTCCACGCTCGGGACTCACTCGATCCAACTGCGCCTCGTCGGGAACGGCCGGGTCGACCTCGACGCGTTCGTCATCTTCCGTTGAGCCGGCAAGTCGGGCGATGATGCCGGGAGCTTGCTCAGCCGCGCTATAGTCACGTCCGGCCCGTTGTACGAGGACATACCGTGGCGCGAGCAATGTGGAAGGGGGCAATCCAGTTCGGGCTGGTGACGATTCCGGTCAAGCTCTATCTGGCGACCGAATCGAGCTACCAGGTTCGCTTCAACATGCTCCACGAGAAGGACCTGTCCCGGATCCAGATGAAGACCTGGTGCCCGGTCGACGAGGCGGTGATCTCGCGATCCGAAACGGTCAAGGGCTACGAGTACGCTCCGGACCAGTACGTCGTCATCACGGACGAAGATCTGGAGAAGGTGCCCCTTAAGACGGTCCGCTCGATCGAGATCGAGCAATTCACGAAGGTCGATCCCGAGGACTCGAACACCCGCTTCGTCAAGCAGGCCTACTACCTCGAGCCGGACAAGATCGGCCGGAAGGCGTTCTACCTCCTGAAGTCCGTTCTCGCCGACGAGGGCCTGACGGCGATCTGCAAAGTTGTCATCAAGGATCGCGAGGCGCTCGCGTCGCTCGATCCGTTCGCCGACACGATGATCCTGACCACCCTCCACTGGCCTGACGAGATCCGCTCGACGAAGGAGCTCGACCTGCCCGACGAGGAGCCCGAGTACAAGCCGGCGGAGCTCGCGATGGCCCGCCAGCTCGTATCGGCGATGACCGGCGAGTTCGACGCTGACGCCTACCACGATGAGTACCGCGACGCGCTCATGAAGGTCATCGAGGCAAAGGTCGAGGGCCACGCGCCAGCCGCGCCCGCACCGGTCGAGGAGACGGGCAAGCTGGTCGACCTGATGGCCGCCCTCGAGGCATCGGTGAAGGCGTCGAAAGCCGCCCGCGACGCCGAAAAGCCGGTCTCGGTGTCGGAGGCCAAAAAGGCCCGCGAAGATCGTGTCGCAGATGCCGCCGACGGCACCCACCGCAAGCCGGCTGCGCGCGCCAAGAAGGCCGCTCGCGACGATGGCGCCGACGAGGCCGAGACCGCGACGGCCGCCAAGCCTCGCCGCCGGAAGAGTGCCTGACCTCGCCAGACGGCATCGGGTGCAAGCGCGACTGAGCTGATCGCCGATGCCCCTCGATCGGTACCATCGCAAGCGGGATTTCTCGAAGACGCCCGAGCCGGCCGGCACACCCGGCCCAGGGTCGCCAGTCGCCTCGGAACCCGGTCGGCCGGGCGGAGGCCGGTTCGTCGTCCAGCGCCATCGGGCGACCCGGCTCCACTACGACTTCCGGCTCGAGATGGACGGCGTGCTCGCGAGCTGGGCGATCCCAAAGGGTCCCACGCTCGATCCGGCGGTCCGCAGGATGGCCGTCCACGTCGAGGACCACCCGATCGAATACTTCGACTTCGAAGGGGTGATCCCGAAGGGCCAATACGGCGCCGGCGATGTCATCGTGTGGGACTGGGGAACGTACGAGCCCGAGGCAGAGACGCCGGACCCGGTCAAGGCCGTCGAGGACGGCGAGCTGAAGTTCGAGCTCCACGGAGAGAAGCTCAAGGGCCGGTTCACGATCGTCAGGACGAGTCGTCGCCCTGGATCGGCGCCGACGACGGCCTTCGAGGACGACTCCGAGCAGTGGCTGCTGATCAAGAAGCGCGATGCGGTGGCCATCAGCGGCTGGGACGCCGAGCAGTTCCCGAAGTCGGTCAAGACCGGCCGCACGAACGACGAGGTCAAGGCCAACCGGGACGCGGTGTGGATGAGCGACATGCCGGCGGCCACCGCGCAGATCGATCTCGCGGGAGCGGTCGAGGCGCCACTCCCTGGCTTCATCCCACCGATGCTGGCGACGCTCGCCCAGCCGACGCCCTTCGACGACCCGGACTGGCTGTTCGAGGTCAAGTGGGACGGCTATCGGATCGAATCGATCGTGAACGACGGGACGGTCCGGATGTACACGAGGCGAGGGCTGGACGGCGCGACCTACTTCCCGGGTCTTCTCACGCCGGCGACGTGGATCGCGGCGCGCCAGGCGATCGTCGACGGCGAGGTCGTGGCGCTCGACGAGGACGGGGCGCCCGACTTCGGGTTGCTCCAGGAGGCGATCAGCGGGCTCCGATCGCGTGGCGCGGGCAACGGGCCACCGCCGCGGCTCGTCTACCAGGCATTCGATCTGCTCTACCTCGATGGACGGTCCCTCCTCCAGGTGCCGCTCGAGGATCGAAAGCGGCTCTTGCGAAGCGTCCTTCGCGAGACGGGTCGGGTCCGCTTCGCATCGCACGTTGACGGCGACGGGGTCGCCTTTCATCGCGCGGCGAAGGCACGAAACCTCGAGGGGATCGTGGCCAAGCTGCGTCGTTCCCACTACCAGCCGGGCACCCGATCACCGGCCTGGCTGAAGATCAAGATCCGGCCGGAGCAGGAGCTCGTTGTCGGCGGCTTTACGCCGGGCGAGGGCAACGCCAAGGATCTCGGGGCGATCGCCGTCGGCGTCTACGAAGGCGACAAGCTCCGATTCGCGGGTAAGGTCGGGTCCGGCTTCAATTCCCGGACGCGGACGGAGCTGAGGAAGCGGCTCGAGGCGATCGTCACGGAGAAACCGCCGTTCGATCCGGCGCCCGAGCGAAAGGGCGAGCTGCGGAATGTCATCTGGGTCCGGCCGGAGCTCGTGATCAGGGCAGAGCTCGGCGGCTGGACGCGCGAGGGGCTCGTTCGCCAGACGTCGTTCAAGGGCATCGACGAGGGTCATGACCCGCTGGCGGTCAAGCGCGAGCGACCGGTCTCGACCAAGGAAGCCGCCGCGGCGGCGGAGACGACCGAGGACGCAGCGGCCACGGGCGATCTGACCGCGGACGCTGGGAAGCGCACGGTCACCGCGGCCAAGCCGGGCTCGGCCAGAACGCCAACCACCAGGACGTCGGCCAAGCGGCCATCAGCCAAGGGTCGTTCGGCGGGTTCGACGCCCGCGAAGAAGGCCGCTGCCGCGCCGGCTCGGGCGCCGCGTCCACCCACGACGTCCAATGGCGATCGGGCGTCGGCCAAGCCGGCGGCGCCGTCGGCCAAGTCAGCGCCAGCATCGAGCAAGTCCGCCGCGTCGGGGAAGCCGACGAGCGCGACCGCCGAGGAGCTCGCCGCGCTCGCGGACATGCCGAAGGAGGGCCTCTGGTCGATCGGTGGCCGTCAGCTCAAGCTGACGAACCTCGACAAGGTCCTCTTTCCGCCGCTCGACCCCGGCGAGCCGCCGATCACGAAGCGCGAGCTCATCGCCTACTTCGTCCGGATCGGTCCGGCGATCCTGCCCCATCTCGCCGAGCGGCCGCTCAATCTCCATCGCTTCCCGAATGGCGTCGGCGGGCCGAGCTTCTGGCAGAAGGATCTGCCCGCGACCGTGCCCGACTGGCTGCGCCGCTGGACAGAGGTCGGCGTTGCCGAGCGCGACGCGAACAGCCACCTCGTGGCTGATGAGGTGGCGACGCTGGCCTGGCTGGCCAACCAGGCCGCCTTCGAGATCCATGCCTGGACCGGTCGGCTTGATGCAACGGAGCGCCCGACGTTCGCTCTCGTCGATATCGACCCGGGCGAGAAGACGACGTGGGACGAAACGCTCGTGATCGCCCGCCTCTACCGGGCGGCATTCGAACATATCGGGGTGCGGGCATATCCGAAGCTCACCGGCAAGCGAGGCATCCAGGCGTGGCTGCCGATCGTCCCGAAGTACGACTTCAGCGAGACGAGTTCGTGGGTCGAGCGGCTGTCGCGGGCAATCGGGGCGATGGTCCCCGATCTCGTTTCATGGGAATGGAGCGTGTCGGAGCGGAAGGGCCGGGCCCGGCTCGACTACACCCAGAACACGTTTATCAAGACCCTCGTCGCGCCCTATGCCGTCCGACCGGCCGCCGGCGCCCCCGTTTCCGCACCGATCGCGTGGGCCGAGCTCGACGATCCATCCCTTCGGCCGAACTCGTTCACGATCCGGAACGAGGTCGATCGGGTCGCCGAGCTGGGCGACCTCTTCGCCGGCGCCCAAACTGACGCCCAGGACCTGCCGAAGCTGTAGCGCCAGGGCGATCCGCCGATCGCAACATGCCCTCGCGGCGCGGCGCGGCGCGGCGCCACGGAGTCGTCCGAAAGCGAACGCCCGCGGAATTCACTTCAAGCCCACGACGTGATCCGACGTCGGACTCCGAAACCGGACGATCTTGCGCGAAACAAGTGATTTCCGGCGGCGTTCGGTTTCGGACGAGTTGAGCGCGAGACAGACGCGTTGGGCGATGGTCTCGATGACGCGCTCGAGCCGCGGCTGCTACGCGAGCAGCGCTCACCTCCATGCGCGCGGGTCGGCGGCACGGTATGGGGCAAGGAAGAGGCCGAGGAGGGGCTCGCCGGTCGATTGCTCGAGGCCGGTCGGGCGGAAGGCCGGATCGAGGTGGATCGTCGCGGTGACCGCGTCGTTGTCGGGCCAGTTCGGGTCGTAGAGACGGAGGGTCACCCCCCGCCCGTCTTCAGCGTAGCCGTGGACGCTTACCTGGTGATTGCGCGTGAGGCGGAACGGGTCCACGCCGGCTTCACGGATCAGGCCGAGCATCGCCAGCCGGCCGGCGTCGATCTCACGCCGGATCCGTGGCCACTCTCGTTCGTAGGCAGACCGGGCGAGATCGCCACCGAACGACGATCCGAGGGCCGATCGGAGCCAGAAGCGGACCGGGACGCGAAGCCAATCGAGGGACTCGACCTGGCGACGGACGAGGGACTGGAAGCGCGGCGTGGCGTTGTCCGGCGGCCGTCGGTCGGGCGGCACGTCGAGGCCGGCTGCGAAGAGGTCGCCGACCGTGTAGCACATCCCGCCGCACAGCCCGGCCGATGCGTCGCCGATGCCGATGACACGCGGATCGATCGGTCCAAATCGCACGGTCGGACCCGGCGGAAAGATGTTGGCGAAATGGAAACCGGACCGGCTCGGCAGGAAGCCGGGAACGAGCTGTTCGGTCATCGAGACAACGATAGACGGTGAGGCGACGTCGGGACGGAGGGGCAACCCGATCGACCGATCAGCCGCCCGACTCGAGCCACTCCTTGGCGGCAGCCGCAGCGGCCGGCGCCTCGGCCTCGATCCGTGAACGGGCGATGCCCTCGACGAAACGGAGCATGCCGCCGAGGACGATGGTCGTGCTGATCGAAATCCGGCACGAGCCCTCGGTCAGCGGCGCGATCTGGACTCGCGCGGCCACCTCGGCCGGCCCCGCAGTTGCCTGAAGCGCGATGAGACGTGGCCGGTCGAACTCGGTGATCGTCGCGACGGCCTCTGTCCGTTGACCGGCATCCACAACGATCCGGGCTGTGCTCCCGGCACGGATCGGAGGCGGCGAGGTCAGCACGGCCTCGACGATCGCGGGCTGCCAGCGCGGCAGGTCCTCGATCCGGACCAGGCGCTCGAAGACGAGTTCGGCCGGTCGGGCCACCTCGATTTCGTGGTCGACCTGGATCACGGAGCGGTCGGACTCGATGCTCCGCTGACAGTGACACGGACGAGGGCGGGCGGCACGCCGGCGACCGCCAGCGAACCGGTTCCAGGAACGACGACGTCGATCAGCACGAGGTACTCGCCTGGCGCGGCGGGTGCTGTTAAGTCAAGTAGCGCCGTCGCGGACTGGCGTGGCGCCAGCCCCGGCGGCAGGAGCGAGGTCGATTCGGTCGCGATGGGCCCGGCGGCCGAACCGGCGGCGATGTTTACCCAACGCGCGACCAGCGTCGCTCGGCGAGCCGGTACCAGTTCGGCGCCATCGAGCGTCGGCAACATGGCCGGCGAGCCCCAGGCCGCTGCCCCGAGGTTTGTCACCTTGACCCGCACCTGGACCTGCTTGCCGGTGGCGGCGGTCATCCCGGCCGGAGCGTCGTACCTCGCCGTCAGGCGACCGGTGACGCGAACGATCAGCGCGGGGACGAGCGCCTGGCTCGCTGCGTCGTAGGCGACGCCGTCCGCCTCATGGATCGTGGCGACGAGGCGATAGAGGCCGGCCGCGGTTGGAATCTTGACCGGAACGGACAGTCCATTCCCCGTCCGCTTTGCGGCGACCGGCGCCACGATCTCGCCCGGGACCTCGGGCGAGACCAGATCGACGGGTCCGCCGTCGTCTGCCAAGTCGGGCGCCGCCGTGGGAGCGGGTGCGGGCAGGCCAGCGGCCCGTGACGGTGGGACGGAACCTGGCTTGGTCGCGGCCGGGGGAGAGCTTGAGTTGGTCAATGACGGGGCCGAATTCGAACCGGGCAATGTCGTGGTCGGCTGGACCGTGGGCGCTCCTGCTCCTGCGCTGGCTCCGGCGGTCGCGGGGGCGGCTGCAGCCGCGACGGCCGCGGTCGGGTCGTCGGTCTGGATCGGATCCCAGCGGACACCGACCATCAGGCCCGTCGGGAGCGAAGTCGGATCGGTCGCTGTGACCCGGAAGGTCAGCTTCGTCGTTGAGCCCGCCGTTGGCGGAGTCGCCAGGTCGGCCTGGTCGAAACTCAGCCCGAGGCCGGCGATCGTCGGTTCGAGCGGCGGCTGGAAACCGTTGACGATCCGCGTCGCACTCGCAAGGACGTTGGCGGCCGCGAGACCGGCTCGCAGGACGATCGATCGATGGAAGCCCTGTGTCGGCGTGTCGGTGTCCATCTGCGCGACGAAGCCCTTGCTGCGGAGGCTGGCGAACTGGAGGAGGTTGCCGTTGAAGCTCGGTGCCGTCCGCCAGATCCGGTCGATCGTGCCCTTGCCGGCGAGGATCGAGCTGACGTAGTACGCCGGGCGGAGGTAGGAATCGGCGATGACCGCGTCCGCCCCGGCTCGAATGAACCCGGCAGCGTAGTTGTCGACCCGTTGCTGGCCGACCTCGAGCGGACCTTCTTCGAGCCCTGGTTCCGAGTTGCCGCTGGCATAGCAGAGGTGGCTGAGGATGACGACCGCGTGCCGGGCGAGCTTCACCTCGCGGCCGATGGCGTCCTCGCCGAAGTATTGGTGCGCGTTGCCGGCGCCGGCGGTCGGGTTCAGCCCGAAGCCGTCCTGGGTCGCCGGATAGAGGGAATCGCGATAGCGGCTCGGCCAGCCGTTCCCGTGGCCGAGATAGAGGACGATCGAGGCACCCTGGAGCGCCTGGCGAACCGCGGACCACGTCGCGTCAGGGGAGTAGATACGGACCACATTTGGGGTGTATCGGGCCGCTGCGACGGCAGCTTCTTCAGCCAGACGGCGGTACCCATCGGTTGCCGCACCGACGGGCCCGACGATCAGGACGACCTTGGGAGCCGCCCTCGCGGCCGACACCGAGGCCGGCATGATCGATCCGGCCATGGCTAGCGCCAGCAGAGTCACGACGACAATGACCGAACCGCGCTTCATCGAACGCAGTACTCCCCACAGGCCGGCGAACGCAACACCGCAGAGCGGCTATTCCGGACCATACAAGAGCCGCGTTATCTGCGCGTTTGTTGTTTATCGATCTGCGGTGCACCAAGTCACCGCAGACTTTCCCAACGCCCGACTGGCCGTCCGCGGCCCGGCACAAGGTTGTACGCGGCCGAGCTCGCCGGAGTTCAGTTGGACGATGGCGGCGCGAAGGTCAGATTGGCCAGGCGAAGGTCAGTTTCGCGAGGCGAAGTCAGTTTCGCGAGGCGACGGTCAGTTGCGCCAGGCGACCGCGTCGACGTCGATGGTCGGCCGGCCGATCGTGGCGAGGTTCGTGATCACCACCGTATGGGTCCTGTTCGTGAGAGCTCTGGAGAACAACAGGACCCGGTAATTCGTCGTTCTCGCCCGCGAGCCCCTGAAGGTGCCCTCGTCGACGATCCAGGACCTGCCGTCGATGGTCACCCGCAGCTTGCCGCGCTTCACGGCCGACGTGCCGATGAGGTAGAGGGCCGACCCGGTGAATCGGATCGTCATTCGGGCACCGCCGCGCGACGTCGTGGTGTCCGTCCCGGCGATGTACGGCAGCCCGGTCCGCCTGATCGAGCCCGACGAGAAGGCCCACGCACGATCGTCCCTCGGCACGATCGTGAGCACCTGGCGCCATGCGCTCCTGCGGCCGACGCCATCGACGGCCCGGATGTTGATGTACCAGGAACCGGCGGCCAAACCGCTGAACGTCTGACTGGCGGCGGTCTGGCTCGAGACCGCCGACCAGGTGCCCGCGGCGCCCCGCTTCGTCCGGATCTCGAAGCCCGTGACGCCGATGTCATCCGACGCGGTCCAGGTCGCGGTAAACGCCCGGCTCGCGCTCCGGACGAGGCTCGGTGATGTGAGGCCCGTCATCACCGGTGGGGTCAGGTCCGGCGGCGTGAAATTGACGGCCGCGGCGGCGTCAATCCGACCGTAACCGAATTGGACATCCCATCCGGCCGGACCAAGGTCGACGGCGGTCGATCGGATCGTTGCCTCGACCTGGTCGGCCGTCTCGCCTGGGTGGGCGGACAGAATGAGCCCAGCAAGGGCGGCGACGTGCGGGGTCGCCATGCTGGTGCCGCTGAGCGCGCCATACCCGCCGCCTCGAATGGTCGACGCGATACCGACACCCGGCGCGCTGATGTCGACATAACCGTTGGTGTTGCTGAAGTCCGCGTGATTGTCCGAGTTGTCAGTCGCAGCGACACAGATGACGTGGACGAACGCGCACGGATATTCGACGATCCCGTTCCCGTCGTTCCCGGCGGCGGCAGCTATCGTGATCCCAGCGGCGTAGGCCGCATCGATGGTCGGTTGAGCCGCGGCAACGTCACTCGGCTGCATCTGGCCGCCGAGGCTCATGCTGATGACGTTCGCACCGTGCGTTCTGGCGTAGTCGATCCCTTCGAGAATCGAGTCCAATGTGCCATCGCCAGACCCGTTGAGGACCTTGATTGGCATGATCGACAGGCCCGGTGCCATACCCGCTATGCCCAGCGCGTTGTTGGCCTGGGCGGCGATCGTGCCCGTCACGTGGGTTCCGTGCCCCGGAACGTTGTCATCAACGGCGTCGGCCGTCCCATGGACCACGTCCTCCGGATACACGAAATGGGTTCCGGACAAATCCGGATGCGAGACGGTCGTTCCAGTGTCGAGGATGGCAATGACGACTGACGCGGAGCCCGTGGTCTTCGTCCAGGCGGCCGGCATGCCGATACGCGGCAGGTCACCTTGATTGCTGGCGTAGAAGGTGTCATCTGGATCTCCGCTCGCCGGCCAGTCGAATGCCTTCATCGTCGAGTCGGGGACCACTGCGGCAACGTCCGGATCCGCGCGTAGCCTGGCCGCGAGCGCAGCGGCCTGGCCTGGGGCTGCCGTGACGACGGAGCGATGGGCACCCACCGACGAGCTCCGGACCGACGCGACCAGCGGTACCGAGAGGTTCGGCTTGCGGTCGTTCTTCCAGAAAACGATGAATCGGCCGCCCGGCGCGGCGGCATCGGAAGCGCGGACCGATGTCGATCGATCCGGGGCGCGGGCGGCGACGATGCCGGCGGAGGATATCCCGACCAGGAGGGTCGCAACGACGAACGCCACGACGGCGACCGATGGACGGAGCGGCCGGGGTCGGAAGGACACGGAACCCCCAAGGGACGGATAAGGTGCGATGAACGATACGTAGCCGGACAAGCCCGACCAATGACCCTCTCGTCAGGGTAACCGCCCGGCGCAATCTCGCACAGTACACTAACCTTAACGTTAACGGCAAGGATGTGATAGACTCGGCGTTGTGACCCACCTCGACGCCCCTCCCACGACCGAACCCGACCTCCTCCGCATCCACGAGGTCTCGGCCGAAACCGGCCTGACGACCCGGACGATCCGCTACTACGAGGAGCTCGGCCTGCTCAAGCCGGCTGCCCGGTCGGAGGGCTCGTATCGGCTGTTCGACCCGGACGACCTCGAGCGGCTGCGATTCATCAAGGGTCTCCGCGACGACGCCGGCTTCAGCCTCGCCGAGATCGGTCAGCTGCTCGAGGACGACCTCGCCCGCGTCCGCAATCGGAGCCGCTTCCGCTCCACGACCGACGCGACCGAGCGGCGGGCGATCCTCGAGGACGCCATGGGCCGGGTCGATCGGCAGGTCGCGACCCTGCAGACGAAGATCGATCGACTCGAGGCGATGATCGCCGAGGCTCACGCCCGTCGGGCCCACCTCGAGAACCATCTCGCCGAGATCGACGCCGGTGCCGAGCCGGCGCCCCACGCCCACGAGCCCCGCCGATGACGAACCCATCCGGCGCCATCCGCGGGTTTCACGGCGTCCGCGCCTTCCGTCACCGCAACTACCGGCTCTTCTTCGGCGGCCAGCTCATCTCGCTCATCGGGACATGGATGCAGCAGGTCGCCCAGGCCTGGCTCGTCCTTCAGCTGACGCACGATCCGCTGTGGCTCGGCCTGGTGTCGGTCGCCCAGTTCGGGCCGGTCATCATTTTCGGCCTGTTCGGTGGCGTCATCGCCGACCAGCTGCCGAAACGCAAGACGCTCCTCGCGACACAGACCGTGGCGATGGTCCTCGCGTTCATCCTCTTCGGGCTGACCGTGACCGGCGTCGTCCAGGTCTGGCACGTCCTGATCCTGGCGATTTTCCTCGGCATCAACAACTCGATCGACATGCCGACCCGCCAGTCCTTCGCCGTCGAGATGGTCGGCCGCGAGGACATGACGAACGCGGTCGGGCTCAACTCGGCCCAGTTCAACACCTCGCGGATCATCGGGCCGGCTGTCGCGGGCCTGCTGATCGGCGCGTTCAACATCTCGATCGCGTTCCTCCTCAACGGCATAAGCTACATCGCGGTCATCGCCGCCTATCTCGCGATGCGTGACAGCGAGCTCCGACAGGTAGAACCAATCGCCCGACCGACATCTGTCCGAGGCGTCTTCGAGAACCTGGCAGAGGGCGCTCGATACGTCCGCAACACGCCGCTCGTGCTGCTCGGCGTTGTCGTGGTCGGGCTGGTCGCAACGTTCGGGATGAACTTCCAGGTCCTCGTTCCGCCGCTGGCCGACAACGTCCTCCATGTCGGCGCGTCTGGCTTCGGCTTCCTAATGGCCGCATCGGGTGTGGGCTCGACGATCACCGCGCTGTGGGTCGCCTTCTCCCGCAAGGTCGGCCCAACGCCGATCGTCATGGGGGCCATCGCCCTCGGCCTCGGCTCGATCCTGCTCGCCGCGTCGTCGTCCTATGGCATCGCCCTCGTCGCGATGTTCATCGTCGGCGCGGGCGGGATTGGCATGGCCGTGACGGCCAACACCACGATCCAAATGGCCGTCCCGGACCAGCTCCGCGGTCGAGTGATGAGCGTCTACACGACCGTCTTCGCTGGTTCCGTTCCAGCCGGCGGCCTGCTGATGGGTGCGATCGCATCCGTCTGGGGCGTGCCGCTGGCCTTGATGGTCGGGGCCGTGCTGAGCCTGGCGGTCGGGCTGGGCGCCTGGGCGTGGCTCCGCCGGATCCGCGGCGTGCAGGGCCTGCGGGTAGGCCGGCCCGCCCTGATTGCGGCGGCCGATATCGGCGCGATCGATCCCGAGGGCCGCTCCTCACGGCCCGAGGCGCCGAGCTCGCGCAACCGGCCTATCGCCCACCCGAGCCGAGCTCGCGCGACCGGCCTACCGTGCCAAATGCACGCCTGGCGAGCACTAGCGGAGGTCGAAGCGGATCTCGTGCCGGAAGCCACCCGAATCGCCCCGTCGGTCAGCTTGGGAAGGCTAACGGAAGCCGGGATGGGCACCCGGGCAAGTCAATCACCGCCAGCGAGCTCCGCTTACGTTCACCCCATGGAAATTTGGCCAGTTGTCGGCGCAACGAGCCAAATCATCAGCTGCCCGCCGCTACGAGGCTCGACGGAACAGCTCGTAGCGCCGTTCAAGTCGGGCTTGCTCCGGACGCTGGGCGGTCTGGCTTGGGAGCTGGATCGGCTGCCCGTGGATCTGCTGCAGCCCGACGATCAGCATCGGACCATCTGACTCCGCGAGGATCGACGGGCGGACCTCTACGCGGTACTCGGGCGTGACGGTGAAGAAGAAACCGTCGAACGCGGCGTGGTGCAACTTGCAGAGGGCCAGCCCGTTCGAGACATGCGGCTCGCCCTCCGGGTCGGTGTCCGGCGTGATATGGGCTGCGTCGAGCAGTTCCAGGTGGCGAAGACGGCACAGTGCGCACATCTCGCGGTAGGCCCGGAGCACCCGCTGCCGAAATGCGACCTGGTGCAGTCGCCGGCGGACCGTCGCGGTGATGTAGGCACGGCGAGGCTCGGAGCCATCCTCCGCGATCGAGCGGTCGCTCGCCCCGGCTTCCCCTGTGAGGGTTGAAACGTCGTCGACCTGGACCCAGAAGGTGAGACCGAGAGGATCGTCGCTGACGACGAACACGGGATATGCGGCGAGGTACTGACCTGGCACGACGGCGTGGAAGTAGGCGAGCGGCACCCGATCCAGCATCGCCTGACGAAGCCCGGCATTGTCTCGATGCCGAGGATCTGCCCCGCGGTAGGAATAGCGAATCCGCCCGGTCGCGTTGTCGAAGTTATCCGCGTACGGGCCGCCGGTCGTCGTCGCGATCGAAAGGGGAAGGGTGCAGGCCGCAGGCTTCCAGATCCCTTGCTGCGGGGACATCAGTCCGATTCGCCGACCGCCGAATTCGAAGCCTCGCAACAGGGTCGACCGCGGTAAGACGTCACCTTCCTGGGCGCGGAGGTCGGTCAACCAGTCAAAGGCCGCGAGTCGAATGGCCCGATCCGCCGCTCCGATCATCGCGCCAGGATACGCGGACCGTGAGCCTGTCTGGCCTTAGATCAGCGGGGCAACCTCGGCCGCGAAGCGCTCCGCGCTCGCGACAAAGCCTGCGCTTGTCGGGGCGTCGAAGAACAGCGCCAGGTGCTCGACACCGATGTCCTTGAACTTGCGGGCCTCGGCGGCAACGTCTTCGGGGGAGCCGCGCATCGCATACGAGCCGGTCGTCGTCGAGTCGAAGTCGACGTGGACCCGCGCCGACAGCGGCGGCATCGGCCGGCCCGCTTCTTCCGCGGCGGCGCGGATGAGCGGTATCCGCTTCGCGTAGGACTCGGGGCTTGTCGACGATGAGTGGTAGCCGTTGCCGAGACGCCCGGCACGCTCCAGCGCGGCCTCGGACCGGCCACCGACGACGATCGGCAGCTTCGCCCCCTGCGCCGGGAGCGGGTTGAACACGAAGTCATCGAGCGCGTGGAAGCGGCCCTCGAACGGCTCGGTCGAGCCCGACCAGAGATGCCGCCAGAGCTCGATCGTCTCGTCGAGATAGGCGCCGCGGACGTGGAACCGATCGGCCGCGCCGAGGTTTCCGAACTCCCGCAGGTTCCACCCGACACCGACGCCGACGATGAGCCGACCGCCCGACAGCGCGTCGAGCGAGGCCAGCTCTTTCGCCAGGAGGACGGCGTTCCGCTGCGGAACCACGATCACGCTCGTCCCGAGCCGCAGGCCGGGATGCCGCGCGCCGACCCAGGCCAGGGTCAGGATCGCGTCGTAGTTCGTCCGGTAGTCGGAGGTCTCGTCGCCGTTGGGGACGAGGACGTGATCGGTCGTCCAGACGGTCTCCCAGCCGAGGCGTTCAGCCGCGGCGGCGGCGGCCACGATCGCGTCCTGGTCGGCGAGGTCCGTGAAGTTCGGCAGGCAGATTCCATATTTCATTCGGCGGATGGTAGCCGGGAGGCTCGCGGCCGTGGCCACGGTGTTCCGGATGGCGAAAGTCGGCGAAGAGAGAGCAGAGCGCCGGGACGAGCTACTTACCGGGCTGCCAGAGCGGCTCGGCGACGCCGCGCTCGTGGTTCTCGTACCGGGCCATGACGAACAGCGCGTCCGAGAGGCGGTTCAGGTAGGGGAGCACCCACGGACCGATCGGTTCGGCCCGCTTGAGCGTGAGTGTCTCGCGTTCGGCCCGGCGACAGACTGTCCGTGCGACGTGAAGCTGCGCCGCCCCCACGCTCCCTCCGGGCAGCAGGAAGTTCAGCAGCGGCCCGACTACCGCGTTGAGCTCGTCAATCAGCCGCTCCAGCTTGCGGACGTGGCGTTCCTCCACGCCGGGCACGGGTCGGGCGGCCTTGTCGTCCTCGACAAAGGCCAGATCGGAACCGAGATCGAACAGCTCGTTCTGGACGACTGTCAGTTCACCGGCCAGCCGCTCGACGAGACCAACCGCAAGCGCGACCCCGATCTGCGAGTTCAGCTCGTCGACCGTGCCGTAGGCCGCGACCCGCAGCGAGTCCTTCTGAACGCGCCGCCGGACGCCGCCGAGGCCGGTCGACCCATCGTCGCCCTTCCGCGTGTAGATCTTCGTCAGGCGTGGCATGGATCTACGGACCGCCGCCGATGCTCGTTATCACGAGGGTCACCGAGAGCGCGACCAGGACACCCGTCGACAACCAGCCGATGGCCAACAGGATCGGCCCGCTGGCGAGCGGCCCCAGCGTCTTACGGTCGGCTGCAAGGAGCATGACGAAAACCAGAATGAACGGCAGGAGGATCGCGTTCAAGACCTGAGCCGAGAACATGACTTGAATCAACGGCAGGCCTGGAATCATCACGAACAACGCCGCGAAACCAATGAAGAAGGCGAGCAAACCATAGAATGCCGGCGCCTCCCGCCAGTTCCAATTGACGCCCGTCTCCCAGCCAAACGCTTCGCAGGTCGTGTATGCGCTGGAGAGCGGGACGACGCCGAGACCCAGGAACGACGCACCGAGCAGGCCGACCGCAAACAGGACGCTGGCCGCTGGTCCTGCGACCGGCTCGAGGGCTCGGGCCGCATCGGCGGCGCTCGAAATGTCTCGATGACCGTTCGTCCACAAGGTCGCCGCCACGGCGATCAAGATGAAGGCCGCGATGACGTTGGTCAGGAGCGCTCCCGCGAACACGTCGAGACGGCTGGCCGGCAGGTCCTCCGAGCGAAGACCCTTGTCGGCAACATACGATTGGATGAAGGCTTGGCCCCAGGGAGTGATCGTCGTCCCGACCGTGCCGACCACCATCAGCCAGTAGGCCGGGGACGCTTGAAGTTGCGGGACGATCAGGCTATGGAACGCGACGTCCCACGCCGGGTGGGCGATGTTCGCGGAGATCACGTACGCGATCGACACGAACAATCCGATGGCGACGAACAGATACTGGATCCGGCTGTAACTCCCGAGGGTGATCAGGCTGACGACCACGACCGCGGCGACCGCCGCGCTGATCTGCGGCGGGATCCCGAACAGGCTCAGGGCTGACCCGATCCCGGCGAACTCCGCGACGGTCGAGCCGAGGTTCGCGAGCAGCATCATCGCCGCAGCAAACGCGGCCCAACGCACGCCCCATCGTTCGCGGATCAGTCCCATCAAACCCTTGCCTGTCGCAAGTCCCAGCCTGGCGCCGACCTCCTGGGTGAAAAACAGCACAACCTGACTGGCGAGGATCACCCAGAGCAGCGAGTAGCCGAACCGCGCGCCGGCGAGCGAATAGGTGGTGATCCCGCCCGCGTCGTTGTCGGCGAAGCCGCTCACGAGTCCGGGTCCGAGGACTCCGAGGACCGCGACCATTCGAACCCGCCACGCCGGCAGGTGCGGCAGTGGCACGAGAACCCGCGGTTGGCGGCGAACTCGACGGATGGCCCCAACGGCCGCCTGTCGCGTGAGAGCCGGTCGGGCGACAGAGGTGCGTTGATTTTTCGGGGAGCCGGGCGCTGCCATCGCTAGCGACGGCCGAAGACGCGCGGCAACCGCTTCTTCCAGGCAGCTGGGATGACGGTATCGATCGCGTCGTCGATCGTCACGATTCCGACCAGGCGCCTCTCGTCGTCGACTACCGGCACGGCAAGAAGGTTGTAGTGGGCGACGACCTCGGCGACCTCGTCCTCGTCCGCATAGGCGCCGACCGCGACCGGCTCGCGAATCATCACATCCGCGATCAACGTGGTCGGCTGCGCAACGATCAGGTCGCGAAGTGAGAGGACGCCGACCAGGTGATCCTCGTCGTCGGTCACGTAGACGTAGTAGATCGTCTCGGCGTCGGGCTCCCACTCGCGGAGCAGGTCAATGGCCCCGCCGGCGGTGACATTCGCTCCAACGGCGATGTAGGCGGTTGTCATGATCCCGCCGGCCGTGTCCTCGGGATAGGCGAGCAGCTCCTGGACCTCTTTCGCCTCCGACGGTTCCATGTACCGAAGAATGTCGTCGCGCGTGTCCTGGTCGAGGTCCGCGACGAGGTCCGCCGCATCGTCCGGGCTCATCTCCTCGAGGATGTCGGCAGCTCGCTCCGGGGCCAGGTCCTCGAGCACCTCTACCTGGGTGTCCGGCTCCATTTCCTCCATCGCGTCGGCGACTGCCTCGTCGTCGAGGGAGGCAAGGACGCCCGCGCGGTCACGCGGTGCGAGCCGGTCGATGATGGCAGCAAGGTCCGCCGGATGGAGCTCGGCGAGTCCCTGGTGTGGCACCCTGAGCTTGATCGACGCGATCGAGCTCTCGACCGGGTCGACATCCTCCCAGTCGATGTACCGCTCCGGAAGCGTGACGCGAAGGTTCCGGGCGAGGACTCGAAAGCCGCGCTCGAAGCCGAGCCGCCGCACCAGACCGGCGGCACCGACATCGACGGCCACCAGGCGCAGTCGACCGTCGACTTCGTCGAGACGGAGGTCGTTGACTCGGACCACCTTGCGCCCGTCGATGTCGACGATCTGCTTGTCCATCAGGTCGGCCCGAAGCAGGATCTCGTTAGGACGCTGCTGGAACTTCTCGATGTCGATACTGGTCGTCGCCAGCCGAGCGCCGGTAGCGTCCAGCGATCGGACGGCACTCCATGGCAGGAAGATCGAGCGACGATCGGTCCTGACGACGAGGCCCGTCACCGGTGGGTACTGGTCCTCGATCGCGACGATGAGGTCGGAGACCTTGCCGATCTGCTCAT
>WNGI01002693.1_pt1 | contig 18996 bp, 16 predicted proteins | sample 5400621 | NCBI WGS metagenome assembly WNGI01 (sample SAMN13153374, study PRJNA577476) | soil metagenome | isolation source: 20 cm soil or saprolite under Garry oak tree replicate 1 | place: USA:California | collected 2016-06-15
GCTCGCGCTTTGATCTTGTTGGTTACCGAATCCGATGAGTAACTGTATCGGCACTCAGAACAATGGCGGATGCCACTGCCGAGGTCAAGCTGAGATCGGGAGAGAGGACAAAGGTCCCGAGGCGGTTCGGCGCTAGACGTCCCATATAGCACGGTCCAACACAGCGTCAGTGCCTGATCCGAGGCGTTCGCCGTGCACGGACGGTGTCGTACTGCCCAGCCAGTTTTCGACGTACCTGTGTGCTTGTGACTGCGGTGCGTTACTAACCAGCAAATGAGCCGCTAAGCAACGGGCAAGCAGGCCGGCCAGGCCACGAGCGCCGCGTTCGTCGTCGATGCGGCTCGCACCAAGCTGATCGAGCCGCCGCCGAAGTTCGTCGACTGCCGAGTCGAGTCGCTCGTCGGCACCGGCAGTGGAATCGAGCTCGGTGAGCACGGCGGCCACGCTCTGCGGATCGCGCTGAGCCGCGCGCAGCACGTCCAGCGCGATCACGTTGCCGGAGCCCTCCCAGATGCCGTTGAGCGGTGACTCCCGGAACAGCCGGGGCAAGCCGCTGTCCTCGACGTAGCCGTTGCCGCCGAGGCATTCGAGCGCTTCCGCGACGAACGCCGGCGTGCGCTTGCAGACCCAGAACTTCGCCGCGGCGACGGCGAGCCGCAGGAAGGCCGACTCACCGTCGTCGATCGCGCGGGCGAGACGCACGAACAGCGCCGTCGAGGCCGCGGACTCGACGGCGAGATCGGCGAGCACCTCACGCATCAGCGGCTGCTCGACCAGCGGACGCCCGAACGCCGACCGGTGGCGGGCATGATGCAGCGCCTGCACGAGCGCCGCCCGCTGCAACGAGGAACTGCCGATGACGCAGTCCAGCCGGGTCATGGTGACCATGTCGATGATCGTCCGCACGCCGGCGCCCTCGTCGCCGACCAGCCAGCCGTGTGTCGCGTCGAACTCGACCTCGGACGATGCGTTGGAGCGGTTGCCGAGCTTGTCCTTGAGCCGCTGGATCAGGAACGTGTTGCGCGCGCCGTCCGGAAGCATCCGCGGGACGAGGAAGCACGACAGCCCGCCCGGAGCCTGCGCCAGCACCAGGAACAGATCGCACATCGGCGCCGAGCAGAACCACTTGTGCCCGGTGAGCAGGTAGTGATCGTCGTTCGGTTCGGCACGGGTGGTGTTGGCGCGGACGTCCGAGCCGCCTTGCTTCTCGGTCATCGCCATGCCGGCAAGCAACCCGGCCTTGCCGAGGGGCGGGCGCAGCCCGAAGTCATACGTCGTGGATTCGAGGAGCGGCTCGAACTGGGCAGCCAGCTCGGGCGCATGGCGCAGTGCGGGCACGATCGCGTACGTCATCGAGATCGGGCAGCCGTGGCCGGCCTCGACCTGGCCCCACACGTAGAACTTCAGGGCACGCAGCAGGTGATTGTTCGGGCCGGAGTCCTGCCACGGCGTTCCGTGCAGGCCGTTGCCGACCGCGACGCTCATCAGCTCGTGCCACGCGGGGTGGAATTCGATCTCGTCGATGCGATGCCCGAAACGGTCGTGGGTGCGCAGCAGCGGCGGGTTGGAGTTCGCCAGGCGTCCCCAGTCCTGGGCCTGCTCACTGCCGGCGAGCTCGCCAAGGGCGGTCAGCGGCTTGACCTCGACATCGGTCAGCGCCACGCGGGCGCCCGTCAGCGAGGCGTCGCTGGTGAACGCGTTGACGCCGACCAGCGGGGGCGGGGTGTTGAACACCTCGTGCGTTGGCATGCGTCCAGTGTGCACGGGCGAGGTTTCGACGGCCGGGCGCGCCCGCGTCTTGCTCGGCTGGCGAGGGCGCGACCCGGCCTATCCAGAATGGTCTAGTCCGAGCCCGTGCCTAGCGTGATCCGGGCCGTCTTCGAAGTGCCGCCGCGCAGGTAGCTCACCGACACCGTGTCGCCAGGTGCGTGTGACCGCACGGCTGCGATCAGCGCGTCGGCGTCGTCGATCCTCTGGGTGTCGACCTGGGTGACGACATCGCCACTCTTGAGGCCCACCTTCTGCGCGGGGCTGTTCGCGTCGACCTCGCTGAGCGTCGCTCCGGTCGTGCTCGAGGCGCTGCTCTGCTGCGCCGACACCTTGACACCGAGTATTGCGTGGGTCGCCTTGCCGGTGTCGATGAGCTGACCGGCGATTCGGCTTGCCTCGTCGGACGGGATGGCGAAGCCGATGCCGATGCTGCCCGACTCCTGACTCTGGCCCGGGATCTGCAGGCCGCCGGAGTTGGCCGTGGCGATGGCGGCGTTGATGCCGACGACGTTGCCGTTGAGATCGACCAGCGGGCCGCCGGAGTTGCCCGGGTTGATCGCGGCGTCGGTCTGCACCGCATCGAACACGGCCTGGTCGCTGTCACCGGAGCGCACCGGACGGGCGGTGCTGCTCACGATGCCGGATGTCACTGTGTCGGACAGCCCGAGCGGCGCACCGACCGCGACGACGGTCTGCCCGACGACGAGAGCGCTCGACTTGGCGAACGTCGCCGCCGTCAGGTTCTTGAGGCCGCTGACCTTGATCACGGCCAGGTCGTCGGACGTGTCGCGTCCGACGATGGTGGCCTTCGCCTGCTGGCCGTCGTGGGTGATGACGGTCATCGTTCCGCCGCCGGCCGCGACCGAGACCACGTGGTCGTTGGTCAGGATGTAGCCGCTGTCGCGGATGATGACGCCGGATCCGTTGCCTTGCTCCTGCGATCCGCTCACGTCGATCGTCACGACGCTCGGCTGGATGTGAGCGGCGGCGGCGCTTATCGAGCCGTCGATCTTCGCGGCGATGGGCGCGGTCTGGTTCGTCTGCGGCAGGCTGGCGACGGTTCTGGCGTTGCCGTTGTCGAACGCGGCCACGGTTCCTGCGCCGATGCCACCACCCACGACTGCGGCCGTGACGGCCGCGATGAGGGCGGTGCGAGCCGGGCGGGACGTGCCCTCGGGGGGCGCGGGAGCAGGTGTCGGCGGCGGCTATGCCTGACCACCGGACGTGGGGTAGGACCAGACCTGGCCGTACGGCGCGCTCGCGACTCGGTGCGGCTCGACCGGCCGCGGACCGGCCGTATGCGGATCGACGGGCTCCTGTTCGACCGGCTGATACTCAGGCGGTGGGCTCGACTCGTATTCGGGCCGTCGGCTCGGCGGATCGCTGCCGGGGTGGTTCTCCGTCATGACAGCCACCTTCCGCCCCGAAGCTGTGTCGCTCCTGAGCCGAGCGTAAGCGGCCGGTACGACCCGCCGTTGGGCTAGGCCCGATCGTCCGCCGGCTGGGCGTTCGGGTCGTGGTGCAGGTGGCACGCCACCTCGACGTCGGTGCCCACCACGGGCAGCAAGCGGGGGACCGCCCGATCGGCGAACCGGATCCGGACGGCGTTGCCGTCGGCCCTCATGCCGTCGACGCCGTGCCACAGCGGCTCGTCCCGGTTGGCCGACTGCTCCTGCTCGAGCAGATCGAGCAGATCCTGCCCGGAGCCTGACGCCGGGCGCACGAGGCCCTCGCTCGGCGACTCCTCGATCGCGTCGAATCGTTCCGGGTCGCCGACCAGCTCGGACTCGCGGGCGTACTGCTCCGCGGGCACCGCCGTCCAGCGCTGTTCGAGGATCATCCGCATGTCGCGGGTCTCCCACCCGCACGGCCCGAACGCCTTCGGGCAGCGCGGATGGAACGGGCAGCCGGCCGGCGGGTGCACCGCGTCGGGAATCTCACCGCGCGGCAGGTCGCGCGCCACGCCGCGGGACGGATCGGGGTCTGGGACGGCCTTGAGCAGCGCCTCGGTGTACGGGTGGCGCGGGTTGTCGAAGATCTCGGCCGTGGGCCCGATCTCGATCACCTTGCCCAGGTACATGATCGCGATGCGGTCGCAGAAGAAGCGGGCGCTCGCGAGGTCGTGCGTGATGTAGACGTAGGTCAGCCCGAGGTCGCGCTTGAGCTCGTCGAGCAGGCCGAGGATCTTCGCCCGGACGCTCATGTCGAGCATCGAGATCGGCTCGTCCGCGACGAGTAGTTCCGGCCCCAGCGAGATCGCCCGGGCGATGACGGCGCGCTGTTTCTGCCCGCCGGACAGCTCGCCCGGGTACTTGGGCGTGAACCGCTCGGCGGGGGCGAGGCCGACGCGCTCTAGGGCGTCCGCGACTGCGCGGTCGCGATCACCTGAGTACAGCCGGTGGATACGCAGTGCGTCGGAGATCGCGTGGCCGACCGTCATGGACGGGTTCAGCGAGGCATGCGGGTCCTGGAACACCATCTGCAGCTTGCGCCGCATCGGGCGTAGCTGCGACTCGCGCATGCCGACGAGCTCGCGCCCCCGATAGCAGATACTGCCGCTGCTCGGTGACACGAGCCTGAGCAGGGCGCGACCGAGCGTCGACTTGCCCGAACCGGACTCGCCGACGACGCCGAGCACCTCGCCCTGCGCGAGGTCGAGGCTCACACCGTCGACGGCCCGGACCATGCCTGACGAGCGGCCCAGCAGGCGGGCGACCGCGTTCGTACGCAGTGCGAAGTTGACGTGCAGGTCGCGGACGCTGATCAGCGGCTCGCTGCTTCGCTCGGCCGCCGCACCGGCCAGGGCGGCGGTGTCAGGCCTCGTCGGCAACTGGCACCTCCGATCGGACGAGCGGCGCCGAATCTGCGCTGGACAGGTTCCGGTCGAGCAGCCAGCACTCGGTGTCGTCGATCGTCGGCGGTGGCGTCTCGACACACACGCGCATCGCGTGCGGGCAGCGTGGATGGAACCGGCAGCCCGTCGGCGGATCGGACAGGTCCGGGGGAGCGCCGGCGATGGAGTGCAGCTCGCGCGTCTTCAGCGAGATCACCGAGCGCATCAGTTCCTGGGTGTAGGGGTGGCGCGGCTCGGCGAACACCTGACGCACCGACCCCTGCTCGACGATCCGCCCGGCGTACATCACGGCAACCCGATCGCAGGCCTCGGCGACGATGCCGAGGTTGTGCGTGATCAGCAGGATCGCCGGCGAGTAGCGCTGGCGGATGTCGGCCAGGATCCGCAGGATCTGCGCCTCGACCAGGACGTCCAGCGCGGTGGTCGGCTCGTCGGCGATGATGAACTTCGGCCGCAGTGCCAGTGCCAAGGCGATCATGATGCGCTGCCGCATGCCGCCGGAGAACTCGTGCGGGTAGTTGCGGTACCGGGTCGGCGGGATGCCGAGCGCGCGCAGCGAGTCGATCGCCCGCGTGCGCACCTCGGCTTTCGACAGGTCCGGCTCGTGCGCCTTGAGAGCCTCGCGGAAGTGCTCGCTGACGCGCATCAGCGGGTCGAGCCGAGTCATCGGTTCCTGGAAGATCAGCCCCATGTCGGCGCCGCGCAGCGCCTCGCGCTCGCGCGCTGGAAGGCTCAGCATCTCCCGCCCGGCGAAGTGCAGCTCGCCGTCGACGGCGGCACCCCGCGGCAGCAGGCCGATCAGGCCACGTCCGAGCGTCGACTTGCCGCATCCGGACTCGCCGACGAGGCCGAGCACCTCGCCCGGGTTCAGCGCGAAGGTAACGCCGTCAACGGCTTGCACGGGGGACTTCGGGCTCGCGTACCAGACGCGCAGATCGCGCACGTCGAGCACCGGACCGCTCGTGTCCTGTACCTCGATCGGGACGTATTCGGTCATGAGCCGGCCGCGCCCTTGCCGGCCGCGGCCCGCCTCGGCAGCACGACCTGGGCCAGCTTGGTCGTGCGGAGCAACGGGTTGAGCACGTCATTGAGGCTCTCGCCGACCAGCGTCACGCCGACGACGATAAGCACGATGGCGACGCCGGGGAACGTGCCCGTCCACCAGATGCCGGAGGCCGTGTCCGACAGGGCCTTGTTCAGGTCGTAACCCCACTCGGCACCCGACGATGGTTCGATGCCGAAGCCGAGGAAGTCGAGACCCGCGAGGGTCAGGATCGCGTCTCCGGCATTCAGCGTGGCGATGACGGGCACCGTCTGCACAACGTTGCCGAAGATGTAGCGCATCATGACCACGCGGGTCGGGGCGCCCAGGGCGCGGGCGGCCTCGACGTAGGGCTCTTCGCGCGCGGCCACGGTCGCGTTGCGCACCACCCGGAAGTACTGCGGCACATAGACGACGGTGATCGCGATCGCGGCCGAGAGGATGCCGCCCGTCTTGGTGCCCTGCCCGCCGGCCAGGGTGACCGAGATGATGATCGCCAGCAGCAATGGCGGGAATGCGAACAGAGCGTCGGTGACCAGTACCAGCACGCGGTCGAGCCAGCCGCTGCGGTAGCCGGAGATCAGCCCGGCCGGCACTCCGACGATGATCGACAGCAGCAAGGCCAGGACGATGACCTCGAGCGCGGTGCGCGCACCGAACACGACGCGTGAGAGCACGTCCTCGCCACCGACCGTCGTGCCGAACCAGTGATGCGCGGACGGCGCCTGCTGCGGTACGAAATCCACGCCGCGAGCCGAGTCGGCGTTGAAGCCGTACGGCGCGATCGCCGGCGCGAACACGGCAATGACGACGAAGAACAGCACGAGCAGCGCGCCGGCCACCAGCATGCTGCGTTGGAATCCCGATGTCGCGCGCATCGCGGCCAGACCGGGGATGCGGCTGCGCCGCCCTTCGAGTTGCGACTCGGTCTGCTCGACCTCAGGCAATGCGACACTCATCGGTGCCCCCGCCGGGTGCTCGTGTGGCCGCGGCGCAGCTTGGCGCCGCGAACCCGGACGTCCTCGGATCTCGGGTGCATCAGTACCTCACCCTAGGGTCGACGACCGCCGCGACCACGTCGATCAGGAAGCTCATGATCGCGACGATCAGCGCAATCGCGGTGACGATCCCCTGCACGGCGACGAAGTCACGCCTGATCAGGTACTGCGTCAGTGTGTACCCAATCCCCTGCCACTCGAAGGTCGTCTCGGTGAGCACCGCCCCGGCGAGCAACGCGGCGATCTGCAACCCCATGACCGTCACGACCGGGATCAGCGCGTTGCGGAACGCGTGCGCACGCACGACCCGCCGCTCCGGCACCCCGCGAGCCCGCGCGGCCTCGACATAGTCCGCACGCAGCGTCTGCAGCAGATTCACCCGGACGAGCCGGAGGAATATGCCCGCAACGAGCAGGCCGAGCGTGATCGCCGGCAACACGCTGTGTTTAAGGACGTCGACGACGTAGCTGCTGTTTCCGTAGAGGATCGAGTCGATCAGGTAGATGTTCGTCTTCGGGGAGACGTTCTGAATCGCGAGCTCGGTGTTCGTGGTGGCCCGGCCCGATGCCGGCAGCCAGCCGAGCTTGATCGCGAATAGCAGCTGGAGCAGCAGCCCCAGGAAGAACACCGGCATCGCGTACGCCAGCACGGCGAACAGCCGAAGGCCGACGTCGGGCAGCCGGTCGCGGTAGCGAGCGGCGACCCGTCCCAGCGGAATGCCGACCACGAGCGCGACAAGCAGAGCCCAGAACGTGAGCTCCAACGTCGCCGCGCCCTTGACCACCAGGACGTGGCTGATCCGCTGGTTGTCGGTCAGCGCCTTGCCGAAGTCGCCGTGCGCGACCCCCCTCAAGTAGTCCCAGTACTGCGTCAGGATCGGCCGGTCCAGACCCGCACTGTGCTTGCGGATCTTGATCTGGTCCGGCGGCAGCCGCCCGGCGAACGCCGACGAGATCGGGTCGCCGATCACCCGCATGACGAAGAAGACGAGGGTGACGAGCACCCACACCATCGGGATGACGAGCAGAAGCCGCGTCACCAAATACGTGCGCAGCGATCCCGATGAGGTCGCCGTAGCCACTGTCCGCCTCTAGCTGAACCTCCCTCAGCTCTTGCTGAACAGCCAGGTGCGGAACAGGAACGACGGGTCGAGGGTCTGGTCCACGCCGGTGACGTTGCCATGCGTGATGGCGACCTGCTCGCCTTCGAGCAACGGCAGGTACGGGAGTTGGCCGCTGGCGAGCGTCTTCTGGATCTGCTCGAACGCCGCGGTGCGCCCGCTGCCCGTCGTGGTCTCCTCGGTCTTCAGCGGCTCACTCATCTTGTCGCTGTCGCACGGCCGGTTGGTGGCCTTCGGGTCGCAGTAGTGCGCGTGCACGAAGTTGTCCTCGACCAGGAACGGGCTCAGGTAGTCGTCAGCGTCCGGGAAGTCCGGGAACCAGCCGAGCTGGTAGACCGGATAGGCGTCCTTCACCCGCTCGTCGGAGTAGGTGTCCCACTCCGTCGACTGCAGCTTCACCTTGAACAGGCCGGTACCTTCGAGCTGCCGCTTGACCTCGTTGTACTCCTGGTCGGAGCTGGGCCCGTAGTGACCGATCGCGTACTCGATGTTCAGCGAAACCGGAGTCTTGACGCCGGCCTGCTGCAACTCGGCGGTGGCCTTGGCCTTGTCCGGTGCGGCACCGAACTCGTCCTTGAATGCGTCGATGTGGCCGGTCACGCCGTCCGGGATCATCGAGAATGCCGGCTTGTACGTGCCCTTGTAGACCTTGTCGGAGAGCGCCTGACGATCCACCGAGTAGGCGACCGCGCGGCGGACGGCTCGCTTCTGCGCATCGGTACCACCGGGCATCGTCTTGAAGTTGAACACGATGTAGCGCAGCTCGCCGCCGGGGCCCGTCACGATCTTGGTGTCCTTGGCGCTCTTGAGGCTCTCGATGTCTGTTGCGCTCAGGCTGCGGTAGGCGATGTCGATCGCGCCGCTCTGGATGTCGAGCTTCAGGTTCTGACCGGACGTGTAGTACTTGATCGCGATCTTGCCGGTCTTGGGCTTGTTCGAGCCCGTGTAGTTCGGGTTCGACTCGAGCTGGACGAGCTGGTTCTTGTTGTAGCTGGTGACCTTGTACGGGCCCGAGCCAATCGCCTGCTGATCGGGCAGCAGCTTGTCGGCCGGGAAGACCTTCGAGTCGACGATCGGGCCTGCGTCTGTGCCGAGGATGAACGGCCAGGTCTGGTCGTTGGCGTTGTTCAGCGTGAACACGACCGTCATGTCGTCAGGCGCGGCGACCGACTTCATGTTCGCCAGCAGCGATGCCGCGCCGTTCGGGTCGTTGATCTTGACCTCGCGCTGGTAGGAGAACACGACGTCCTGCGCTGTGAGCGGGTCGCCGTTGGAGAACTTCTGGCCGGCCTTGAGCTTGCACGTGTATTCGGTCGGCTTCGTGAAGGAGCACGACTCGGCGGCGTCCGGGGTGGCTGGACCGCCGCCGGCCGGGAAGGCCATCAAGTACTGGTAGACCTGGGTCTCGAGTGTCGTGGAGCCGAAGTCGTAGGAGCCGGCTGGATCGAGCGAAACGACCTGGTCGGTCGTGCCGATCGTTATCGACTTTCCGGCACCAGTGCCCTGCGTACCGCCGCCGCTGGGCTGGTTGTTGGTCTTCTTGCCGGCTCCGCAGGCCGCGAGCGCCCCGGTCAGGAGCGCGGCCGCTGCCGATATTGCCAACAGTCGCTGTGATCGGCGGTGATTCATCAGCTTGCTGCCTTTCCCCGGCACAGGCACCCGGGCCTGCGCGCAAATTCGCAACGACAGCGGCGATAGCCGCCGCTCTGTGACTGGTGGATCGTACTCATGGTCGGGCTTGCGGTGGACGCGCGCAGGTTACGAGTCGGCGGCTTTTGGTGGACGGCTCCGGATTTACGAGGCCTCCTGGCCAGGCTCGGACGCCCACCCGCCCCCGTGCGCCCGCTGGATCAGGTCGTTGACGACGGGCCCGACGACCTGCGGGAATCCGCCGAGCTGCACCGCGATGCTGAACCGGTCCGTCGTCACGCCTTCCTGCGGCTTCTGGGGATCGAGAACCATTCGCTCGCTGAGCGTGAGCACCTGGAAGGCGAGGCCGCGGGCATTGAGGAACGCGCTTACGTGCTGGACTTCCTTCTCGTCCACGGTCTGCAGGAACAATTGTCCGGACAACCACCCGGTCATCTCCATACGTCATGGTCTCAGCCGTACGGTTGTCGGGCGCGCTGACGGCCGGGCGGTACGGGGTCTCGGTGCGTTGCTCACGCTGCGATGCTGGCAGTGATCAGGCCCGGCAGGTGGCCCGCCAAGCGAATCTGTGGACAACGGCCGCGGCTGTGGATAACCCCGGCGGGGTCGTCTGAGCAGATGGCGGCTTGCATCGCGTCGCCCGTCACGGCGTCAGGCGCACCACCTGCGGGTCGTGATCGCTCGTCTGGTCGGTGTACTCGGAGTTGATGTGCACGACCTGGTACTGGACGGCGCCCGGTCCGGGCGTCACCAGAATGTGGTCGAGCACCTGCGAGACGCCGTTGAACACGTACGTGTACCGCTCGTCCTCCGGAAGCGTGGAGATCAGGTCGGTGAGGATCGACGGGCCGGTGCCGTCGGCGGTACCCGTTCGGAGCGCGGTGACCGAAGGGCTGAACTGGAAGTCGTTGAGGTCGCCGAGTACGACGACGTCCGCCTTCTTGTCGACCGCCAGGATCTGCTGCACGAAGTCGTGGACGACCTGCGCCTGACCTGCTCGCTGCACTGCTGAGGACTGCGCTGGGAACTGGAATCGGCCGTCCGCGCTCTGGTCGCCGCCCTTCGAGTCGAAGTGGTTGCCGACGACGAACACGGTCTGGCCGTGGAACAGGAACTCGCCGACGAGCGGCTTGCGGCTCGTCGTCCACACCGGGTTGACGGGATCGATCCGTCCCGGCGAGAGCGTGAGATCGGGCTTTCCGTGCGACTTCACGACGACGGTGCCGGTGGTCGAGCGGTCCACAGTGGACGATCCGCGATCGACGAAGGAAACGCGCGCCGGGTTGAAGAGGAACACCACGCGGATGTTGCCGCCGGGCTGCCCGCCGTCCTTGTCGTTGACCGGGTCGATCTCGCGCCACTCGTACCGTGGGCCACCGGCCGCGACGATCGCGTCCGTCAGCTTCGTGAGCGTCTGGTCGGCCGCCACGGTGCCGTTGTCCGTGGCTCCGGTGTTGTCCTGCACTTCCTCGACGGCGATGACGTCCGGCTTCTTCAGGTTGTCGACGACGCCGGCCGCGAGGCGCTGGTACTTGACGTCTGAGTCGCCCGGAGCCAGGTTCTCGACGTTGTATGTCGCCACGGCCAGCTGGTCGTTCGATTGCGCCGTCGCGTCGAGCGTGGGCAACTCGTTGTGCACGACGCTGTACTGAGTTGCCGCGATGACGTACCCGCCGAAGTTGGAGTAGTCGACCGGCCCGATGGTGGCGCCGCTGAACACGTCGCCGACCGTCACACCCGGGTTGCTGCCGTTGGCCGGTACGACCTCCACCCGCCCGGACGGGATCGCGTTCTCGGCAAGGATCTCCGTACCGCCGCGTATGGTCTTCGCCTGGTCAGGCTTGGTCGTGATGAACTGCTCGCCGAAGCTGTTCGACGGGCCGACGACGCGGGCGTTGTCGACCTCGACCCGCATGCCCTCACGCGACTCCCAGAAGTCGAGTGCGGATCGAGCCGGATCGACCGGCGTCGACTCGATGTTGCCGCCACCGAGGTCGGGCGCGTAGTTGGCCGGCACGGTGTCCGGACCGATCGGCTCGGGCGCCGGCAGCGCGTTGCCGTGCGACAGGATGATCGTGGTCGGCGTCCCGATCTCGGTAACGGACAGGTTGGACGTGGACGACACGGTCTCGCCGCTGCTCAGCGGGTAGAAGTCCCGGACCGTGCCGGAGACGAGCACCGAGTCGCCGGCGACGGCCGTCGTCGACCCGAACACGAACAGGCCTTCGCTCGTGGCGGGGTTGGCGTCGGGCGCCGGATCCTGGATCCAGAAACCGTTGCCGCGCTTGCCGGTGACAATGCCCGGGACGTTCGTGACGGCATCGCCGTCGCTCGGCGACACAAAGCCGCCGCCCTGGATGTCGTGGATGCGCAGCGGTCCCGGCTCGCCGGTGCCGGTGCCGTCGCCGCCAGGATTGGCTGCGCCCGGCGTGGGTGCCCCGGCTGCGAAGTCCGTCGCGTTGTTGTCGGTGTCGGCCGCGGCCGATCGCTGCACGGAGAACGTGTTGGACGCGCCGGTGACCGGGGCGCCCTCGTTGATCACCGCCGTGCCGTAGCCGACGAGGTCCACCGATGCCGCGGCGCACGATGCCGAGTCGAGGCAGGTGAGCAACGTGGCGGAGTTCACGAGCGCGACCGTGCCGGCCGTCCCCGACATCGCGACCGTGCCGCTCGCCTGGGTCGGCGGAAGCGGCGTCGTCCCGCCGGTGCCCGCCGCCTCGCCGATCAAGTAGAACGCGCCCGGGGCGATCGAGCCGGTCAGCGGCGTCGTCTGCCACGCGCCGGTCGCGCCGCCGGAGTGGTACTGCACGGACCACCCGTCGACGCTCACCGCCGCGCTGCTCCGGTTCGTCAGTTCGATGAAGTCGTTGGTCAGCGTTGCGCCGGAGTTGCCCCCGCCGCCGTAGACCTCGTTGACGACGAGGGCCGTCGAGGGCGTGGCGTCCGCAGATGTGGCGACGACGGCAAGTGCCGTGGCCACGCAGGCAGTCGCGGCAATAGCCGTGGCACAGCGGAAAAGGGTCGGACGCAAGGGAATCCTCCGATGGATGGACGGCTCGGCAGGATCCTGGGCCACGCCGGTGAACGGGGGGTAACGGGGGCAATCACTCTCGGGGAATGTCAGAACGGACACTAAGGCCCTGTCCACGATCTTGGCTGTGGCATAGATGTGCTGAGTTCGGTCGCATTTCTCGGCGTCTGCTGCCAGGGTATGACGATGAACGTGCTGTTGATCGGCCCGCCTGGCTCGGGCAAGGGCACGCAGGGTGAGCGCCTTGCGCAACGTCTGGGCCTGCGCCACATCGCCGCGGGCGATCTGCTGCGCGCCGAGGTTGCGGCCGGCTCGTCGCTGGGCCGCGAAGCACGGCAGTACATGGACCGTGGCGAGCTGGTGCCCGACGAGTTGATCATCGATCTGCTGATGCCGGTCGTGATCAAGGCCGGTCAGGACGGCGGGTACCTGCTCGACGGCTTTCCCCGATCGGTGGCCCAGGCCTACGAAGCACGGCGGCTGGCCCAGCAGGAAGGCGTCGGCGCTGACGCCGTCATCTACCTGGACGCGCCGCGCGACGAGCTCGTCGAGCGGATCCTGGCCCGGGCGAAGGTCGAGGGACGCGCTGATGACACCCCCGACGTCGTCCGCACGCGCCTCGCGGTTTTCGACGAGGCAACCGCGCCGCTCGTCGACTATTACCGCGGACGCGGCCTGCTCCATGTCGTCAACGCAGCGCGCCCGGCCGACGAGGTGACGGCCGGAATTCTCTCGGTGCTCGGTCTCGACGACGATGCGATCGACGCCTAGCGCGCGCCATCGCCTGGCAGACGCTCCCGTTGGGCGCGCGCTGCGGGACGCGCCCACTGGGCGCGCGCTGCGGGACGACCGCGCCCCCAAGCCTTACGTCGGCTACCCAGCTGCCGATTGGCAGGCTATGACGGGTCCGTCAGTGATAAAGCGCCGTGCCCTGGTGCCGACCGCGGTCGCGCTCGTGCTCGGTTTTGCGTTGTTTCTGCGGGTACGCCCTGCTGGCGATTCGGTAATCGAGGCCGTCGACGACATCGGCGAATGCATCGCTGCCGCGGTGGCGGCCGCGTGCTGCGCCTGGCGCGCGTCGCGTTCAAGCGGACGCTACCGGCTGTCCTGGCTGCTGCTCACCGGCGCGACGGGCGGCTGGGCGCTGGGCGAGGCGCTGTGGTCGTACTACGAGGTGCTGAGCAACCGCGCCACGCCTTTCCCGTCCCTGGCCGACGTCGGGTTCCTGGCGTTCCCGGCGCTGGCGTTGCCCGCCCTGCTCGTGCGGCCCTCGGCGGCGTTCTCCGGATCGGGACGCCCGCGGCTCGTCCTCGACGGCACGATGGTGGCGGCCTCGCTGTTCAACCTGAGCTGGGCGACCAGCCTCGGCGCGGTCTACCGCGCGGGCGGCGACAGCACGGCCGGCACGATCGTCGGCCTGGCGTATCCGGCCAGCGACCTCGTGATACTGACGGTCGCGGTCCTGGTTCTGGTGCAGGCGCGGGTCAGATCCGGACTGGTGGCGTTCAGCGCGGGCCTGCTCGCCATGTCGGTGGCCGACAGCGCGTTCTCCTACCTCACCGCGGCCGGCAAATACCACACCGGTTCCTACATCGACATCGCCTGGGTGGCCGCGTTCGTGCTGATCGGGCTCTCCGCGTTGTCGGCCGACGTCGAGGACACGCGTCCGATCACGGCCAACCTGTCGCCGGTCTACCTCGTCCTCCCGTACGCGCTCGTCGCCGTGGGCATCGCCGCGGCGATCGTCTCGATCATCCAGCACCAGGCTGACCATGTCGCGCTGCTTGTCGCGGCGATCGTGGTCGCGGCTGTGCTCGTGCGGCAGTTCCTGACCCTGATCGACAACAAGCGCCTCATGCGCGACGTCGAGGCACACCGAGACGAGTTGCGGCACCACGCGTTCCATGACGCGCTGACCGGGCTGGCCAACCGGTCGTTGTTCTACGACCGCGTGCAGCATGCGCTCGATCTGCATCGCCGCGACCTGCGTCCGGTTTCGATGGTCTTCTGCGACCTGGACGACTTCAAGGCTGTCAACGACACGCTGGGGCACGCCGCGGGCGACGCGCTACTCGTCGCCATCGCCGAGCGGCTGCGCGCAACCATCCGGCCCGGTGACACGGTTGCCCGGCTGGGCGGTGACGAGTTCGCCATCCTGGTCGAGGACGACGGCGACGCGACCGCTCTGGCGGCGCGGCTGCTGGACGCCTTCACGATCCCGGTGCGGATCTCCGGACGGGAGATCCCGGTGCGGGCGAGCATCGGGCTGACAAGCGTCGACCCGGCCGATCCGCCGATCGACGGCGAGGAACTGATCCGCCGCGGGGACGTGGCGATGTACCGGGCCAAGCGGTCCGGGAAGGCCACGGTCGTGGCGTACAGCCGGGTGATGTCAGACGAGCACAACAACGATCTCGACCTGAAGCTGGCCCTCGTCGACGACATCGCGACCGGCCGGATCCGCACCGCCCTGCAACCGATCGTCCGGATCACCGGCGGCACCTACGCGTACGAGGCGCTCGCGCGATGGACGTATCAGGGCGCGCCCGTGCCTCCGTCGATCTTCATCCCGATCGCCGACCGAGCCGGCATGCTGTTGGACCTCGACCTGCTGATGATCCGCAACGCCGTCCGCTGGGCGTCCTCCTGCGCCGACGATTCGATCCTCGTGACCGTGAACATCGGCGTGACCAACCTGCCCGACCCGGGGCTGCCCGTCCGGATCGCGCGGCTGCTCCACGACTACGGGCTGCCGCCGGAGCGGCTCGTCGTCGAGATCCCTGAAGACCACGCGATGGACGACGAGGCGATTCCGCGCACTCTCGCCACGTTCCGCAGTCTCGGCGTCAAGCTGGCCCTGGACGACTTCGGCGTCGGCTACTCGAGCCTGAGCCGGATCGGCCGGCTGCGTCCGGAGATCATCAAGCTGGACCGCTCGTTCGTCGTCCCGCTCGACGAGCCCGGCGCGCCGAAAGAGGTGCTGGGCGGAATCATCGAGCGTCGAGACCGATCGGCAGTTCGCCGTTCTGGCCGAGCTCGGCTGCGACGCGATCCAGGGCTTCCTGCTCGGCCGTCCGCGCGAACTCGATCTCGTCGACGGTCCGGCGCCGGCCGTCCGCGTCACGGAGTTGCCGAGCGAGATGCGCCGGCGCCCCGCGATGGGCACACCCGGGGAGCTGGACACGCTCTTCTGATCCTGTCGGGGCGTCGTGCGGCGGCTGCATTACCTCTCGCGTAATCGACGCGGTGCGCGCCGCACGTCATCGTCGTTGCCATGACAGCGACACTCGAGCAACCACGCACCGCGCTTCGTACCGAGACAGGGTCAGCCGCGTCCTGGCGGCGCTGGCTCGCGCTGCCGGTCATCCTGACCGGCACCTTCATGATCACTCTCGACTTCTTCATCGTGAACGTGGCCGTCCCGGCGATGCAGGGCGATCTGGCGGCGACGTCCACCGCGATCGAGTGGGTCGTCGCCGGCTACGGGCTGGCGTTCGCGGCCGGGTTGATTCTCGGCGGGCGCCTCGGCGACCACTACGGGCGCCGCCGGATGTTCGCGACGGGCCTGGAGCTGTTCACCCTCGCCTCGCTCGCCTGCGGCGTCGCGCCGAACTCCGAGATACTGGTCGGGGCACGGGTCGTCCAGGGTCTGGCCGCAGCGCTGATGGCACCGCAGGTGCTCTCGATCCTCGGCCTCGCCTACCCCGGTGCCGACCGGGCACGTGCGTTCACGGCGTACAGCCTGACGATGGGATTCGGCGGCATCGGCGGTCAGCTCATCGGCGGCGCGCTGATCCACGCGGACGTGATCGGGCTCGGCTGGCGGACCTGCTTCCTGATCAACCTGCCCGTCGGCATCGGCGCGCTGCTCGTCACACGACGCTTCGTCCCCGAGTCTCGGGCGGACGGCCGGCGCCGTCTCGACATGGTCGGTGCCGCGCTCATCTCCGCGGCGCTGGTCGCGATCGTGCTGCCGCTGGTCGAGGGTCGCCAGTACGGCTGGCCGGCGTGGACGTGGGCGTCCTTCGGCGTCGCGGCTGTGCTGCTCGGCGACTTCGTGTGGTGGGAGCGCCGGCTGGCGTCTCACCCGGATCGCGCGCCACTGGTCGATATGTCGCTGTTCCGCGAGCGAGCGTTCGGCGTCGGGATGCTCACGACGCTGACCTACTTCGCCGGCATGGCGTCGTTCTTCCTGGTGCTCGCGCTCTACCTGCAGCAGGGCCGTGGCATGGGTGCGCTGGAGTCCGGCGAGATCTTCAGCCTGCTCGGCATCGGCTTCCTCGTCGCGTCCATGGCGGCGCAGGCGCTCTCGGCGCGGCTGGGCCGGCAGGCGCTCGCGATCGGGGCGGTCGTGCTGGCGCTCGGCCTGATCATGTTCCGGATCGACGCGCACGCCTCGACGCTCGCGCTCATCCCGGCGTTCATCGTGGACGGCGCGGGCATGGGCATCGTGATGGCACCACTGACCTCGACGGTGCTCGCCGACCTGTCGCCGCGGCATGCCGGCACGGCTGCGGGCGTCCTGTCGTCGGTGCAGCAGGTCGGCAACGCGGTCGGGGTGGCCGTCATCGGCATCGTGTTCTACGGCGCCGCCGGCTCGGCGCACGCCGGCGCGGGGATCGTGCATGCTTTCCAAGCAAGCATCCCGTACCTCGTCGGCTTCGCGATCGCGGTGGCCGTGCTGGTGCAGCTGCTGCCGCGACACGGCCGCCGCTGACGTCCTCCCGATCCGGACGCTTCGGACCAGCGATGCCGGTCCGAAGCGTCTCGGCGTGCGTTGTCGGACGGTCGCTATATATACTCGTGTATATCGATTGGAAGGTGCGTCGAATGAAGACTGTCATCGACCTCGACACCGATCTGACCGAACAGGCGGCCCGGGTACTCGGCACGAAAACCAAGAAGGACACGATTCACGCCGCACTGAACGCCGCCGTCGCGGCAGACAGAGCAATCCGCGAACGGCGCGAACGCTTGCTTTCCACCCTCGGCTCTCCCGACCTCGCCGACGACGAGATCATGTCCGCTGCCTGGCAATGAGCGAACTGTTCCTGCTCGACAAGAGCGCGCTTGCTCGAATAGGACGTAATGAGAGGGCTCGGCAGGCGTTCTTCGGCCTCGATGAGGTCGGCATCCTGGCCACCTGCGCGATCGTCGACCTCGAAATCGGTTACAGCGCCCGAAGCCTCGCCGGCTACGAGACGACGAGTACGAACCGCCGCGAGATGTACACAGATCTGCCGCTGGGTCCCGCGGTCTTCCGCCGCGCCGGACACGTTCAGCGAGAGCTGGCGGCGCGTGGGCAGCATCGAGGCCCGGGCATTCCTGATCTCGTGATAGCCGCGTGCGCGGAGATCCACGATGCCGTGATCGTCCACTACGACCGGGACTTCGACACGATCGCCGCGGTTACCGGCCAGGAGTCACGGTGGCTCGTGCCTGCTGGCTCGATCGATTAGCGGCTCAACGCAGGCGCGAGCAAACTGCCGTCCAGGACTGTGACCGCCTTCCCGGTGAGGTGCACGCGATCGCCGCGGACGGTCGTGCGTACCAGTCCGGTACGAGCCGATGCCTGCAGGCCGGTCAGCTCGTCGCGTCCGAGCCGATCGGACCAGTACGGCGCGAGCGCGGTATGCGCGCTGCCCGTCACCGGGTCTTCCGGGATGCCGTCGGCCGGCGCGAAGAACCGCGAGACGAAGTCGTAGCCGTCCGCCGGATCCGACGCGGGCGCGGTGACGATGACGCCGCGCAGGGCGTCGCGGCGGCTCAGGCGCGCCACGGCGCTCACGTCCGGGTCGAGCGCGCGGACGGCGGATTCGGCCGCGAACACGACGACCAGATCGCCCAGTGGGCCGGTCGTGTACGCAGCATCCGGCTGGGCGCCGAGCGCCGCGGCGAGACCGTCGGGTATCGACGTCTCGGCGACCGGCGCAGCGGGGAAGTCGAGGGTGATGCTGCCGTCCTCGTGCGCGTGCGTGATCAGGACACCGCTGAGGCTGCTGAAGCTGACCGTGCCAGGGCTGCCGCGGTCGCTACGCAGGACGTGCGCGGTGGCCAGGGTCGCGTGGCCGCACAGCTTCTCCTCGACCATCGGGGTGAACCAACGCAACGCCCAGTCGGTCTCGGAGCCCGCCGGCAGCGGACGCGCGAACGCCGTCTCGGACAGGTTCATCTCGGCGGCCACGCGCTGCATCCAGGCAGTGTCCGGCCAGGCGTCGCCGTCGAGCAGGCAGACGGCGGCCGGGTTGCCGGCGAACGGCCGGTCGGTGAACGCGTCGATCACCCGGATGCGCATGGCGTGACCATAGGCCGCAGCGCCCTCGCTCGCGCCCAGCCAATTCCGGCAGAGTGGCAAGCATGAAGGTCGCCCGTTCCGTCGCCCGATATGCCGCTACGTTCCACGGCGCGGTCGGGGACGGGCACCACGTCGCGTCGCCGCTCGGGGCCTGGCTGCTGCTCGCCCTAGCCGCCCCGGCCGCGTCCGGGCAGCCTCGAGAACGACTCGCCGACGTACTCGGCGCCGACATCGAC
>WNGI01005801.1_pt1 | contig 18996 bp, 16 predicted proteins | sample 5400621 | NCBI WGS metagenome assembly WNGI01 (sample SAMN13153374, study PRJNA577476) | soil metagenome | isolation source: 20 cm soil or saprolite under Garry oak tree replicate 1 | place: USA:California | collected 2016-06-15
TCGCCTCCAGTGCGGCGGTGTCGGGCGTGCTCCGGGTCCCGGCGATCCTCTTCAAGTTCAAGGACACCCCTGCGACGGAGCTGCGCAACACTACCCAGTACAACCAGGTGCTGTTCGCGCCGGCGCCCACCGGTGCCTCCGCGGGCCGTCCATACACCTACCGCACCTTCTACGAGCAGATGTCGAACGGCCTCTTGAGTGTGCAGGGGGAAGCGTACGGCTACGCCGCGCTCGACTCGAACGAAGTGACCTACACCGGCGTCGCGGGCACGTGCACCGAGAATCCGTACGGCACCACGAACTGCAATGGGTTGTTCAGCGCGGTGGCGCGGAATCGGATGCAGGGAGGTTTGCGGCAAGCGCTGCGCAAGCTCGACAATCAGGTCGACTGGACGCAATACGACTCCGACGGCGACGGGTACGTCGATCTCGTCGTCTTCATTCATCCGCCCATCGACGGCGCCTGTGGCGGTGCGACGAACAACCACCTCTGGTCGCATCGCTTCGTTATCACGGGCCTCCCGTACGTCACGCATTCAAGGAATGCGCAGGGTGTCTCCATCAAGGTAGCCGACTACATCCTCCAGAGCGGCGTGGGTGGGATGGACGGCTGCGACGACAGTCAGATCATGCCAGTGGGAACGGTGGCGCATGAGACGGGCCACGGGTTCGGGCTGCCCGATCTGTACGACACCGACAACAAGAGTGAAGGCCTCGGCGAGTGGAGCCTCATGGGCAGCGGCAACTACACATCGCCGTTCAGTCCCACGCGCATGGATGCGTGGTCGCTGAGTCAGCTGGGGTGGGTGACCGTGGTTCCGCTCGGGAGCAACGGCACGTTCAGCTTCGGCGCGGCCCCGACCTCCGACACCGCGTTCTACCTGCCGGTCGGGGGCGCGAACCCGCGTGGCGAGTACTTTCTGCTCGAAAACCGCCAACCGGTCCAGGCCGACAGCGCGATGGTGCATTACCACTGCCAGGTGTGGTTCAACACGGGCTCGCCGCCTCCCTGCGGCGGTGGGTTGCTGATCTACCACGTGGACTCGGCGCAACTGGCCGACGGCGTGAACACACCGGGTCCGAACGACGACTTCAACCACGTGAACGTGGGACCGATTCACGGCCTCGCCATCGTGCAGGCGGATGGCCGCGGCAACCTCGATGCCGACCCGAACACGGCCTGTAGTGGTACGGCACCGGGGTGCACCGATCGTGGCGACGCGGGCGATCTCTATCCCGGACCCACGGGGAACGTGGCGTTCACGTCGACCAGCGTCCCCGCCGCCGTGCGGAACGTGGATGGCTCGGCCGCGGGGTTGGAGCTCGATCAGATCACACAGCTCGCGCCGAACGGGGCGATGCAATTCCGCCTGAGCTACCCCGTCTGGGTGGTGCGCGCGACGGATTCGGCCGCCGTGATCCAGTTCGACGCCGTCACCTATCACGAGTTCCGGGAGATCCTCACGCCGGGCTCGATGCACAACGTGAGCGTGGCAGATACGCAGTTCACGGCGGGCGGTCGCACGCGTCAGGTCTTCGTCTCCTGGTCGGGCGGGCAAGCGCGCAGCTTCATCTATACGGCGAGCGCCACACCGGAAACACTCACCGTGACGCTGGCGCGGTCGCAGCAGGTCCACTACACCGCCACGAGCGGGGGCACGGTGTCGGGCTCGGTGTCGAGCGACACGTTCGTGACCGAAGGCACGCCAGTGTCCCTCACGGCCACCGACACGAGCGTCGTGCGCACGTTCCAAGGCTGGGCGGGGGATACCGTCACGAAGAGCCTGAGCATCACGCTGCCGATGGGTCGGCCGTACTCGGTGCGGGCGGTGTTCCTCGAGACCTTCAATACGGCGGACGTCGTGGCCCAACTCCTGAATGGGTCGAGCCCGCTCACGGTCGCGCAGCTGAGCGATCTCGACCAGCTCGGGAACAACAACAGCGTCTTCGATCTGGGCGACTTTCTCGCCTGGGTGCAGGCGACGGGAGCGCCGCTCACGGCCGAGCAACGGGCGCTGGTGAGCGCGGCCCAGCGGAAAGGAGCATCGCGATGACGCGGCTCAGGGGATGGCTGCTGGTTGTGCTGGCACTCGCGGGAAGTGCGGGGAGCTGCAGCAGCGACGGCGGCACTGGCCCGGTGGCGGGCGTGCTCACCGTTGCGCTCGCGACTCCCACCCCCGGCGCGGACGGCGCGATGCTGTTCAGGGTGTCAGGGCCGCAGGTGCTCACGAGTGTCACGGCCGGGCCTGGGCTCCGGGTGTTCGCTCAAGCGCCGTCCCTGTCCACCCGCTTTGCCGTCACCGGCACGCTCACGAACGGCGCGGTCGTCACGATCGGCGTCGCCGATACGCGGCAGGCGGCGCAATACGTGGCAACCATTCAGTCCGTGGCGGCGGCGGACTTCCAGTTGCGTCCGCTCACCGGGTACTCCCTCACTATCTCGCAGTAGTCTCGCAGTCGCCTGGCTGCAGCACGAACGCCGCGGTGCCGTCGGGGAGCCGGAGGGCGAGCACCGCGTCCCGCCCCGCGTGCGCCGCCCACGTGGCAAAGTCTCGGGCGGCCGGATGCGGCTCCGTGCGGCGCACCAGGTACAGCGTGTAGGGGTTCGTCAGCGCGGTGTCGGCGGCGAACAGGATGCGAGAGGCCAGCCCGCTGAGCTTCGCATACGTGGGGAGATCGGCCAGGGCGTAGGCCCGGCGCTCGTCGGCGAGGTGCAGCGTCGCCGCCTGGTCGGCACCCGACTCGAGGTACCAGCGCGGCGCCGGCGTCACCCCCGCGGCGTGCCACAGTGCGAGCTCCTTCACGTGTGTCCCGGACGAATCGCCTCGGGAGACAAACGGCCCGCCCGCGTCTGCAATGCGGTGGAACGCCTCCGCCGCGGTGGCGGCCGTCGCAACGCGAGCGGGATCGGCCGCCGGTCCCACGACGGCGAACCGGCTGGCGGCGAGCGGGCAGCGGAGCAAGGCGTGCCCGGGTCCGACGAGCAGCCGCTGCTCCAAGGCCGGCGCGTGGGTGATCACGACGTCCAGGTCACCGTTGGCGGCGGCGCGGAGGATCTGCCCGGAGGGAGCGACCACGGTGGTAACCGGAGGGGGGCCGGTCCAGAGCGACTCGAGCACGGCGAGCGCTCCCGACTGCAGCACGGTGTAGGTGGTGCCGAGGCGGAGCGGGGCGGGGCCGGAGCGGCAGGCAGCGAGCATGCCGAGCAGGAGCACGGTGCCGCGAAGACGCATCGGATAACATTAGGCGTCCCCTCCGGTGTGCCGCAAACCCGCCATCCCGTGCCCCAGAGACGCCCTAGTGCGCTCGCATTTCCGGCTGCATCATGTCTGCATGTTCATCAGCCGTTCTTGCGGGCTTCCCCGAAGCGCGGCGCTTGCCCTGGCGCTGGCGCTCGGGGTCGCGTTGACGCTCGGTGCGCAGGACTCGAAAAAGCGGGAGCCGAAGCGGCCGAAGCTCGATGCCGGACGGGACACCAACAGCGCCGGCGCCTACCACCAGTACGGGATGCTGAATCTGTCGAAGCGTCCCCAGAATGCGGCCGACGCGTTCTACTGGGCGGCGCGGCTCGACCCATCCGTGGCGGAGCCGTGGTACGGGCGCTGGTGCGCGCTACTGCTCGCGATGCAACGCCGCGACATGTTCGCGCTGATGAACGACGATTCTCGGTATTCCAAAGAAGTCACGAAGATCGACTCGCTGCGCTACGAGGCGCTGTTGCGCGAGCCGCTGATCTACACGAAGCTGGATGCCGTGCTCGTCCGGGATTTTTTCTCGGCCCTCAGTCTGGCGACGGACGGCGAGGTGGGCGAAATGGACCTCGCCCTGGTACCCGATCCGGGGATGAAGGCGTGGCTCGCGTACGGTAGCGGCCGCTTCGGCGAGTCCGTCCAGCAATACGCGCTCGCGATCGCGCGGAAGCCGAAGGCGAAGGGGCTGCACGCGGCACGCGCGCGGGCCTTCATCCCGCTGCTGCAGTACGACAGCGCGGCCGCCGAGTTCGAGGCGGAACGCATGCTGCAGCAGCGCGGTGAGTCGACCCTGGTCCGGGTGTACAACAGCAAGGAGATGCTCGAGTACTCGATCGGCCGAGTGCGCGAGACGCAAGGCAACGACCAGGGCGCGCGGGACGCGTACGGCCGGGCCCTCGTGGAGAACCTCGCCTTCTATCCCGGGCACATCGCCCTGGCGCGCCTCGCCATGGCGACGAGCGACACGGCGACCGCCTTGAAGGAGTACGAGCTGGCCGTGCAGCTCGCGCCCGACCGGGCCGACATTCGATACGTGTACGGGGTCCTGTTGATGGCGCACAAAAGCTTCGAGGAGGCCGCAGAACAGTTCCACGGGGCGGTCGAAGCGGACCCGTATTTCGTGAAGCCCTACTTGCCGCTGGCCTACCTGCGCGAAGGGCAAGGGAAGGACTCGCTCGCCGTCGCGTATTACACGCAATTCATCGCGCTGGCCCCTGCCGGGTACACCCGCCAGGTGGAGGACGCCCAGCAACGGCTCAACGAGGTGAAGCGCGTCATTTCCGAGAAGCCCTGAGCGGCTCCCCCCTTGCTGTCTTAGCTGGCGATGCCGGGGCGGTAGCTCAGCTGGGAGAGCACCTGGTTTGCAACCAGGGGGTCGTGGGTTCGAATCCCATCCGCTCCACTCAAATTCCGACTCCATGTCCCCCACCGACTGGCTGCCGTTTCTCACGGAGCTCGCTGCCGGCGCCGACGAGCTCGCGCTGCGCTGGTTTCGCGCGGCCGGACTCCGCGTGATAGAGAAGCCCGACCTGAGTCCCGTCACCGAGGCGGACCAAGCAATCGAAGCGATGGCCCGGACGCAGGTGCGCAAGCGCCACCCGGAGCTGGGTGTACTGGGCGAAGAGGAAGGCGAAGCGGCGGGAACCGCAGGGGCGCGGTTGATCATCGATCCGATCGATGGCACGCGCAACTTCGTGCGGGGGATTCCGGTGTTCGCGACCCTGCTGGCGATCGAGGCCGGCGGCGAAGTGGTGGCCGGCGTCGCGAGCGCGCCGGCGCTCGGGGCTCGCTGGCACGCCGCGCGCGGCAGCGGCGCGTTCCGCGACGGGCGGCGCATCCAGGTGTCCCGGATCGCGTCGCTCGAGCGCGCCATGCTGTTCCACGGCAACCTCGGGCCGGGCGAGGCCGGGCCGCCCTCCGGAATCACCGGGCTCATTGCCCGGGTCGAGCGCACCCGCGGGTTCGGAGACTTCTATCAGCATATGCTCGTGGCCGAAGGCGCGGGGGAGATCGCCCTCGATCCCGTGATGCAGCCGTGGGACATCGCGGCGGTCCAGGTGATCGTGGAAGAGGCCGGTGGCCGGGCCACCGGCCTGGGCGGCGAGCGCTCGATTTACACGGGCAGCCTCGTGACGTCCAACGGGCCGTTGCATGAATCCGCGCTGCGAGCGCTCGGGTCTGGTGGGCGGTGACATGATACGTTGGTCGGAGCTCTTCGTGCTGAGCATCCTGCTGGTGGCCGCGGCGCGCCCGGGCGGCGCGCAGGACCCGCCACGCCTGGACGATCCGGGGACGTACCGGCGTCCCAAACTCCCCAGTACCGCGGACCCCAACGATTGGGAAGGGTACTTTGACTACGGCGTCGCGCAGCTCCGCCGTGATGCACGCAAGGCCGAGGCGGCATTCTACTGGGCGTCGCGCATCGATCCGTCGCGAGCCGAGCCGCTGTATGCGCGTTGGGTCGCATACTGGATGCGGTTCCCGGGATGGTTCGAAGAGTATGTCGAGGAGCGGCCCCGCGTGCTCGAGTCGCCCAACATCATTCAGGTCGATTCCTTGTACCAACGGGCGTTGTTTCGGAACCCGCTCACCCCTCGCACGCTTCACATCCTGCTGTACGATCAGCTTCCGGGTCGCTGGGGGTTTGATCCTTTGACGCTCGCCGTGCTCGACTACGGAGCAGGTAAGTTCGACGCTGCAGCAGCGCAATTCGGAAAGCTGGTTCGCGACGATCCGGTCCAACGCTATCGGGTGCGGTACTGGCAGGCGCTTTGTTTCACGGCCACGCAGCGGTACGACAGCGCGGCGTCGGAGGTGGCGGCGCTGCTGGAGGAGCTGCGGCGACGCGATGAAAAGCGGCTCACGTACTGGTACGAGTCCAAGGAGCTGCTGGAATACAGCCTGGGGCTGCTGCAACTGGCACGCGGGAACCGCGCGGCCGCACGCACGGCCTTGCAACAGGCGTTGGTCGAGAACCTCGCGTTCTATCCGGCGCACGCCGCCCTGGGGGATGTCGCGCTGGATACCGGGGACCCAGCCTCAGCCTTGAGCGAATACGCGCAGGCCGTGGAGCTGGGGGGGGACGATGTCGGCGTACGGCATCGTTATGCGGATGCCCTGACACAGGCAGGCCGCTACGACGAGGCGGAGCAACAGCTCCGCAAGGCCATCGAGCTGGAGCCACTGTTCGCGCCGCCGTATTTTACGCTCGGCACGGTGCTCGAGGCACGGGGGCTTCCCGAGCAGGCGCGGGCGGCGTACGGCGACTACGTTCAACGGGCACCGAGTCTGGCAGCGCTGATCCCGCTAGCCCAGGCCCGCGTGGCCGCGCTGAGTGGGGCGAAGGCCGATTCGGGAGGAGCAAAGCCTCGTGATCGATGACGACGAAGAGGAATTCCCGACCGGCGACGGAACCACCGAGACCGAAGTCTTGGTCGTCTGCCCCCATTGCGGCGAGACGAACGAGCTCGCCCTCGACCCGGGCGGCGGCCCGCACCAGGAATACGTGGAAGACTGCCACGTCTGCTGCCGGCCCTGGCGGGTAACGGTGCGCTACGCGCCGGACGGCAGCGCCGAGGTGTTCACGGAGCCGCTCGAGGGCTGAGTCTATTGCTTCGCCGCTTCATATCGCCTCGCTACCTCCGGCCAGTTGACCACGTTCCACCACGCGGCCACGTAGTCCGCCCGACGGTTCTGATACTTGAGGTAGTACGCGTGCTCCCACACGTCCAGCCCGAGCAGCGGGATCTTCCCGTCCATCAACGGGCTGTCCTGGTTCGCGGTGCTGAACAGCTCGAGCTTGCCGCCCGCGAGGGCGAGCCAGGCCCAACCGCTGCCGAACCGCGTCGTGCCCCCGGTGGACAGCTGCTCCTTGAACGGCGCGAAGCCGCCGAACGCTTGCTTGATGGCGTCGGCGAGCGGGCCGCTCGGCTCGCCGCCCCCGCCTTTGCCGGCCGGCGCCATGATCGTCCAGAACAGCGAGTGGTTGTGGTGCCCGCCCCCGTTGTTGCGGACGGCGGTGCGGATGTCCTCCGGGACGCGCGTGATGCCGCGCAGCAGCTCGTCGAGGCTCGTCTCGTACAGTTCGGGATGCTTGTCGAGCGCCGCGTTCAGGTTGCTCACGTACGCCTGATGGTGCTTGCCGTGGTGGATCTGCATCGTCTGGGCATCGATGTACGGCTCGAGCGCGGCGTAGTCGTAGGGCAGGGGAGGCAGCGTAGGCTTGTGCGCTCGCTCGGCAGATGCGGTGGTATGGGTCATTGTCGGTCTCCTCCGTGATATGGCTCCGTGTCGATCTCTCAACCCGCGACGCCCGACGAAGGTTCCCGCTTGATTCCGGTTGAAGCGCCGATATCTTCCCGAACCGGCAGCTCACGTCTCCGTCGCGGTCCCCTCACCTGCGAGGCACACGATGGCGCTGTTCTCCGATGCGGGAATCCAGTTCCTGTTTCGCTGGGTGCACTTCCTCTCCGGCATCACGTGGATCGGTCTGCTCTACTATTTCAACTTTGTACAAGGGCCGTTCATGGCCGAGGCGGACGCGGCGACCAAGAGCGCCGCGACGCAGAAGCTCGCGCCACGCGCGCTGTGGTGGTTCCGCTGGAGCGCGGTCGTGACGTTCCTGGCTGGCGTTGTCATGCTGGGCATGCGGCGCGCCAGCTGGAGTGATCAATGCGGTGGCGGTCGCAGGCGGGGGTCAAGCGAATCCGGCGGCGGCGGGGGCGGCGCGACGGGCGTTCCTCGCGTCCCGCACCAACGTCGTGTTGTCGTTCCCCATGCTGTTCTTCATGGGCGCGGCGTCGCACTTCACCCTTCCGGCAGGCGCGAACCGCGGGCTTTGGGGAGTGCTGCTGCTCGTGATCCTCGCGTTGCTCGAGATCAACGCATTGGTGGGAACGACGGGGCCGACGAAGAAGCCGATCGAGACGGTCCGCGGCGTGATCGTCACCGGAGTGGTGACGGCCGCCGTCGTCTACTACCTCGCCCTGGCCGTGCTGAGCCCGCAGGGGACCTGACCTTGACGGCTGCGGCCTCGACGATCCTGCCCGTCGGGGCCGTAGCGCCCGATTTCGCGCTGCCGTCCACCACGGGGAGCGACGTCACGCTGTCCTCGTTCCGAGGGCGGAAGCACGTGCTGCTCGCGTTTTTCCCGCTCGCGTTCACCAGCACCTGTACCGCGGAAAACTGCGCCTTCAGTGAAGACTACGACGCGTTCGAGCGGGTCGGGACGATCGTGCTCCCGATCAGTGTGGACTCGGTGCCGACACTCAAGGAGTACAAGGCGAGGCACGCGCTGCGGCAGGATTTGCTGAGCGACTTCAAGCGCGACGTGAGTCGCGCGTACGGGGTCCTGCTCGAGGATCGCTTCTTCTCGAAGCGCGCGTATTTCCTGGTCGACCAACAGGGGATCCTGCGCTGGCGTCACATCGAGGCGGAGCTCGGGGCGCGGCGGGACGACGTCGAGCTGCTGCGGCAGATCGCGACGCTGTGATCGGAGTCGCCCCATGAGACCCGCAGCGTTCATCGGTGTGGTGGTCGCGGGCGCGTGCGGGCCGACGGCGTTCGTGCCGCCGCCCCCCTCGCCACAGCGCGTGTACGGTATGAGCGAGGTGGACGAGCGGCCCGAGGTCGTGCTGACGCCGCCCCTGCGCTATCCTGCCGGAGGCAGTGACGGCGTGGTCGTGGTACGGGTGGTGATCGACAGCGCCGGGAACCCCGAGCCGCCGACGGCCCTGGTCGTGCAGGGGTCCGATTCCGTGCTCGTCGCGACCGCGCGAACGTTGGTGCTGAAAACGCTGTTCCGGCCGGCCCGCGTGCGGGGGCGGGTCGTGCAGGTCCTGGCCGAGGTGCCCGTCGAATTCTCCGCCGCTGCGCAGCCCCCCATCACGCTGCATATCGCCGGCGACGTGTACGGCGAGGCCGAGGTGCAGCAGCGCCCTCACCTGAGCTCGGGTCCCGCGCTCACGTACCCCGCGTCGTTGCTCCTCTCCCGGATCAGCGGGCGGGTCATCATCGAGGCCGTGATCGATACGACCGGCCGGGTGGAAGACGGTACGGTGCGCGTGATCGAGAGCAGCGACGCGCGGTTTAATCCGGCGGCGCAGGACTACGTCCGGGCGGCGCGGTTCACCCCGGGGCGCATCGCAGGTCGCGCGGTGCGCGTGCGGTTCGCGATGCCGGTCGAGTTCAAGCTGCCCACGCGGAACTAGGCCCCCGTGGCGTCGGTCACCCTCCGCCGCCTCGCCAAGCGGTACGATCCCGAGGGCCGGCCGGCGCTCGAGGATCTGTCGCTCGAGGTGCGCGACGGCGAGCTCTTCGTGCTGCTCGGCCCGTCGGGCTGCGGGAAGACGACCGTACTCCGCTGCATCGCCGGGCTCGAGGAGCCCAGCGCCGGGGAAGTTCTGATCGGCGAGCGCGACGTCACTCGTCTCGATGCCGCCGCGCGCGACGTCGCGATGGTGTTCCAAACGCAGGCCCTGTACCCTCACCTCACCGTGCGCCGCAACATCGCCTTCGGGCTCGAAGTGCGGCGCGTCCCGGCCGCCGACATCGCCCGTCGCGTGCAGCAGGCCGCGGAGCAGTTGGGGCTCGGGACCCTGCTCGACCGCCGGCCGGGCGAGCTCTCCGGCGGCGAGCGACAACGCGTGGCGCTGGGTCGCGCCCTGGTGCGCGAGCCGCGTGTCTTCCTGTTCGACGAGCCGCTCTCGAGCCTGGAACCTGCGCTGCGTGGCGAGTTGCGCGGCGTGCTGCTCGAGTTGCACCGCACCCTGAGTGCGACGGTCGTCTACGTGACCCACGATCAGACCGAGGCCATGACCATGGGCCAGCGGATCGCGGTCCTCGAGGGAGGGCGCCTCCGCCAGGTGGGCACGCCCGCCGAGCTGTACGGGCGGCCGGCCGACGTCTTCGTCGCACGCTTCGTCGGAAGCCCGGGGATGAACATCCTCAGCGGCAGGGGAAGCGGGACGGGTGACCAAGGCGGGGTAGTGGATTGCGGCACGTGGTCCGTTCCCGTGCCGCTCGAGCGCTACGAGGGCGAGATCTACCTCGGCGTGCGGCCCGAGCACGTGAGCCTCGTGGCCCCCGATCAGGGCGTCGGACCGGCCGAGGTGCGCGGCGTCGAGCCACTCGGTCCGGACACGCTCGTCCGCCTGGACGCGGGCGGCCAGGCGCTCGTCGCGCGCGTGCACGGCATTCCGGACCTTCGCTCCGGCGACCGGGTGGGTGTGAAGCTCGACCGCCGACAGCTCCACTTGTTCGACGCAGCCGGCGCGCGGCTGTCGTGAGCCGCGCGCCAGCTTTCTGTCTCCCGTGTTGGCTCGCGTGTTGGCTCGCGTGCTGGGGATGCGGCGCCGCGCCCGGCCGGGGCTTCGAGCTGCTGCACCGGGCCGACGACGGCGCGGCGCAGCTCGAGGAACAGCTGCTCACACCGTATCGCGCCCGACACCCCGGGCTGCAGGTCGCGCAACATAATGCCGCGCTCTCTCCGGCTGAGTACCGCCGACTCCTGCTCACGGCGACGGCGGGCGATGCCCTCCCCGATGTGTTCCAGCTCGACGACGCCGACGTCCCGGCGCTCGCGGATCGGGGAGGAGCCCTCGACCTCGCACCCTACCTCGCCCGCGTCGGCGTCGACCTCGCCCGCTACAATCCGGAGGTCCTCGCAATGTTCCGTCGCGGTGGGGCGGTGTACGGTCTCCCCCGAGGCTATTCGCCGCTGATGGTGGTGTACAACCGCGACTTGCTGGACCGCGCGGGGATCGCCTATCCGAGCGACGACTGGACGTGGGACGAGTTCCTGCGGACGGCGCAGCTGCTCACGCGCGACCGCGATGGCGACGGACGGGTCGACCAGTGGGGGGCCGCCGTCGACCGGCGACCCTCGTTCTGGCTGCCGTGGATCTGGGCGGGGGGCGGCGACGTGTTGTGTCCGGACGGCCACCGCGCCTCGGGGTGCCTCGATGCGCCCGCCACCGTGGCGGCGCTCCGCTGGTACGCCGGCTGGGTCAGCCGCTGGGGCATCGCGCCGCGCCCGCATGACCCGAGCGACGCGGGCGTTGAGATCGCGCGGCTGTTCGCGGCGGGCCGGGTCGCGTTCATGACGGTGGGCCATGACGCGGTCCGCGGTCTCCGTGCCTCGGTCGCGGCGGGCCGGCTGCGGGTGGGGTTCGCGCCCATCCCGCATCGCGTTGGGGTGCCGCCCGCCACAGTGCTCCACGCGACGGCGTACGCGGTTCCGGCGCACGCGCTGCGTCGCAAGGCCGGGGTCGAGCTCGCGGCCGATCTGACCGACTCGCTGCCGGATGCGGCGCGCGGCGCAGCGGGGATCGAGCTACCGGCCGTGACCGCGGCCGCGCAGGACGTGGCGACGGCCGACACGCTCGGCTGGGAGGCAGCCTTCCTGCGCGCGGCCGCGCACGGCCGTCCGGGGTGGGGAGCGCGAGTCGCCCAGTGGCGTGAAGTGGAGGCCGAGCTCGCCGACTTGATGGACCGCGTGACCGTGGGCGGAGCGGATCCCAGGCGGGCCGCGCGGGCAACCGCGCGCGAGCTCGACCGGCTGCTGGGAACCACGCGATGAGCGCGCTGGCGCGGTGGCGCGCGGGGGCGCTCGTCGCGATGGCCGCCGGAGCCCTCTTGCCGCTGGTCGTGGCCCGCCAAGCGCGGGGCCGCTACGACCGCGCCCTCGCGGCGCACGACGCGACCGCCGCGGCTGCGTACCTCACGATCGTCACACCCCCCCCCCCGCCCGTGGGGCGCGGCGCCGGGTTCGATCTCCCCCAGCTCCTCATCCGTGCACGAGCGCTCGAGGAGCTGCCGGGGTTCGCCGGGCGGTTCGAGGTCTACCACGCCACCGCGCCGCTGGTGCGCGCGACCGCCCCTCCATTGCCTGCGGCGACGCTGCAGCAAGTTCGCCGGGACGTCGCCGTCCGCTGGACCGGTGACGCAGCGCTCGCGCCGCTGCTCGATCGCGATGGCTGGAACGTCGTGGGGGCGGTCGCCGCCCGGCCCGCGGAAGGAGCGTGGTTGCTTTCACCCTGGTCGCTCGGCGCGCTGCTCCTCTTCCTGGTTGTGGGAGGGCGAAGCGTGAGGGTGATCGGCAGGTCGCGCTACGCTTGGCGCCGGACCGTGGGGCCCTACGGCATAGTGGCCTTGCTGTTCGGCGTGGCGGTGTTCGCCGACGTGCGGGGCGCCGCGAGCGACGCGACTGATCGCTGGTTGTACGACACGCGGCTCCTGATGCAGGAAGCCGCGGCGCAGGTCCCGGAGATTCGGAGTGCGCCCGGCCTCACGACGCTCGCTCGGGGGGCCGAGATCGTGCCGGGAGACTCCGGACCCGCAACCGCCTGGCGCCGCGCCGCCGGCGGTATTTCCAGAGCGGCCGTGGCCGTGCGACTCGCGCCGGGGCGCTGGGTCGAGCTGCGGGCGCGCCCCGGGGAAGCCGGCGCGGCCGGCTGGCTGCCGATCATGCTCGGTCTCGCGGGGCTCGGTCCCCTGGGCGTCCTGTTCGCCGGCTGGAGCACGGCGAGCGCTCCCCGGCCGCGGCGCGAAACGGTGGCCGCCTGGGGATTCCTGGCCCCTTCGGCGCTCCACCTCGCCGCGTTCTCCTTCTTACCGCTGTTGCTGCTGCTGTATGCCTCGGTGCACCGTTGGAGCCCGATCGAGCCGACCAGGGCCTTCGTAGGGCTCGCGAACTACGGCCACGTCGTCGGCGATCCCCTGGTCTGGTCGGCGCTTGGCCGCACCCTGCTGTACGCCCTGTATGTGCCGGTATCGATGGCGCTCGCGCTCGGCCTCGCGGTGATGATCGGCGGACGCGGGCGGTCTGGTGCTGTGCCGCCCGTCTTGCGCGTGCTGTTCCTGCTGCCGTACGCCTCCTCCGTGGTCGCGGTGGCGCTCGTGTGGCAATGGATGTACCACCCCGATTTCGGCTTGATCAATCACCTGCTGACACGCGCCGGTCTCGCGCCGGTGAACTGGCTGGGGGATCCCAAGACCGCGCTCTTCGCGGTGATGCTCGTGTCGGTGTGGATGCAGCTGGGCTACCAGCTGACGGTCTTCCTCGCCGGGTTGCGGGCGATCCCTCAGGCATACCTGGACGCCGCCCGCGTGGACGGCGCGAATGCCTGGCAGCGCTTCTGGCGTGTGACGTTCCCGCTGCTTTCGCCCGTGACGCTGTTCGTGTTGGTGACCGGAATCATCGGCGCGTTCCAGGTGCTGGCGCTCGTCATGGTGTTGACGGGCGGCGGGCCGCTCGGCGCCACCGATGTGATCGTGTATCGCATCTACCGCACCGCCTGGGAGCTGCTGCAATTCGGTGATGCGAGCGCACTGGGGCTGCTTCTGTTCGCAGTGCTCTTAGGGGCGACTTGGGTCCAGCTCAGGCTGCTCGACCGTCGGGTGGAGCATGCGTAAGCGGGCCGCGAGACGAGGGAAGGGGCATGGGTGGCTCCGCTACGCGCTCGGGCTGCCGTTGGCGGGCATCATGATCGTCCCCTTCCTCTATATGGTCGCCACGGCCCTGATGGGTGAGCCGGACTCGCTGCGCCCTCCGGTCCCCGAAAACTTCGCGGCGGCGCTCGTGGCGCTACCGTTCCGGCGCTTTCTGTTGAGCAGCGTGATCCTCTCGCTCGCGGCGGTCACGGCGCAGCTGCTGACGAGCGCCACCGCGGCGTACGCTTTCGCGCGCCTCCGGTTCCCGGGCCGTGACCGCGTGTTCCTCGCCTACCTGGCTGCGCTGATGACGCCGGCGATCGTGATCGCGATCCCACGGTTTCTGCTCATCGACGCGCTGGGCTGGGTGGACAGCTACCAGGGCCTGATCTCGACCGAGCTGGTGTCGGTCGCTGGGATATTTCTGCTGCGCCAGTTCTTCCGCACGATCCCGCGTGACCTCGAGGACGCCGCCCGGCTCGAGGGTGCGGGGGAGCGGACGATCTTCTGGCGGGTGATCGTGCCACCGTCGCGGCCCGCGCTCGCCACGCTCGCCGTGCTCGCATTCGCCGATCAATGGCGGAGCTTCGTGTGGCCGCTCGTGGCCACCCGGTCGAGCGGCGTTCAGCCGCTCGAGGTGGGGATCGCGAACCTGCAGGGCATGCACGACCTGAGCTGGTCGTACCAGATGGCGGCCGCGGTGGCGGCTGTGGTCCCGTTGACGGTCCTGTATTTCGTGGCGCACAGGTACTTCATTCGAGGGATAGAGCTACCGCTGACCAGGATAGGTCACTAGTCTTTGCCTTTCCTAGTTGCCGTTGTTGCCTTAAAGCTCAACGCCCATCCGATATCCCGTCCATCGCCACCCGCCGGCCACTCCAGCACCGCATGCCCTGACTGCAGCCTGCGCACCGTGCAAGGGACGTCTGCCTTGCACGCTCCCGGCCGCAGCCCCTTAGGGACCGCAACTGTGACGGCGTATGCCCGGCCATCGAGGTTCAGGGCTTTCGCCTTTAGCGTGCGCGTGGTCGGGTCCCAGGTTTCGTCGGCGACGTCCACCGCTCCTTGCACGACGTGACGCGTGGTGCCGATCACCTGGGGCCGGGCGACTGCGGGGCGGATCGCCAGGGTGCGTGCGCTGCGCGGTTCGAGGGTGAGCGTCAGGGAGTCCTTCACGTCGGCAACCGGTGCATCGCGCCACACGTCGTAGGCGTCGAACCTCGCTCCCGTGATGTCGAGCGCGGTGAGCGGGAGGGACACGTCCAGGGGCTCGTCCTCCCAGTTCAGGACAGCGACTGTCCACCACCGGGGTGCGCCCTCGGCCACCCAGGCACGCGGCGGACGGCTGCGGCGCACGCTCCAGATGCCGCCGCTCCCCAGCACGCGCACGGCGAGCACGTTCTCTCCTCCCCAGTTCAGGGTCTCAGGTGGCACGCGATAGCGGCGGTACGCCTGTGCCTCCCCCCGCCCGCCCTGGGATAGCTCGCCGGTCTGGCCCACTTTCGCACCGTTCACGAAGGTCTCATCGGCGTCCGCGATCTTGCCGAGCTCGACGTACACGTTGCGACGTTCCGTTTTTCCCGTGCCTTGATTGGGGAGTTTGAACCTGGTGCGGTACCAGCCAAATCCTGCGTATTGCGGGTGGGCGCCGCCCGCCTCGTCCCAGCGCTGCGGCACAAGGATCGTCTCCCACGATTCCTCGTCGAACCCGCGGGCACCGTAGCTGGGATCGTCGCCGGTGCGGAAGCGCCACGGTCCGCTGATCGGGTAGACGTCGTCGCCGGCCATGATCGCGGGCGCCGTGTCACGTTCGGCAACGCCCGTCTCGATGGCGCGGCCCGTCACGGGAGCGACCGGGAGCGTGCGCTGCAACAGGGTGATGCGGTCGGGTGGGAGCTTGGGGAGGTTGTCGGCAAAGAGCGTGAGTCCTCCGGTGAGCGCGACGACGGACGCCCAGACCTCGGCGGCGTCCCGGGAGAGCGGGGGGCGCACCACGAGGCAGTCGGGATCATTCAGCCAGGTCGATCGGTGATAGAAGCTTCGCAGGCCCGCGGCGCGCGCCGGTGGTTGGATGCCCGGCCAGCTGGCGTCGACGTCCGGCCCGATCCGCATCCCGTTGACGAGCCCAACGGCGTGTTGCAACGGCGCGCCGCTCGCGAGCAGGAACGCCTCGGTGCCGAGGCCATCGCGGATTGCGCCCAGCCCGGCGCGGTACGCTTCCGCGTGAGTGAGGCCGCCATAGTGCGCCGTACCGACCGTCGCCCAGCGCAGCCGGTCGATTCGGAGGTAATCGTAGCCCCATTCCCGCACTGCGCGGCGGGCGAGATCAAACAGCCACTGCTGGGCTTTGGGGTGCGCGCCGTCGAGCGCGTAGATCTTGCCGCCCCAGGCCTCGCGCGTTTCGCACACCACGGGGCCGCTCGCGTCCCGCAGCAGCCAGTCGGGCTGCGCCGCCGGGACGCCGGAGGCCTCGGCCACGCCCAACGGCGCCACCCACAGGCCCGCCTTGAAGCCGCGGGCGTGGATCTGATCGGTGAGCCAGGCGTGGCCGTGCGGGAACCGCTCGTTCGCATCCCACGCCCCGATGGCTCGCTGATAGCCGTCATCGAGCTCGATGTGCCGGAAGAACCGCCGGTCGAAATTCGCCGCGCTGAAGTCCAGATTCGCGATCACGTCCGTTTCGGCGACGGTGCCCGGCCACTCGGCCCGCGTACACCACCCCGCGGGCGCCACGGCCGCCGCGAGGCGTTCGCGATCGACCGGCGAGGAGGGCACGAACAGGGCGCGGAGCGCCTCCAGACCGTCGCCCTCCGGGTGGAAGCACAAGCGCATGCGCGAGACGTCGCCTTCGGGGCGGAGCGGCCGGGGCGGGAGCCAGTCGCTCACCGCCTCGAGTCCGTTCCGCGACAGCTGCACGCGGGCCTCCCCCGGCTCGCCCCCGTCGAACGCAATCGCGAGTCCGCGCCGGCCCCGGGTGAGCCCCGTAGCGGCATGGCTCGCGAGCCCGTCCGCCTCGGGTGCCCCCACTGTGACCACGCGGCTCGGGTCGGCCGAGTGCGCGCCGTTCACGAGCGCCACCAGCGGTCCGTCCCCCACGAGCAGCTCCGCAGGGGGCAGCTGGAGGAAGCGGACGCCCCTCACGGTCGGCAGGAAGCGATCCGGAAAGAGCGTGACCGTGACCGAGGCCTGGGGCGTGGTGGCACCGCCCGCGGTGAGGAGCTCCGCTTCGACCCACACGCCCGCGGCGCGACCGCGCACGACGACGGCGTCGCCGCCCGGAGGGCGGCGGTTTCCCACGGTGCTATCTTCCAGCTCCGCGAGGGTGAGCGGCCGGTCCCCCACCCACGCCACGATCTCGGCGCCGCGGACCAGGGGAACGGGTGGACCTTCGCCGTAGTACCACAGCGACCAGCGGTGATGATCGTCGAGCTCGAACCGCAGCCGCCCGACCGCCGGTCCGCCGGACCGCCGGTCCGCTGCGGTAAGAGTGCCGGAGCCCGGGACGGGCGGACGGATGAGCGCCCCCGAAGTGGCGCCTGTCAGGAGTACAAACGTGCGTCGGTCCATGCTCACAATGTTGACGGCCCTGGTGGGTTTGTCTACGCCGCTCGCGGCGCAGGGCAACGCCCTCACCTTGGGGCTCGCGTACACGGTCGGCAGCGGGTGGCAGGTGGAGGGATTGGAAGCGGGGGTCGCGCGCGCCGTGCACGCGGGACCGATCGCCGCGCTGTCGTTCACCGGCCGAGTTGGCTCGTTCATCGACGAAGGCGCGATCGTCGGCGGCGCGCGCGGCTTCGTATTCGGCGCGAGTCTCGCCGCCCGCACGCCGACGGCGACGATCGCCGAGCTTGGCGCCGATACGAGCAGCAGCCGGATCGGGCTCGATCTCACGCTCGAAGCGACGGGATACGTGGGGTCGCGCTCGCCGCTCCCCGTGGGGTCGCCGTGGGGCGCCATCTCGCTGCTCCCCGGCTTGCGGTTCGGGGATCCCAAAGGGTCGAGCCTCGGGCTGTTGTTCGGTCCCACGGTGTTCCTGGGCACGGTGACGGATGTCCGGCCGTTCCTCGGCGTCCGGTTCGAAGCGCCGCTGGCGCGACGGGAGGGTCATCCCTAGCTTGCCACCGATGGCGGTTCCCTCCCTCGATACCGAGCATCCCGGTATCCGGGTCATTGCCGAGGTGGCGTCGGTGCTGCAGGCGGGCCTCGCCTCCGGGGAGGCCCTGCATGGCGTGGTCGGAGCGCTGCGCCGCGGCCTCAACCTCCGCCGCTGCCGCATCTGGCTCCGCACACCCGACGGCAGTCGCTTCACGCCCGTCACCACGCCCGGTGACGAAGCGGAGCAGCCGGGCTATGCCCCGCCGGTGGCGGAGTGGATGCGGCGCGGCCCCCAGCGCGAGGACGTGCCCGGGGGCTCGATCGTCCGGCTGCCCCTGGTTCACGAGGACGAGCCGCTCGGCGTGCTCGAGGTCGTCATTCCCACGGGGCGCTACGAAGGGATCGCGCACGACGTCGTGGTGGTGGTGGCCCGCATCCTCTCTCCCATGATCGCCGCCACAGAGCTGTCGCAGGACCTCGCCTCCGAGGTGGCGCTGCGCACGCACGAGATGGAAGCGCAGCGCAGCTTCGCCGCCCAGATCATCGACTCTCTCCCGGTCGGCCTGTACGTGATCGACCGTGGCTACCGCATCCGCGCCTGGAACCGCAAGCGCGAGACGGGGACGCAGGGTGTGTCGCGCGAGGACGCGGTGGGGCGCGAGATCTTCGAGGTGCTCGACCGCCAGCCGCGTGATCTCCTGAAACGCGAGTTTGATCGCGTGTTCGACACCGGCGAGCTGCAGCAGGTGGAAATGGAGTCGCAGGCGAGCGGCGAGGCGCGCTACTACCGTATCACGAAGATCCCGATGCGGCAGGACGGGCACGACATTTCGCACGTCATCACCATCGGCGAAGACATCACCGAGTGGCGCCAGGCGCAGCAGCGTCTCACCGAGACGGAGAAACTCGCGGCCGTGGGGCAGCTCGCCGCGGGCGTCATGCACGAGATCAACAACCCGCTCGCGACGATCCTGGCCTGCTGCGAGGCCCTGACGCTCCGGACCGAGGAGCTGCCCCCCGGTGACCGCCACGGCTACGACGAGTACCTGAAGATCGTCGACGCCGAGGTGCAGCGTTGCCGACGGATCGTGGAGAGCCTGCTCGACTTCTCGCGGCCGAAGGGCGGGGACAAGAAGCCCACCGACTTGAACGGTGTGGTGGACCGTACGCTGTTTCTCCTCAAGCACCACGCGCGGTTCAAGCGCGTGACCGTGGTGCG
>WNGI01007446.1_pt1 | contig 18980 bp, 14 predicted proteins | sample 5400621 | NCBI WGS metagenome assembly WNGI01 (sample SAMN13153374, study PRJNA577476) | soil metagenome | isolation source: 20 cm soil or saprolite under Garry oak tree replicate 1 | place: USA:California | collected 2016-06-15
AAACCTGCTGGTGCTCGAGGAGCCGCATATCCGCTTCTATGCGGCGCAGCCGGTGAGAGGGCCAGGCGGACACAACGTCGGCACGCTCTGCATCATGGACAAGCAGCCGCGCGAATTCGGCGACGAAGACCGCGAGACGTTGCGTGACCTGGGCGAGATGGTCGAGAAGGAGATCAGGACGAAGCCGAAGAAGAAGGTCGCGCCGCCAGACTAAGACTCTTGCGCCGAAAGAACGGCCAAGATATCGTTAGCTAAGCTAACGATCTCAAGGAGTCTCAATGCCAAGTACTGCCGCGGTTACGCTCGACCGCATCACGCAGATCGCGATCCCAGTCAAGTCGGTCGAAGAGGCGAAGACGTTCTATCGCGATACGCTGGGGATGCGACATCTATTCGACGCGCCGCCAGCCCTTTCGTTCTTCGATTGCGGTGGGGTGCGTTTGATGCTCGCCGGACCAGATGCCCAGGGTGCGGATGGAGACCAGCAGCACCCAGTGCTTTTCTACGACGTGAGCGACATCAAAGAGACGCACGAGAGGATAAAATCCTCCGGCGCGAAAAGTCTGGAGGAGCCGCACATCATCGCCCGTATGAATGGAAGAGAGATCTGGATTGCGTCTGTATCCGACGGACAGGGGAATACGGTGAGCTTGATGAGTGACGTTCCCGAAGCGTGATTACGGCGGCGAAGAAACCTCGAAGCACCCAAATTCGCGCGGTAGCTCCGGCCGCGGCACACAGTCTTCACTCCCTTGCCGACCAAATTCACTCCGCTGCCATCCATCTGCTGCGCCAATTGCGGAAAGAGGATGACGCGAGCGGTCTTTCAGCGCCGCGTCTGTCTGCCCTTTCAGTCGTGGTGTTTGGCGGTCCGCTGACCCTGGGCGAGCTCGCCATGGCGGAACAGGTAAAGCCGCCAACGATGACCCGGATCGTCACCGGGCTCGAAAACGAGGGACTCGTAATACGGAGAGACGACCCGCTTGACGGAAGATTGACGCACATTGATGCGACCCCGAAAGGTCGCAGGGTATTGACCGCTGGGAGGGAGCGACGAGTTGAAAAACTCGCGCGCGCAGTGAAGAAGCTCGAGGGCAAGGAGCTGGCGGAGCTTAATCGCGGCGTTCAACTTTTGCGCGACGTGATCGTGACAATGCGATTCGACGAGGAAGCGAAATGAATCGGCCGGAATCGGATTTCGATGCACTGCGCGAGGATCTTCGTAAAGTCTACGACGGCGATCCATGGCACGGCTCGTCGATAACCGCGGTGCTCAATGGTGTCGACGCCGAAACGGCCGCACTGAGAAGCATCCCTCACGGCCATACCATCTGGGAGATCGTGCTTCACATGACAGGCTGGACGCGGGAGGTCACCTCGCGGGTTTGGGGAGCGGCCCCGAAATCTCCGCCCGAGGATTGGCCGACTCCTGAATCCGGTGGCGGCGAGTCGGCCTGGCGCGCCGCACAGCGCGATCTCGCGACTGCGCAGAAAGAGCTGGAGCGAACGGTCGAAGCCCTCAAGCCTGACGACCTCGTTCGCTGGATCGGCGACCAGCGCGATCCTGCCCTCGGCGCGGGTGTCACGGTGGGCACGCTGATCCGTGGTTTGCTCCAGCATCACACCTACCACGAGGGACAGATCGCACTGCTGAAGCGCGCCGCAGAAACGACGTCGCGCTGAGGTAGCAGGGCAAACATTCTCCCGTGCGCGGTGTCTAAATTTCAATTCGTTCCGGCGTTCCGGAATGGGTACATCCTCCTCTCTCCCAATCACATGAGAATCACCCTTCTCAGATCAACCGTTTTGTTGGCGGCACTTTCGATCGCGGGCTCAACTGGCGCCCAACAGGCGGCGACCACGGCTTCGGACGCCGGTGCGCTTCCGAGTTGGGACGTGCTGATGCGCGGTCGCACTCACGTTCCAACCCCAACCACTGCCGCCATCACGCCCGCCGACCTCAAAACCAGACTTTACATCTTTGCCGACGATTCCATGCAGGGGCGCTTGCTTGCGACTGCCGGTAACGTCAAGGCCGTGGAGTATATCGCCAGTGAGGTGAAACGGATGGGTCTCCTTCCGATGGGGGATAGCGGGACCTACTTCCAGTCCGTGGGTGTCGTCGATCGCAAATTGGACCCCGCCAGCAAGCTCGCCGTTGGAGCCACGACTTTCAGCCCGTGGACCGACTTTATTCCGCGTGATCAAGGTTCGGGTGCCCGTAGTCTGGACGGAGTGCAGGCGATCTTTGGCGGTACCTGGGGCGATTCGGCATCGCTCATCGACCCGGCGGCCGTAGCCGGAAAGCTCGTCGTGTTGAGGGTGAGCCCCAACGGCGTGACCCAAAATTCAGGCGGAGGCGTGAACCGTGGCATCGTGACGCGTCTTTTCGCCGGCGCTGCCGGCATTGCGATCACCAGCCTCGAGTCGATGCCCGCGCAGATGATGCGGATATTTCAGCAACCGACGCAGCTGCTGAAGGGCGAGCGCGACCCGGAGCTGCCGTCATTCTTTTACGTCACCAAGCGCGTGGCGAACGCGTTGCTCGGAGCGAACATCGACACCGCCAAAGTGGGAGCCCTCGGCGCGACCGTTACATCGACCCCGCGCTTCGCCGAGTTCCCAACGGAGTTTCCGGCGCGCAACGTGGTGGCGGTGATCCGTGGGAGCGATCCGAAGCTGCGCGATCAGTACGTCGCGATTGGGGCGCACAACGATCACATTGGCTGGAGCACGCGCCCGGTGGCGCACGATTCGATATACGTCGTGAACCATCTTTTCCGCACCGGCGGCGCGGATGATCGACCCCCGCAGCTCGACGCCGCACAACAGGCACAGGTCAACGCCTTGATCGCCGACATCCGGCGCAGATCTAACGGCGCTTCTGCGCGGCCGGATTCTATTTACAACGGCGCGGACGACGACGGGTCCGGCAGCGTCAGCGCGCTCGAGATCGCCCAGTATTTCGCGGCTCAAAATGTGAAGCCAAAGCGATCGCTGCTGTTCGTGTGGCACGTCGGTGAGGAGGCTGGGCTTTACGGATCGGAGTGGTACACCGATCATCCGACGGTGCCGCGTGAGTCGATCGTGGCCCAGCTCAATATGGATATGATTGGTCGAGGCGCGGCGACGGATAACACGGGCATCACGAAGGAGGGCGTGAGATACCGTGGAAATCCCGACTACGTTCAGCTGGTCGGATCGCGACGGCTCTCGACCGAGCTCGGCGAGCTCGCCGAGTCAGTGAATAGATCAGAACGGCATCCGTTGTCGTTCGACTACGCGATGGATGCGAACGGCCATCCGTCGAACATCTACTGCCGCAGCGATCACTATGAATATGCGCGCTACGGCATTCCGATCATTTTCTTCACGACCGGTGGCCACGCCGATTATCACCAGGTGACCGATGAGCCCCAGTACATCGATTACGATCGTATGGCGCGAGTGGCCCAGTACGTCGCTGACCTCGCGGCTAAAGTCGCCAACCTCGATCACCGGCCGGTGGTCGACAAACCGAAGCCGGATCCGAACGGGCGGTGCTTGCAGTAGAGATCAACTGTCCCGTTCGCGCTAAATTGGTCGTGTCAGTAATAGCGCCCGGTATATGACCAAATCGAACCGCATCCCTGAGCTCGCTGGCACGGCTACCTACGCGCAAGCAGCACGCATCGGCTACTCGGTCGAGGAAAACGTCCAACGATTGGCGCGCATACATTGGACGGAGCGACAATTGATGGAGACGATGTGGGCGCACCTCCCGTCGACGCCCGTGTGGGAACTGAAGTGCGCGCTGGCGCTCGACCAGTGGTACTGCGCCGAACACGTCGACTGGCTTCGTCGCCGCATTACGGAAATGCGGCACCCAACACCTCCGCTCGACGAACCACCGAGCTCCGAGCTCAACGCATTTCTCGAGGAGTTGCTGCGAGCTGAGAATCCGCCGGAGCTTGTTGGCGGGATCTACGGCGTTGCCTTCCCGGCGTTGCGAGAGGCCTACTACAACCACATTCAGCACTCCAATCCACTCATCGATCATCCGACACGCCGGTTCATGCGCTTCGCCCTGCTCGAGATCGCGGAAGCGATTGAGTGGGGCGAGCAGGCGCTCGCGGCGCTCACTGCAGACAAGCGCGTCGAGAAGGCGGTCTGGGCCTGGCGCGATCACCTCCAGCTCTACCTCGGCGCCGCGAATGGAATCGCTGGTGATCCAGACACCTCGGGTCAGGGGCGTGCGGCACGTAGCGGCGCACGACTGAGAACTACTGAGCCGCTACTTCCGCCGCCGCGCGCGTCAACCCCATTCATTCCGGATTTCGAGCCGCGACGTGACGAGCGCTTTCACGGACTCTACAACTTCGAGTTCCCGCCGCACGTCGTCTACAACGCGCCGGAAGTCCCGGCGGACGAGCGAAATCTGGCGCTCCTCTGCAAGCGGACGCTGGAGATGGACGTCCCCGAGGCAATGGCGTCGTTTCTGTTCGAGCGGAAGGATCAGCCGTGGGACTTCTATCGCGACTACTCACGCCAGCTGTGGGACGAAGCACGGCATACGATGATGGGCACAGTTGCTTTCGAATCGCGCGGCGTCGATTGGACGACAATTCCGCTCAACGTCGGCTTCTCCCTCAGACTCAATCTCCATGCGACGGCGCAAGAACGTCAGGTTCTGCTCTACGCGATCGAGCAGTCCCTGATGCCTGGCGAGACCGGGAAGAGGTTCGAGCACGAAACGGCAGTTGCTGCCGGAGACGATCTGTCGGCGCATTTCCACGATTACGACTGGGCCGACGAGGTGCTACATGCGCAGATCGGGCGCAGAGCGCTGAAGCGCGAAGGCATTACGCGCGAGGAGGCAATAAAGCGCGGCCAGGAGATCCACGAGCGAACGTGGAAGGCTCTCGACCAATACAAATCCCGCGAGCCGCAAGTCAACTGGTGGCCGCAATTCGTGAAGAAAGTGCTTGGAAAAGAGAGTGCTGTAGCGGGTAGAGCTATGCCACAGGCAAAGATCGTCGCAGAGTAATGGCGCCTTGCGTCTGTGGATTGCCGTTAGAGTCTCGCTCTTAGCGCTAACCGCAGAACCTTCATGAGCTCCGTTCTGGTGAACGGCTTCTCAATGAAGAAGCCGCCCGGGACGTCGATGTCTCCCTCGAGCGCGTCCTCCGTGTAACCTGACATCATCACGATGCGGATCCCGGGGCGCTTCTGTTTGAGGCGGCCTGCCAGCTCGGCGCCACCCACCTCCGGCATCATGCTGTCAGTCAGCACCAGATCGATCGCGCCCTTCTCGTTGGAGGCAAGGTCGAGTGCCTCGACGCCGTTTCGGGCTTCGATCACCTTGTAGCCCGCGCGGACGAGAGTTCGTTGAACCGCATCGCGTGTCTGTTCCTCGTCCTCGACTAGCAAAATCGTCTCGGTCGGTGTCTCGACTTCCTCGACGATGCTGGTTGTCGTCTCGGGCTCGGCCACCGAGTCTGCTCTAGGCAGAAAGATTTTGAAGGTCGTACCCATGCCGGGCTCGCTGTAGACCCAGATCTTGCCGCCACTCTGAGTGACGATGCCATGCACGGTTGAAAGGCCCAGTCCGGTGCCCTTGCCCACGCCCTTTGTCGTGAAGAAAGGCTCGAAAATTCGCGATACCGTTTCTTGATCCATACCCATCCCGGTATCGCTGACAGTAGTGCACGCGTACTCACCCGCTGGCACATCGAGGTGCGAGGCGCTGAACGTTGAATCGACCGTTGCGTTCGAAGTTCGAATCGCCAGCCGGCCGCCGCTCGGCATCGCGTCGGCCGCGTTAATAACGAGGTTGAGGAGTACCTGCTCCATCTGTCCTGCATCCGCCTTGATTGGGAATAGCTCGGACTCGAGCTCAATAGTGATCTCGATATTTTCTGGCACTACGCGCCTGACCATTCCTTCCATGGCGTTCACGATGTCATTCAACGCCACGTGCGTCGGATTGAGCACCTGGTGACGGCTGAATGCGAGGAGCTGTCGGGTCAGTCTCGACGCCCGATCGCCTGCCTTCATGATCTCCTGAGCATCCTGGTGCTTCTCGTCCGATTCCGGGATTTCCGCGAGAAGAAATTCGCTCGACATCCGGATCACCGTCAGGATGTTGTTGAAATCGTGCGCGATTCCACCAGCGAGGCGTCCGATCGCTTCCATCTTTTGGGACTGTCGCAATTGGCTCTCGAGCGATTGTTCCTGGGTCCGGTCGCTGATTGCGCCGATCACTCTCGTGGGTGACCCATCGGCGGCGCGTATGATGTACGCGCGTCCTTCGACATTCGAGTATTTGCCATCCTTGCGGCGCAGCCGGTATTCCGCTCTCCATTGATTGCCGCCCTGCTCAAAAACGGCGAAGAATGTCCCTGTCACCCGCTGGCTGTCTTCCGGATGGACGAGACTTGTGATCCATTCCGGGGTCGGTTGAATGTCTTTCTCGCCGTAGCCGAAGAGGCCCGACATGCCTTCACTCCATTCAAACTCGTTCGAGGCAATAGTCCAGTCGTAGATCGCGTCGTTAGTCGCGCGGGCGGCGTATCTATATCGTTCCTCGCTTCTGGTCAGTCGTTCCTCGCGCTCGGCCAAAGAGTCGGTGGTGGCCTGCATTTCCGCCATTTGGAGCTCGAGCTCCACCGCCTGCTGCTCAAGCAGCTCCTGCTGGCGCTCTAGTTCCCTGGCCTGCTCCATCAGTCGGCCCCGAATCGCAACGATGAGAGCTCCAAAAAAGGCAATCAGCTCGGCCAGTACCACGGCAAGACCGAGTATCTGTAGCCTTCTCAGTCTCGATGATTCGGAAGCTAGTTGTTGCTCGCTCGACGCCAGAAAATCAGCGAAGTTGCGACGCACGTCGTCGAACAGCGGCTTCCCCGCCAACATGCTACCGCCCTGAATCTCCTGAGTGATAGCAGGCTCGGCGTAGGTGTCTTCCCATCGCTTCAAAGCGGCGGCAATCGCGCCTACTCGCGCGTGCTGCGCCGGATTCGCTGCGGTGAGCGAGGCGAGGGAGTCGAGCTTGGGCGGAAGTTGCGTCCGTGCGATTACCTCTGGAACGAGAGAGGTTTGATTGTGCGTTAGCTGGTAGCCCCGAACTCCCGTCTCACGATCTGTTGCCAAGGCGGCTGCGGTTCGAGCGATGCGGGCGATCTCTCGCGTGCGCTCGTAGTCTCGCTGAGCGTCCCGCTGCACGATATAGAACGCTGCCACGGTTGCGCCGACTACAACCAGCGCGGCTACCGCTGACCGGACGAAACGGCGAAGGAGTCGCGTCAATTCCTGCGTTTCTGCCATCAGCTCCCCGCTTCAACCGCGTGTCATAGACAAGTTTGGGCGGTTCCCCGGCGGGGAACGCTTCGCGTCAATAGTATCGGACGAGCAGAAAGCGGATCCTGTCACGCCATCTCACACGTAACCTTCGTACAATCGCTGAGCGCTGCTGCGGCTCCCACGACACTGACGGCGTGGCCCGCATTTCGCCTATGATCAGCGTGGGTCACGCTGATTTAATAAATCGAGGCGAACTCCTTGAGGAGCCCCGTAACTATGGGCCTACAGCCCACTCCCGCGGTCGCCAGATCACTCGTTTTGCTCCCGGTGCTCGCGCTTCTCGCCGCTTGCAAGGGCCACGAAGCCAACGCGGGCAAAGTGGAGAATCCTCAGACCTGGGCTCCTGAGAAGTTGACTTCAGTGGAGGGAGTACCGGCAACTGAGATCGAGTCGCTGATTCAGAAAAAACTGGAAGCCCCGAAGCTGGATCAGATCGACGAGGATCAGTGGGCGCACACCAAGCGTCTTTACAAACTTTACGGTAACAATCCCCTCTGGCTCACGAGCGATGGGCTCCACAAGACTCGAACGAAAGCATTGACCGATGCTATTCTCGCGGCCAACGCCGACGGGATGCGACTCGACGACTATCCAATCGGCGCATTGGCAAGCGCAATCGCTGCGCTGAAGCAGACAGATAAACCGACCGCCGAACAGTTTGCGACCGCCGATCTCATTCTCACGGCCTCCTACACTTCGCTCGGTGAGGACCTTCTCACTGGACAAGTCGATCCGCGCACGGTCGCTCAAGCCTGGCACGTAGATCCCGAGGAAGAGAATGTCGACAGCGCGCTCGTCAGAAATCTGCGGTATGAGCATTTGGACAAGGCGCTGGCGACAATGCGACCGACCGACGACGACTATCTGGGCCTGAGCAGAGAGCTGCAGCGCTGGCGCGTCATCGTCGCCAAGGGTGGCTGGCAACCGGTGCCGAGTCCCTCAGGAAATGTGAAGCGGGGATCCGCAACGAACCCAGCAGTGCTCGCAGCAGTACGGAACAGGCTGGCCGCTGAAGGAATCTCCGTCCCCGTAGCGAGCAACACGACTGATTCGACTCAGCGCGCCGCTGAAGGGACCAGGGCAAATCCCTATGACAGCGGTCTCGCCGCCGCCATCGCCGAGTTTCAGCAGCGTCACGCGATCAACGTCGACAGCGCACTCGGCAAGGAGACCATCGAAGCGATGAATGTGCCGGCGAGATATCGTCTTGGTGAGATCGCCGCGAACATGGAACGTTATCGCTGGCTTCCGAGAAGCTTTGGCTCGCGATACGTCTTCGTCAACGTGCCCGCATTCAAGCTCGAAGCATACGACAGCGGACAAAAAGTGCTGGAGATGAAAGTCATCGTCGGGCAGGAATATCAGAACAGAGCGACGCCGGTGTTCTCCGACTCGATGGAGACCGTGGTGTTCCGCCCGTACTGGGATGTGCCGCCGAGCATCGCCGAGAAGGAGATTTTTCCGAAGGGCTCAGGCTACATGGCGCGTGAGAACATGGAGACGTACTACCAGCATGGGCGGCTCGCCGTTCGCCAACGCCCGGGACCGAAGAACGCGCTCGGGTTCGTGAAGTTCCTGTTCCCGAACGACTTCAACATCTATCTCCACGACACACCTAATCACGAGCTGTTCGAGAAGGATGTCCGCGCCTTCAGTCACGGCTGCATTCGAGTCGAGAAGCCAGCCGAGCTTGCACAGTGGGTGCTTGGTTGGCCAGCCGACCGAGTCGAGCAGGCGATGAAGGACGGACCAAACGACAAAGGTGTGCGGCTGCCGCGAAAAATTCCGGTTTACATCACTTACTTCACGGCGTACATCAACAACGGCGAGCTGTACTTCGGAAACGATCTATACAGCAGGGACGACAAGCTCGTGCCCGTCGTGATGCCGGGCGCAATGCCGAGCAAGCCCGTTGTTGACGCGGTAGAGGCCCTGAGAAGGATCGCCAGCGCCTGAACCGGTCGACGGTTCGATGAAGGGCAATTTTGAGCCCTTGTAACTCGCCGAATCAGGGGTTTGCTGGCGACGTGTTTGCGGTGAAAACGCCGCCCGATGGCCATCACCTACACCATTTCGTCCGAAGAGCGTTTGATCAAGGCACGCGCGACCGGAATAATCCGCGCTTCCGATCTACATCCATTCCTGGATACGCTTCTCGCCGATCCCGCTCTCGTTCCCGGACTACGCGGTCTGTATGACGCCCGGCTCGCCGAGCCCGACATCACGATCCTTCAATTGGCGGAGGTCGCCGCCAAGGTAAGGCAACTCATCAATCGCGGATTAAGAAGGATCGCGATCGTCGCTCAATCGCAAGCCACCTATCGAGTGTCGAAGACTTTTAGCGTTCTGGCGCGTGCGCTCGGAATCGAGGTGGATGTGTTCTGGGAGCTCGAAGAGGCGGAGGCATACCTCGAAGAGTCAAACGGAGATTCTCACACCGACGAAAGGCCGCTGCCTCGCTAGCGTCCGGCCAAAGATCGCGATAGCAACTCGCAAGACGTTATGACGCTACCTGCTGCGGGGACGGATCGATTCGCTTTCCGGTCTCAGCGTCGAAGATGTGCACTCCTTCGGGACGAACGCGAATCGAGACGATGTCCCCTGGCTTGATCAGCTCCTGCGGCGGAGCGACTGCAACCAGCCTGTCGCCGCCAGAGAGCGTGACGTAGACGATTTGCTCATTACCCACACCCCGACTTCGGCCTTTGGCCGGTTCTCGCCGTCGCCGCTCACTTCGATGTGCTGCGGACGGACACCAAGGAAAACCCTGCCGCGCGATTCGCCATCGCACGGCACATCGAGCGTCAGATCGATTCCCTTGAACGTGCACATTCCCATGCGTCCCGCGGATCCCTCGGCGCGCTGGATCACCCCTTCGATGAAATTCATCGCCGGACTTCCGATGAACCCGGCAACGAATTTATTCGCTGGCCGCTGGTAGAGCTGCATCGGCGTCGCGATCTGCTGTAGCACGCCTTCCTTTAGAACGGCGATGCGATCGCCCAGCGTGAGAGCCTCCGATTGATCGTGGGTAACGTAGACCATCGTTGCGCCGAGCTTCCGATGGAGTCGCGACAACTCGACGCGAGTCTCGACACGAAGCTGCGCGTCGAGATTGGAGAGAGGCTCGTCGAAGAGAAATGCGAGAGGCTCGCGGACGATCGCGCGCCCAAGTGCGACACGCTGGCGCTGACCGCCCGATAGCTGCGCGGGTTTGCGATCCAGCAAGTTCTCGAGACCAAGCGATGCGGCGATGGTATTTACGCGTTCCTTGATGACTGCCGGGCGCTGTTTTCTGATGCTCAAGCCGAACCCGAGATTCTCGCGCACGGTCATGTGCGGATAGAGCGCGTAGTTCTGGAACACCATCGCGATGTCGCGCTGCTGGGGCGGCAGGTCGGTGACGTCGCGCTCGCCGATGCGAATCACGCCATCGGTAACTCGCTCCAGTCCGGCCATCAATCGGAGCACCGTTGACTTGCCGCTGCCGGACGGGCCGACCAGCACCAGCAACTCGCCGTCCGCGGCTTCCAAACTGAGATCGTGTGCGGCCACGTAGCCGTTCGGATAAACCTTGGCGACGTGCTCGAGAGCGATTCGGGCCATACAGGTTTTCGGAAAAGTTTGTCGCGTCTGATTAACTGCAAACCGAACGGAACCGCAAACTGAACGGGATCCGAGATGTGAGAAGCATCGTTGTTAGATCTGAGGAACAGCACGTAGACAGCGTCGTTCCTCGCAGCTCGGATCTATGCCTCTGACATCTCGGATCCCGTTCAGTTGCAGTTGAAGTTCTCATCCCTTCACAGCCCCCGCAGTAAGTCCCTGTACAATCCTTCTCTGGAAAACCAGAACCATAGCTGCTACTGGCGCCGTGGCGACGACAGCTGCGGCTAGGATCTGTCCCCAAGGCACCTGGTACTGTCCGCGAAAAAGTGCAATCGCAACTGGAACCGTCTGGCGCTCGGGACCGAGCGTGAACGACAGCGCAAACAGGAATTCGTTCCAGCAGTAGATGAACGTAAGAATCCCGGTCGTCGCCAGGCTGGGCACGGCGAGTGGTAGCAGAATTCTGGTGAAGCTTTGTATTCGTGTTGCACCGTCAACATGCGCCGCTTCCTCGAGATCCCTGGGGATCTGTCTGATCGAACCGGTGAGCACCCAGACCGTGAGCGGCATCGCGAACGTCATGTACGGCATGATGAGACCGGGATACGTGTCGATCAAATGGAGCGAGCGTAGCAGCAGATAGAGCGGGCTCACGATCGAGATCTGCGGGAACATTGTTACCGCCAGTATGAACGCCATTATCGGCGCCTTGCCGCGGAATTCGATGCGCGCAAGAGCGTAGGCAGCGAGAGTTCCCACCGTCAGGCAAAAGAGTGTCGTCGTTCCAGCGACGACGAGAGAGTTGCGAATTGGTGTTATGAAATCGCGCTCGGTGAACAGCGCCCGATAGTGATCGAAGATCAGCTGCTGCGGCCAGAGCGACGGATCGCGAAATAGCGCTGCGTCCGACGTGAATGATGCGACTATGGCCCAGTAGAACGGAAAGAGCGTGAATAGCATAAGCAGGACAAGAGCCGCGCTGAAAACCCATTCGCCCCACCGCACTCCAGCTAGCCTGGCGGATCTCATGATTCATCTCCGCCGAGGCGGACGCCGAGTCCGCGGACGTAGAACAATGCCAGGCCGAACGTAATCGCAAAGATCACGACCGAAAGCGCCGACCCATAGCCGAAGCGAAGATTCTGCAGCAGCGCGTTGAAGGTGTAGAGCGCGACAGGCTCCGTAGATGTTCCGGGTCCACCGCCGGTCAGAACGTAGATCAAATCGAAGACCCGGAATCCGTCCAACGTTCTGAAGATCAGCGTCACGAGAATGGCGGGCTTCAGTAGGGGCAATGTTATGTGCCGCAGCTGCCACCAGGCGTTGGCGCCATCGACTGCTGCTGCCTCGTAGAGACTGAGATCGATGTTTTGAAGTCCGGCCAAAAGTAGCAGTGCGACGAACGGCGTCGTCTTCCAGACGTCGGCGAGGATCACCGGCACCCACGCCGTCGACGCTTTGATGAACCAGACCATTGGTTGATTGAGAATCCCCGCATCGACCAGCAGCGCGTTGAGAATCCCGCCCTGCGATTCGAAGATGAAGCGCCAGAGCAAAGCTGCCACGACCGTTGGGATAGCCCACGGCACCAAAACCGCTGCACGCACGAACCCCCGTCCGCGAAAAACACGATTCATTGCCAGCGCCAGAAAGAGCCCGAGCAGGAGCTCGAGCGAGATCGAGACAACCGTGAAAAACGCGGTGTGTCCCAGAGCTGCCCAGAAGCGCGGATCCTGTGCGATCTCGGCGTAGTTGGCGAGTCCGACGAACGGCTTGCCGAGCCACGGCATTCGGAGCTCGTGGAGGTGCAATGATTCCCAGAATGTCCAGCCGAGCGGGAAGATCGCGATGAGCGCAATTACCGCGAGTGCGGGCGCGACGAGCGCCCAGCCGAGTCGGGCTTCGGAGCCGAGTCGGGAGATTTTCCTCACGTTTTGCTGGCTCCCTGCATCAACTTCCGCATCCCCGTTCGCTCGATTAGCGCGTTGATCTTGGCCGCCGCCGAGTTGAGCGCCTCCCGTGGCTCCGCCTGTCGAACGAGGGCTCGGTGCAATTCTATCTGCAAAATTTCTGATAGCTCCGTATAGATGGGCGTGACCGGACGCGGTGTCGCGCTCTCAATCGCTCGCCGCGCGTTCTCCAACGGAATGGCGATAGCGCCGCGGAGGCGCGCGTCATCGTACAACGCCGGACGCGTCGGATACTGGCCAACTGCCTGGGCACGCTCCAGCATCTGCTCCGGCGCAGTGAGATAGGCAATGAGCCTGTAAGCGGCGTCGGGGAATTCAGTGTAGGCGTTGATGGCGAGCTGAGCGCCGCCGAGAGCAGCAGTTGAATGTCCGTTGGGGGCATTCGCCGACGCCGGAATGGGCGAAACCGCAAATTTGCCGGCAACTCTCGATTGCGCGGTGTCGCTCATCGCCGCCACTGGATACGGCCAGTTGCGCATGAAGACCGCGTTACCGTTCTGAAACGCAAAGCGCGCTTCCTCTTCGTGCCATGTCAGAACGTCGAGGGGGGCAACGCGCCACGAATACAGCTCGTCCCGCATGAACTCGAGTGCTCGTACTGCCTCGGGGCGATTCACGACTACCTCGCCTTTTTCGTCGATGATGCGCCCGCCGAACGCACCCAGGTACTCGACGAACCCGGTGATCAGCCCTTCGTATCGCGCGCCCTGAAAGACAATTCCATAGCGCGGACCGCCGCGGCGCGACGTCGCCGCCTGCGCATTCTTGACCATTTCCTCGAGCGATTTCGGTTCGGCCGCAAGGAGATCCGTTCGCCGGTACAGCAAACCAACATCCGCGAACCACGGCAAGGCGTACAGCTTCCCCGCCCACGTGTTCGCGGTAACGGTAGCGGGAAAAAACTCATCCCGCTGGGGCTGATATCGATCGAGGGGCAGCACCCACCCTGCTGCGGCGAACTCGGGCGTCCAAACGACATCGAGCTGAAGAATGGACGGATTCCCCACTCGTGCGTTCAGCCACTGCACATACAGCTGATGACGCTGGGAGGCATCATCGGGTGTCCGCTGCAGCTCGACGCGGATGCCCGGATTGAGCTGCATGAACCGCTTCAACTGCTTCGCGACGAGTGTTCCTTCAGCACCGAGCGCCGAGCCCGAGAAAGTGAGGACGGTTTCGCGTTTCGATTGGGCGCGCGAGCACCCAAGGATTGCTGCGCAGGCGAGGAAGATGAGATCGGGAGGCCTCACGATGGATTCCTGCGCGTCACCAACTTGTTGTTCCTAAAACGGAAAGCGGAGTCGCGTGAGGATGAACTGCACCGCAAGATCAGTCACATTCCACAGCTGCACGTCCGTGCTCGCCCCGTAGCGGATCGGTTTGAGCTTGCCGTTCTGGATCTCGTAGCTCCACAGCTCGTTGTGCTTGAGGCCCGAAGCTTCTACGGCAAGGTAAGTCCGCATCAGCGCCATTTTCATTTCGTCCACAAAGTGCGAAACGTCCGGGCTGCGATCGGGGCCGACGTCCCGGACCCGCCCAGTCTCGTCTGTCGCTCCATTGATCTGATTGGCGAGTCCGAGCAGGATCAGATTGACCTCGCGTCCCCAGACGACTCGCGGCGAGTGATACGTGTCCCTGCGGAAAGCCTCCCACACGCTCGGCGAGGCATACGCATCGTTTGCGACAAGCGCGCCGAGGCTGTCGACAAAAAGTCCGACCGGATACGCGCGCACGATAGCGCTCACGTCACGGCGCACAGACGCAATGGCATCGGCACTGACATCCGCGCCATCTCTCAAGAAGAGTCCCGTGGCTAGATCGGTATTTACGACGGGAATCGGCCTGCCGGCCGAGTCGAGTGAGATCGCCACGAAATTCAGCGGCGCGCTGTCGGCAGCTGTTTTCGCCAGTACTCCGCGCCAATACGCGCGCTCCTCGGGCGGCAGCCAGGCAAGCTTTTGTTGAACCCTCGCCCGGATGTCTTCCGGCGTCAGCGTGACGACGAAATGGTTCACGGCGCCGCGCCAGTTCTGGATCGCGCGCTGAAAGAAGGCAGGGTCGAATAACAGATCCCGGAGCGGCGTCTTGCTGAGACTTGGCGAAGCGGCGACCAGCTCGTGCGGGTCGAAGCCGGCAGTGTGCAACGCAGTCACGATCTGGGAAATGGACTCGAGTGCGCGCGGCGCCCAAATCGCATTGATGTCCATCTCGAAGCGCCCGTTGGCGTAACCGGCGTTGCTGTCGCGCCAGCTGATCGATCGCCAATGTGTTGCGTCGAGCCGCGGCGAGGCGATGAGATTCTGAACGGTGGGGTCGCGCGCGTAGGGAGCGGCAAGTGTCGCCACCAGCGCGAGCTCCTTGAGCAGGAGTCCGATACGCCGTCCGCCTCCGTCCGACGAATCCGTAAGGAACGCGTGCTTCCGTGTCGACGACAGGGCAGGATTGGTGAGGTAGCGGGCGACGACGACGGGAAGCTGAAACTCGTCGTCGCGCATGTGATAGTTCTCGCGCACTGTCTGCAAATCCACGAGTAAGGCGCGGGCGTTACGCAGCGCAGTGTCGGCGGCTGTTCTGCTCCGCTGCCGCAGGTTGAAGTAGTTGGACATGTGCGCGTTGTACTCAGCGGCGTTCTCGCGAATTGCTTGTCCACCGAGCGCTTCCTCGTGGCTGACGTCGCCTTCGGGACCGAGCTTTCGCAGTGCGCTCGCGATTACGAATTCCGGCATTGCATCGGTCCACACGGGCTGCATCATCAGCGACGTCATCATCATATCGCGGCCGAAGTACGTGGCGTAATTCGGCAGGCCGGCCATGAGCTTTTCCTTCGAGCTGAGTAGCTCAGTTCCGCGCACATCGCGCTCGAGCAGTCGATACCGCGTCACCTTCGGTGCATCCGCCGCCTTCCCGCGCGCGCGGTTGGCGGCGACACGCGCGTCGTTGAGGAATCGCAGGAAGGCGCTGTTGAAGATCTGATCGCGCGTCAGCGGATTCAGCGACGGCCCGTCCGTCGTCACCCGCACCGTGAACCGAATTGGCTGATTGCCGGTGGCGCGCACAGAAACAACGGGCACCGTGACGAGGAGCGACGCGGTGCGGGGATCGGGAACGAGATCGAGCTGGAGATTGGTCTTGCCGTCCAGAGTCGTTTGCAGTGCGCTGACGCCGCGGCCGCCACGCACCCCGGTCGTCAGCAGATCCGGCTCGAGCCGGGCTCTCAGATCCGATGTGAATTCGGTGCCGAGCATGCCGATCTGGCGCTGCCGCTCCGCAGGGTCGAGTCGATCAAGATTCGCGATCAGCTCTTCCTGCTCTCGCAATCTGAACGTCGGCCAGTCGTATGGCCCGAGGTGACGGCCGGAATACCCGAGGTCGCGCTCCACTCGCATCGAGCCGAGCAAAATCCAGCCGATCAGAAGCTGGGGAGCGTTGGCGACGAGCTGATACTCGATCGTGCGGCGATTGTCTGTTTGAGACACGGTCGCATCGACCGATCCCCATTCGAGCCGAATCGGCTTGCCATTTCCGTCTCGAACTGTGAAGCCGACGCTCTCGTCGACTGCGTCGGCGAGCAAGGTGACGACGCGACCACTGCGCGCATCGAGGTAGATCTGGACAACGTTTCCCTTGGCGTCGCGGAAGAAGCGGGTCTGGTACCCTTGATACGCGGCGGGATCGTCGAGTCCCTGCTCGGGAAAACCGAGCACGGGCTGGACGCGAGTTTGCGCCGCAGCCTCTGCGGCGCCAATGACAAAAATCGCCGTGAGCGGGAAAAGCCGTAGGCATGCGCGAAGCTTCGGCATCGCCAATAATGTGGCACTCCGACGCTCGCGCGTCAGTAGGCAGCGGCTTGCGCGATAGCTCCGTGCTGGTTTACGGTTCGCCGGTGACTTCCCTCGACCTGGCGCTGATTGGCAACGGCAGCATCGGCGCACTAATCGATGCCCAAGGTGCTGTCGTCTGGTGCTGCTTTCCTCGCTTCGATGGCGATCCGGTCTTCTGCACACTGTTGACCGGCGAAGAGCCAGCGAATGCGTGCGGTACCTTCACGATTCAGCTGGAGGGAGCGGTCCGAGTGGAGCAGGAGTATCTCCCCGACACGCCGATCCTCGTCACGCGACTCTACGACGAGAAAGGGGATGGAGTCGAGATAACCGATTTCTGCCCGCGCTTCGAAAAGGACGGCCGATTGTTCTGTGCGGAATTGTTGGTCCGTCAGGTGCGGCCGATCGAGGGAAGACCGAAAATCCGGGTGCGCATCAACCCCGCTGCCAACTACGGCTGCACAAAGCGCGCGCATGCGCTCAGCGTCGGCCACATCACGTACGCGAACGAACAGCCACTTGGTCTCACCACCGAAGCGCCGACCGAAGCAATTGTCGACGACACACCGTTTCCCATCGAGGAAACCATCACCTTGATGTTCGGGCTCGACGAGCTCGTCGCGGAAAGAGGCGATGTGGCGAGCACGGGGAGCGCAATGCTCGAGCAGACGACGGCACATTGGCGCAGTTGGGTCGCATCACTGGATCTTCCTGCAAAATGGCGCGATGAGGTCGTTCGCGCTGCGATCACGCTGCAACTGAACGTCTATGAACCGACGGGCGCGATCGTCGCGGCCATCACGACGTCGATTCCCGAGGCCCCAAATACCGCGCGCACCTGGGACTATCGGTACTGCTGGCCGCGCGACGCCTGCTTTGTCGTCAACGTTCTCAGTCGCATCGGCGATGTTCGAACGACTGAACGCTATCTGACTTTCCTTTTGCATGTCGCCGATGCGGCAGACGATTCGCGTCTCGCCCCAATGTACAGCGTCGACGGCGGTCCAATTCCTGGTGAGCACGAAGCTTCGTGTCTTGCCGGCTACCGTGGAATGGGACCGGTTCATATCGGCAACAAAGCCAGTGAACAAACTCAGAACGACGTCTACGGCGAGGCGGTCCTCACCGCGGAACCGTTGTTCCGTCACTCACGCGCCAGCTGGCTTGGGGACGAGGCGTTGCTCGCGCGACTCGAGGCATTCGGCGAGTATGCAGCGAAGCTCTTCGACGTGCCCGACGCCGGATTGTGGGAGCTACGCGGCTCGGCGCGCGTTCACACGTTCTCGAGCGTCATGTGCTGGGTCGCGTGCGACAGATTAGCCATCTATGCGCAACGCCTGAAGCTGACAGATCGCGCCGAATACTGGCGCGCAAAGGCAGCGGAAATTCATGAGGTAATCTCGCGGCGATCGTGGAACGCCGATCTCAACGCGTTCACGGCAACGATGGAAGGAAGCTCACTCGACGCGAGTCTTCTCCTGATGCCGCGCCTCGGTTTCCTCAACGCCGACGATCCCAGGTTCATTGGAACTGTCGCGGCGATCGAAGGACAACTCAAGCACGAGGACTGCATCTATCGGTACATCGAGCCGGATGACTTCGGACATCCGGAAAACGCGTTCCTCGTCTGCACCTTCTGGTATATCGAGGCGCTGGCCGCAATGGGAGGCGCTCGGCGCGAACAGGCGCGCGCGCTGTTCGAGAAAGTGCTGGCTGCCCGCAATCGGCACGGCTTGCTAGCAGAGGATCTCGATCCTCGTACGCTGGAGCAGTGGGGCAACTTCCCGCAGACGTACTGCATGGCGGGGATCATCGATTGTGCCGTTGCTCTGGCAGGTAATTCAAAAGACCTAACTGCAAACTGAACGCGATCCGAGATGTGGGAACTGCAAACTGAACGCGATCCGAGATGACCTAACTGCAAACTGAACGCGATCCGAGATGTGGGAACTGCAAACTGAACGCGATCCGAGATTTGAGAAGCACAGTTGTTAGACCTCAGGAACAGCACGTCGAGAGCGTCGTTCCTCAGAGCTCGCATCTATGCCTCTCACATCTCGGATCGCGTTCGGTTTTTAGTCAAACTCCTACCGGAACACTATCCACAGCGCGCCGATGGTGGCCGCGAGCAGCACCGAGAGCCCGATCTCGAGCCTCCGCTCTGGTTTACTCACTCCGACTACCTCCGACGGTGCCACCGTTTGTAGAGTGAGGTCGGCGACCCGCTCGGGAGGTGGCGGCG
>WNGI01001621.1_pt1 | contig 18979 bp, 15 predicted proteins | sample 5400621 | NCBI WGS metagenome assembly WNGI01 (sample SAMN13153374, study PRJNA577476) | soil metagenome | isolation source: 20 cm soil or saprolite under Garry oak tree replicate 1 | place: USA:California | collected 2016-06-15
TCGGCGCAGGTGATGTCGCTGGAATTGCAATCGATTGTCTTCGCGACGAAGGTGTGAAGGTCGCAATCGTCGCAAACCGATCGTACGAGCGGGCCCAGGCATTGGCGGAAGAGCACGGTGCGACCGCGATGCACTACGAAGAATGCTGGAATCGACTTCATACCGTGGATGTGCTGATCTGCTCGACAGCATCCCCTCACACGATTGTCGGTGTCCAACATGTGGCGCCGGCGATTTCAGCGCGCGGCGACCGCCCGCTTTGCATTCTCGACATCGCTCTGCCGCGCGACGTGGACGCCGAAGTTGGGTCGATCGAGAACGTGTTTCTTTACGATCTCGACGATTTGCGCGCCGCAGCAGCGGCAAACATCGACCGGCGTCAGGAAGACGTGCCTGCCGCTGAATCCATAATTGCGGTAGAGGTCGACAAGTATTGGGATTGGCTCGCAGGACTCGAGGCTGTACCGGTGGTGGCGGATTTCAGATCGCGCATGGATCAAGTGCGTGCTGATGAGCTCGCGAACGCTTTGCGTCGGCTGGGTAACCTCTCGCCACAGCAAACCCAAGCGGTCGATCATTTTTCTCGCGCATTGATGAACAAGTTTCTGCATGAGCCGAGCGTTCGGCTCCGGGCCGCGGCCGCAAATGGCCGTGGGTTGGTAGTGATTAACGCGGCTCGATATCTATTTGGCCTCGAGCCGCAATCCACCGAAGAAAAGGTGGACAAAGTGAAGGAGCCCGGCGAATGACGCAGCGAGCGCTGATTACAGGTGGGGCGGGTTTTATCGGATCGCACGTCGCCGATCTGTTTATCCGGAAAGGCTACGAAGTCGAGATCATCGACGACATCTCGAAGGGAAAACGCGAAAACGTTCCCGATCGTGCAAGGCTTCACGAGATAAACGTTACCTCTCGTGACGCAGCATCGATTGTTTGCGAAGGAAAGTTCGATGTTCTCGTGCATCTTGCCGCACAAATGGACGTCCGCCGAAGCGTAGAAGATCCATTGTTCGATGCAACGACGAACATTCTTGGAATCGTGAATCTCCTCGAAGCTGTCAAATCGACTGGCCGAGCGACTCGCGTGGTTTTCACCTCCACCGGCGGCGCGATCTACGGTGACTTCAACGCTCCGCCCAACTTCGAGACATTCGCGAAAGATCCCGACTCGCCGTACGCAATCTCGAAGCTCGCATCCGAGTACTACCTCGCCTACTACGGACGATTGCATGGACTCGAGCACGTGTCGGTTCGGTTTGGAAACGTCTATGGTCCGCGCCAGGATCCACACGGAGAAGCGGGAGTGGTTGCGATCTTTTGCAGCCGAGTCCTCGAAGGAAAGCCGTTGACGATCTTCGGAGATGGGGAGCAGACGCGCGACTACGTCTATGTTGGTGATGTCGCGAACGCCGTGTATCTGGGCGCGACCTTCGATCCGCCACCGCCTGGCAGAGTCGATGCGCGCAGCTTCAACATCGGGACTGGAGTCGGTACGTCGGTAGTCGAGCTGGCGCGTTTGCTTCAGCAGGCTGCGAGGACAAACGCCGACATCGTCTTTGCACCGAGACGGGCCGGCGAATTGCAGGAATCATTTCTCAACGTCGACAAAGCGCGAAACGTTCTGGGATGGGAGCCCGAGGTGTCGCTCGCCGATGGATTGGCGAAGACGTTCGCCTGGGCTGAAGCGGGGTATGCGGCTCAGCGATCGTGACGGAATTTCTGATGCAGATTGGCGCGGCCGTTCCCTCGTCACCCGTGGAGCTGGTGAGCAGTTCCACCCTCGCGACCAAAATAGTTCTCGGTGTGCTCGTCGTGTTGTCGTTGCTCAGCTGGGCGCTGATGATCGCGAAGACAATCGAGTTCAGGCGAGCGGAATCCGCCGGACGCGAGTTCATGAATCATTTCGAGGATGCGCCATCGCTCGACGTCGCGGCGGAAGTGGCCAAGAGATCTCCGCCGAGTCCGCAGGGGACTGTCCTTGTTCGGGCGCTGAGGTTTCTTCATGAGACGACGCCCGCACTCGGCGCAACGTCTGAGCGTGGCGCGCGGCTCAGCGCTTCGCAGGTCGAAGCATTGAGGTTGGTGCTGGATTCTGAAAGCGGAGCGGTGCGCGATCAGCTCGGGCACTTCGTTCCGTCGCTTGCGACGATCGGATCCGCGAGCCCACTCATTGGACTTCTGGGAACGGTGCTCGGCGTCATCGACGCGTTTCTCGGCATTGCGACGAAAGGGTCGGGCAATATAGGAGCTGTTGCGCCCGGCGTCGCCGAGGCGCTCATTGCGACAGCAGCCGCGCTGTCGGTCGCCATACCCGCGGTTTTCGGGTACAACATCTTTGCTCATCGTTTGAACAGGTTGGACGGCGAGCTCGACCGCTTCGGATCGGAGCTGATAGCGCTGATGGTTCGCGAAGGACGGATCTAGATGGCGAGAAGGCGCGAGCGGATGCAGCTGAACGCTGAGATCAATGTCGTGAGTCTAATTGATGTGATGATGCTCTTGATGGTGATCTTCATGATCACCGCGCCGATCATGCAGGGTGGAGTTGACGTGACGCTGCCCAAAGCGGAAGCGCGGCCGCTCGAGCCGAAGAGCGGACTCGTTGTGACCGTTGATCGAACTGGTCGCATTCATGTCGAAGATGCGACGCTCACTTTTCCGGAATTTCGCGCGAGCTTCAAAGCACTCGCGGCGCAGCGTGGGCAGCAGGGAATTTATTTGCGCGCTGATGAAGGCGTGCCTTACGGTTCAGTGGTGAAGGTGCTTGCAGTGATGCGCGCGAGCGGCATTTCGGACGTCGGGCTCGTTGCAGAGCCCGAGCTGGGACAACGCTGAGTGCACACGGCAAACCAACCGCTTCGTCTCGGTGGTCCGCTTGGGATTTCGGTGGGACTTCACCTTTCCATTGTCGCGCTGGCATTGATTGCGTTTCGCCAGCGCGCGCCTGAAGTGCTTCCGCCGATTTACAAGGTAGACATCGTTGCCGCTCCTCCGGGTGAGCGCGCGATCGGCGAAGTGAAGCCGGAGGAAACTCCCGAAGTCGCGCCACCGGCGGCTGCGCCGGTCGCGCCTCCAACGCCTAAAGAGCGAGCAGTTCCTCTCGCCAAACCGCTGCCGAAGAAAGCAGCAGCGCGATCGACACCAGTCCCTCCAGCGCCGAAACCGGTTCCAAAGACTGCGGCTCCGCGCGCGGGTGGTGGACCTGAAGGCGGTAGCGGAACCGACGTGGCGACCGTGCACACCGAGGGAATCGAATTCCCGTTCCCAGGGTACTTGAACAACATCGTCAGACAGATTGCGCTCAACTTCAAACCGAGCGACACGAATTCAGGTCTCAAGGCGGATGTGATGTTTTTGATTTACCGCAATGGATCCGTGAAGATCGTCCGCTTCGTTACACGCTCGGGCTCGTATTCGTTCGACCTCGAGGCGCAGGGGGCAATCGAATCCGCTGCGCCGAACTTCGGTCCACTCCCCGATGGTTTTCGCGACGACGTCCTTCCTGTCGTCTTCAGCTTTGACCCACGTTTCCTAAGATGAATTCGCGCCTTTATTCTCTCACGGTCTGCATGAGTGCTGCGTTACTCGCATTCGCAACCGCAGCATGCGGTCAGGACACGACGCAGACTCGTCCCGGTGTCCACCTCGGACTCAGCTATCCGCGCGGGTCGATACCGCGCGTAATCGTCCTTCCCATCGACACGACTGCTGGTGATTCCGCGCGCACAATTGTCCAGCGTGATCTCGACTATAGCGATCGTGTCTCGCCGATTCCGCTCGACGCATCGACGCTGATGGGATTAGTGCCGGCGGCAGGGCAGGAGCCGAACTACGCGTTGTTCTCACAATTGGGAGCAGCTGCAATAGTGCAAGGCACACGGACAGCAAATGGTCTACGCATGGCGTTGTATGACGTTGGGGCGAAAAGGAAAATCGAGCAACGCGATCTTCCAGTGATACTCGTCCCGCCGGTGCGCGACGCTTCAATTCGGGATTCGATTCTCACTGAGACAACGCTACGTGAGAAAGCATTGAGAGATTCTGTTTCTCGCGTGTTGCGAACGCGCGCCGCGATCATGCGAAGGCCGCCAATAAAAAAAGATACGCGACCGCGCAGATTCGTCGTACGTGATTCGTTGCGTCGCGATTCTGCTGCCGCTGCATATGTGCGGCGCGCGCTCACGAGGTGGGACGACGATCGAAGGGATTCAGTCGCCGCGGCATCTGAAGCCGCAACAGTCCGCCTCATTCGAAATGACTCCAGCGTTCGTGCAGCTGCGGCGACGAACGAGCGCATGAGTCTCCATCGAGCGAGCGACGAAGTCGAAAGCTGGATCACGGGTCGCCGCGGGATTGCTGCAACACGGATCGCGTACGTTCACAACGGCTTGGTACGCGTGGTGGACAGCGACGGAGAAAATGATCGAGCAGTAACCACAAAAGGAACGTCGCTGTCGCCGGCGTGGCACCCGAGCGGGCGGCGACTTGTTTACTCGCGAATGACAAACGTAGGAACGCAAATCGAGCAGCTCGATCTCGAGTCGGGAAGGGTGCGCTCGATGAGCGGCACCGGACTGAACATCACGCCCGTGTTTTCAGTCGACGGACGCAACATTCTTTATTCCACGGGCGACGAGTCCGGAACCGATCTCGTGATGGTGAGCGCCGATGGCGATGGGGGGGCACCTCCCCAGCGTCTCACGTTCGGACGAGGCAGCGATAACAATTCACCGACCTTCAGTCCCGACGGGCGACAAATCGCGTTCATCTCCGGACGATCACGATTCCCCGAGGTGTACACGATGGATGCCGACGGGTCGAACCTTCAATTACTGACCCCATTCGTACCGGGCGTGCGCACGTATCGAACTGCGCCAGATTGGTCGCCCGATGGAAGAAGTGTCGCGTATGAGCAGCAAAATGGCGATTTTCAGGTATGGATGATCAACATCCGTGACAAGGAGCCGAAACGATTGACGAGTGAAGGAGAAAACGAAGGACCAACGTGGGCCCCCGACGGGCGGCATCTTGCGCTCACGTCGACACGCGGTGGCTCGAAGCAAATCTGGGTTCTCGATACGGAGTCGGGCCGGTTCCGGATGCTGACACACAACCCCGGCGCCCGGCTCGCCGCGTGGTCGCCGATGCTGAGTTTCCCATGACGGGACCAGCAACTCTCGCTAATTATCCACAAGGACAATGATCAAACTCTCTCGCATTGTGACCATCGTCGTACTCTCTGCTGCCACGCTCACCGCCTGCCACAGAAAGGCTGCACAGGCTCCCGCACCAAAACGGATAAATGCCGACAGTCTTCTGCGTGAGCAGGCAAAGCTTGACTCGATAGCGAGAGCGGACGCCGCTCGCGCAGCTGCTGCCGCCGCCGCGGCTGCCGCCGCGAACGCCGGCCCGCCGACTAATGCCCCCGTCACGGCGCGTGAGAGAACTGCCCTCGCCGCTACTATATACTTCGATCTAGACGAATCGGCGCTCACCGACGATGCGCGCTCGGCGGTTGAAGCAAAGGCTCCGGTCTTGTTACGTCATCCCAACATGCGCATCCGGATCGAGGGCCACACGGATTCTCAGGGCTCCGACGAGTACAACCTTGCGCTCGGCCTTCGACGCGCCGCCGAGACCAAGAAGTATCTCGTGGCCCTCGGAGTGGCCGACGACAGAATGGAGATTGTGACGTTCGGCGAAGAGAAACCCGCTGTTCAGGGTAAGACGCAGGAAGCATACGCCCTCAACAGGCGATGCGAGTTCCAGATCGTCTCCGGAGGATGATGATGGGAGGCAGAAAAGCGGCGAGTGTGACGGCACTCACATTCGTCGTATTGTCCGGAACCGCGTGCTTCGCATCGAAGAGCGACGTCGAGCGTTTGCGAGCCGAAGTGAATTCTGTTCGCGACGAAACGTCGCTGGTCGATTCGGTTCGCGCGCTGCAGATGGTGCAGCTGCTCAGTACGCTGCGCCAGATGAACGATACACTCTCGGCGCTCAGCACCCGCATTACGCGAGTTCGCGCGGAAACGCAGAGCGGCAACCGCGCCCTGAATGATCAGCTCGTTCAGCTACAGGAAGCAGCGGGCCAAAGTCAGCAGCGGATTCAGGAAATGAGGGCGGCAATCGAGCAGCGAAACAGAACACCGCCGCCACCACCTCCTGCTGCGCCGCTACCGGGCGACACAACGCGCCCGGCAGACACGACTCAGAAGGCGAACGACACACCCGGTCCGAACGAATTATTCCAGATCGGAAGAGATCAGCTTGCGCGAAAAGGTTATAGCGCAGCCCGATCGGCATTTGCGGATCTTCTCGCTCGTTATCCGGATTCGGATCTGGCCCCGGACGCGCAATTCTATCTCGCCGAAGCTCTTGCAGGGGAGGGAAAGACGGCCGCCGCCGATACTGCATATGCAGCCGTTATAAAGAAATATCCGTCTTCCCTGCGAGCGGCAACCGCGATGTACAAACGCGGTGTCGCACAACAGAAGAGCGGTAAGACTGCCACCGCAAAACGCACATTCAATGAATTGATCAAGCAGTACCCCGAATCTGACGAGGCTGCACTGGCGCGAGAGCGTCTGCGCGCGATGTCGTAGTCAGATGAGCGGTGGAGCGATAGAGCGATGAGAGATTGAGCGACTGACCAGAGCAAAAGGGAAGATGGCCCGCACTGCCGCCGATACGGAGATGCCCTTCCTCGATCACCTCGAGGAGCTGAGGCATCGTTTGTTCTGGATTGTCGGCGCGATCATAGTTGGAGTCGTGCTTTCGTTCGTCGTGTTGTCGCGCGGCGGATTCGACGTGGTGGCGATACTCGCTCGTCCAATAGAACCCTATCTTCGCGGACGCCAGCTTGTGTTCACGCACCCGGGAACTTCGTTCTCGATTGTGTTGAATGCGTCGCTCATACTCGGAATTCTTTTCGCGACGCCGGTGATCGGGTATCAGCTCTGGGGATTCTTTGCACCGGCGCTTCACCCTCACGAAAAACGAATCATCGTGCCCGTGCTGCTCGGCATGATTTTCCTTTTTCTCTGTGGCGTAGCGCTCAGCTATTTCGTGGTGATGCCCTTCACCTTGAAATTCTTCATGGGCTTCGAGTCGTCCGCGCTCACTCCCATGATCGAGGCGACGCAGTATTTCGGATTTGCGTTCACCATGATGCTGGCGTTCGGCCTCGCGTTCCAGCTTCCAATCGCGATCCTGCTTCTGTCGGCACTCGGAATCATCAAGCCGCAACTGCTGACTAAATACCGGCGGCATGCAATCGTCGTCACCGTTGTGGTTGCTGCCTTCATCACGCCTGACGCGAGTCCGACAACGCTCTTCGCCCTTTCGATCCCGCTGTATCTGCTTTTCGAGCTGGGAGTGTTTCTATCCTATTCAGTCACTCGTCGCAGACGTATGCGACACGAAGCTGCCGAGCGCGAGGAAAAACTGAGGGAAGCAAGTGAAGCGGCCGCGGAAGCGATTCGGCGCGAGCCCCGCCGACTCGGAGCGAACGCGTGATCTGCGGTGCTCGCTTCACGGCGATCACGATCGCAGTTCTCGCACTTGTCGCGACCGAAACGGGTGCACAGGTAATCCGCCCAACACGTCCCGAAGCACCGAGAACACCACGAGACTCGGCGAAGGCAGATTCCGCGAAAAACCGCGAGCTCATCAAGTGGATTGACGCCGATTCGCTGACGACCGCGTTGATGGCAAAGCCGGGTTATTCCTCAACACGATATCAGGGTGTGCACGTTCGCTTCGATGCAAAAACGCGGACCCTTTATCTCGAGGGCGAACCCGCGGGAGTGGGACGCGGTCAAACTCTGCTCGTAGGTGACACGATTGTCTATAACGACTCGACCAAGCTCGTTGTCGCGCGGGGCGACACTCTATATCTGCGCGATCCGTCGCAACAGACGTCCGATGTCGTCGCGCATGGCGAGCTGAGATACAACGTCGAAGCGCGGCGCGGCAGCGTGACGAACATCAGTACGACAATGGAGACGGGCGAAAAGTGGATCGTTCACGGTGGTACTGCGGCGTTTGTATCTGACACTTCGCGCGGCAGACAGACCGCGTTCTACGTCAAGAACGGAAGCATCACGAGCTGCGATGACTCGATTCCGGATTACCATTTCCAGTCGAAAGAGATCAAGATGATCTCGAAGAACATCATGGTCGCTCGGCCGGCCGTGCTTTACATCGGCGACGTTCCTGTGATGTGGCTGCCCTTCATCTTCCAGGACATGCGGTCCGGGCGGCGAAGCGGAATTCTCACGCCGCGTTTCGGCCTGAGCGAAATATTCCGCAACAGCCCAACCTACCGCCGGCACATCGAGAACCTCGGCTACTATTTCGCGCTCAGCGATTACACCGATGCCCAGTTCACGATGGATTGGCGCAGCGGTGCGAACACGACCGTGGGTGATCCGGGATGGTTTCGGATGAGCGGCGATTGGCGCTATCGCTGGCTCGACCGATTCATTACCGGGAGGGTCGGCGTCTCAAAACTTTGGCAGCGCGACGGAACGAAAAACACGGCGATTTCCTGGGGGCATCAACAGGATTTCTCGAACACGACTCATCTTACGATGGACCTGAATTACGTCACGAACACGGTGATTCAGCGGCAGACGACATTCGATCCGCGACAGGTTCTCGCGACTATCCGCAGTAGCGCGAGCTATCAAGAGCAGTTTGGCCCGGCGGCAGTATCGATTGGCGGAGACCGCACTCAGTATCCCGGCCGAGCGGAAGTCACACAAAATTTTCCGACGTTCAGCATCTCTACGCCGACGATCGGAGTCACGAAGTGGCTCGATTGGACGCCGTCACTTCAGCTACACAACACCGAGCAGCTCAAGGTCAACCAGATTGGACCCTATGCGTTCCTGTTCCGTGAGCGGAACGGCGTCCGGGATAGCGTTCAGCGAACCAACGACTCGAGAGGGACAACGCTTGGGTTCGAGACGCCGCTCAAGATCTTCGGATTCAGTCTGGCGAATTCGATTCGCGTTAGCGATCAGGAAAGCAACATGCCGGTCGACATCGACATTGTCGACCCGAATAATCCAACTCTGAAGAATCGCAGAACGTTCGCGCGAACGTACAGCACAGAAGTGGATTGGAGTACGGGTTTCAGCTTGCCGAGTCTTTTTCCGCAGACATTCAAGATCTCGCCTTCGATAAGCATCCAGAACGTCGATCCCCGCGGCTATTGGGTTCGCACTCAGCTTACCGGTGGATCATACGTGCATCAGTCCAAGCGGCTGAGCTACTCGTTGTCGGCATCGCCTACGATCTACGGACTTTTCCCCGGCATCGGCAGCATCAGCGCGATCCGACACTCGATATCGCCGCAGATCTCATTTGGGTACTCGCCCGCCGCGACAGTAAATCCCGCATATCTCAAGGCGCTGAACGTTTCGGCCGGCGATTACCTCGGCTCTTTGGCGCAGGAGCAGGTGACGTTGAACCTGTCGCAGAATTTCGAGGCAAAGCTGAAGTCTAACGATACCAGCTCCACCGCCGTCGAACGAAAGATCAAGCTGTTGTCGATCAACTTCTCGCCGCTCAGCTACGATTTCGAGCGAAAGCGAAAGACGGGACATTCGGGATTCACAACGGACGGGTTCAACTACGACCTGAGCTCCGATCTTCTGCCGAGCTTCCGGCTTGGCGTGAATTACTCGCTTTTTCAGGGGAATCCGTTGAGCGATACGGCAGTGTTCAAACCGTTCCGCACCGGCATCAACGCTTCGTTCTCCGTCAACAATCAATCGGGAATCTTTGCCGCGATTTCGAGAATCTTCGGCAAGGCTGTTCCAAACGGGACGCCGCAGGTCGAAACTCTGCAGCCCGGCACAGGGGACGCCGCAGCCCAGCAATTCGCGTCCACTCCGATTGCGGGAACGTCGGTTCGCAATCAGCAATACGCGCTGCCGAACACGCGAGGGTGGCAGGCCACATTTTCTTATTCGGAATCGCGCCAGCGAGCGCCGACCGGCAACGGTCAGGTCATTCAGCAGGATCCTCGTACGATCTGCGCCAACCTCCAGAACGTGAGTCCGTTGCTGTTCGATCAATGCATTCTCCAGCAGAGCACGAATCCCATCGGCGCGACGCCGATCGGCGTACTCACGGCGGGAACACCGTTCATCAGGCAGCCCCCGCGGCAATACATCAACTCGCAGATGAGCTTCCACATTACGCCCAAGTGGTCGGCGCAGTGGGGCACGAACTACGATTTCACCGCGCACCAGTTCGGCAGTCAGTCGGTGACACTCCAGCGTGAGCTTCACGATTGGCGCTCGATCTTCGCGTTCACCCGTGGCCCCAATGGCAATTTCGCGTTCAATTTCTTCATCGCGCTGAACGCGGATCCGGACATCAAGTTCAACTACGACAAGGCAACTTACGGGCACCAGGGTCAATAATATTTGAGCGCCGCGCGGACGCTTCACATCACCAACGGAGACTCTGCTGCGGGTACGATGAACGAGGCCCGCATGATCGGAGACATCCTGCCGTGGCGCGATGTTCTCCACGACGGCCCCGTTCCCGCCGGACTTTCGCTTGCGCATCTGGGGCCGGTGAGGGCACGCTTTCTCTCACAGGTTGGCTGGGACGACGAAGCTCGGCTCCTCCACGCATTCAAGGCCCGCGATGATGTCGTCGAGCGGTACGACGAGTATGAGAACGTCGTTCTATGGTTCGAGTGGGATCTTTACGATCAGCTTCAACTTCTTCAGCTGCTCGATTTCTTTGCCGGCAAGCTCGGTACTCGCGAGGCGCCGCTCAAGCTCGAGATCGTCTCGGTGGCCGGCTATCTCGGAAATCTCTCCCCGGAGAAATTCCCCGAGCTGTACGCGAAGCGAAAACCCGTAAGTGTTGCGATGCTATCGCTAGGCCAGAAAGCGTGGCGGGCGATAACATCGTCGGAGCCTGACAACGTCGAGGCGCTGCTCGAGACTGACACGTCCACTCTTCCATTTCTCGCCGACGCATTGGAGCGATTTCTCGAGGAGCTTCCATGGACGAGTGACGGTCTTGCGCGCTCCGAGCGGCAGCTGATGGAAGGAATCTCTAACGGAGGATCGAGCTTCGGCGAAGTCTTCGAGTACGCGACGAAGCAGGAGGAAAGGATTTATTGTGGCGATGCGAGCGCTGCCCTCTATCTCGATAGGCTTTCGCAGGGGCAAGCGCCACTCGTGTCGATTCAATGGAACGGTGATGACGCTGCGATTAGTGAGGGATCAGGGCCGCGCTCGTTGAATAATGCGAAGCTTTCGCTGACTGATGCTGGACGTTCGGTGCTTCGTGGAGATGACGATTGGATCGCTCTGGGTGGTAGTGATCGATGGCTCGGGGGGATTCATCTGGAACGCGAGCATGTCAGGTGGCGATGGGATGCGGCTAACCGCCGCACCGTCGAGACACAATGAGTTCTGCGAAAAATGCGACTATCGTTCTCGACGGGAACACGCTGGCGCTCGAGCACGTTCGCCTGGTGGCTATCGGAAAAGCGCAAGTGGAACTGGCCGAAGACGCACGCGGGCGGATGCTCAACACGTGTGAGGTTGTTGCCGGGATTGTCGAGCGGGGCGATGTCGTCTACGGAGTGACCACGGGATTCGGCAAGCTTTCCGAAGTCGCGATTCCTCACGATCACCTGGCAGAGCTGCAGGTCAATCTCGTTCGGAGTCATTCCGCCGGAGTAGGCGCGCCTCTTCCCGAGCGCGAGGTCAGAGCGATGATGCTCCTTCGCGCAAACGTTCTCGCGAAAGGATTCTCCGGTGCGCGTCCCGACCTGGTGGACCTTTTGATAAAGATGTTGAACGCGAATCTCTTTCCAACTGTGCCGGAGCAGGGAAGCGTTGGCGCGAGTGGAGACCTCGCTCCGCTCGCTGCTCTCGGCGTTTCACTCATTGGCGAGGGAGAGCTGAATCGCGGAAACGATTCAGGACCAGCTCTCGACATGCTTCGGAGCGCTGGCCTGGAGCCGCTAAAGCTCGGACCGAAGGAAGGGATCACTCTCATCAACGGCACTCAGGCCCACACCGCGATTGCAGCGCTTGCCGCCGCTGACGCCCGAACGATCTGGCACACCGCCCACGTCGCGGGTGCAATGTCCCTGGAAGCGCTCCTCGGCACACCGACTCCGTTCGATTCGCGCATTCACGAGGCGCGCGGACAGAAAGGTCAGGCGCGCTCCGCTGAATTGCTCCGCAGGCTTCTCGAAGACAGCGAGCTCAGAGAATCCCACCGTTATGGGGATCCGCGAGTACAGGATCCATATTCGCTGCGCTGCATGCCGCAGGTGCACGGCCCGGTTCTGGACGCCCTCGAGTGGATCGAAGGGACGATTGGGCGAGAGCTGAACGCCGCTACGGACAATCCTCTCGTTTTCGAGAACGGTGAAGTCGTAAGCGGCGGAAATTTTCACGGACTCGCGGTCGGCAACGCGCTCGATCTCCTCGCCATCGTGATGACGAATGTTGCGACGATGTCGGAGCGTCGCATCGACCGTCTCGTGAATCCTGATTTCAATCAGGGCCTGCCCGCATTTCTCAGCACCCATCCGGGACTGCATTCGGGATTCATGATGGCCCAGGTCACAGCGGCCGCGCTCGCGAGCGAATGCAAGCTGCTATCGCATCCGGCGAGCGTTGATACGATTCCGACAGACGGAAATCGCGAGGACATCGTTCCAATGTCGATGGGTGCAGCATGGAAAGCCCGCCGAGTGGTCGCGAACGTGCAGCGTGTTCTGGCGATCGAGCTGATGTGCGCGGCCCAGGGGCTCGACTATCGCGCTCCACTAAAGCCGGGGCGTGGCGCTCTTCGTGCGCATCAGCTTGTTCGATCGATAATCCGGCCGCTCGAAGCTGACAGGGTTTTGACGCCTGACATCGAGCTTTTGGCCGAAGCCGTCGCAAATGGGAAATTCGGGGAAGAGATAGCCTCATGACTGATGTGATGCGCGGCGCAGGGGAAAAAGTCGCGCCTGTTCCCCTCCGCGACGTTGTGCGCGCGCCCCGAGGCACCGCGATCACATGCCGCGGTTGGCAGCAAGAAGCAGCGCTCAGAATGTTGATGAACAATCTCGACCCCGATGTCGCCGAGCGGCCGGAGGATCTTGTTGTCTACGGGGGAACGGGAAAAGCGGCGCGCAATTGGGAATCCTTCGACGCGATCGTGCGTGAGCTTCGTGTGCTCGCCGATGATGAGACGTTGCTCGTTCAGAGTGGCAAGCCTGTCGGCGTATTCCGAACTCACAAGAGTGCGCCGAGAGTGCTGATCGCAAACAGCAATCTGGTGGGACGCTGGGCGACCTGGGAAAAATTCCGCGAGCTCGAGCGCATGGGCTTGATCATGTACGGTCAAATGACCGCGGGCTCGTGGATTTACATCGGTTCGCAGGGAATCGTGCAGGGAACGTACGAGACGTTCGGCTCAGTTGCGCGCAAACATTTTGGCGGATCACTCGCCGGCCGTTTTGTTCTGACTTCAGGACTTGGCGGAATGGGCGGCGCGCAACCTCTCGCGGCAACGATGAATGGAGCGGTGATGCTCGCAGTCGAAGTCGACGAATCGCGAATCGACAAGAGACTTGGGACTGGATACTGCGATCGAAAAACGTCGAGCATCGACGAAGCTCTCATCTGGGTCGACGAGGCTCGCGTCACTGGAACTCCATTGTCGGTTGGATTGGTTGGCAATGCTGCTGACGTTCTTCCGCAGCTCGCGTCGCGTGGAATTGTCCCAGACGTCCTCACCGATCAGACGAGCGCACACGACATGTTGAATGGCTACGTGCCCGCGGGCATGCCGCTCAACGAAGCGCTTGCTCTTCGCGCTGCCGATCCCGATCGATATTTGAAATTGTCGACCGCTTCTGCTGTCGTGCATGTCGAAGCGATGCTCGAGCTGCAAAAGATGGGAGCGATCGCTTTCGATTACGGGAACAACGTTCGCACAGTCGCGTTCGACGCCGGTGTGAAAGCCGCATTCGACATCCCCGGTTTCGTCCCTGAATACATTCGGCCGTTATTCTGCGAGGGACGAGGTCCCTTTCGTTGGGCAGCTTTGTCCGGAGAGCCGCGCGATATCGCGCGCACCGACGATCTGGTGCTCGAGCTTTTTCCGGAGAATGACCATCTGCGACGCTGGATCACCCTCGCTCGCGAAAAAATCGCGTTTCAGGGTTTACCAGCACGAATCTGCTGGCTCGGCCAGGGTGAGCGCGCAAAATTCGGCGTCGCGATCAACGATCTCGTAGCCTCGGGCGAGATTTCAGCGCCCATTGTCATTGGGCGCGATCACCTCGACACGGGCAGTGTTGCATCTCCATTCCGCGAGACTGAAGCGATGCGCGACGGCAGTGATGCAATTGCCGACTGGCCGATTCTCAACGCGCTGCTGAATGTTGCGAGCGGCGCATCGTGGGTTTCCTTCCACCACGGAGGCGGAGTAGGAATCGGGAATTCACTCCACGCGGGTCAGGTGATTGTTGCGGATGGAACTCCCGAAATGCGCGTTCGCCTCGAGCGCGTGCTGACCAACGATCCCGGAATCGGTGTGGTGCGACACGCCGATGCGGGCTACGAAACCGCGGTGGCGACCGCCGAGGCACACGGAATCCATATTCCACTCGGACGGTAGATGCTCTCGAGCAAGTTTCGTCCATGGCACGTACCTGTGTTCCTCGCGAAGTACGCCTACCTCTCGGCGATTCGAAAACCGATACTCGTTCACTTCGAGGTCACGCTTCGCTGCAACGCGCATTGCTCGTTCTGCGATTACTGGAAGACGGACAAGTCCGCGCGCGAGACTGAGCTAAAGAGTTTTACGGACGCCGCGAGGTTTTTCAATCCGATGATGGTCACGTATACCGGCGGCGAGCCGACGATGCGACCCGATCTCGAAGAGATTGTCTCTGCTGTCAACGCTTCCGTGCGCGTGAAATTCTCTTCGTTGCTCACGCACGGTGGAATGTTGACGCCCGAGCGCGCGCGATCGCTGTGGAAAGCGGGCATCGACCAGTTCAACATCTCGCTGGATTACCTCGACGAGCGGCACGACTTTGCTCGCGGAATCCCCGGTCTTACCAGGAAAATATTCGACGTCATTCCGAGAATGCGTGCTGTTGGAATCGACAGCATCAGATTCAATACTGTGATCAAGCAGTCGAATCTCGATCAGATTCTTCCGATCGCCAAGCGAGCGCTCGAGCTTGGGTGCGGCGTGAACTTCAGCTCGTACAGCGATTCGAAGAATGGCAATCGCGACGGAATCATCAGCAACAACAACTTCGACGAGCTTGCTGCTGTCACTGCGCAGCTTCTGGAATTCAAGAAGCGCCATCGCGGCGTGATCTCGAATTCAGATTATTACCTCGAGAACATTTCGCGATATGTGCGCGGCGAAATGAAGGAGCCATGTCGCTCGGGCATTCGAACGATACACGTGAATCCGATGGGACACGTGAAGCGGTGTCCAGATTTCCCGACTGACTTTCACTGGACTGAATTTCGAAAGTACGAGCCGATCGACTGCAATGCGTGCTATTACGCATGTAGAGGTGAGGCGCAAGCGCCATTGAGACTCTCGCGAATACGCGACGTGATGGCTTAAGCGACGATGATACTTTTTCTCAACGCATCACAGATCGCGACGTGCGCTGGACCGCCTCGCGCGCGCAAAGGCGCTCAGATGTCTGACGCGGGCATCCACAAAGGATGGGCGATCGGAGTAGATGGAGAACACGTGGCTGCGGTCGGGCCGCAGGATGAGCTCCGTCGACAGTTCCCCGACGCACGGGAGATCGATTGCACGAGCACCGTGATCACGCCTGGGCTCATCGATTCGCACACTCACGCAGTGTTTGGTCGCGCGCGATACGAGGAGCAGGAACTTCGCGCCGCAGGCGCTTCGTACATGGAGATTGCACGACGAGGCGGCGGAATACACGCGTCGGTTGCTGATCTGAGAACGCGAACCGAAGACGAGCTGTTCGAGCTCACACGGAAACGCATCGAGCATCTCGCGAGTTATGGCTCAACTACAATCGAGGTGAAATCCGGCTACGGACTATCTCTGGACGATGAGCTCAAATCGCTACGCGTGATCGCCCGGGTCGCCGCCGCCACACCGGTACGAATCGTCTCAACGTGGTTGGGTGCTCACGAAATCCCCCTCGAATTTCGCGAACGTCCCCGCGGCCGCGCTGAATACGTCAAGCTTCTCGTCGAGGAAATCCTACCGCGGGTGCGAGATGAGAAGCTCGCATTGTTTGCTGACGTTTTCTGCGAGCCCGGCGTTTTCACGCTCGAAGAAAGCCGAACTATTCTCGACGCATCACGTAAAGCTGGTCTTGGGATAAAGCTTCACGCGGACGAGCTCGAGGCGGCAGGGGGCGCCGAGCTGGCGGTTGAGTTGCACGCCGTGTCGGCCGATCACCTCGCGGCAATCTCGGAACACGGAATTCGCGCGCTCGCAGGATCCGCGACTGTTGCAACCTTGCTCCCAGGCACAATGCTTTTCCTCGGACGCACGAAGCAAGCGCCCGCGCGCGCATTGATCGACGCGGGAGCGGCCGTCGCACTGGCCACCGATTTCAATCCCGGGACGTCGCCAACGGTCAATTTCCCCCTCATTCTCACGCTCGGGGTAAGCCAGCTACGAATGAGTGCCAGCGAATCGATCGTCGCCGCGACGATCAACGGTGCAGCGGCACTCGGCCTCGCCGATACGGCTGGCCAACTCGCTCCGGGCTACTCGGCTGACATCGCGCAATGGGAGGCCGACGATATTCGTGAGATACCGTATTGGTATGGTGATCGTCGTTGTAGGGCGACGTGGGCGCGAGGAAAAGCTTGTCTCGCTCGCGAGTGAACCGGTAAGTTGAAATAACGATGCGGACTGCGGACTAATTACGGACTGCGGACTTACTGCGGACTAAAGGCAGTCCGCCCTTAGTCCGAGATCCGCAGTTGGTCCGAAGTCCGTAATCAGTCCGCAGTCCGCATTAGTCGTTGTCGCTTCCTCTGAAGAAAGCAACCAAGAGCATCATTTAAGAGACTCGATGTCCAATATCGCAAAGCTCAAGAAGAAAGCCGCTGAGTTCGAGCAGAAGAAGCAGTACGACAAGGCACTCGAGCTATACCAGCAGGTGCTCGACTTCTCGCGCGCGAGCGACGAAGAGCGCGATGTGCCGCTCTACAACCGTGTCGGCGATCTCCACTTCCGCCTCGGCAACAGCGAGGAGGCGATCAGCTACTACGAAAAAGCCGTCGATCTCTACGCGGAAGGCGGCTTCTTCAACAACGCGATCGCACTGTGCAACAAGATTCTGCGCTATTCCCCGAATAGAAGCAGCGCGTATTACAAGCTCGGACTGATCAGCGCGAAGAAGGGATTCAACAGCGACGCCAAGCAGAACTTTCTCGAATACGCTGACCGGATGCAGAAAGTCGGCAAGCTCGACGAAGCATTCCGCGCGCTGAAAGAATTCGCAGATCTTTGCCCCGGGCAGGACGACGTGCGTCTAATGCTCGCAGAGCAGCTCGCGCGCGCCGACAGAAAGCCGGAAGCGCTGGAGCAGCTTCAGCTTTTGTACGACACACTCGAGGCGGAAGGGCGGTCGACGGAAGCTGCTGCAGCAGTCGAACGGATGAAGGCGATCGATCCCGGATTCACCCCGAAGAAATCAATCACTCCACGTCATCGAAAGAAGGACAGTCTCGTCTTTCTCGATTTGGGATACGACGATGATTTTCCTGCCGAGCCCGCGGCGAAATCTGAGGAGACTGGCGAGTCCACCGCGCCGGAGGGTCTCGAGCTCACGAGTATGGCGGATGGTGACCCCTCGCCTCGCGGTGAAGTGTCGCCCCAGTTCATCGAGCCTCGGCCGCCGGAGGCCGAAGAGGTTGCACCTCTCGAGCTCGCGCCGCTCGTCGACGGGCCAACATCGGAACCCGAGCACGCTGCTGCGCCTGAGGTTGTCGCCGAAGCCGCAGTTGATGACGCGGTCGTTCCCGTACTCGACGAAACGGCGCTCAATGATCCGCTCGCAGGCCTCGACGTAATTTCGATTCCTGCGAGTGAGGTTGACACCGAGGCAGTCTCTAAAGAGACACATCCACCTGCTGCCGACGCGTTTCCGGACAGTGCCACATCGACCCGCCGTGCTTCGGGAGAATTCGTCGATCTGGCCCAATGGCTCGAGGACTCACGGACGCCCCAGTCAACGCGCATGGTCGCGCACGATGAGGAGCCGGAAGACAATCAGCAGAAAGATTTCGCCGAGATGCTGGAGAAGTTCAAAGAGGGCGTCGCGCGCAGCGTCGACGATACTGATTTCGACAGCCATTACGACCTCGGCATCGCGTTCCGCGAAATGGGTCTCATCGATGAAGCCATCAACGCGTTCCAGAAAGCAACACGCGGGAGCGGCTTTCGAGTGCGCGCATCTGAGGCTCTCGGAGAATGTTTTATAGAAAAGGGACAGCCAGGTGTCGCGGCGACGATCCTCGATCGCGTGGTGGCCGAAAGGAATCTCGATGACGACGCGCTCGTCGGTGTGTTTTATCTTCTTGGAAGAACGGCCGAAGAATTGGATAGGCCCGATGAGGCAGCGACCTATTACCAGCGCGTGATTGCAGTGAACATGGGCTTTCGCGATGCAGCACGGAGGCTGGCCCTGTTGTCCAAAGCAGCGAAATGACAGCATTGGGCGCATCGCCCGCGGCTGAAGGGAGCACCGTGCAGGCTTCCGCTGCGTCGCTCCAGCGAGTTCAGGCCCCTGTTCGTGACCGACTCGATGAAGTGACTGGCGAAATGTTGCGCGCAGTCGCCAGCGATGCTCCGATGGTTGCGCAGATGAGCGCGCATCTCATGGCGATGCGCGGGAAGATGTTCAGGCCGACGCTTGTATTGCTGGCCAGCTCCGCGGACGATCGTCCTGAGCCAAATG
>WNGI01002433.1_pt1 | contig 18967 bp, 13 predicted proteins | sample 5400621 | NCBI WGS metagenome assembly WNGI01 (sample SAMN13153374, study PRJNA577476) | soil metagenome | isolation source: 20 cm soil or saprolite under Garry oak tree replicate 1 | place: USA:California | collected 2016-06-15
CGCGAAAAAAACGGGGATCGTGAAATTCCAAAAAGTTGACGCCAACCTCCGTCACCACTCCAGCGATTTGCTGCTTTTCGTCTTTCACTCTTTTTCTCCTATGAGTTGGACGACGATTTCACGCGTGCGCGGACGATTGCCAAAATCGAGCAGGATCGCTGGTTGCCAAGTTCCCAAGCACGGAATTCCATTCTCGATGGGAATAGCGATCGACGGACCGAAGAGACACGCGCGCAGGTGGAAAAAACCGTTATCGTCGCCCCACCGATCATCATGGTGATAACGACGGTTCGATGGAATGAGCCGTTCGACGAATTCCTTAAGATCTTCAATCAATCCCGGCTCGTGCTCGATCGTCGTCAGCGCTGCGGTCGACCCTGAGACGAACGCTGTGATAGAGCCCTTGTGGATATTTTCTTTGTGAATCTCGACGCAAAGTTTCGGCGTGATATCGATGATGTCGCAGTAGCCGGCAGTCTTTTCAGTTATTTTCTTGGTTTGTATGGTGATCACTCTATAGATTTATAGTTTAGCGCTTTTGCATTTTATTCCAATGACGCTCCATATTCGACCGCAATCCTCGCGACGAGACAAAACGCCCACGGTCATTTCGCTTGCCGTATCAGTTCCTCGGCTCGCTTCAACGCGGCGTCGATCTTGGCCGGATCTTTGCCGCCCGCTTGCGCGAAATCCGCCCGGCCGCCGCCGCCGCCGCCCACCATGCCGGCCAGTTCTTTGATGATGTTGCCAGCATGATAGCGCTTGGTTAATTCTTTGCTGACCGAGGCGACCAGGTTTACGTTCGCTTCGCCGGCGCTCGCGAGTACCACGACTCCGGAGCCGATTTTTTCTTTGAGCTGGTCGGCGATATCCCGCAGTTGCTTGGCGTCGACGCCGTCGACCTGGCTGATCAAAAATTTTGTTCCGTTTACGGAACTTTGTTTCGCCAGCAATTCGGGGATCTGGTCCTTCTCAAATTGGCCGCGCAGCTTGGCGATTTCCTTTTCCAGCTCTCTTTGGCGCTCCAAGAGTTTTTGTACCTTGTCGACGGCGTCGTCCGCGCTGCCGCGCACCAGGTTGCCGATCTCTTTGAGCCGCTGTTCATAGTTGCGAATCAAATCCAGCGCGCCTTCCCCGGTGAAAGCCTCGACGCGGCGCACGCCGGCGGCGATGCCGCCCTCGAAGTGAAGCTTAAAAAGACCGATCTCGCCGGAAGCGCGGACATGTGTGCCGCCACAAAGCTCAGTGGAAAAATCGCCGATCTTGACGACGCGCACCCGATCGCCGTATTTGTCGCCGAAAAAGGCCAGCGCTCCCTGGCGGATTGCCTCATCGTAGCTCAGTTCTCTGATGGAAACGCCGGCATCCTCGCGGATATGGTGATTGACTTCCGTTTCAATCAGCGCGAGCTTGTCATCGGCGATTGCGCCGGTATGGTTAAAATCGAAGCGCAGTCGATCTGGTGAGACCAACGAGCCCGCCTGACGCACATGCTGTCCCAACTCGCGACGCAACACCGAATGAAGGATATGCGTCGCCGAATGGTTGAGCATGATTTTTTGTCGATGCCTGCGGTCGACCACGAGGTGAACTTTATCGTCTATCTGCACGCGTCCCTTTTTAACTCTGCCGCGATGCGCGGTGAGCTGTGGCGTGGGATGCTGCGTGTCGAAAACTTCGATCACGTCGCCGCGCGTTGTCGTTATCGTGCCGCGGTCGCCGACTTGGCCGCCCGACTCGCCATAGAAAGGGGTTTCCGCCGTCAACAGGTCGATTTCTTCGCCTTCGACAGCCTCGATTTTATTTCCATCGCTGCCGTAGATCGCGAGAACTGAGGACTCTCCTTCGAGACGATCATAGCCAGTAAAACAGATCGGTCGGTCGAGCTGAATCTTTGCTGCCATGCCGACGACTTCCCGGGCTTCGCGGCCACGAGCGCGTTGCTCATCCATTAGCTTTTCAAAGCCGCCTTGATCGACGGCCATGCCCTCGCCGCGCAATATATCTTCGGTTAGATCGAGCGGAAAACCATAGGTGTCGTAGAGGCGGAACGCGATATCGCCCGGTAATGTCGTCTTTTTCTCCGCGCGGAGTTTTGCCGTGACATCTTCGAGCAGCATGAGCCCCTTCTCGAGAGTTTCGTCGAACCTTTCTTCTTCGATGCGGATCACTTCGCGGATGCGCTGTTCTTCAGCGCGCAGCTCAGGATAAGCATCGCCCATGACGACTGAGACGGTTTTGGCAACTTCATGCAAAAAAGGTTCTTCTAGACCAATCAAGCGCCCGTGGCGCGCGGCGCGGCGCAACAGTCGCCGCAAAACATAACCGCGCCCCTCATTGCTCGGCATGACGCCGTCGGCGATTAGAAAACTGACGGCGCGAGCGTGATCGTCGATGACACGGAAGGAAATATCTGCTACGGGGTCAGCGCCGTACTTTTTGCCGGTGAGTCTTTCCGTCGTCGCGGTCAGCGCGCGCATAGAGTCGATATCGTAATTCGACAAAACTTTTTGCAGCACAGCGCTGATGCGCTCGAGCCCCATACCGGTGTCGACATGCTTGGATGGCAGCTCTTCCAACTCGCGGTCTTCTTTGCGGTTGTACTGAATGAAAACCAGATTCCACAGCTCGATGTAGCGCGCACAATCGCCGTTTACCCGGCACTCATGTGCCGCGGCGCCTTGCATGTCGCAGGCTTCGGGTCCGCGATCGAGATGAATTTCGCTGCAGGGCCCGCAGGGACCCGTTTCGCCCATTTCCCAAAAATTCTCTTTATCGCCGAATCGGCGCACGCGCTCGGCCGGCAGGCTGCTTATTTTGAGCCACAACCGCTCGGCTTCGTCATCGTTCAGATATACCGTCGCGTAAAGTTTGTCTTTGGGAAGTTGCCATTCCTTGGTCAGCAACTCCCAAGCCCATTCGATGGCCTCGGCTTTGTAATAATCGCCGAACGACCAATTGCCGAGCATCTCAAAGAACGTGTGATGATAGGTGTCGCGTCCGACCGCTTCGAGATCGTTGTGTTTGCCGCTGATACGCAAGCACTTTTGCGCACTCGTGGCGCGCACATAGGGTAGACGTTCTTGTCCGAGAAAGAATCATTCCGTCAGTCGTCTTCTATAGGATAGCGTAACAAATCGAAAATCACTTTGCTGCTATAGCCGCGGCGCTGTAAAAAGCTCGCGGCGCGGCGTAACGCTGTCGGTTCTTTAAGATTCGCGCTTTTGAATCGCTTCGTCAAAACTCGTTTCGCTAGCGTTGCTTCATCCAGCGGAGCAAAGGCTTCGCGCACCGCGTCACGAACGATGGATGGTTCAATGTCCTTGCTTCTAAGCTCTTGCTCAATTCTCCTCGGGCCGTAGCCACTATCTTGGACTCGCGACCGCGCCCAGTTACGCGCGAAATCCTCGTCATTGAGGTAGTTCAGTGAAAAAAGCCGTCTGATGGCGGCATCAGCGGCCGCAGGCAAATAGCCCCGTTGTTGTAAGAGCCTGCGAACTTCGGCTTCGCTGCGTGGACGATAGCCGAGATAGCGTAGCGCCGATTGCAACGCTGCTTCCGCATTGTCGGCTCGCTCGGGTTTGGCTTTGGTGTTCTTCGCCGCCAGATAAACCGTCTAGCCTACCTACCTTTGACTTTTTCTTTTTTGTCACCGGGCGTGACGGCGCTAGCAGGGGCCGGCTGAGACTCTGGCCGTTTGATGCCGGTCTTGTCCATAACTTTGCCCATAATATCGCTGGCGGTTTCCGGATGTTCCTTGAGAAATTGTTTCGCAGCCTCGCGTCCTTGGCCAATGCGCTCGCCGCCATAGGAATACCAGGCGCCGCTTTTCTCGACGACCCCGATCTCGCTGCCGAGATCGACAATCTCGCCGTCGCGGGAAATACCAGTGCCGTAAAGAATATCGAATTCGGCTTCTTTGAACGGCGGCGCCATCTTGTTTTTCACCACTTTGACGCGCGTCCGTCCGCCGATCATAGTGTCGCCGTCTTTCAGCGCGCCGATGCGCCGAATATCCATGCGCACGGATGCGTAGAATTTGAGCGCGTTACCACCGGTCGTGGTTTCTGGATTGCCAAACATGACGCCGATCTTCATGCGAATCTGATTGATGAAGATGACCACCGTCATGGATCGGGCAATGGTCGCGGTTAATTTTCTGAGTGCCTGCGACATCAGCCTGGCCTGCAAGCCCATGTGGGCATCGCCCATCTCACCTTCGATTTCCGCCTTGGGCACGAGGGCCGCCACCGAATCGATGACTAGGACATCGATGGCGCCGCTGCGGACCAGGGTTTCGGCAATTTCCAGAGCTTGCTCGCCATGGTCCGGTTGCGAGACCAGAAGATCGTCGGTCTTGACGCCGAGTTTCTGCGCATAGCCCAAGTCCAAGGCATGTTCGGCATCGATGTACGCACCCATGCCACCAACTTTCTGCGCTTCCGCAACGATCTGCAGAGCCAACGTCGTTTTTCCGGATGACTCGGGGCCGTAGATCTCTACCACTCGGCCGCGCGGCACGCCGCCGATGCCGAGAGCGATATCGAGTCCGAGAGAACCGGTCGAGACTACAAGGACGTCTTTGACCACGCCTCCCTCGCCGAGCTTCATGATCGCGCCTTTGCCAAATTGGCGCTCGATCTGGCTAACGGCGAGATCGATTGCCTTCTCTCGATTTACATCCATCTCCGGCCTCCTTCACTGACCTTTCATGCACCCGCTCACTCGTTGCCGAGCTGCACGGTTGTTAATTGACAATAAGTCGCCCCTTCCGGCTTGAGCACGCTCTGAAATAGAATGATTTGCTCCACGGTGCAAGTGCCAAATTCAAAATCGCGCCGGCTTTCGAGCTCTTGTCCCAAGGTTTTCGGCGGGCGGTCGAACTGGCGCCACCGGCCGATCGTTAAATGCGGCGTGAACGGTCTTTTCTCGGGCGCAAAACCAAACGGCAGCAACGACAACTCGACTTTTGCTGCTAGTTGAATCAAACCAGTTCCAGCTAAACCGACCCACAAAATTTTCGGCCGTCTCAGATCGGGAAATACTCCTAAACCTTTAGCATTTATGGTGCAGCGCGGAAAGGGGCGAAGCTGTTCCTGCAGCAGCGCGATGAGGGGATCAATGTGGGTTTCTTCGACGTTGCCGAGGAATTTGAGCGTCAGATGGAGATTTGTTTTCGGAAGCCAGCGGATAGCCGGAATGCGCGCTTTGAGGTCGTCGACAGCGCTGTAGATTCGCTCGATAACTTGAGGATCAAGATCGACGGCGATAAAGGCGCGAATCACAATGACTCTAAAAGGACGAGCCGAAGCCAGTTGAGCGCGGCCTGCGCAGCGCCGACCATAATGCGCTCGCGCTCGCCGTGGAATTGGAAATGGCGGGCTTCGTGGCCATTGCGCCACGCGACGCTGATCCAAACTGTACCCACGGGTTTTTCGGCGCTGCCACCGGTCGGTCCGGCTATGCCGGTGACGCTTAAACCGATGCTCGCGCCGGTTTTCTCCCGGATACCACGAGACATCTCCAGCGCGGTTTGCTCGCTTACCGCCCCATACTTTGCCAAGGTTGTTGGCTGCACGCCGAGAAATTTCATTTTCGCCTCGTTGGAATAGGTCACCGCCCCGCCATAATAGTACGCCGAGCTGCCGGCGATCCGCGTGATGCGATGGCTAATCAAGCCGCCGGTGCAAGATTCTGCCAACGCAAGCGTTTGGGTTTTCCCCACGAGCAGTTGGCCAACCTTTTCTTCCAAGGTGACGTCGCCTTCGGCGTAAATATAGGAGCCGAGGATTCGACGAATTTGTTCGCAGCGCTCGTCAAAACCTTTTTTCTGCTCTCCACCGCCGCTTTCCGTCAAACGCAAGGTCAAGTCGGGATAATGGGCGCGAAAAGATAGTTTGCCTCGCGTTCCAAGGGCGACGGGTTTAACGAGGTCGTCCAACTTTGACTCGGTGAGCCCATGGATTTTAAATGTTTGCGAGAAAATTTGCCGATCTTGCCCGCGCTGATTGGTGATCCACGGCATGACCGTATCGTCGAACATGGCTATCATTTCCTGCGGCACGCCGGAAAGCCAGATGAGATTCTTATCTTGGTTCACAGTCACGCGAAATCCCGGAGCGGTGCCCACCGGATTGGGGATGATCGTTGCTCCTTCAGGAAAGATCGCCTGCTTGAGGTTGTTCGCCGTCCAGGCGATGCCGCGCGCTTGAAAGCGTTTTTTGAGACTGGTCGCGACCGCTGCGTCCTCTATTAGTTTATAACCGAGAAACTCCGCGACCAGTTCCGTGGTGAGATCATCGGCAGTGGGTCCGAGGCCGCCTGTGCCAATGATAACATCACCCATCTCGCAAGCTTGCCGAAACGCCCAAAGTAGCTTTTCCCGCTCATCTCCGACTTTCATGACGGCGGCGACTTCGACGCCGATGGAGAAGAGACGATCCGCGATAAAGGTTGAATTGGTATCGACGACTTTGCCGGTCGTGAGTTCGTCGCCGGTGCTCAAGATCACCGCGGTGTATATCATATCAAGCCCGCGTAAGAGAGCAGTCGCAGGATGAGAAAAGTGTAAATCCCCGCCATGATATCGTCCAAGACGATGCCGGCACCGCCGGGGAGGCTTTCGAGCTTCGAAGCCGGAAATACCTTTGCAATATCAAAAAAACGAAACAAGACAAACGCCACGAGCAACCCCAAGCCAGAGTTGGTTAGAAAAGCGGCTACACTGAAGCCGGCAATCTCGTCGATAACGACTATTTGTGGATCTTTTTCTCCTAATATTCCAGCGGCTTTGTGGGACAACCAAGTCGCAAACCCAATTAAAGCAATCAAGCTGGCCGAGGCTACAGCCGGATGATCAGCGGCCAACCGATTGAGAAGCATGGCCACTGGCACAGCGATCAACGTTCCCATTGTGCCGGGAATCGACGGAGAGAACCCAACGCCGCCGCCGCTCGCAATGAAGATAATGATTTTTCGCACAAACGTAACCGTACCGCCGAACTCAAGTCTTGCACGAGTTGGACTTCCGGGTCTATCGGAAAGCGGTGGTGCCAAGGACGAAAGTAGAGCAGTGATCTAATCACTGCGCACGGAAAGCCACATTGCTAACTGATTTACGGGCCGTTTGGGTAATTAGGACTGCGGCCCAGTGGAGAGTTCGACGAGATAGGTTTGCGTTTGATTTTCAAAAAGCTTCTGCAAGGCGGGTTCGATGCTCTCCTCGGCCGGAAAATCGACACTCAGAGGATCGATAAATTGCTGATCTTTATACAGCTCAAAATGTAGATGCGGGCCCGTGCTTCGGCCGGTTGAGCCAACATACCCGATGATCTGTCCCTTCGTCACCGACGCGCCTGCGTGTATGCCCGGTGCAAAGCGATCAAGATGGGCATAACGGCTCATGTAGGTGGAATCATGTTTAACATCGATCGCCTTGCCATATCCGCCGTTCCAGCCGGCATCGGCGATCACGCCGTCTCCGACCGCCCGTACCGGGGTACCGCGTTGGGCGGCAAAATCCACGCCTGTATGAGGAAGATTGGTCTTTAGAAGTGGATGAAAACGCGATTCGGTAAAGTGCGAGCTGATGTTTGTGAACTCTACGGGGAAGCGCAAGAACGAACGAGCGAGGCTCCGGCCCTCAGGGTTATAATAATTTCCCTGCCCTGTTTGCTTTTCAAAATAAATCGCTGTTAGTTTCTGGCCGGCATTGATGAGCTCGGCGGCTAGGATACGCAGTGCCGACTTGGTCTCCTGTCCCCTTCGGCTGCGCTGCTCGTAGAGAATTTTAAAAGTGTCGCCTTTGTGGATTTCTTTCTCGAGGTCAACGTCCCAAGTAAAGATCTCAGCGAGTTGAGTAAGCAACGCCGGCTGGATACCGGCCTTACGCCCATCTTCGAAGAGCGAAGTCTCAACTGACCCACTGACCGTTTTAACCTCGACTTCATAGGGTTTTTCGCGCTTCTGGAAAAGGATCCCCCGCATGCCCTTTTCCCAGGTTAAAGTTGAAGCATCGTCTTGATCTACTTCCAATGCCTTTAACTGTCCAGGAGCCGTTTGGTTTCGCCGGCTAAAAATCGGCTTGGTAAAGTAGAGGTGAACCTCTCTCCCGGCCGGCAAGACTTGGCGGCCAAGATCTCGCGTCATTGACCGTGCCCACAACTGCCTTTCGGCCGCAGGGAGATCATAGCGACCTAGCATATCTGAGATCGTCTCGCTAAAGAGAACCCGGTGGGTGATATGTTCCCGCTTTTCCAATGAGTCCAACGGCGGGAGCAGGGGGGACCGCAACAACGATTTGTGCGCGGCGGAGGTCGAGACCTGACGCGTCGGAAGCGTTGTGGGGTTGCCCTTATTAGAAGTGTCTTTGCGGACAGTTTTTTGTTTGGCGGCGTGTGCCTGAACTACATTCATCACAAGCACTGCGATGAAAGTCGCGAGCCAGGTTAATCTCCGGACATGGCAAGCAAAAATTTGTCTCGGCGCGATCTGCTGATGGGCAGTCAGCGCGCCTGGACCCCTGAGCGTTTCTCGGCGCATAGTTAATAAAGCTTACATTTAATAAATCGTTTTGCCGGACCTGTCAAACAAAAAACTGAGCAATTGGCAAACCAGGGAGTTTCTTTGGAACCCAGGAAAGTTCTCAATCCGGCTCGCCAAAAGCAAACTTTCTCAATGCTACTTCGAACAAAAACAGACAAAACGCCAAAACGAGAAAAGGCTGTTTGATGGGTTCGTACGTCTTGATGACGGTGCTTTTGGTTTGCGTCTCGATCGAACTTGGATTGATTTCGCCGCCGGTGGCCTGGGCTATCCGGCTCAGTAATCGGTTGTTAAATTCCGGCCGTGGCATCTCGCTGGTCAAATCGTAGGATTGGGTATATCCAACGGGCGGAAAAGAAATTCGGCGTCCGCCCCGTTCTTCGACGAGATCGATGCGGTAATCACCTTGCTGCGAGATCGGCAAAGGAACTTGATAGTGCCCGGGCGCCAACTTGGTCAAGATTCCATCGGCTTTGACCCCTTTGCCGTTGATCACAAAATGGTATTGGCTATTGGCGCTTGCATCATCGAAGATCGACAGATCCAGGATCGCGCGCTCTTCCGAATAACTGACCCTGACCTCGTGTGCCGGCACAAGGTTCTCCTCCGGCGGATTCAGCCAATCTAAAAGGCGGGCCCAAAAAGCTTGCAAGTTTCCCCAGGCTATCCAGTTCCTACTCCACCGGCTCTCCAAGTCCATAGTCAAAGCGATCGATTTGCCGCGACCGTAACGCCAGGAAGCCAGCAACGGCAGCCGGCGCTCCTGCTTAGTAATCATTAGATCCGCTTGCGCGTTGTTCTTAAGCTCAGCTTCCATAAAGCCAAGAACGGACGGATACGTGCGTACGCCAAATCCCGCAAGGAGCTCCGATCCGCGTTCCTGGTATGGCGTCCAAGGCCCCTCATTTTGTGGTTCGTCTTTGGTTTTATCCTGAAGTTGCTCCAAGACAATCTGAGGCAACGTGGACGGGTCGGTGACGTGATGAAACAGGCCGCCACCATATTGACTGATCCGCTTCATAATCCGGACGTCGGCGTCCGCACTGATCGCTACTGCCGAGACCGTAATCTTCAGATCATTTTTCATCATAGCGACAAGATCGACCAATTCACCCTGGCTCCCTCGGGTAACTCCGTCGCTCAGTAAAATGATATGCTTGCGCGACGCATTTACACGTTCCAGCTGGCGCTTGGCTTCCAACAGCGCCGGCAGAAAATAGGTTTGACCGCCGGGTTTAAGACGGTCGATCTGGGCGCCGATGACGCTGCGAAGCCGCGCCATCGTTTCCAGATAGACGACGACAAACGGGCTATCGTCGAAGCCGACTACGCCCAACAGGTCGACATCGCGCAGTTGGCGCGCGACGGCTTTGGCGGCTTCCTTGGCGTATACGATGCGGTTTTCGTCACGCATGCTGCCGGATTTGTCGACGACCAAAACAACGGCGCGATTTTTCTCTTCGGGCTTGGGCGGCTCTTTCGGTTCCACGGGCAGAATTTTTTCAATCGGCGTATTGCGATAGCTGGCGGGCGCAAAGCTGGCGTCCGCTCCCAGCATGATAAACCCGTTGCCCTCGGCTGTATGCCGTTCAACGGCGGCGAAATAACCCGGTGCGAAGCGATCACGTTCAGCATTATTGAAAATCACGACTTTGTACGGTCCTGGCGCCGGCGCGTTCTCGGCGTTTCGCACCGTAACGTCAAGACCCTGCCGTTTGAGTATCTCTTCCAAATAGCGGCCCGCGCCAGTATGGCCGTTGATCAGTAAGATTTTCGCTTTCGAATGCACCGAAACCCAGGCAACGGCATGATTATCCGCCGGATAGCGATCGGCTTGGGGTTCGCGTGCAACGAAGTTTGCCTGAAAAGAGGTCAGTGTGCCCTCGGCGGGAGCGGCTTGAAAAGTAAAAGTTTGGCTGCCGGGAGTTAATTTTACCGGTTCGGTTTTGAACGGCTGTCCATTGCGCGTGAGGGTCAATGTGCCCGTAACCGGGGCGTCATTCTGATTATCGAGCACAACTTTGAGATTGAGGCTCTCACCGCTATTTCCTTCAGTCGGCGCCAATAATTTTGTCACTGCCACGTTGGGAATCGTCGGACGGCTTGGCGGCAAAATCGGATAGATCTTGATGCCCGCAGCTGCAGCGGCGGGTAAAAGGCGCTCGACGCTGCCTTGGTTTTCCCAGCCGTCGGTGAACAAATAGAGGCTGCGCGGCGCGGCCGGCAAGCTCAGGACAGTATTGAGAAGATTCTCTAGATTGGTTTTCCCCGGTTCCACGCCGGCTGTCTTTGCCCGACCGTTATTCAGCAGTTCGTCCGAGTTCGACGTTTCAATCGCTGTCGAGCCGAAAACAAAAACGCGATCGGTCTGCTTTGGTGATGGCGCCGTGCGGTTCGTTTTCATCCACTCGCGCATGGAAACAGGGATACTATCGGAAACATCGTAAGCAAAAATCCGTTCCTGACTGCGCGATTCCTCGCCGGTTGACTGTGGATCGGCCAGAGTAAGGATCACCAACGCCAGAATGACGCTGCGGGCGATCAACACCGCCACTCGGCGGTCGCGCAGGCGAAACCACAAAACCGGCAAGGCGAGCAAAAGCCATAAGAAAAACGGCTTGGCGAATATGATATCCGGGAGTAGGTCCGTCATCAGCGTGACACCACCGGCCGAGCGGCGCGGCGAATTCCGCCGGACGTCATCCGCGGATTGATGAACCACTCGACAAAAAATAGCAGCAGCGAGACGAGCAGCAGATAAGGCCAGAAAGTAAATAATGCCGAGGGAGCATTCTGGCTTTGTGTCGCGTCATGGAGTTCGATCGCTGCCGGCGACCGTAAGTCGGACTCGCTTGGATCGCTTAAATTGCGCGCGTACACTGCGCTCTCCCGGCCGCGCTGGCGCTGATAAATGCCCTGTTGAAAGGTGTTTGAGAAAGCTTCGAGGCCCGATTTTATAGCCACTTTTTCTCCCGCAGGCGTGAAAAGAATATCACCCGCTTGTGCCGCGCCCAAGGCGATCGGTTCCCCGGTGGCTTGAGCTCTCGATGCGCCACCTTCAAAGAACCAGTCGAGAAAATTGAGCGTGAAGATCGACATGGGCAAATTCTCGCGGCCCAAATAGGGCAGGGGGTCGAAACCCAGAGCGAGATAACGAACGCCTTGGCGTTCAACGCTGAAAGCGAGAGCGCCGGCGGGGCTTTCGATGATCACTTCGCCGGCCGTTTGTGGCTTTAGCGGTCGAACGTAGGGCGGGCGAAACAAGCTAAAATTGACGTAACGTGTCAACGTGTGCGGTTCGCGCCAGTTGGAAACCTGAGCGTTGGCGAACGGCGGACCCAGATCAGCCAAGAAGCTCTTCTCGGGGGGCAGGATGAAAAGCGCAGGATTTTCCGGCAGTGAGGCCGGCGCGGCAAAATGAAAAATCTCCAAACCATAGCCGGCGCGGGTAAATTTCTCATATTCAGCCGGCGCGATGACATCGACGCTCACCCCCGGGATCGCGCGCAGACTGGTTAACGCTTGAGGGCGCGGCGTGACGGCAAGGATATGAAGATTGCGCGCCGCCGGCGCGACGGCAAAGCGATGATTGTCGAGCGGTAAGGCGTCGCGGGCGTCGATCTCGGCTTCGTAGCTTGGATGTTCGGGGATTCCTTCGAAGGTTGCCGTCGCGGTCTTGTCTGCGCCAACCAGCAGCTCGCGGGTCGCAAGCGCTGCGCCGTTGGCTTTAAGATTTATTTTGACTTTTTCGTCTTTTGCGGAAAAATTTCTCACCGTGGCGCTTGCCTCCAGGCGCGCACTGACAAGCGACGAACGGTGCACTTCAAAATCGGTCACGGCTAAGTTTGGTTTGGCGGCTCCGACGGAAATCACCCGTGCGATCGCGCTCTGGCTGCCGGCGGGATGGTCGGTAATGAGATAAACGCGCTGATATTTTTGTTCCCGCGCCAAGCGGCTAAGCGCGTTGTCATAGTCGATCGGCGGATCGCCGAGATCGTTGGCTTTGATACTGCTGATGATTCCCTTCGCTTCGGCTGCAGTTAGCGGCGCGCTGCTGATTCGTTCGAGCCTTGGCGTCGTCGTGTAGAGATCGACTTTCCCGGCCACGCCGATGTCCGCCGTCACCGTCTCCGCCTTTTCCTTGGCCAACGCCATTCTTGTCTTGCCACCTTCAAAAGCCTGCATGCTTGCCGAGTTATCCAAGACGATGGCGATGCTGCTGGGAGGGATCGAAAATACCGGTTCGCTCAGGGCGAAAATCAGCAAGGCAAGGAGCAATAGCTGGAGAAAAAAAATCGGGGGTAGATGAATACGCCCGAAGGGCCGGCGGCTTGTTTCGGTTCCGCCCTGCGTAAAGAGCAATAAACTCGAAAAAACCAAACGGCGCGGCTTTTTCCTTACCAGATAAGGAATCAGCAGCACTGGCAGGGCGAGTAGCCCAAATAGAGCGGTCGGATTGAGAAACTCCATGGCGTTATTTAAAAAGTCCGATGGCCGGCAGGGTGGCGAAGACAAAATCGCCTAGATCGCGATCGGTGACGTAGAGCGAATAGTGAATGCCGCTTTGGTGGCAAAAGCTGCGGATTTCCAAATTGTGATGCGCCAATCTCGCCTGATATTCGCGTCGCGAGTTGCCGCTCCACTGATAGTTGATTTCTCGGTTGGTTTCGCTATCGACCAAGGCCAAGCCGCCGCTGGGGAACTGCGGGTCGACTTCCTGGCGCGACAACACTTGAACGGCCGCGATGTCAAGGTTAAACGCGCGCAGCAGATTGAGCCCCTGTTGATAGGCGTCCGCCGGCATCAAGAAGTCCGAAATGAGAATTGCTTTCCCTGGGCGGCGTAAGCGTTTGAGATGCTCGCCCAGCGCAGGCGCTAGTTGTAGCGAACCCCCGGGGGTTGCCGAGGTCGCAAAGTCGATACAATCGCTCATACGCCGCCGGCCCCGATAAAATGGCGAAGCGAGGGGGGTACTCGCGCCCTGCAGCAAGTGCAGCTTGACGTGATCGTGGTTCGCCAAGATGACGTAAGAAAGTGCCAGGGCCACGTGAGTCGCCGGCAGAAACTTCTCTTCGCGCGACGGGAACGCCATCGACGCGCTGGCGTCGATGAACACGTACGCGAACAAGTCGACTTCTTCGCGAAACACTTTGATGTAAAGCCGGTCGCTGCGCGCGTAGATGCCCCAATCGAGGTAGCGCAAATCGTCGCCGGGCGCGTAGCGGCGGTAATCGGAAAACTCCAAGCTAGTGCCGCGCCGCGGCGAGGAATAGCTGCCGGTCTGACTGCCGAGAAATTCTTTTCTCGTGCGTAATCTCAGTGTTTCTAGCCGAGTTAAGAAATTGGGAGTAAACGGTTCGGGCAACACGCTATCAATCACTTTTTGCTAATCAAAAACATATTATAGGTTAAACGGAGCGAATACCAAAGAGCCCGATGAAGCATCATCCGGCCGCTCCGCCAACGGCAAGGGCGGACGACGCCTAATACAAAGCGCCGAACATACCCATCTCCGCTGTGACGGAAGGTACGATTGTCTCGCAATGATTTCCACCGGATTTGCCCCGTGACTTTCTTGTCGTTAGAAATGAACATCATTGTGACAAGCGGTGGAAGCGCTGCAAGGCCGTTAATTACCGCCGGCTGCCGTCGATCGACGATGGGCGACAGCGCTGGCATCTGCTTTTATTGATCCTTCTTTGATCCTTCTCATTTGGAATGCGCGCCATATAACTTTTTGTCGCAATCTTACCGGCCAATTCTTGCACGTTGGTGATCACAATCGGCGCTGCGGCGCTGCCGTTAAGAAACCGAATTTGAAGCACACGCTGATCGTTGGTCTGACTTTTTGCGCGGCTCTCTTTGCCCTGGAGCCAATCGTCACCACGCAACGGAATCCGTTCGTCCTGGTGTTTACGATTCTGTCGGTTATCGTGGCCAGCAAGGATTTGACGAGTCAGATAGCATTGTCTGAATCTGAGATGGTATGCAAATTATGCGCGCCAGTGGAAAACTGTGCCAACAGAAAAACTTCACTTTAGCCTTGACTCCCCTGTGAGGGGGGCTTATTTCTCACAGAGAAGAATATGGATTCATGGGATAATCAACATTTACGTAGCAACCATCGTCCCGCTTAGACCTTGACGCCGCACGGCTATTGGGCTCGCCGTCATTCCCTAAGCAAGGGACGGTCCCGACGCCTGAAGTCAACATGCGGCAATTTCGTTTCAGTCCAGCTCTGCTCGAAGCCCCCGCATTCACCGTTGGTGACGCGCTTATCTTACTGGGCATTTCCACATTTCTTTACGCTGGCGTGCGCCTGGCTTTCCATGTCCCTGCCGTCATTGCCGGTCCGGATATATCGCTCTCTCCCTCGGCGTTGCCGTGGTATGCGGTGCTTTCCGTCGGACGCATGGCGGCGGCGTATTTTCTCTCCATGCTGTTTAGTCTCTTCTACGGTTACGCCGCCGCGCGCAACCGCACTGCGCGAACCGTGCTCATGCCCGTGCTTGATGTGCTGCAGAGCGTCCCTATTCTTTCATTCCTGCCAATCGTTTTGCTGAGTCTAAGCGCCGTTCTACCTCAAGCTTTTGCGGCCGAGCTCGCGGCCATCGTGCTGATCTTTACTTCGCAAGCCTGGAACATGACCTTTAGTTTTTATCAGTCCATGACCACGATTCCGACCGAAATGCGCGAAGCCGCGGCGGTATTTCGCTTTGACCCATGGCAGCGCTTTAAAACCGTAGAACTTCCTTTCGCGGCGATGGGATTGCTATGGAACAGTATGATGAGTTGGTCCGGCGGTTGGTTTTTTCTCATGGCCGCCGAAATTTTCAATGTCGGGAGCCGTGACTTTCGCTTGCCGGGACTCGGATCGTATTTGCAAACTGCCGCTAACGAAGGAAATCTCCACGCGGTCGTTATGGGTGTAGCGACCTTGGTCCTCGTGATCGTCTTGCTTGATCAATTTGTCTGGCGGCCGCTGATTGCCTGGACCGACAAATTTAAAGTCGACATGGTCGAAGGCGATGAGCCGCCCCGGTCGTGGTTTCTTGACCTGATTTCACGCGCCTGGATTATAGAGCAATTTGGCGTGCACGTCTGGCGGCCCTTTAGTGAATGGGTCGATAGGAGGTTTCAGCGACGAACGAGTGGAGTGATCGCCTCGCTTGAGCCGGGTGACGCGACGGCTTCGCGCCTGGCGTTGGGAATCCTAATGGCTTTCTTGTTAGTGGCCTTATACGGAGGCTATCGGGCAACAACACTATTGGCTACTCTTCCTGGTTCAGTATGGGCCGATTTGGGAAAAGGCATTGTCGCTACTTTCCTTCGGGTGAGTGTTGCACTGGGGATTACTATGATCTGGACCATTCCCGTCGGTGTGTTTATCGGAACCCATCGTCGTCTTGCCGCGATTCTCCAGCCAATCGTGCAGGTGGTGGCATCCATTCCGGCGACCGCGCTTTTCCCCGTGATGTTGCTGGCGCTGCTGCAAGTGCCGGGCGGTTTGAACATTGCAGCTGTGCTCCTGATGCTGATGGGAACCCAGTGGTATCTGCTGTTCAATGTGATCGCGGGCGCGGCGGCGATTCCCCAAGATCTAATCTCCACGACGGATCTGCTTCGCCTTTCATCACTCGACCGCTGGCGGACGTTGATCTTACCCGCGCTTTTTCCGTACATCATCACCGGCGCCATCACGGCAAGCGGCGGCGCCTGGAATGCAAGCATTGTGGCAGAGCATGTGGAATTCGGCGGCCAAACCCACGCCACGATCGGTGTCGGCGCGCAGATTGCGCAGGCCACCGGCACCGGTGATTATGCGCTCCTATTGGCCGCCACGCTTGCCCTTGTGATCACAGTTGTTTTGATCAATCGAACATTCTGGCGCCGCCTCTACAGATTGGCTGAAGAACGTTATCGCATGGACTAGTCTGCATCGGAGGTATCTCATGATGACCGCGACCGCAATCAGCGACACTGACGATTTATTGGACCTTCAAGGCGTCACCAAAGCTTACCGGTTGGAGACCAAGGAGTTCCTGGCCGTCAAGGACATCAATCTCCGTATCAAGGCGGGAGAATTTGTCTGCTTGCTCGGGCCATCGGGTTGCGGCAAGTCTACACTGCTGCGAATGATCGCAGGATTGAATGCTGCCACTTCCGGCGTGGTCTCCTACCACGGGCAGCAGTTGAAAGGCGTCAATCCCTACACGACGATTGTCTTTCAAACGTTTGCGCTTTATCCCTGGCTCACAGTGCAAGAGAACGTGGAAATTGCACTGAAAGCGCGCGGGGTACCGGTCGAATCTCGCAAGGAACGCGCTCTCAAATTGATTGACGTCGTCGGTCTAGACGGATTCGAATCTGCATATCCGCGTGAACTCTCCGGCGGCATGCGGCAAAAAGTGGGCTTTGCCCGCGCCATGGCCGTCGAGCCCGAATTGTTATGTTTGGACGAACCTTTTTCCGCGTTGGACGTGCTTTCCGCCGAGGCTTTACGTGGCGAGCTGATGGAACTATGGCTGAAAAGGAAAATCCCCACAAAGGCAATCTTGATGGTCACTCACAACATTGAAGAAGCCGTGTTGATGGCCGATCGCATCGTGATCATGGGCAAAGACCCTGGTCACATTGTAACGGAGATTCCCGTCGCGCTTCGTCAGCCGCGACAGCGCAAAGATATTGCCTTCCAAGCCCTTGTCGACAAAGTGTACGCGGCCGTTGCCGGTCAATCCAAGCCGAAAGAAGAAACGCTTGGCACTCAACCTGGACAGCCTGGCGTGACCCGAGCATTACCGAATGCTCAGCTCAGCGCGCTTGCCGGTCTGCTGGAGAAACTTGTGGAAGAGGGCGGGCGAGTCGACCTCTATCGGATCAGCGGCGCTCTGGTCCTCGAACTCGACGACCTCTTGCCAATCGTCGAGGCGGGGGACTTGCTGGGTTTCATGACGGTACGTGAAGGCGATCTGCTACTAACCCCGCTTGGGCGCGCGTACGCTGACGCCACCATTCTGGGTCGTAAGGCGATAATCGCGGGGCGGGTCTTGCGGTTGCCGGTTATCGCCTGGATCTATGAAAACCTCCAACGGGACGATAATCGCCGAGTGTCGTGGGATTATTTTCGAGACAAGCTGGAAGCCGACTTCGGCGATTTAGGCGAGAAACAGTTAGACATCGCCATCAGTTGGGGACGGCACGCTGAACTGTTTACCTATGACGACAGCGCTGGAGAATTATATTTAGAAAGTGATGACGTAAAAACGGCTGAGAAAAGTTTTGCTCTTACCGAACTGTATGAAGCCTGGCCGGTACTCTCCATACGGGAGCGAGTCGAAGGCTTTGAGCTGCTCCAGCAGGATCACGCGGAGAATTTTTTTCTGCATCTCAGTCCCCACGACAAGGCCCAACTGATGTTAGCTCTGCCTCCCGGAGAACGGAAATTGTGGATGAGACTACTCGCCGCCGATGAAGCCACGGACGTAATTCAAGAAGCACCTGGAAAAGAACATGAGGAACTGCTGTCGGTACTTGATGATAAAACCCGCAGGGAAGTCAAAGGCCTCATCGATTACGCGGCGGATCAAGCTGGCGGCCTGATAAATCCAAGTTACGCCCGCTTGCGATCTCATATGACCGTCGACGAGGCTATTAGCTTTCTACGCCGAGATGCTCGGGACCGCGCCCAGAGCATCTATTACGCCTACGTGACCGATTCTGAAGAACGGTTGCTGGGGGTAGTCGCTTTCAGGGATTTGCTAGTAACGCCCGGGGATAAGACCGTCCAAGATGTTATGCGCACCGACGTGGTCACCGCGCCGGAATATCTGGATCAAGAAGCGCTCAATCAGCTTTTGAGCCGATGCAACCTGCAGATGATCCCTGTAGTAGACTCAGAAAAGCGCATTAAGAGAGTGGTGACTAAAGACGACACCTCTGATGTCAAGCAGGCAGGATCTTAAAACTCTCTCACATGAACATGAGCCGATAAATCACTCGGCATACTGAATAGGGTCGACCGCGCCGGCCTCTTCGAACCCTTTCAGCCTAAGCTGGCAACTGTCACATCGTCGGCATGCACGGCCATCGGCAAGCGGATCGTAGCAACTCCAGGTAAGCCCGTAGTCGAGTCCGAGCTTTAATCCGGCGCCGATGATTTCCGCCTTGGTCATTTTGAGCAACGGCGTCTGAATCTGGATCCGGTTTTTGCCTTCGATGCCCGCCTTGGTGGCGAGATTTGCCATTCGTTCAAAGGCCTGAATATATTCCTCGCGACAGTCCGGATAACCGCTATAGTCGAGTTGATTGGCGCCGAAAAAAATGTCCTGCGCGTCGATGCGTTCAGCGAGCGCTAAGGCAAAGGCGAGAAAAATCGTGTTGCGCGCGGGGACGTAGGTGACCGGGATGCCTTCAGCGATTGCCA
>WNGI01001624.1_pt1 | contig 18966 bp, 21 predicted proteins | sample 5400621 | NCBI WGS metagenome assembly WNGI01 (sample SAMN13153374, study PRJNA577476) | soil metagenome | isolation source: 20 cm soil or saprolite under Garry oak tree replicate 1 | place: USA:California | collected 2016-06-15
GAGCGCGTGCTTCGCGCCGGCGAAGGCGGCGAAGTGCTCCCGTCCGCGGACCGACGCGGTCGCGCCGGTGTAGAGGATCGTGCCTCGCCCGCGGGGCACCATCCGGCGGGCGACCTCGCGCCCCATCAGGAATCCGCCGAAGCAGGCCATCTCCCAGATCTTGAAGTACTTGCGGGCGGTTTCCTCGAGGATACTCGCGGGCACGTTGGCGCCGACGTTGAACACGGCGACCTCGATGGGCCCGACGTCGCGCTCGATTTCCTCGACGAGCGCGACCATCCCCTCTTCTTTGCGCGCATCGCGTCCATAGGCGCGCGCCCGGCCGCCGGCGGCTTCGATCTCGCCCACGAGCGCGGGCAGTTTGTCCGCCGTGCGCCGGACCACGCACGCGACGAAGCCTTCGCGCGCGAACCGCTTGGCGATGGCGCCGCCCGTCCCGCTCCCGGCGCCGATGACGAGGGCCGCCTTTTCACCCATCGTACTCACCGTCCGCGCCGACGTCGGGCACGTGGTCGTGCCCCCGCCGATATTGACACCAAGCTGCGAGCTCGACGCCGTGTTGTTGGCGATCCAACATTTCTCGCCGGTCGTGATGTCGTCGAATGCCTTGCCCACACATGCAACCCGCGGATACGCATGTTACTGAAGGCGTCACGTTTCAGCGGCTCGGCTCTGTTCCACTGATCTGGGGAAGGCGGGTAGCCAGGTCCGGTCGAAGGCGAACCGCTGTCGCGTATGCGGTACGAGCTTCTGCGATGCGGCCCTGCTTCGCATAGATGATCGCCAGATTGCCGTGTGCCTCGGCGAGGTCCGGCTTGAGCCGTACCGCTTCTCTGAACTCACGAACGGCGTCCGCGGTCCGCTCCTCGGCGAGCAGCGCCACGCCCAGATTGTAGTGATTCGCTGGGTCCCCAGGATCAAACCGCACGGCCTCGACAAGATGCGGGATGGCATCGCCGGCGCGACCGCGCGCCAGCAGCACGCTTCCAATAGCGTTGTGCGCCTGCGGATGGTGAGGATCGTCCTCAAGTGCGCGCGTGAACTCGACGATCGCCTCGTCGGGTTTGCCTTGCGTAGCTAATACGACGCCCAGATTGTAATGAGCATCTGGGTAGTTCGGTTGCAGACGTAGCGCCGTGGTGAATTCGTCTGCGGCGCGGCCGATGTCGCCACGCTTTGCGAGCGCCTTCCCCAAGTCATGGTGTGCCACGGGATCGCCAGGGCGGCCGGCCACGACGGCGGAGAAGTGTGCGACCGCGTCGTCTACCCGATCGCTGCGCAAAAGCACGTCACCAAGGTTATATAGAGCGTCGGACTCGCCGGGGTTGATTGCCAGTGCAGCTCGAAAGTGCGCAACAGCCTCCTCAGTCTTCCCTTGCCTTACCAATACGTAGCCGAGATTGTTGTGCGCGACCGCGTTATCGGTTGTAACAGCGAGAGCGTGCGTGAACAGCGTAACGCTGTCATGCCACGTCTCGACCTGCCGCCGGCTCGCGATGCCAAGTGCGGCAATGACAAAGATCATGGCCGCCGTGGCCGCCCGGAGCGCCGTGGGTCGCGAGTGAAGTAACGACTCAGCGCCCCACAGCACGGCGATCGTAAGGCCGATTAGTGGCACGTACGTAAAGCGATCCGCCATGGCTTGCCTCCCGGACTGAAAGAGGCCGATTACGGGCGCGAGGGTCGCAATGAACCACAGCCACCCAACAGCAAGATACGGGTAGCGACGGCGGGTAAAAACAACGGCGGCAGTGATGCTCGCGAAAAGCAACCCCGCGCCAACGACCGCCTCCACTGGCCAGACCTTTGGCAACGGATAGAACACGGCAAGGCGTGCCGGCCAGAATGCCTTGCCGAGGTAACGGACGTAGGAAACGAGCGCGCTTTGAACCCGCATCCCAATCGACAGGTGGGCCAGAGAAACGACCGCTCCCGTGCGTGCAGCAACAACAACTGTGAGAATGCTTACGCCCAACGCGAGCACGAAGAAGGGCAGCTTCTCCGCGACCAGCGCGACAGGCGTCGCTGTCCGCAGACGGTCGAGCGGCCACCAGTCGAGCAAAAGAAGCACAGCCGGCAGCGTGACAATCATCGGCTTGGCCAAAAGCCCAACAGCGAATGCCAACATGGGCCATGCGAGACGTATTCGACCCGGTCGCTTGACATATGCACTGTAGGCCCATAGCGCCGCGAAGGCTGCGGTCGTGCTGAGTACGTCCTTGCGCTCAGCAACCCATGCCACCGACTCCACATGTAGTGGGTGGAGAGCGAAGACCGCGGCAGCGAGCGTGCTCCGCCAGATGGTGCCAGTGAGACCATGAAGCGCGCCGAGAAGGAGCAAGACGTTCGCGATGTGCAGTGCCACGTTCGTCAGGTGATGCGCACCGGCGTTCATGCCGAACAGCTGGCAGTCGGTCATGTGTGAGAGCCATGTGAGCGGCTGCCAAAGGCTCGAGTGGGCCGTGGTAAATGCCCAAACGATACCATCCGCGGTGAGACCTGCTTGAACGTGCCGGTTGTCGGTTACGTAGACGTCGTCATCGAGTGCTATGAAGTCGTGGTGCCAGACGGGCGCATAAACGACGAGAGTAGCAATGGCGATCACTGCGCCCGCGACGAACAGGAGGGCCTGGCTTGAGCTGTCCGCTTCGACGCGAGAAGGTCCGGCCGGGCATTCTGTGCGCGCGGCGGTACCGTATGCACGTACCGCACGGGAGGAGCCGCGCATGCCTGGGCGGTATACCGCCGGGTGGTTGGCGGTCAAGACGACCTCATAACGCGTCCACTATGCGGAGGCGGCGCGGTTGAAACCGGAACGCCGCGCACTCGCTGACTCACCCGAGCACGCAGCGCACGCCCGACCGGTCCATCTCGGCGACACACTCGTTGCACGAGATGCAGCGCGAGCGCGCCGCGTCGCCTCGCTGCATGCGCAGCACGAGGTCGGGGTCGGCGATGAGCGCGCGGCCGAGTGCCACGAAGTCGAACCCCTCGTCCATGGCGCGTTCCATGTTGGCGAGCGAGAGGATCCCCCCGAGGAGCACGAGCGGCACGCGGACGACGCGCCGCACCTCCCGTGCCTGGGGGAGGAAGAACATCTCCTCGAACGGGTACGAGCGGATGAACGACGGCCCCACGAGCCGGAGGACCACGCGCGCGAGCCGACTCTTCTCGACCTCGATCATCGAACGGAGCGGGGCCGGGCCCCGGAAGAGGTAGAAGGGCGAGCGGCTGGTGAACCCGCCGCTCAGCACGATGCCGTCCACGCCTGCCGCCTCGAGCCGCTCCGCCACGCCGATCGCCTCGGCGAGCTCGAGGCCGCCGGGGAAGCCGTCACTGAGGTTCGTCTTCGCGAGCACGGTACACCGCGGGCCGACGCGCTCCCGGACGCGCCGCAGGGCCGCGAGGGGCAGGCGCATCCGGTTGTCGAGCCTGCCGCCCCAGCGGTCGCGCCGCCGGTTGGTCGCGGGGCTGATGAACTGGCTCAGCAGGTAGCCGTGACCCAGGTGCAGCTCCACCGCGTCGAAGCCGGCGCCGACCGCACGGGCCGCGGCCGCGCCGAAGTCGTCGATCACCCTGGCGATGTCGTCCTCGGTCATCGCGCGAGCGAACGGCATGCCGGCGGAGAGCCCGTAGGTGTTGAGCGTGAACGACGGGCCGCGGGGCCCGCCGCGCTCCCGGCTCTTCGAGAAGAAGCCGCAGTGGCCGAGCTGGATCGACGCCGCGGCGCCTTCGGCGTGCACGGCGTCGGTCACCCGCCGGAGTGCCGGCACGATCTCCTCGCGCATCACCATCTGATCGGCAAACGTCCGTCCGGCGGGCGAGACGGCGCAGTACGCGACGGTCGTCATCGCGACGCCGCCGGCCGCGAGGTCCCGGTGGAAGCCGAGCAGCGCCTCGGACGGGACGCCGCCGGGCGACATCCCCTCGTAGGTTGCGGCCTTGATGACGCGGTTCCGCAGCGTCAGCCGGCCGAGGCGGCCGGGGGCGAAGACCTGCATGCCGGTCTTGTGATCCAGCGGCGAAGGTCGTGTAAAGGAGCGTGGTGACCTTCCCGGCGATCGACTTCGACCGGTATCACCGTGAGACGCTCCCTGCGCTGCTCGACGCCCGGCGTCTGGAGCGTGCCCTGCACGCAACCGACGGCCTCGGGAGTCTCGCGCTCCGGTTGCGCGAGGGCGGCGCGTTCACGTATCGCCGGCGCGAGCGGGCGCTCGACATCGTCCCTGGCGACGACGGCGCGGACAGCGTGATCGAGCTCGATCACGAGTCGTGGCAGGGGCTCGTCCACGAGCTCGAGGCCCCCGCCGGGCTCCTCTACGCTGGCCGGGTCCGCTGTCTTCGCGGCCAGGCGGTCGACCTCATGACGTGGGAACCCGGCCTCCGCGCGCTCTACAACGGGCGCGCGCTGTACGATTCCGAGCGCGTGGATCTCACGGACCGCCGCGGCCGCGCGCTCGACGCGGGGCGCACCTTCCTCGTGTCGGACGATCGCGAGGACATGGCGCACTTCCTGCGGACCGCCGGCTACCTCTTCGTCAGAGACGTGTTCCGCGCCGACGACATTGCCGCGTTCCGTGAAGACGTCGAGGCGCTCCGCGATCAGGCTCGTCCGGGCGACCGCTTCTCGTGGTGGGGGAAGAACGCGCACGGCGAAGAGGTGCTCTGTCGCATCACCCGGGGCATGACGAGGCCGCACCTCGCGACGCTGCCCGCCGACTCACGCATCCTCGCGCTCCGCGATCTCGCCGACGAGGAGCTCGTCCATCGGAAGGGCGAGGGCGACGGCGTGACCGTCATCCTGAAGAACCCCGACATGCTCGAGGGGCTCGGGGATATCCCGTGGCATCGCGACTGCGGACTCGGCGGGCACGCCGTCATGTGCCCGACGCTGATCGCGTCGGTGTACCTGACTGACGCAACGCCCGAGACCGGCGATCTGAGGATGCTACCCGGGTCGCGCGAGGCGTCGTTCAACGCGCACGTGTCCCGCTCGGCGGCGGTCGGGGGCGTCGCGTTTCGCGCGCGGCCCGGTGACGTGTCGGTGCATTACAGCGACACGGTTCACACCGCACCGCCCCCGGCGGGGCGCGGACCGGGTACGTACCGGATCAGCGCCATCATCGGCTTCGCACGCCCGGGCACCGACCACCATCGCGGCGAACGCAGCTACAACGAGGTGCTGCACCAGCGGGCGGATGGGCAGATCGAGCATCTGGTGAAGGTGGCCGAGCGGCGCTGACGACGGTGCGGCCGACAGTCCGCGGGGACCCACCAACGGCTATGGCAGCGTGGTTGTCGTCGTGGTGCTCGTACTGGTCGTGGTCGTCGTGCACGCCACGCAGACGCTCGCCGAACCTCCGTTCGTCCCACCGGCTGCCGCACAGCTCGCCTCGTCTCGAGCGATACGCGCGCGTGTCTTCGTGCAGCCGGCGTCCCCGTCGCACGCCATCGTCGGGTTATTCGAGCAGGTGCCGGCCGCCGTGCCGTCGCCCGGTGACGCGTCGTTGCACGTCCCCGCGTCGCTGAAGCAGCAGACCACCGCGTCCGCCTTCCCGCAGGTCGACCGGGCCGCACAGCGCGCCAGCGTGCGACGGACCGAGTCGTCCGCGAAGCAGCCCGCCTTGCGAAGCGCGTTTCGGAAGCGCACGACGCAGCTCACGTACTGACCGTGGTTCTTCCACGGCTGAACGGAGTCGTTCGGGAGCGTCTTCCCCGCGCATGGGCACATTTCGCCGACCGCCGCCGCGACGTCCGTTGGGCAGTCGCCGGGCGCGGGATGGCCTTTCGCCTCCACAGCAGAGCAAAAGGCAACGCAACCCACGAGCACGAAGAGGCCTGTAGCACTTCGCATGATGAGAACATCCTGAAGATCATCGAGAAGCCATCAGCGTGCCACGAGCTGGCCGCCGCGTGGCGGTGAGCAGCTCGGCGCCCCGCCGGTACCGTCGTGACGTCCCGCCACGCCTTCGTCGCCGACGTCGTACCATCCGCATGCGCGTGGTCTGGGAGAAGTGCGTCATGGGAGCCACTGGCGTGAGCTCCATGCCCGCGCTACGAGGGCCGGCATGATCCCCCTTCCCGCGTGGATGCGGCGAGCACTCTTTGCCACCGCCGTGATGAACGTCCTGGCCGCGGCCGCCTTCGTCCCGCCTGCCGCATCCCTGCGCGCGCTGGCGGGCTTCCCCGAGGCGGGCCACCCGCTCTACCTGCTGGTCGTCGGGATGTTCATCCTGATCTTCGGGCTCGGGTATCTATGGACGGCCGTGGTCGGACGCGCCGAGCGGCTCTTCATCGCGCTCGCTGCCGGAGGCAAGATGTCGTTCTTCGGGCTGCTGGTGGGGTGCTGGGCGGCCGGGACCCTTCCGATCCGCTTGCCGATTCTCGGCAGCGCGGATCTCTTCTTTGGCATCCTCTTCCTCGTGTGGCTCGCGGGTCTGCGGGCGCCGGCCGCGGCGCGCGAGCGCGTGCCGCGGTCGGCGCCGGTGGCGCCCGTCCGCCACGCTTGAAGACGCGACGCCCGCCTGATACGGCGACCCCGCGGCCATGAGCGACCTCGCGCACAACCCCGCCTTCGGCGTCTACGCCGTCACGGCGGCGCTCCTCTGCCTCAACCTGATGGGCCTCTGGCTCTACAGCGGCCTCACGCGCAACGGCACGCGGACCCTGATGAATGCCGAAGACAGCGCGCTCCTCAAGGGTCGCTCGGTCGTCGAGCGCGATCCGCCCGATGTCGCCCGCGTGCTCCGCGCTCACGCCAACGCGATGGCCAACGTCCTGCCGTTCCTGATCCTCGGTTTCCTCTATGTCCTGCTCGGCGCCGGCCGGAGCGGGGCGCTCGCCTACTTCGGGATCTTCACGGTCGCACGCTACGTGCACAGCGTCGCCTACGTCGCTGCGCTGCAGCCGTGGCGAACGGTGTCCTACATCGTCGGGCTGCTCGCTTCGATCGGCCTCATCGTCCAGGTGACGATGCGGGCGCTCGCATAGCAGCGGATCGCCGGCGGCGCCGCGCAGGAGGTGAGGGGGATGATGGGGGGATCGCGCAACCGCTGCGTCATCGTCGCGTTCGTGCTCGCCGTGAGCGCCGGGCCGGCAGTGAAGGACGCGACGGCTGGCAAGAAGCCGAAGCTCGTCGCGCGCGTCAACAACAAGGGGTTCAGAGCGAGCCTGCGGGCGTCGATCGTCGGCGCGTACTCGCTGGCCGGGGTGACGCTCAGGAGTATGGCGATTGATCGACGCGGGTAGACCGGCCGTCGCATCCATGGCCAGGTCTTCCCGTCATCAGAAGGGCAGTGGGACGCTGAGCCGCTGACAGATGCCACGCACGGTGCCGCGCTTCAACGTCGTGTGCCGTGGTATCGGCGGGTGCGCAGATGCCGCTCGAAGTCGCGCCGGTTCACGCCGAGCGTCGAGTCGTAGCCAGTTTGCGCAGTAGCTTTGCGCGCGACGCGTGCAAGGCGCGGAGCGCATCGCGGGCCATGCGGAAGGCATCCTCGATCGTCTCGGCTTCCGTCACGAGTTCCGGATCGAGAGGACTAGTTACGACGAAGCCGCCCTCGTTAGCTGGCGTCAGCGTGAGGACCAGCTTGCCGTCAGAAATCGTGTACGCCTTGGCCACGAGGGGAGCATGCGCGCAGCATCCACGCCGGTCAAGGCAGGCTGCGCCTGCGGACGCGACGTGCCGGGGTGATCGTTGGATCCTGCCGGGCGAAGGGCGTTCGCGTACGATCGATTTCCTGGATTCAGCGATCAGCCTCATCGGCAACGCCTGAAGCTCACGCCACACGGGGCAGGACCCGCGTCGCGAACAGCTCGATCGAGCGCATCAGTTTTGCGTGCGGGATGAGCGCGTTGTACGTCCACGCAAACAGCCACCGCACCGGCAGCCGTGCGCAGAGCCGCTCGAGCTGTCGCGTCACCGTATCGACCGAGCCGACGAGCGCCAGGCTCTGCTCGAAGAGGTTCGGCACCTCGCCCGTCGCCGGATCCGCGAGCCCCTTCGAGAAGCCGAACGGCTCGAACCACTCCCGACCACAGAATGCGCCGCTGTCGCCCCAGAGCGCCATCGCCTCGTCGTCGGTCGGCGCGACGATCACGTCGCGCAGCACGCCCACGCCGTCGCCGAGCGGACGACCCGAGACCTCGGCGTAGAGCCCGACGAGCCGCTCCTCGAGCGACGGATGGAGCGGCGGCAGGATCGCCGTCACGCCCTCCTCGGCGCACCAGCGGATGCTCCGCTCCGACGACGCGAACGGCTGGAAGAGCGGCGGATGCGGCTTCTGGAGCGGCTTCGGCACGACGCCGACAGCGCGCACGACGCCGTCGACCACGCCCGCGCCATACCGCCGGGTGGACTCCAGGTCCCACGGCGTCGCGCCGGGCGGGATGCGCCAGTATCGTCCCTCGTAGGACAGCAGCTTCTCCGTCCAGGCCTGCTTGATGATCCGGAAGCACTCCTCGAACGCGGCGCGGTTGGCGGCGTCGACGGCGTCGTGTTGATGGGGAAGGGCGCCGTGGATGCCGTGCGTCTGCTGCGCCATCACGTCGACCCAGCGGCGCTGGTAGCCGCGGGCGAAGCCGGCGTTCGCGCGCCCGCCGGTCATGTGGTCGAGCATCGCGATCTCCTCGGCGACGCGGATCGGGTTCTGCGCCGGGAGAACGATGCCGAGCTGTCCGACGCGGAGGCGCTTCGTCTGCAGGCCGACGAAGAGGTCGAGGAGCACGGGGCTGTTCGAGAGCTCGAAGCCTTCGACGTGGAAATGATGCTCCGTGAAGCTGATGGAGTCGTAGCCGAGATCGTCCGCCAACCGAGCCTGCTCGGCGAGCTCGGCGAGCATCTGCTGGTAGAGGTCGACGCGCAGGCCCGCGAGACCGTGCTCGATGTCCGCGCGGCTGCCGACCGACGGCAGGTAGAAGAGCGAGACCTTCACGCGCTCGGCAGGCCGACCAGCCGCCGTGCGATGACGATGCGCTGGATCTGACCCGTCCCCTCGACGATGTCCATCGCCTTGACGTCGCGGTAGAGCTTCTCGACGTAGCCGTCGGCGGTGACGCCCGCGTCGCCGAGGACGTCGACGGCGAGGCCCGTCGCCTCCTGCGCGATCCCCGCGGCGAAGGCCTTCGCCATGGACGCCTCCACCTCGTTCGGCTGCTCGGCGTCGGCGAGGTCCGCCGCGCGCCAGCAGAGGAGCCGCCCGACCTCGAGCTTGCGGGCCATGCGCGCCAGCTTCTCGCGCACGCGCTGGTAACGCGGGACCGGGCGTTCCAGGGCGTAGTGCGCGCGCGCGAAGTCGCGCGCGACGTCGAAGGCAGCCCGCGCGATGCCGATTGCCATCGCTGCGATCGCGGGACGGGTCGCGTTGAAGCTCCGCATCGCGCCCTTGAAGCCGGCGCGCTCGGCGTAGTGCCGATCGCCGCCGAGCAGGTTCGCCGCCGGGACGCGGCAGTCGCGGAGCGTGAACGACGAGCTCTCGTAGGCGACGAGTCCCATCTTGTGCTCGTAGCGCATGTCCTCGACGCCCGGCGTCCCGCGCTCGACGACGAACGCGCGGTGGCCGGCGCGTCCCGCGCTGCGGTCGACCGTGGCCCACACGACGATCCAGTCGGCGCGCATCGCGTTCGAGATGAACGTCTTGGCGCCGCGGAGGACCCACGCGTCGCCGTCGCGCACGGCCGACGTCTCGATCGCCGCCACGTCGCTGCCCGCGCCGGGCTCGGTCATCCCGAAGGCCGCCCAGTGCGGGTGCTCGCGGTCGCGGAACGGCGCGAGCAGGCGCTCTTTCTGCTCAGGCGTCCCCATCGCGAAGAGCGGCGGGCCGCCGAGGCCGAGCCCCGGCATCGCCACCGACATGCCGCGGTCCCAGTACGACATCTCCTCCGCCAGCACGACGCCGCGCCGTGCGCCGCCGCGCCGTCCGGGCCGCTCCTCCACGCCGAGCGGCTGTCCGAGTCCCATGCGCCACGCCATCGCGAAGAAGGGATGATCCGGCGGTACGGGCGCGCCGCGCTGGTCCGCCTCGATGCCCAGCGGGCGGAGGAACTCGCGGCCGAGGCCGCGGACCCGCTCGACATCGGCCTCGAGCTCCGCGCCGATCGCGAGGTCGATCATCGGAGGCCGGCCTCGTGCTCGACGGCGAGCCCCGCCGCTACGACCTCGGCCGCCTCGTGGCCGCCACCGAGGGAGGCGAGCGTCCGGATGTCGCGCATCCACTTCTCGACCGGGTGGTCCTTCATGAAGCCGTGGCCGCCGAGGATCTGCACGGCGCTCGGGCCGACGAAGAGCGCCTGCTCGGCCGCCTCGGCAAGCGCGGTCGCGGCCTCCCACTCCGCGGTCTCGCCGCGGTCGAGCGCCGCCGCCGCGCGCCAAACTGCGAGGCGGGCGGCGTCGACCGCGATCGCGAGGTCGGCGATGAGGAACGCGAGCGCCTGGTGGTGCGCGATCGGCCGCCCGAACGCGGTCCGCTCGGTGGCGTAGCGCATCGCGTAGTGATGCGCGCCGCGGGCGGCGCCGACGAGCAGCGCGGCCACCCACGTCCGAAGGTGAGCGCGCCCGTGTCGGACCTCCACGACGCCAGCGACCGGCGTGCCGGCGAGCACGAGCCGGGACGCCCCGGCTGCCTCGAGGCCGCACGGCTTCACCGCCGTGAGCCGGAAGCCCTCGCGCACGACGTGGGCGCGCTCGTCCTTGAGGACGACGGCGACGTCGATCCGGTCGGCCGGGACCCACGGTGCTTCGCCGTCGAGGCGACCGTCGTGCAGCCGGAACCGGTCGTCGACGTCGTCGACCACGACGGCGCGGCATCCCGCCGCGGCCGCGTCAGGGAACCCGATTGCCGGTCCGGTGCCGTCGAGCGCGACCGCGGCGCCCGGGTCGACCGCCGCCAGCTCCTCGAGCACGAGCGCTCGCACGAACGCGCCGGCCTCCGCGCCCACGAGTCCGAGCGCCGCGAATTCCCGGCCGAGCTCCGGCGCGATGCCGCGGGCCTGCTCGTGCGCGCGCAAACGCGGCAGCAGCCGATCCTCCGCGAAGCGCCGCGCCGTCTCCTGTACGAGCCGCTCCTCGTCGGAGAGCGCGAGGCGGAAGCTCATGCCGGCTTCTTCGGCGGGTCGGAGACGAGGAGCGTGCCCTGCGCGACGCAGGCGAGGAGGTCGCCGTTGGTGACGTCGACCCGCACGATCGCGGTGCGCCGGCCGAGCGAGACCACCGTCGACTCGGCGACGATCGTGCCGCCGCGCACCGGCGCCAGGTAGTTGAGCTTGAACTCGGTGGTCGCCGCCCACTGCCCGCGCTCCATCAGCGGGTAGAGGACGCAGCCGAGCGCGTGGTCGACGAGCCCCGCCATGACGCCGCCGTGGAGCGTCCCGAACGGCGTCAGCAGCTCGTCGCGCACGTCCATCGCGGCGACCAGGCGGCCGGCGGTGATCTCCACGATGCGGATGCCGAGGTAGGCGGGGAGCCCGGTAGCGGCGCGGTGCGCGCGGAGGAAGCCGTCGGCGATGCCCTGGTCGAAATGCTCGAACGACGGCTGCCGGACCGGCATCGCGGCGTCGCGCCTACCACGGTGGTCGCGCGCCGAGCAAGCCAGGCTTGCGAGGTGGCGGTGCCGCGCGTAACGGGAGAGGATGCGGCGCGCGATCGTTCTCGTCGTCGTCCTCGTCGTGGCGGCGGCCGTGTGGGGCGAGACGCGCGCCAAGACGCGGGTCAAACGGACGGCGAAGGAGGCCGCGAAGACCGGCGGACGCACCGCACGCGACGGTGCGCTCACGTTCGGGCGCAGCACGCGTGACTTCTTCAAGGGCGGGGCCGCAGCGGCGCGACGGACCTGGAAGGCGAACGCAGCCCGGACCAAGGCAACGGCACGCTCCGGCGCGCGCGCGACGCGCGACGCGGCGAAGGGCGAGTAGCTGGGCCACGACCGCGCCGCGCTGCTCGCCTTCTTCCTCCCGCTCACGCGGCGCACGTGCGCGTCTGTCACGAAACTGAGACGGCTTTGAATCTGCTCGTCACCGGCCGTCCGGGAAGCGGCAAGACGACGGTGATGGAGCGGGTCATCGCGTTGTTACCGTTTGATACGGCGACGGGCTTCGTCACCCGCGAAGTGCGCGGGGGCGGGGTCCGGCGCGGCTTCGCCATCCAGACGCTCGACGGCCGCACGGCGCCGCTCGCGTGCGTCGGCGGCGGCGAGCCGCGGGTCGGACGCTATCACGTCCGTCTCGACGGGCTCGAGGCGATCGGTGTTCCCGCGCTGGCGCCGCGCCGCGGCGTCGGGGTGATCGTCGCCGACGAAATCGGCAAGATGGAGTGCCTGTCGCATCGCTTCTGCGATGCGGTTCGGTGCGCGCTCGACGCGCCGACTCACGTGGTCGGGACGATCGCAGGCCAGGGCGGGGGCTTCATCGCCGAGGTCCGGCGCCGATCCGACGTGCGCATCATGGAGGTGACGGTGCGCAACCGAGACGACCTGCCGGCGACGATCGTCGCGACGCTCGGCTTCGACGCCGGAGGGCGGGACGAGCGGTGACTCGTGCTGCCGCGGTGTGCGGCCGTTTGCCTCACCTTTGAGCACCAGGTCCTGCGGATTTCGGGCGTGTCCCGGCCGCTGCGTGTTGGCGACGACCTTGCTATCGGGGCATGGGCGTCGATCCCGGAGCGGTACGGATGGGCCGGGCGGCATGGATGCGGGGCGCCGTGGCGCGGGCGGAGGTGTGGTTCGCCTTCGCTGCGTCGACGGCGGCGGTGTTCGCCACCGTCGGCACGACCGCCGGCATCGCGTATGCGGCCAGGTGGCTGCTGCCGTCCGGGGGCCGTTGAATGCCCCTCGTCGTCGGCTTCGCCAGGCTGCTGCTCGCCTGGGCGCTGGTCGCCGTCGGCCTCGGCGTGATCAGCCGGCTCGCGGAGCCACGTCGCGCGCTCGCGGGGCGCGGTGTGACGGACGCGGACGGCGAAGCCCGGACCGCGAGTCAGTTCATGTAAAAAACTCTTTCATCGGGCGGCCCGAGGGTTGTATGGTCCGCGCGTGTCGAGGCCGAAGCACGGCGGCGCGGGCACGATTCGCCGCCTCACCGCCGGCGTCTTGCTGGCCATCGCCGTCGCGCCGCCGTCGGTGCGCGCGCTGAGCATCACGCGCGGACCGCTCATCCAGAACCCCGACGCGTCCACCGGCACCATGACGATCGAGTGGTGGACGGACACGGCCGGCGACAGCACGGTCGAGTACGGACCGACCCCTGCACTCGGCTTTTCCGCGACGGTGCCGCAGACGGGGAGCTGCGAGGTCGGCTCCGCCGGCACCTGCCACGTCGTCGCGCTGAGCGGGCTCTTCCCCGGGACGCGCTACTACTACCGCCTCCGCACGAACGGCGTCGTCGTCCAGGACACCGGCACGAGCGGTCCGTACTTCACCACGCTGAGATTGCCGACGGACCCGACCGACCTCTTCTTCACCGTGATGGGCGACTGGGGCGGCGGCACGACGGAGGAGCAGCAGGTGGCCGATCTGCAGGATGCCGCGGACCCGCAGATCACGGTCACCGTCGGCGACAACGCCTACGAGTTCGGCACCCAGAGCGAGTGGGACAACAACGCGCTCGCCTACTATCGAAACCCGTTCCGGCGCATCCCCTTCTTCCCCGCGCTCGGCAACCACGACCTCTATGCCGTCGGCAACTCCAGCTGGGCGAGCTCGGCCGAGATCAAGACCTTCCTCGAGCCGCGGAACGGTACCCAGCCGGAGCGCTTCTACTCCTTCGACCACGGTGACGCGCACTTCACCGTGCTCGACAGCAACAGCTGCTGCGACGCGGTGCAGCGCAACTGGCTCGAGAACGACCTCGCCACGACGGCACGCAAGTGGAAGTTCGTGTTCTTCCATCACACGCCCTACTCGTGCGCGAGCGGCTTCTTCTCGAACGGCAGCAGCATCCCGGTCCGGACCAGCTGGGGACCGCTGTTCGAGCGGTACGGCGTCGACATCGTCTTCGACGGCCACGACCACCTCTACGAGCGCTCGACCTTCGTCGACGATTTCCAGATCGACGGGTCGGGGGGCAGCGACGGCCTCGGCACGTACTACGTGATGACGGGCGGCGGCGGGAAATCGGTCGACAGCCCGGCCGTGCTCACCGACGGCGTACCCACCGTGAACGGCAGCACGTGCTACTGGCTCGCGAGCGGGTGCACCGGTTCGCCGAGCGCGCCCTGGTGCAGCTTTGCGCGCTTCCACTACGTGTCGGTGCGTATCGCGCTCGACACGACGTTGACGCTCCAGGCGATCGACAACGGGAACAACGTCTTCGACTCGTTCCAGATCACCAAAGTGCCGCCGACGACGACCACCAGCACCAGCACGACGACGACGTCGTCGACGACGACCACCAGCACCACGACCTCGACCACCACCACGTCGAGCACGACCACGTCGGTCACCACGACGTCGACCACCACGACCTCGACCACGACCTCCACCACCACCACGGTCACGACGTCGACGACCAGCACGACGACGAGCACCACGACCACCAGCAGCACGACGACCACGCACGCGCCGACGACGACCACGAGCACGACGACCAGCACGTCGACGTCGACGCTGCCGAGCACCACGTCCACCACGGTGACCACGACGACCACCAGCTCGACGACCACGACCGCGACCGTACCGCCCCCGACCACGACCACCACGACGACGACCAGCACCACCCAGCCACCGTGTCCCGACGCCGATGCCGACGGCGTCTGCGACGCCACCGACAACTGTCCGGCCGATCCGAACCCCGGCCAGGAGGATGCCGACGGTGATGGCGTCGGCGACGCGTGCGACCCGTGCACCGGCGGCGTCGCGATGACGAAGGCGAAGCTGATCGTGACCGGCCTCGCCACCCCGGCCGCCGACGACCGCCTGCGGCTCCGCGGGCGGCTGACCCTGCCGTCCCCGTTCTCGCCGCCGCTCGACCCGATGACGAAGGGAGTCCGGATCCTGCTCGACGACGCGATGGGCGGCCGCCCGCTGGACGTCAGCGTCCCCGGCGGCGCCTACAACTACGCGACCAAGACCGGCTGGAAGGTGAACCCGTCGCGGACGAGCTGGAAGTACGCGAACGGTCTCGGCGGCATCCAGGGCATCGTGCGCGTGACGGTGCGCGCCTCCTCCGCGGTGCCCGGGCAGGTGGACGTCGGCGCGTCAGGCCGGAACGGCGCCTATCCGGTGGCGCACGGCGCGATCCCGGTGAGCGCCACGGTCGTGCTCGACGCGCCGCGCGCGACGACGGGCCAGTGCGGCCGGGCGGCGTTCCCCGGTCCGCCGCCGGCGCCCAGCTGCCGCTTCAACGCGACCGGCAGCACGCTCACCTGCAGGTGATATGGCCTGGAAGAAGTCGCCTGCCGAGCTGGTGGCTGCCTTCGAGCGTCTCGTCCCCGCCGGCGGCGTCGAACGGCGACAGATGTTCGGCTACCCCGCCGCGTTCGTCGCCGGCAACATGTTCGCCGGTCTGCACGAGGATCGCTTCGTCCTCCGCCTCGACGAGGCGGGATGCGCCGAGGCGAAGCGGCTCGGGGCGACGGACTTCGAGCCGATGCCGGGACGCGCGATGAAGGGGTGGGTCTTGCTCCCGTCGCGTTTCCTCGCCGACGACGCGCAGACGTCGCGGTGGATCGACCGCGCCCACCGTCACGTCGCGACGATGCCCGCGAAGAAGAAGAAGGCGCCGAAGCGGGCCACGCGTCGCGGCGGGTGAATCCTACTCGATACCCCAGGAGAAGACGCGAGTCGGCGTGAGCTCCACGATCACCGCTATTCGGTCTTCTTCGCCTTCCCGCAGGGGCAGCCGCCCGCCATCGGGGCCTGTCCGCTCGCCGCAGCGGCGGCCGCCGCCTCCTTGCACGCCGCGGCGCCGCAGCAGCCGCCACCGGGCATGCACCCGCCCGGCTGCTCGGCGGGCTTCGCCTCTGTGGCCGGGGCGGCCGACTGCGCGGCGGCCGGCGGTGGACGCCGCTCGTCGTCGGCGATCGCCACGGCGCTCGTGCCGAACACGAGCGCGGTCAAGACTACAGCAAGCCACGTACGTTTCATCGATCCTCCGCGCGCCTTTCGACGGGCGCGCCGACCGTTCTGACAGACGGGTCCGGTCTGTCAACCGTCAGGGTTGCAGCAGCGTTCGGCTCCAGCCGCGGCGTGTGCGCACGAAGAGCTCGCGCTCGTGCAGGCGGTGGTCGCGGTGACGCCAGAACTCGATCGTGTCGGGGACCAGCCGGAATCCCCTCCAGTAGGGTGGACGCGGCACCCCCTCGCCGGGGTAACGGCGATCGAACTTTCGCCACCCGGTGAGGAGCGCCGCCCGGGCGGACAGCCGGGCGCTCTGCGTCGAGGACAGCGCCGCGAGCCGGCTCTCGCGCGGCCGGGTCTGCCAGTAGCGGTCGACGTCGGCCGCTGGCACGTCCTCGGTCCGTCCTTCGACGCGCACCTGCTTCCCGATCGCGTGCCAGTAGAGCGCGAGCGATGCCCGCGGGTTGTCGCGCAGCTCGCGGCCCTTGCGGCTCCGCGCGTCGGTGAAGAAGACGAAGCCGCGCCCGTCGGCCTGCTTCAGGAGGACGAACCGCACGGAGGGGTGTCCGGCGCGATCGGCCGTGGCGAGCGCCATCGCCTCGGGCAGGGGGATCCGGGCCCGGCGAGCCTCGTCGAACCATCGGCGGAAGCGCGCGAGCGGGTCGGTCGGCACGCAGGCCAGAGTACGGACGCCGACGCCGGAGGGAAAGGGCTGCTGGCCTCACGCTCGTGAGCCGGCTATGGGCTCGACGGCATGCCCGAGCTCGTCATCGACGCTGACGGCCACGTGCTCGAGCCGCCGGACGTCTGGCAGCGCTACGTCGATCCGACGTACCGGGGGCGCGCCATCCGGGTGCGCCGCGGCGACGACGGCCGCGACGTGCTCGAAGTCGACGGCCGACCGGCCAGGCTGACGACGGCCGAGATGCTCGGTGGCTTCGGCGGGATGGGGAAGCCGATGGAGGAGCTCGCGCAGGCGTGCCTCGCCGGGCGCTACGCGGAGAGCGCCCCGGCGGCGGCGGTCGACCCGGCGGCGCGGCTCGCGCTCCTCGAGCACGACGGCATCGACGCCGCGATCCTCTATCCGAGCCTCGGGCTCCAGTGGGAGGCCGAGGTGAGCGATCCGGCGTACGCGCTGGCGCACTGCCGCGCGTACAACCGCTGGATCGAGGAGTTCGCGGCCGGCAGCGGCGGGCGGCTGGTGCCCATCGCGCATCTTTCGCTTGGTGACCCTGACGAGGCGGCCGTCGAGCTCCGTCGCGCCGTCCGCGCCGGCGCGCGCGGCGGCTTTCTTTTGCCCTTCACCCTGAGCGGCGTGCCGCACGGCCACCCCGCGCACGACCCGCTGTGGGCGGCGGCGCAGGACCTCGACGTGCCGATCGCGATCCACACCGGCGTCGACCCGCACGAGCGAAGTCTCCACCATCGCTTCACGGGCCTTCGCTGGCCCGAGGACGTTCCCGCGGGCATCTGGTACCACGAGCTGCTCTTCCCGCAGGCCGTGCAGCAGGCATTCTCGACGTTCTTCCTCTATGCCACCTTCGATCGCTTCCCACGTCTCAAGCTCGTCGTGCTGGAGTCCGGCGCCGGCTGGCTCGGCTTCTGGCTCGACCGCATGGACGCGCTCGCGCGTGGGACCCTCCGCGTCACCCTCCCGATGCGCGACCTGCCGAGCACGTACGTCCGGCGCCAGTGCTGGATCTCCGCCGATCCCGACGAGCGCGCGTTGCCACCGATCATCATGCATGTGGGCGACGACCGCTTTCTCTGGGCGACGGATTACCCGCACAGCGACCACGACGCGGGGTACATGGATGAGCTCCGTGAGCTGGCGGCTGCGCTGCCGGCGGCGAGCGCGACGAGACTGCTCGGGGAGAACGCGGCGCGTCTGTATGGGCTGACGGTTCGCGAACGCTAAGTTCACCTCGTCGGCGTGGTGGATACGGGAAGGGTCGAGCTACGCCACAAAATCGGGGTCAACCCCATCGGCCACTCGCACTGCCCTTACCACCACGACCAGAATTCGACTCGAACGTAGCGGGCGAGCCGGCGCGTCATCAGGTCGATGAGCCGCCGCCTCCCGGCGTAGATCTTGGCGGTTCCCGTCATCTCGGGTTTCAGGAGGAGCGACGGATTCTCGAGCTGCGTCACGACCCGGATCGTTCTCGCCGACTGCCCATCCTCCTCTCGGGTCGCGATGGGCGCGATCGACGTGACCTCCCCGTCGAACCTGCGCTCGGGGTACGCCCTGGCTTTGAGGGCGACCCGCTCTCCGACCCGCACATCCGAGATCTCCTTCTCCGAAATCGCGATCTCCGCTCTGACGTTTCGCAGCTCGTGCACCTTCGCGATCAGCTCTCCTCTGGTCACGTGCTGGCCGACCTTCTCTCTTAGCCGCGGCGTCGTGATCACACCACTCCGGGGGCTCACCACCGTAAGGAGGCGGAGCTGCTCCTCGCGGTGGGCACGCTCGGCCTGCAGGCGGGCGATCTCGGCCTCGATCGCCTCGCGCTCCTCGGGACGGCTTCCGGCCAGGAGGAGCCTGAGCCTCCCGCGTGCCTCGTCGAGCTCCTTCGTCCTGACGGCCACCTCCTCCCGCGCCTCATCGAGCTCCTTCCCGGAAACGAGCTCCGGATCCAGCTCCAGCCTCGCAAGGTGGCTGCGTCCGTACCTGAGCCGTTCTTCTGCCCTCTGGACGGTGGCTTTCGCGACGTCGATCTCCTCTGCCCTTGGACCCGCCTCCACCATCCTGAGCCTCGCCTGCTTCTCGTCGATCTCGGCCGCCACCTGGCGCAGCTCGGCCTGAACGTCGCGATCGGAGAGGCGAGCGATCACCTCGCCACGCTCGACCGCTTGTCCCTCCTCCGCTTCGACGTGCTCAATGATCCCGTCGACCTCGGCCCTCACGTCGGTGTTCTCCACG
>WNGI01002401.1_pt1 | contig 18966 bp, 16 predicted proteins | sample 5400621 | NCBI WGS metagenome assembly WNGI01 (sample SAMN13153374, study PRJNA577476) | soil metagenome | isolation source: 20 cm soil or saprolite under Garry oak tree replicate 1 | place: USA:California | collected 2016-06-15
TCGTATTCGAACTGGGGGCGATAGAGCCATTGCGTACCACTGCGCGCGTCATGAAAACCGGGGTATCCCCTCATGTGCTGTCTCCCGAGGCGCCAATGAGATTCCGGGATTGCGGCGGACGCTCTCCGCCACGTTATTCATTGATGTCCGCTTAGAGGGTTGATCGTAGGCGTCGATTTGTTGGGCAGCCCTGCAAGGCTCGGATCGGCTTCACGATCGCGCTCACTTGTCGGAAACGCCGACCGACACCGCGGCCTGATCGGGCCCTCCGCATCCGACCAGAACCACCGATCTCGCGGCCAGTTCTCCGACATCCGCGGCATCAAGCTTGGTCGTCGATGGGGCCGTGTCATAGGCTATGTGGTTCGCGTCGAGGAATTCGCGGGCATTGATGTTTTTGGTGGCGAAATTGATGTTCTCGGGCAGCGTCAGGATCCACCCGGATGTGCCCGTCCATTCTGCCGCCGCCATGGTGTCGAGCTTTGACGACACGATGCCAATTACATTGCCGCTGGAATCGAGCAACGGACCGCCGCTGCTGCCGGGCTGAACCGGTGCCGTCAGCTGGACATACCGCGAGTCATCGTGGATGCCCGCCAGTGCCGATATGACGCCAGTCGTAACTTGCGGGCTTTGCGTCAGCAGGCCGGCATAGGGAAACCCGACCACAACGACAGGATCGGCCGGGCGAATGCTACTCCCATCCCGAAATCGCAAAGGTGGCACCGCATTGGCCGACTGCACCCGGACGACCGCCAGGTCGTTGCGTTCGTCACTAACAACCGCGCGGCCATCTTGCCATTCACCAGCGATGCGAAGGCGCGGTGCGGTCGTGCAGCTCTTCACGACGTGGTAGTTGGTCAAAAACTCGCCTGATCCATTGATGGCAAAGGCGGTGCCTATGCCGGCGCGTTGAGGTTTGGGGGACGTCGGAGCGAGAGGGGTCGCCGGCGCTTTCTCCGCAAGCGTGTCGCGGGTCGTCTCCGGGCCCATGAAGCAATTTTTGCTTAAAGCCGTATTGCCAGCCTTTTTTGAGATTTGGCGCGAGACATCGCAGGACCTCGCCTCAGATCCGGCCCGCGCAGTGTCCGATATGTTCGGCAACCCCTGTTCGCTAACCGGTTTTAGCCGCTTTGTGTGGGGAATTTGTCCCCTGGTCGTGGGCCGAAGGCGGTCGGCGGCGCCGCAAGTCGAAACGCTCGACAGGCTTGTGCGAGCACATTCGAGACTGGCGGCGGACGGCATACGGGTCGTGCCCAGCGTGAGGGCAACCAGGCTCAAAACTCCCCATACAGCCTTGATGTGCATGGTTCACCAGGTCCAAGGCGGCAAGCGCTCTTCTGCGCGCCTGTGCCGCGTCCGAGAGGGAAACAATCTTTTGGCGCAAAGCTCCCGGCGGACCTTGGAAATCTGGCAGAACTCTCGGGAACAGCGGTATCGCGTTGACATAGATCAATGGATTCGTTGACATAGATCAATGGATTCATCGAGACTGGAATGTTCGCTCGGCTGCTAAACAAGATTCTCGCATAGGCGCCGGTGAAGGTTTTGGTATCAAACAAGGGAGACTAAGCTCATGCAGCCGTTCAAATATCTGCCCGTTGTCGCCGTATCCCTCCTCGCAATTGCGGGTGGGGCCCCTGCAATCGCGCAAACTCAGAACCTGCCCTGGGTCCAGATGGAAACAATGTCCGTGAACGCGGGCATCGGAGGGCAGTCCGGCGATGGCCTCCTGCACCTGCCCAATCTGGGGACCAACTGCAGCTATCCCTTCACGGTCTCAGGCTTCGGCGCGGGCATCCAAGTCGGCATCTCCAAGGTGAGCGCTTCCGGCCCGGTCGCAAACATGACCAGGGTCTCGGATCTTTCCGGCGATTACGGCACGACCGAGGGTGAGGTGACCCTCCTGGCTGGGGCCGGCGGAAGCACGATGAAGAACCGCAACAACAACGTCGCGATGAGCCTCAAATCGGAAACCCAGGGCATCGGCCTCGGTTTCGGTGCGAAGGGCATGGCCATCAGGGTCGCCGACCAGCCCGTCAACCTGCCGCGCGCCTACGTGGTGGATTTCGGCTTCAACAAGAACTGGGTCAGTAAGGAGAGCCGCGCGACGCTCGACAAGCTGGTCAGCGAATGGAAGTGCCGTTACGCCAACATTTGGCTGTTCGGCCATACCGACTCGGTCGGCAAGGAAGACGTCAATCTCGAGCTTGCGCAAAAGCGAGCGACGGCGGTGCGCGATTATCTTGCCGGCGCGGGCGTCGTCCCGACGCGGCTGTTCACCCGACGCGGCTGTTCACAGAGATCAAGGGCGAGAACCCGCAGCTCCAGCGGACCGCCAATAACGTGCGGCTTCGCACTAACCGTGCGGTCGTTATCGTCGTGCAAGAATAAGGCACCGTGATTGGAGGCCCCGATGGGAGCGCGCATCGCGCGGCTCGTCGGGGTCTCCGCTTACAGGTCAGCCATTTCGATATGCTGATCCCCGCCTAAGCGTAATCAGTGCTACCGCTCGCGGAAGGTGCGCGCGATCTGTTCACGCAACGGCTTGAGCAGGTAATCGAGAGGTGTCCGGGAATCCCCGAGGAGTGATCCTCTACGCTCGCGCGATCTTGCTGCCGGCGCGCGGCTACATGCCGAGATAAGCCCGCCGTACCCTCTCATCGGCCATGAGAGCGGTGTGCGGGCCCTGCAGCACGACCGTGCCGGTTTCGAGCACATAGCCGTAATCGCAGGATTCGAGCGCTTCGGCGACGCGCTGCTCGACAAGGAGCAGGGTCACGCCGCTCTCGCGGTGTAAGGACGCCACGCGATCGAAAATCAGATCGGCGATCGTCGGCGCCAGCCCCATCGACGGCTCGTCCAGAAGCAACAGCCGAGGCGCCGAGGCAATGCCGCGTCCGATCGCGAGCATCTGCTGCTCGCCACCCGAGAGCGTCCCGGCGAGTTGCTTGCGGCGTTCGGCAAGCACGGGAAACAGCGTCAAGATCCGGTCGATGTTGCGATGCCACTCGACACGGCCGCGTGTCGAGTACGCCCCCATTTCGAGGTTCTCCAGCACCGTCATTGAGGCGAAGACCTGGCGCCCCTCCGGCACATGCGCGATGCCGAGATGGGCGCGTTCCGGCGGCGGCACGGCGAGCAGGTCCCGTCCTTCGAACAAGATCGATCCGGAAACCGGCGCCACCGTCCCGGAGATAGCCTTGAACAGGGTCGTCTTCCCGGCGCCGTTCGGCCCGACGATCGCGACGAATTGCCCCTCATCAACCGTCAGCGACACGCCGCGCAACGCGGCGAGCCCGCCATAGCTGACCGACAAATCCTGGATTTCAAGCATCCGGCCTCGCTGCGATCATCCGCGTCGCATAGCACACCGCGTGAAGAGCGCCAAACCTCTGGGCCTCTCAGCCGTCGTCCCGGCGCAGGCCGGGACCCATCGTTCAACTGTCCGCGCACCCGATCGGTGGATACCGGTTTCGCCGGTATGACGGGCCGGTATGACGGGCCGGTATGACGGATTGTGCGTACGGTTGCGAGGTTCGGGGCCGGCTGACGCGGCCGGAAAACCCATGACAGGGAAGGCAGGCTCCGCCTATCGTCCGGGCCGGGAGGGAACAGATGCCGTTTTCTGAGGTCGATTTCCTGCAAGCGCTCGCCGCCGGCATTCTGGTGGGCAGCGCCTATGCGCTGATGTGCATCGGCCTCGGGATCATCTTCGGCTCGATGAACGTGATCAATTTCGCACAGGGCGACTTCCTGATGCTCGGCATGTACGCCGCGTTTTACCTGACCGCGGGGTATGGCGTGCTGGCGTTTCTCGGGCCTTATGCCGGGCCGATCGCGGCGGCCTTTTTAGCCGGCCCGGTGGTGTTCGCGCTCGGCTGGGTGTTGCATCGATTTATCGTGTCGCGAGTCACCGGCGCGGGCGCGGCACAGACGGTCGGCGCGGGGGCTTATGGGCAGATCATCGTCACCTTGGGCATCTCGCTGATCCTGCAGAATGGCGGGCTCATCCTGTTCGGCTCGACCCCGGTTGGCGTGCGCACGCCGCTGTCGCGCCAGTCCTGGGAGATCGGCGACATATTGCTGAACCAGGCGCGTGTCGTGAGCTTTCTGGTCGCGGTGACGCTCGCCGCCGGCATGTACCTGTTTCTCAGCCACACCCGGCTCGGAAAGGGTTTGCGTGCGGCCGCCGACAACCCGCAGGCCGCGATCTACATGGGGATCGAAGTCGACCGGGCCCATCGCCTCGCCTGGAGCATCGGCGTCGGGATTACCGCGATCGCCGGCGGGCTCGTCGCGACCTTTCAGACCTTTCAGCCCTATGTCGGGTTCGATTTCGTCATCGTCATGTATGCGGGTGTCGTCCTCGGCGGGCTTGGCAGCAATTTCGGCGCCTTCTGGGGCGGGCTCCTGATCGGTATCGTGCAGCAGATGTCGACGCTGGTGCTGCCGTACCAGCTGCAGAACACCGCGATCTTCGTTGTTTTTCTGCTGATCATCTTTCTGCGGCCGCAAGGCATTTTTGGCCGGCTCAGCGAGCGGGCATGAGCTGGCCCCCGATAGAACGCGGTCATGAGAACCCGGTTATGAGAACGCGGTCATGAGAACGCGGGCCGAAGCCAACCGGCAGCGCTGGGCGATCCTCGGTGTTGCGGCCGCTGTGCTGGTGCTATCATTCGTCCTTCTCAAAAGCGCCTATTACCAACTCGTGCTGACCCAGGTGTTGCTCTGGGCAGTGCTGTCGCTGGCCTGGAACATTCTCTGTGGATACAGCGGCTATTTCTCCTTCGGCCATGCCGGGTTTTGGGGGCTGGGCGCCTATACGGTCGCGCTCGGCATGATGTATTTCGACCTGAGCCCGTGGATCTCGATCCCGTTCTGCGCGCTGGTCGGCGCCGCCGCCGGCGCCATCATCGGCTATCCGACATTCCGCCTGCGCGGGCATTATTTCGCTCTCGCGATGCTCGCCTATCCGCTCGCCACGCTCTACGTCTTCCAGTGGCTTGGCTACCAGGAATTGACGCTGCCGATGAAGCGCGAGGCGCCGCTCCTCTACATGCAGTTTGAGGACCCCCGCGGCTATGTCGTGCTTGCGCTCGGCCTGCTTGTTGTCGCGTTGCTGATCTCGCTCAAGGTCGAGAATTCACGCTTCGGCATGTCGCTGATGGCGATCAAACAGAACGAGCCGGCAGCCGAGGCGGCGGGCATCAATACCTGGCGCTGGAAGATGCTGGCATTGATGCTGTCAGGAGCGTTGGCCGCGGTGGCCGGCGGGCTTTACGCGGTCATCCTGCTGGTTGTCACACCGGAAACCGTGTTTGGCATGCTGGTTTCCGCGCAGGCGCTGATCCTCGCCCTCTTCGGCGGGGTCGGCAGCCTCTGGGGCCCGGTCATCGGCGCGGTCGTGCTCGTGCCCTTGGCCGAGGGGCTCAACGCCGAGCTCGGCGATGTATTGCCCGGCATTCAGGGCGTCGTGTACGGCGTCGCGATCATCGCGATTATCCTGCTCGCGCCCGAGGGGGTCTATTGGCGCGTCCTCGACCGGTTCTCAAAGCGCGCGCCGGCGGCGGAGCCGCCATCGCAGATGCCCGCTCGTGCAACCAACATCGCGCCGCTGCCGCGCGCGCCGGTCTCAACCGGCGCCGATCTTCTGGTGCTGCGCGATATCGGGATCTCGTTCGGCGGGTTGCGCGCGCTGGACGGGATCGACCTCACCCTTCCCGAGGGCGGGCTCTACGGCATCATCGGCCCGAACGGCGCCGGCAAGACGACGCTGTTCAATGTCATCAATGGGTTTCTCGCCTCGGATAGCGGTGCGATCACCTTCGCCGGCGAGGCGATCACCGGGTTGCGCCCAAACCAAGTGTGCCGGCGCGGCGTCGGGCGCACCTTTCAGGTCGTGCGCGCGTTTCCGCGCATGAGCGTCCTCGAAAATGTCATCGTCGGCGCCTTTATCCGCGCCCCGACCGATGCTGTCGCCCGCGACATGGCCCTGGCGGCGCTCGACCGGGTCGGACTCGTCGATCAGGCCGAAAAGATCGCCGGAGGGCTGACGACGCGGGAATTGCGCTTGATGGAACTGGCGCGGGCGTTGGTGCCGCATCCCCGTCTGATGCTGCTGGACGAGACACTCGCCGGCCTCGGTCATGACGATCTCGGAGGGATCCTCGGGGTTATCCGGCAGTTGCGCGCCGAGGGCATTACCGTCTTGATCATCGAGCACACGATGCATGCCATGGTACAGCTGGTCGATCACTTCACGGTGCTCGATCATGGCCGACTGATCGCTACCGGCAGACCGCAGGACGTCGTGCGCGATTCCCGCGTCATCGAAGCCTATCTCGGCAAGAAGTGGAGTGACCGCGTCGCGGTCCCCGCAAAATAGGAGGAGATCGGAACATGCAGAATTCCCCGACACGGCGCAGCGTGACAGCCGGGCTGGCGCTCGGCGCGGTTTCGCTACCGGCATTGCGCGTCGGCACGGCAAGCGCACAAGCGAAATTGGTCAAGATCGCGATGATCGCGCCGCTCTCTGGCCCTTGGGCACGGCAGGGACAGCTGCTTCGGCAGGGCGCCGACATGGCAGTCGAGGAGTTCAATTCGCAAGGCGGGATCAAGTCGCTCGGCGGCGCCAAGCTCGAGATCATCTACGCCGATGCCGGCGACAATACCGAGAAGGCGAAGAATGCCGCACAGCGCCTCTTGTCCGATCACCCGGACCTGGTGGGCGGCTCGGGCGCCTGGCTCAGCTCCTTCACCTTGGCGGTGACCGAGGTCACCGAGCGCGCGCAATTACCATGGCTGACGCTGTCCTATTCCGATGCGATCACCAATCGCGGCTTCAAGTTCGTGTTCCAGACCTCGCCGACCGCCGAATGGCAGGCCGCCGAGACGCTGCCGACGGCACTGAAGCTCGCGGAGCACGCGACCGGCAAGCGGCCGAAGACGATCGGCGTCATCCAGGACAACACCGCTTCGCCCGTCAGCTTCGGCAAGCATCTGCGGGAAGGCGGGGGGCTCGAAAAGGTCGGCCTCAAGGCAACGGTCGACCAGATCTTCACGCCGCCGCTGTCTGACGCGACGCCGCTCGTCGACAAGCTGCGTTCGGCGAAGCCCGATTTCCTGCTGCTGCTGACCTCGGCGATGCCGGATTGCAAGCTGGTTTTGGAGAAGCTGGACGAATTCAAACTGGCCAAGGGCAAGATGCCGCTGGTCGGCAACGGCGCTCCGTTCGGCTCCCCCGAATTGCTCAACACGATCGGCCCCGAACTGCTCGAAGGGATGTTATTCAGCGTCGCCAACTGGCCGCTGAAGGGGCAGGAGGAATTCATCGAGCGGTTCAAGAAGCGGACCGGCGAGCCGTTCGCGACGCAGGACGCGCTGTGCGGCTATGGTGATGTCGCGATCCTGAAAGAGGCGCTGGAAGCCGCGGGCGCGGCCGACAAGCTGAAGGTCGCAGAGGCGATCCGGCAGATGAACCTGACGACCGGGCCCGCGGCGCAATTCTTCCCGGGCCCGATCAAGTTCGACGAGAAGGGGCGCCGGCAGGACGTGCCGATGATCTTCGCGCAATGGCAGAAAGGCGTGCCGCTTACGGTTTTTCCGGAAGACCGCGCCCTCGCGAAGCCGTTCTGGCCATCCGTATAAGATCGGATAGGCAGTCGTAAAAAAGGCCGAAGCATTCGGCCGGGGAGGGCGGATATGCAGGCGGATTACATCATCATCGGCGCGGGCTCAGCCGGCTGCGTGCTGGCCAACCGGCTCACCGAGGACCCAGGCACCAAGGTCTTGCTGATCGAGGCCGGCGGGCGCGACTGGAACCCGCTTATTCACATCCCGGCCGGCTTCTTCAAGATGCTCGATCATGACACCTTGACCTGGAAGTACCGCGCCGAGGCCGATCCCGGCACCAATGGCCGAGCGATCGTCTATACGCGCGGCCGCGTCATCGGCGGCTCTTCCTCGATCAACGGGCTGATCTACATCCGCGGCCAGCCCGAGGATTACGATCACTGGGGCCAACTCGGCAATCGCGGCTGGTCATGGGACGATTGCCTGCCTTATTTCCGCAAGGCGGAGCGCTGGGAGGGAGAGGAAACCGAGGTGCGCGGCAAGGACGGGCCGCTCTTCACCTCGAAAACCGACCGGCCGCCGATCTGTGCCACCGTGCTCGAAGCCGGCAAGCAGCTTGGGCTCGAATATCGCGAGGACGTCAACGATCTGCCGCCGGGTCATGGCGACTGCATCGGCTGGTGCCAGCAGACCCGAGGCGGCCGCCGCCGCGCCAGCGCCGCGCGCACCTATCTGCGTCCGGCCTTGAAGCGCCCCAACCTGCAGCTCGTCACGCATGCGCTCGTGCATCGCGTGCTGTTCGACGGCAAGCGCGCCGTCGGCGTCGAGTTCTCGCGAAACGGTCAGACCGAGCGCGCCGACGCTACGCGCGAAGTGATCCTATCGGCGGGCGCGATCGGCTCGCCGCATATCCTGCAATTGTCGGGCGTCGGCGACCCCGAGCATCTCGGCCGCATCGGCGTGCCGGTCGTGCATGAATTGCGCGGCGTCGGGAAGAATATGCAGGACCACTACGTCGCGCGCGTCTCATACCCCGTCGTCGGCGCCCAGACTGCGAACGAACGCTCGCGGGGCCTGCCACTCGCCGGCGAGGTCATCCGCTGGCTGATCACGGGCAAGGGCATGCTGACCTACAGCCCGTCGATCGTCGCCGCCTCGGTCAAGGTGTTGGAAGAGTCGGCAACCCCCGACATGCAGGTCACCTTTGCGCCGGGCAGCTTCAAGAACGGCCAGATCGGCGCTTTAGAGGAGACACCCGGTCTTTCCGCCGGCGCCTGGCAGATGCGGCCGCTGTCGCGCGGCTATGTCGAAGCCAAGTCGAACCGGCCGGGGGACGCGCCCGCGATCAACCCCCGCTATTTGTCGGAGGAAAGCGACCGGCGCGCCGTGATCGGCGGTCTGCGGTTTGCGCGGCGGTTGTTTGCGACACCGCCGCTGCAACGTTTCATTCGCGACGAAACATTGCCGGGGCTACAGGTTCAGAGCGACGATGAGTTGCTCGATTATGCGCGCCAGTATGGCGGTACCTGTTATCACGCCAGCTGCACCTGCATGATGGGGCAGCACCCGATGGCGGTTGTCGATGACGAGTTGCGCGTGCACGGGATCGCGGGCCTCCGCGTCATCGATACCTCTGTGATGCCGGCTGTCACCTCGACCAACACCAACGCACCGACCATCATGATCGCCGAGAAGGCCGCGGCCATGATCAAAGGCGCCGAACGGCAAAGACTGGCCGCATAAGCGTCTGGCCGCATAAGCGTTAGGCGAACGGAGAAAACGATGGCTGATGACGACGCGTTGTTTCGGAAAGGGATGCCGATCAGGCGCGAGGTGCTGGGGCCCGACTATGTCGACGCCTCGATGGCCCGTGCCGATGAGTTCATGATGGCGTTTCAGCGGGCGACGACGGCTTGGGCGTGGGGCTGGGCCTGGGGCGACCCGACGCTCGACCGGAAGACGCGCAGCCTGATGAATTTGGCGATGCTCACCGCCCTTAACCGCGCCCCGGAAATCAAGCTGCACGTCAAAGGCGCGCTCAACAACGGCGTCACCGTCGAGGAGATCAAGGCCGCCTTATTGCACGCGACAGCCTATTGCGGCATTCCGGCCGGGCTCGACGCGTTCCGGGCGGCGCACGAAGTGCTGGTCAGCGAAGGCACGCTGGGCAAGCCAACGGCATAGGCATCCCGGCCGGACGGCGGAGGTTTCGGGCCGCCGCCATCCGCCGGCTGCTGACGAGCTAGCGCGGTCGAGGGGCTTAGTAGCCCCAGCGGTACCCGCCCAGCTGGTGCCGATTGAGATCGTTCGCGACATAGTCGTTCGGCCCACGCCAGCCATAATAGTGTCTGGACCAATAGGGCCGATAATAGCCGTAGTGGTTCGGCACGCACCGGCCCCAGCGGTTCGGATGCGCGCCACGGCCGCAGCCGCCCGCCACCTGGACGATGTTTGTGGCCTGCTCGGGGCCCGGGTTCGGGATGAGCAGGGCGGCGGATGCCGACGCCGCCGCCATGACGGCGAGAGCCCCGGCTATCGCAATGGCTTTTGCCAGACGCATCTGAGTTCCCTTCTGGGGATTGCTTCCGGTGACAACGATCGACGCGGCGGCGTAATCCGACGCGCTCGGCGATCGTAATCGAACCTAGCCCGGATTACTGCTCGATCCAGACATCGGAGAGGTCCTGGCCGATGTACTGGCTGGGCGAGATGTTCCAGCCCTTGAATTTTGCCGAGGAGACGACGAGCCGGTTCCACCACAGCAGTGGCACCGTAGAAGCTTCGGTGACCGCATGCCGCTCGAAATCGCGCACGATCTTCATGCGTTCCCGCGTGTCGGTGCTGATCGCCTGGCCGATATACAGCGCGTCGAGGAAGCGGTCGGTCGAGCCCGCGTGATTGCTCGGCGACAGGTCGCGCGACACATAGCGGGCGAGGTTGATCGTCGGATCGTCGAAATAGTCGGCGGCGAGGTCGATTGCGGCTGCGAATTTCCCCTTTTCGAGCGCCGCCTGCCACTCCTTGGTGCTCAGCAGCTCGTGTGTCCCGCGCACGCCGATCTCGCGCCATTGCGCGAGGACGAACTCGCCGGCGGGGCCATACGGCACCGGGACGTCCTTGCGGTTCGTCAGGGTAACCTCGAGATTGGTGACCCCTGCCTCGGCCAGCAGCCGCTTCGCCTCTGCGCGCGAGGCGGCGATGTCTCGGGAAAAGCCGGGCATCGTCACCAGCTCCGCTTCGGGCGTCGCCATTGCCGAGCCCGGGCGCATCAGCCCGCCGACATATTTGAGGAAGGTGGTGTTGGCAAGCGCCTCGGTACCTCCCCAGCGATCGATCGCGAGCGACAGCGCGCGGCGCACGCGCGCGTCGTTGAAGGGGGGCTGTGTGGTGTTGAAGGCGAGGGCGACGTAGCTGGTCCACGGGCCCTCGCGCACCTCGAGGCGATTGCCGGCCATCTCGACCATTTCGTCACGCTCGGACGGGGTGAAGCTGCGGAACTGGGCCATGATGCGGCCGCTCTCCATCGCCTTGACAGCTGCCGTCTCGGAGATGAACTCGGTGCGGTAGCCGTCGAGATACGGCTTGCCTTGCTGAAAATATTTGTCCCAGCGCTTGCCCGACCAATGATCGCCCTTGACGTGCTCGACGAAAACAAACGGGCCGGTGCCCAGGATGTGCGTCTTCGGAAAGGTCGGATCTTCGGCGAGCTTTGCGGCACTGTAGATACAGTTCCACGGCGAAGCGAAGTTCGCCAGCATCGCCGCATCCGGCCATTGCAGGTGGAAAACAATGGTCAGCGGGTCGGGCGTCTCGATCGACGTGATCGCGGCGTAGTCGGCTTGGCGTACCGAGAGAACGCCTTCCGGCGGGTGGACGATGCGGTCATAGCTCGCCTTCACATCGGCAGAGGTCAGTTTCGAGCCGTCGTGAAACAGCACGTTGGGGTGCAGCTTGAAGGTGTAAGTGCGGCGGTCCGGTGAGACATTCCAGGAGTCGGCGAGATCGCCGGCCACTTGCGGATAATTGGCGGTGTCGAATTTGAGGAGCGTCGAATAGTGCGGCGCCACGACGTGCATGAGGACGAACGAGAAGTTGGCGTGGCAGTCATAATTGGGCGGCTCGGCGTCGACGGCAAACGGTAGGGTGCCGCCGCGCTGCGGCGAAGAGGAGGCCGCGCCGGCAATCCCAGGCAGGGCAAGCAAAACCGCGCAGCAGGTGGCGGCCAAGCGACGGCGCATCCAACGCCGTTCGGCCGGACCATCGGCAGGCGCGCGCGTGGGCTCGTTCTTCATTGCGATCTCCAGCGAAAGAGGTTGTCGCCTGCGGCGAGATTTATCGGGGCGCACCGGTCTGCCAGCGGCTGTACTGCTGGAAGAGGTCTTCCTTTTCCTGAGCCGTCATCGGTGCACCGCCGGCCGAACGTCGGTGCTCATCAATGAAATGCGCAAACATCGCCTTCAGATCGTCCGGCTTGGGCGCGTTGGCGATTTGCATGTTGCGCTGCAGCCATTGCTCGGCGGGCTGGTAACGGTGCCAGCCGGGCAGCTCGGCGGTAAGGTTCACCTCGCGCCACTTCGGATGGTGACCGGGTTCCAGTAGCGATTGAAACCCGGTGAAGAACACATCGACGAAATTGGCGACATTTCGGGATCGCTCCATCGACTGCCGCAGATCGGCAACCAACAAAACATTGCCGACCGCGACTGTGTCGATCGCTCGATCCTGCGATACCAGGCCGGGATAATCCGCCGCGGCGAGGCGCGTTGGTGCATAGGAGCTGCTGCTGACCGCCGGATTGAACGGGATCGACAGCAGATGCAGCCCGTCATCGCCCCTCAGGCTCATGAACAGGGGCGCCGGCTTTCCCGCGACAAAGGCAAGCGCGGCGATCTCGCCGCGGCGCAGTTTGTCGAGCGCCACTTCCTGGCTGTCGTTGGTCAACGTCACCGGTATGTTCAGCATCTCGAATAAGCGGCCCGCGGTGATCGACGTGCCGCTGCCACGGAGGTCGACATTGACCTTCTTGTTGGCGAGCTCGCTGACATTTTTGATCTTGGGGCCGGCGAGCAGGTGAAATTCCTCGTTGTAGAGCCGCGTGATGTAAGTCATCGAGACTTCGAGGCCCGGTAGCAGTTTCTGCTCTTTCGCGTAATCGAGGACATCGCTTTGCACGATGGCCATGTCGATGCCGCGGAGATATTTGAGGTCGGTCAGGCTTTGCAGCGAGCCCTTGCCGACGACCGGCACGACGCGCCGCGTCGCCCCGTCATCGACAAGATTGGCGAGGTCCTCGGCGATTCTGACCGAAATGCCGGCGGAACCGGATGTTTCGATCTCGACAACGCCGCGGTTGATCACCGCCACCGCCTGTTCGGCAGCGCTGGCGCACGGCGCGTAAAGGGCCCCGATCAGGGCCGCGAATGCCGTCACGCTGCACAATTTCAAACGGCCCATGATCGCCGCTCCTATTTGGTTTGGATGCCCTTCAGCAGGATGTCAGCCTCGGCGACGCCGAGTTCTTTGGCGCGCAGGTACCAGAAGGCCGCCGTCTTCAGATCGCCCTTGATCGCGCGCAGCTTGGCGCGCTCGAGGAAGGTCGGGTCGTAGGTTTCGCCGAGCCGCAATGCCGCGTCGCCGTTGCCCGCGTCGGCGGCGCGCTCGTAGTAGAGGCGCGCCGAGGCGACATCGCCGACACTGAATAGCGAGTCGCCGCGCGACAACAGCGCTGCGGTTTCGGCGGCAGTGAGGCGCGGCTCGGATGGCGCTGTCGGATTCGGCGCCGCCGGTGCGGCGGCCGGTGCGGCAGCGTCCGGCGCCGGCGCGGCGTTTGGCGCGGGCTCTTTCGGTGTCTCCAGCTTCGCGACGCTCGGCGCCGTCTCCGGCTTTGGCGCAGGACCGCGATCCGGCGCGGCTGGCGATGCGGATGACGGCTGCGGCGATGGAGCGGCGGCTGGGGCCGGCGCCGGATTGGCTGCAGGCGCACGTTCGCGAGCGGCGGTGGGAGGTATGGGCGCGGCCGCTGTCTTCGCCGGGGCGGGTGGTGTCGGCATCGTCGCCGGCGCCGGCGGTTTTTCCTGGGTTGCAACCGCGGCAGGTTGGCTTAACGGCGTCGCCGTGATGGCGGCTTGTTCGGTCCCACGTGGCGAGAGCACAAACCACCCGCCGCCGGCGATCGCTGCGACCACGACCAGCGCGATTGCAATACCGAGGACCGGGATTCGCCGCGCCGGGGGCTCGGCCTCGATCGCCGCCGGCGCCGCATCGAGCGCAAGCCCGAGCGATGCGGCTCGGCTCGACACCGGCCCTTCGAAGGCCACGTAATCGGGTTCGGGCCGGGCATTCGGCGCTGCAGCCTGATCGCCCGTCCGGCGGATCGGCTGGGTTTCGGCGGCTACGCTTGGAGCAACGCCGGAGGCCGAACGGATTATCTCCCTGAAATCGACACCGCTTGGCTCGGGCGTTGGCGGCGTCACCGTGGGCGGGGCGCTTGGAACCGGCGATATCTCCACGAACAGCCCACTCGGGGCCGGCGGTGCCTCGACCGGTATGGGCGCCGGCTCGGGCAAAGCGGCCGCCGCTGGCGTGGGTGCAATGACGGGAGCGGCCGCCGCTGCCGGGGTCTCGGATGCGGGATCGGCAGTGCTCTCTTGCGAGGCAGGGCCGCTCGTTTCCAGGCCGCGCGACGCGGCGTGCGACGGCCATTCCTCCGAGCGTGATGCCGCCGTTTCTTGCCGCGCCAGCTGCGCGGGTGATGCAGGCTCCTGCGGGATTAATGGCGCGGGAGCGGGCGCGCTCTGCGGCAAAAAACTTGCCACTCTCGACGGCTCGGGCGCGCTCGGCGTCGGCTCGGCGATGCTCGGCGTCGGCTCGGGCACGCTCGGCGCCGGTTCGACAATGCTCGGCTTCGGCTCGGGATACTGCGGCGACGCGGCGACGTTCGGCGGCGGTTCGACACTGCTCGGCGTCGGCTCAGCCGGCGGTCGCCTCCACAATGGCTGGGCGGGCGGTGCAGCGGGCTTCTCGATCGCGGGGGGCTCGACAGCGGGCGCGCCGCTCCGGATCTGCGGCGCGGCCGGCGGCGCACTCGCCGACGCGACATCGCGGTACGCTTGCGCCGGCGTGCTCGGCCGGACTTGCGACGAGGCGGTCGACACCGCCCATTCGCGAGTGAAGGAAGTCTTTTCCTCGGTCTCAGGCTTTTCCGTCTCGGTGTCTGCTCTTTCGCGCTCCTTCGTGAGGCTCTTGACCTCCGCCAGGATCTCGGAGACCGGCCGGCGCGCTTGCACGAGTTCGGAGAAGACCCGCTTAACGCCCTCCTGATCGTTAGCGCGCACGCACTCGCGCAGCTCGTCGTAGAGTCGCGCGACGTCAAAGGCGGTGGCTAGGCTGGGCATCGCGGCACCCTTACGCGCAGCCCGCTTGCTCGCGTGGCGTGCGTCGCGGAACGCAGGCTCGCCCGGCGAGCTTCGCTCCGGTTCGCGGCCAAATGGCCTGTCGCGGCAAACGGTTTGTCGGGGTCTTCACCATCACTCACTAGATCTGCCGGTTCGAATAAAAGACGAGGTCGTTCTCAGCATGCGTAATAGTACAGGCTGTTTATACGTATACGGACCTAAATAGAATGTTAACTCTGTTGCCGAATACTCTTCGGGATTGACCGAGTTTTTGTTGTTATTTTTGCCGAATTTTCACCGTCTTGTTCTTCACCAGGCAGGACACTTAGCCTCCCCTGATGCTCCAAGCTACCGGCTAACCGCTTCGGCCTGCGGCGCCTGAACTTCTTCCAGGGCTTTGGCCAGTTCCGCCTGCACCAGCCGATTAAGGATCCCGCCGAGCCTCTGATCGAGCCAGTTGCGCAGCATCGGCTTTACGAGTTCGCGGACGACATCTTCGAGCGTCTCGGCCGGCCCGGTCGCGGGCTCGTCGAGCGCGGCCAGGCTCCGCGGCGCGCTCGCAAGCGCGACCGCTCTGCCAGCCATCTCGTCGGTCTGCATTTCCGTGTGCGCGGGTTCACCCGCCGCTCGGTTCGTCTCCTGACCGGACGGCCTGCCGCGGTTCTGCGCTCGTCCTTTACGATTGTCCCCGGCCGCGTCGGAGAGCTTGAGGACCTCGGCCGATTGCGGTGCAGAGCCCGCTGGCTCCTCGGGCTTGCCCTCCTCGACGAGCTTGCGCTCGATCTTCTTGAGGATCTCGTCCATCGACTGTTCGGTCGAGAGATCGGAGTCCGGCATCGGCTCACCTCACACGCCGTTTGTTCCACCGGGACGTGCCCTCGGAGACGGCGGGACATCCCAAGATGCGTTGCCGGTTCGCGAGTGGCCCGAACCGGACTCGAACGGCCGATTGGGCAGGGGCGCCGGACTTTGTTCTTACGGCGGTAAAGACGAGGGAAAGAGTTTAACGAGGCGTTAACCTCAAGATTTGAAAAGCTCAAATCCCGTAGATCTGCGCGCCGCTTCGCAATGAATGGCGGCGCAAACAGAAAACGAGCGGCACGCCCGGCGTGCCGCTCGCTGTGACGTTACGCGCTCCTTAATTCCGGGGAGCCGGCCGAGGCCGGCTCCCCGGTCCCGGTCAGCGAGTGACCGGCTGCGTGCTGGACGTACTCGGCGCCGTTGTGGGCGTGGTGGTGCTGGTGCCGCCCGCCCCGATCGGCGAAGTCGTGCTGGGGCTCGCCGCGGTGCCGTCCCTCGCGGCGCCGCCGGTCATCGAGCCCGACCCGGCCGGAGCCGCTGCGGAGCCTGCCGGGGACGTCGTCGAGCCGATCGCCGGGCCCGCGCCGCCGCCGATCCGGGCGACCGTCTGCTCGTCAAGCGTCCCGGTTTGACGGAGCCCGTTCTGCTGCTGATACCGGGCGAGAGCGCGCTGCATCTCGCTGCCGACCTTGCCGTCGATCGGCCCCTTATAGAGCCCTTGCGCCTGCAGCTGCTGTTGCGTCTGGCGCACCTCGTCCTCCGAGATGTTGCGCGACCAGAAGCTGTTGCCGCTCGCCGGCTGCTGCATGCTGGCCTGCGGCACCGCATTCGGGGTCATGCTCGGATTGGCCGGGGCCGCGCTCGGGTTGGTCGGGGCGGTCGTTGCACTCGGCGCCGTCGCCTCGGTGCTCGGAGCCGTAGCGGAGGGCGTGGCCGTGGTGTTGGTCGTGGTCTGCGCTTGGACCAGGCCGGCGAAACCCGTCGCCGCGGCCAGAGCGATAACGGCTGTCAGAGTACGCTTCATCAGGACTCTCCACGATTGGGGAAGGATCAGCCACCCGCCGAACAACTCATGCGCGATGGTGTTCCCCGTTCGCGGAAAAGGTGAGCTTGCGAACTCCTGCTCAGCCGTCAGTCGAAACCGGACGACCTCCGATCATCGCCGCCACCCACTGTCACGCCGGCGAGCTTTTCGAACAATTTGATGATCGCCGAGCCGTCTTCTTTGTTGAGCCCCTGGGCACGCGCCATTTGATAGACCTGCTGCGAGACGTTGGCGAGCAGGAGCGGCACGCCGAGCCGTTTGGCAAACGCCGTCTCCAGCTCCTGGTCCTTGTAGGAAATGTCAATCGTGCCGCCCGGCGTGAAGTCGCGCTTCAGCATGCGCGGCACCCGGTTCTCGAACTGCACCGAGGAGCCGGTGCTGACCCGGATCACCTCATAGATTTTTTGCGGGTCGAGCCCGGCCTTCACGCCGTAGACGAGCGCTTCGGCGATCGCCACGGTCTGGATCTGCCCCAGCATGTTGTTGAGCAGCTTCATCGCCAGCCCATGGCCGAGCGCGCCGACATGGAACAAATTCTTGCCCATCGCCCGGAAAAGATCCTCGCACGCGGCATAGGTTTCCGGCGCGCCGCCGACGATGATCGACAATTCGCCCGATTTCGCCCGGACCGTGCCGCCGCTGACTGGCGCGTCGAGCATCGCGATGCCGCGTTCGGCGAGGCGGCGTTCGAACCGCCGCGCCGCGAACGGGTCGATCGTGCTCATGCACAGGACGATATGGCCGGCCTGGGCGCGGCTGATGACGCCTTGCTCGCCGATGATCACCGCCTCTGCCTGATCGGTTGTCTCGACCATGCAGATCGTGCGGTCGCAGGCGCCGGCCACCGCGGCCGGAGACGTCTCGATCGCGGCGCCCGCGGCGACCAGCGGGTCGAGCTTTCGCGGATCGATATCGTGCACGACCAGCTCAAAACCGCCCTTCGCCAGATTGAGCGCCATCGGGCCGCCCATATTGCCGAGCCCGATAAACCCCACTTTGCCGGGCATCGCGTTTCCTCCCTCTCGAAAAGCAGGCGAGCTTGACGCTATCGCTATTGCGGCGGGCCTCGCAGATTGCCGCGCGGCTCGTATGTCCGGACCAGCAGCGCGGCGACGACGTAATTGATCTCCGCCAGCCCGATGCCGCCGCCATCCTTGCGGCAGATGCTGGCATGAATCACGTAAACATGCCCGAATTTCCAGGGCGGACCGCGCTTTTCGAACGCCACGCAATTGTCGCGGCCGAGCGAGAAACCCATGCTCGTCAGATCGTCGGTTTCCGCGAAATTCCGCCAGCCGCCGCCATTCCGCGTCATTTGGTTCAGATCCGGAAAATCCTCGCGCGGATCGCCGTACCCGGCTTGTGCGGCGCAGCCCTTGTGCTGCGGTCCGATCGCGCTGATCAGGTACGGATCGACCACGATGACGTCAGCCTCGACCGCCAGGACCCCGAGATTGGTCATGACCAAATCGTGCGCCAGTTTGCAGTTCGACAGGTCGGGGGCGCGGTCGTTGCCTGGCAACCCCACGCCGGCATAACTCAGCTGCGGGCCGGTCTTGCAACCGGTCCGATGCATCGGCTGCGACGGCAATCCCGGGGAATACCGCTGCAGCAATTAACAACGCGAGCGCACGGATTGAGCTGCGCATCTCAGCTTCCGCCAGATGGCTGAAGGAGATTGCTTCGCTTCGCTCGCAATGACAGCCCTGAGTTGTCATTGCGAGGAGCGTAGCGACGAAGCAATCCCCTCGCCACTGCGGCGCAACAACTCAGTTCGGCGTCCAGCTCAAGGAGCGGATCTCGGTGAACTCGCGCGGCAATTTCGTCCAGCTCTCGCCGGCATTCTCGGTCTTGTAGAGTTCGCCGTAATGGCTACACGCGATGACGAGCCCGGGATCCGCTGGATGCGTCGCAAAGGCCCAGATCGGCGAGTTCGGCTTCACCGGTAATTCCGCCATCCGCCAATTCTTGCCGCCATCGGTCGAGCGCTGGATCGCGCCGGTCGTGCCCACCGCGCCGTCGCCGGTTGCGACAAACAGCGTATCGGGATCGTCCGCCTTTTGCGCCAGGCTGCGGCAATAGGGCAGGGGGAACTGGTCGCCCACCCTAAGCCCGGTCCAGCTTTCGCCCTTGTCATGGCTTGCGAAGATC
>WNGI01004731.1_pt1 | contig 18961 bp, 19 predicted proteins | sample 5400621 | NCBI WGS metagenome assembly WNGI01 (sample SAMN13153374, study PRJNA577476) | soil metagenome | isolation source: 20 cm soil or saprolite under Garry oak tree replicate 1 | place: USA:California | collected 2016-06-15
GGGCTGCTCAGCCAGATTCGCAGGGGCGATGAGGTGTTGGTCGATGCTTTTCGCGAAGCGCTGATAATTTCACCCAACCTCGAAACACGTCGCGATTTTGAACAGCGACTCGGAAACTATCGCGCCAGCCTATTGACCTGTAAAGGGGAGTGCGGCAAGGCTGCTGTCACACGCGATGGTCAGACGATATCTGTCGAAGCGAATCTTGCCGCACATGCAGGCGTCGACACGGTCATCTCGAACGGTGCTGACGGTGTGGGCCTGTTTCGCATTGAGGAGCTTTACTTCGCGCGCGAGCTACCGCCCTCCGAAGCAGAGCTTTTCAGCGAACTGCAACACCTCGTTGCTCCTCTGCGCGAGAAACCGGTGACGATCCGGCTCCTGGACATCGGGGGCGATAAGGCGATTCCGTCCTTGCGGCTTCCTTTCGAGTTAAACCCGCTTCTCGGTAAACGCGGAGTGCGCCTGCTGCTCGACTATCCGCAGCTTGCGCGCACACAGCTCAAAACCTTGCTGCGGCTCTCTCAGGCCCAAGATATTCGCATCCTGGTGCCGATGGTCACCTTGGAGCGTGACATGCAACAGATGCGCGAACTGCTCGTGGCGGTCGCTCACGAAATGGGGATCGAAAAACTTCCGCCCCTCGGCGCAATGATTGAAACGCCGGCCGCAGCGCTGACCGTCGGGGAAATCGTAAGGCATGCCGATTTCGTTTCCGTGGGTACAAACGACCTCACCCAGTACACTCTGGTCGCCGGACGCGACAATGCCGCAGTGAGTGACTATTATCAGGAAACCCACGCATCAATGCTTCGGTTGCTCGGGATCATTATTGAGGAAGCATCGGGGAAGCCGGTCTCGATCTGCGGCGAGCTAGCGGGCCGAGAGGAAGTAATCCCAACGCTGCTGGAAATCGGCTTCCGTGCGCTCAGTGTTTCCCCTCCGCTGATTCCGACAACGAAGGAGTTAATCAGATCGATTGATACCAGAAGCTCGTACGGCCAACGTTGATTGAGTGTTGCCCATTCGGATTGACAATTACAAGTCTGAACATCGAGATCACAGCGGTTCTCTTTGCACTTCAAGATCGAGAACCTCTCCGATTGCTATACGGATCAAGCTTGGAGCCGAGTAAATCTGCCCGTCTGACAGGGCGACTCGCTGGGTCCGCCGAGTCCCGGTGTTTGTAGGACCTTGCTTTTTTAATGATTGTTGAAGAAAACTGATGTGGTGAAGCTCTCAAAGCTTGAATCGTTTGGATTTATGACCCCCTCGGGTTTATTAATTATTAAAAGGAGGCCCCTCTGATGGCAACTTCGTATGATGCGATCGTCATTGGTACTGGGCAGGCGGGACCATCGCTTGCGGTCCGGCTGGCGGGCACAGGAATGAAAGTAGCGATCATCGAGCGCAAGCGGTTCGGCGGCACCTGTGTCAACACCGGTTGCATCCCGACCAAGACCCTGATCGCCAGCGCGCGTACAGCCCATGTCGCGCGAAGCGCCGGCGAGTATGGCGTGATGATCGACAGTTCGATCACGGTTGATATGAAGAAAGTCAAAGAGCACAAAGACGCGGTGGTGCGCCGCTCCAATGAAGGCGTAGAGAAGTGGCTGAAGAGCACTGATAACCTGACGGTCTATGACGGCCATGGGCGCTTTGAAGACGCGCATCGGGTTCGTGTCGGCGACGAACTGCTCGAAGCAGATAAAATCTTTATCAATGTCGGTGGACGCGCCTCCGTGCCGCCGCTGCCTGGCCTCGATCAGGTGAGCTATCTCAACAACTCAACTATGATGGAAGTGGATTTTCTGCCCGAGCATTTGATCGTTGTCGGCGGTAGCTATGTGGGTTTGGAGTTTGCTCAAATGTACCGCCGCTTTGGCAGCGAGGTCACGATCGTAGAGATGGGGCCGCGCCTGATTCAGCGTGAAGACGAAGACGTTTCCGAAGCCGTCAAGACAATCCTCGAAACCGAAGGCATCAACATCCGCCTGAGCGCTGAATGCATCGCCATGGAAAGACGCGGCGCCAAGGTGGCCGTCAAGGTCGATTGCAGCAGCGGCGACAAGACGGTCCTTGGCTCGCACTTGCTTCTCGCAGTGGGCCGCGTGCCGAATACCGATGACCTCGGTTTGGAGAACGCAGGTATCGCAGTGGATCAGCGCGGATACATCCAGGTGGACGATCAGCTGCGCACCAATGTGTCTGGCATCTATGCCTTGGGCGATTGCAACGGGCGAGGAGCGTTCACGCATACTGCGTACAACGATTACGAGATCGTCGCCGCCAATCTTCTGGACAATGACCCGCGGCGCGTCAGCGACCGCATCACCGCCTACGCCCTCTACATTGATCCGCCGTTGGGCAGAGCCGGAATGACCGAGGCGGAAGTGCGAAAGTCAGGGCGGAAAGCTCTGATCGGAAAACGTCCGATGGCGCGCGTTGCCCGCGCAGTGGAGAAAGGCGAGACGCACGGATTTATGAAAATTCTGATAGACGCCCAGACCAAAACGATCCTCGGAGCGTCGCTCTTGGGCATCGAATGCGATGAGGTCATTCATTCGATCCTCGATGTGATGTACGCCAAAGCGCCTTATACCGTGATCCAGCGCGCCATGCACATTCATCCGACGGTCACAGAATTGATACCGACCATGCTCGGCGAGTTGAAGCCGTGGGAGTGAACGGGCGACGATAAGGTTGGCGAGTTTCGGAGGGCAGAACTCTGCATGAAGCGATCGAGATTGGATATCAGACGTTTGTAAGTGCTGCGCGATAGCCCCATCACTTCGCAGCCCCTCTCGATGCTGCCAAACTCTTGGCCGTGATCGGCAACGAACTCTCTTTTCTCCGCCGCGCTGTGTATTCCACGGCTCTTTTTAAAAGATCGTTCTCCAGCGCCAGCCTCCCCACCATCCGCTCCAACTGCTCAATCCGACTCAAAAGCTCTTTCTTGTTGCTCGATCCCGAGATTTACCTCGCTAGGGCCGATACCAAGCGCTTTCAATACCATCAATACGCTGAGTTCATTGGCCGCGCCGAAGCTGGCAATTCCAATGGTTTTGCCTCTGAGATCAGACGGCTTCTGAATCTGCTGGCGGGTAACAAAGGAATACATGTTTTATTGAGAAACCCCGCCACGATCGCTAAATTAGCACCCGAATGGATTGCTCTTATTGGTGCCATCGCAGCAACGCTGGCGGATTGGAGACTCCCACCTACCAGTGCCTGTACCGGGATCACCGGCCACGAGCCTCACATGGCTTCGTGCTCAGCGCGATTAGATTCCGCGGAAATCAAATCCGCCTAGTAGATCGGTTGGATTTATTTTATATAGTCGGCAAGATACTCAATAAATCTGGGAAGAACCCCGTTCGCCGTCGCAGATAAATGTCGCAGATAATAATATTGTCGCGCCGCAGAGGGCTTAATGACTACCGCCAGAATCCTGGATCACCCGCTGCAGATCATTCCGCGATTCCGTTGCTTTACGATCGGCAAAAGTTGGAGCGCATCGACAGTCATCAATGAACCCAACACGGCGAAATTACGTGAGTTTCGCACCGTTAGAATGCTAACTACTGATCCCATGAACATACTCGACATTACACCAAGCCAACTGAAGCGGGCTGCGGCCATTAAAGAACATATCGAGCAATTGAACAAAGAGCTGCGCAGTATCCTCGGCGTGTCGGCCAACTCTGCCGGCGGGTCTACAAAGAGCCGAACCATGAGCCCGTCTGCGAGAAGGAAAATTGCGGCCACTCAAAAGGCAAGATGGGCAAAGCTGCGACGTGCCAAATCTGCGACCCGTTCAGCCCAACCCGCTGCTAAGGCGAAGAAGAAGACAATGAGTCCAGCAGCCAGAGCCAAGCTATCCGCCAAGCTCAAAGCTTATTGGGCGTCGAAAAAATCTGGTAAGAAATAATCTGGGAATTTCGGATTCAATTAAGTCGTCAAGTCTCTCGTAAGGACTTGTGGTTTTCTCGAACCGTTTCACGACGATTTATCCATCCAACTAATCTCGCGTCCTTAAACTGTCGGTTGTGAGGGTTTCTTTTGGCTGCACTTCATGGGCTTTCGATGGAATGAGCATTTGAATCCATACAAAAGCGGCAATCAAGCAAAATATCACTAGAGTATCGTCCATCGGCAGCGTTCTCCTTTGTGCGGCATATGTGGACCGCAACTGAGCAATCTTTAGACCAGTGAGACGACATTCAGAGCCATTCCCGTATAGGCTTTCGATTCCTTAGGATGACTCCTAAGTACCCGAGATATGGCAGTAGAGGGGAAGTGGACGGACTATTTGGCGGCCATCTTCGACCACTGTATGTCCACTGCTTGGAACTAGGTTGATCGCTGGATGGTTTATCCGGGTGGGCAGACCTGGCGGCCAACTCTCTGTAAGATGAGACTCATCAATTCAATTGTGACTATTCTCGCCAAATCTCCCGCGTATCTTTATCATCCCGTAATCCGACAAAACTCGATTGCCTCAAGTGTTTGTTGTCTGTCGCCCATTCAGTAAACTCCACTTGGGCGTGGTGCCTCGTCCTCGCGCCAATGCGCAGGGCCGGTAGTCAGAAAAAACGCCACCGGGAAAGAAGGGGAAAGCGTTTGCATATTTACAAACCTCTCCCCACCCGGTGGCGTTGGGGGAGCGGAAATCCTAATTAGAGGGGATGTTTGTTATTTTGTTATGTGGAGCCTCTCGTTGGTCCAAACACAATCAATGTGATGGCGGAGGAGACTATTACCGCAATTCGGCGATCATGGTTGCTTGTAAAAAAACACCATTGAGGCGCTATCCGAGAGGCTGCTCAGACGATGACCGCGATTTTTAGGTGCGTTGCCTGATCGATAGAAAATGAATGTGAGCGCCATTTGAACGATTTTTGGCATGCCTTACGATCTCAAGAACAGATTTGCGCTGGTGACCGGTTCTTCGCGTGGCATCGGCGCGGCCATCGCAACCGAATTGGCCTCACTCGGGGCTGGCGTAGTTTTACATTGCCATAAAGAAAGACTCCAGGCGGTGAATAATGCCGGAGTCTTTATGGTGCAGAGTTAGCCACGTTAACCGAAGAGCAGATTGATCGGGTTTTGCGTGTCAATGTACGCTCGATGTTGGTGGCCACGCGAGAATTCATCACCCGCATACATACACCCGTCGGTCGCATCATCAATATCAGTTCCATCGCCGGCCACGTGCCCTCCGGCATAGTTCGCTCTATGCGGCCAGCAAAGCCACGGTTGAGTCGTTGACAAGAAGGCATGCGACCGAGTGCGTCCCCGCGGCATCACCGTCAATGCCATCGCTCCAGGAACTGTTGAAACCGACATGTCTGCCGCAGCGTTTCCACCCGAAGCCAAAAGGATCATTGCGCGCAACACCGCACTGGGAAGATTCGGCCAGCCCAAAGACATCGCGCGAGTCGCCGGCTTTCGGATGCCGCCGGTTGGATCACCGGGCAAATCATCGGCGTCGATAGTGGCATGATTACTGGAGCGCTCAATCTTCTCCGAGTAGCACGTTCGAGCCAATCCAGCTAATGAACACTATTCGAGGATAACGAAGTCTTTGAGCTGCAACGATGAATGATTCAAGGAATGCCAGGAAATTGTTGATCATCGTCTAAACCATGCCGCGCGTCTGTCGGATATCAGGTGGTCGTCGTACTTCCATGTCAACAGCCGCCGTGTGGATCGGCTCCGCCAAGGCCGGGTCTTTGTCGCCGGTGACGTTGCTCACATTTACAGTCCGGCGGCTCCTCAGGATATGAATACTGGGATCCAAGAGGCCGTCAATTTAGCCTGGAAAATCGCGCTGGTGTTGCGCGGCGAAGCCGAAGATCGTTTGCTCGATACTTATGACGAGGAGCGGCGTCCGATCGAAGGCCGCGTGTTAACGACCACAGATGTGGTTATCAACATACTCGCTGCCCGCCACGGACCGCTTAGTTTCTTGCGCGCGGCGGCGCATGTCTTTGATCGACCACTGGAAGGCGGTCTGCGATCGGGAGAACGCGCCGCCGATATCACTGCATCGTCTGGCTGTTGGAGGAATTTTCCTAGTTTGTTTCCGAATTACTGACATGGCCAGCCTTGGGGAGAACGACAAGGCGAAGTTTTTGCTCGATATCAGTGGCACTACCTTTGCTCGTTTTATCTCCTCATGTCAGATGCCATCTGGAAATCGAGGAAGATGCCAATGAACACCAATTCTGTACTCGTCGAAGAGCACGACCGGGAAGATTTCGAGAGCGTGACAGAGGAAGAAATCATCTATCTGTGGCGTTCGATCAAAGGACGTGGCATTTCCGAGAACGAAGCATGGGACGCGGTCGTCGCCGGATTGGCTCTCGACGTGGCATTCGCCAAGCGCAAACCGTCTATGCAGATCGAACATTAGGCAATAGAAACTGCCCTCAACGGAGGTGTGAGGAACGTGCTGTCTGTCGAATACGGTTTTTAGGATCTCCCAGTTAGCTAACAGAACTGGTTTTGCCGAATCACTGTTTCTCTTTCGGTTCGATAATCATCGAACTTGCAAGTCATTTAGCTCGAAATCTAAGCGTACGCCTGACAGGCTTAACCAAACGAGTGCGTCAAAACATGGCGAGAGATCGTAACCACCTAATCTGTCCACATTGCGATAGCGACAATATCCGGCGATCTCATCGGATAAAACTAAGGGAGCGAGCGTTAAATTGGGTTTTTATTAGCCCTTACCGGTGCAAAGATTGTCGCCAGCGATTCTGGAAAATAGATAGATCGTTCGGGCGTTCATCATTTGCCAAATACGATCGCGTTTCAATCCAGAAAACGCCAGAGCACATTCCGTATTACCGTATCATTAAGATCAAATTCATTCTTCCATTTACGAACCGGCATGCCCAAATCGTTTTCCGTTATCAAGTTTCGCGACTGCCCGCTAATGACGAGCAGGAGCGGCGTACGAATGTAGCCAATGGCATGGACGAGAACGCGGCAAGAAAAAAAAGACTGGCCCTTTGGTGAAATTGAATTCCCTCGGCAATCGTGCTCACGATGGGTTAAGAGATTGCTAACATCGATGGAATGATAAATCTGCTCCAGGGCGATCCGAGAATCTCTGAAGATGATAACCGCCTAAAAGATTGAGATCGGCAGTCTGCTAACGATTTCTTTGTGAACCGCCTAGAACTATCTCCCTTTATTGTTTACACTTTTTAAATGAAGTGGTGGCGTTTGCCATTGCTAATTGTGAATTTTGTGCTCTGGTTTTACTTGGCGACTTTGGTGTTCAGTTACTGCGTGCGTGTGGATTACGCCTTGGTAAACTTTTGATTCTTGCGTTCAGCCATGCGGTCGCTTTATCGGCTTTAGAGGCTCTTCATTCGCCGGATCTAAGACTTCTCGCGCCAGCAGATTAGCCTGGGTAGACTTACGCTTCATTGGAAAGAAGAGCGGCTGGCCTAGCGCCCACTCGTTACTCTTTGGCTTGGCCTCGTTGAATTTTTTTCTTTGTTTTGCTTTTCGTGGATCAGATTGGCATAGCTATGACGGATAACTCTTTTACCAGAACCTAACATGTAACCCACGAGCCTAAAATAGGGGATGGCTCATTCTTTTGTGTGCGTACCGCTCTCGTCCTGGTTATCAGCATCAGCCATAATCATATAGACAAATGCCACTACGATGGCCAAAACGAGAAAGCTAAGGAATAACGCTGCCCAAATAAGCAATGTGGTCATGAAAGCTCCGCGTCGCCGAAAGCCGTGAAAGTGAGCATGTACTGTGCCGTCATGTTCGATGAAACTTTGCAGAGCTTGCGTGAATTCCGGGAGTCACACTGGCCCTCCGTGCTTTCCATCTAGGCTTGGTCAGTCTGCTTTTGTTTTCGGAAGGTCTGCCGATTCGGCCCTCTGGGCAATTCTCAATTCCTCATCAAGAGCACGTCGCCACGCGGCACTTCCGACTCTGGCTAGACGAAAACGTCTGCCCGGAGCTGCGTGCGTCCAAATCTTCGCCTCTTCAGCTGTTTGGAACAGCCGCTTCTCGATGATGCGCTTGGTCCCAAGTTCCTCGCCAATCAGCTGCCGTTTCGGGGATTGTTTTGCTTGAGGGTCTGTTTGAGTTATCTTGCGCGTTCGCATGGCGAGATCTCTATGAGAGTTCCACGTAAGTGGAAATATCCATCACAGTTGCTCTCTGATTGGGAATTCAAAAAATTCAATAAATCGTTCGACAATGCTTCGTGACTGCCACTGTTCGTAAGTTATTTGCTGGGAGTACTTCAAATCCTCTTGAAAGATTTCTTCCAGCCGATGAGCCACCCCGCTATCGTAGACCGTAAGATTGATTTCCTGGTTCAAGGCGAAAGATCGGTTATCGAAATTGCTGCTGCCGATGGTTGACCAGATACCATCGATTACTATGGTCTTGGCGTGAATGAGGGACGCTTTGTACTCAAAAATCTGAACGCCCCCGAGAAGAAGAGGGCCATAGTGGCTGCGGCTCGCGGTGTAAGTGAGGTGACTGTCTATCTCGCCCGGTAATAGTACGATGACCCGTACACCTCGGGTGGCCGCTTTCACCAGAGCTTCGGTCATAACGTCATCGGGGATGAAGTACGGGTTCGTAATGAGAATTGATTTCTTAGCCGAGTTGATCGAGAGCAGGAAGAGCATGTAATTTTGAAAGCTCCCACCAGCGGGTGAACTCTTGACGATTTGTGCTGGCAGATTTCCACTTGGCTCAAGGCGTGGAAAATAGCCGTCGCCACCAATGGCAATGCCGGTGGTTTCGAGCCAGCTTTCGGCGAAGGCGGCTTGCAGGAATCTCACCACTGGACCCTCGATACGCGCGTTCGTATCGCGCCAATGTTCCGGCGTGCGACCATTGCCCGTCCAAGCTTCACTTATTCCGTACCCGCCGGTAAATCCGATGCGACCATCGACCACCAAAATCCGGCGATGGCTTCGATAATTGTAGCGCAACAATTTCCACGGAAAGATAATTCCAGCGGCTTCAACTCGACGATAGTATTCCACATGACAGCCAGCGTCCTTCATCGTTGCAATGATATCGGAAGGTGCTTTACCCGATCCGTAGCTATCCAGAAGAATATCTGCCTTGACGCCTGCTCGGCAGCGTTCGGCAAAGGCCTGGGCTAGCTCGCGGGCTATGGAACCGTCTTCGTAGAGATACTGAGCAAATGTAATCGTGGATTTCGCTCTGTTTATGTCGCGCAGCATCCTGGGAAATGTTTCATCGCCGTTGATTAAAACTTCGATCCGATTGCCGCTGATGATAGGCGCGTCAGTATGAGCTTCAATGGTAGGAAAAAAAGTCGCTTCGCCGAGCGTGATCTCAGGAATTTGCCTTACGGCTAAAACCTGTGCGCAACCCGAAAACACGAGGACGGTAAACAGGCAATATGATCGTTTCATTGAAATTGGTTATCGCTGTCGAGATTTCGAGAACATGCCCTCTTATTGTGATAGCGACTTGGGGCCGGGGCAGGAATTTAATCGAGATGTGATAACCAGTTGCGGTTTACCTGCCCCGGCGACAGCAACTTGAGCAAGGGCTGTACCCTGATTTTTTGACGGACGGTTTTGTAATTATGAAGGAATCAGATTCACCTGCGGGAGTTTGACGCTATTTGACTGAACGGCAACTTCGCCTGCTAAAGGCTCAGCGTCAATGCAATCGGGTTAAAGTGTCGATTCTCCCTTGCAAAAAAGGGGAAGAGTTGTCCTGGTTGGCGCGCTAGCAGTGATGTAGGCACGAGAAGAAATTGGTCGTCATTTGCGACCTTAAACTTTTTACCCGTTTTAGACATAGAGCATTGCGGCCCCGAATAGACAAAAGTGCCCATCCATTGAATTCTTGACGCTCAGAGCTCCTAACGATAGAGAAACATTCGGCCGAGACTATCAAAATGGAATCCGATCCATTTGCCTGATAAATTATTGTATCTGTAAAGCGATGGCGTTTTACCGTGAAAGCGATGGCGTTAAACCGTGCCGCTGGGATCGAATAATGCCTCTCAGGGAATTATATTTTCGGCGCCCCTTGAATTATGTCGAATTCCGAGAGGATAATAGTACATATTTGCACGTCTAATCTGTCCGACTTTCGACCAACAACGTCCGGCCATCCCATCAAAGAGCTGTAGCTTGTCAAGGCAAAATAATTTGTCGTTGACGGATCGGATCTCCTCAGTATGGGTTGCGTTATGACGCTCCGGAATTCACCGCTTATGACCCGCACGAGCGGCGCTAAGACTTGGCCACCCCGATGGACAACGGCGGACCAAGATAAATGCGATTGGCCGATCGGTGAAATTGGAGCGCTTCAGCGAGTTCGGATGCATTATCTGTTGGATAACTGCCTCTTCCTATTCATCGAGTATAACGGCCTTCCATATACGGGTTCGATTTATTTCGACGATCCGATGTCCTGCTACGACATTTATATTCTCCTGCAAACAAAGCTGGGGTGTTCAATCAAAGAGATCGGCGACGCGGACTTATCGTATCTCCTGTGATTACTGACTCAATTACTCATTTTCTGTTTGTTCGCGTGGGCGACTCAACTCCAGTTCATATTACCGCAGCGTTTCGGCAGGGGAGTGGAGTCGCCTAAGCCGCAGAGGTAAACCTTGAAAACTCGAATATGGGGGCGGATGTTTTAGGAGAAATATATTCGCCACATTGCTGGCAAGTCTCGCTGTCCTATGCGCATTGTAAATACTCGTTTTCAGAAGATCGCGGCACGCCGAGTGGCTTGGCACTGATGCAACGGGAGAAAACCTCCGACGCCGAGGACCGTCTGATGCAAGCCATTATGCTCGACTCCAGCGACGATCAGATTATCCCAAACCTCCGGGTGCAGGTCAGGTCATCAAAGCGCAGCAAGCTTTGAAAAAACGATGGTATATACGCCGGTCCGGTTGACGATAGGATGAGCCAGAACACGCCTGACCCTATCCGGGCGTTTCAACAATCACATAAACTTAACGTGACCGGGAACATTGACAATGACACGGCTCGGGAATTGGGTCTTAAACCGGATGATTCATTACATTCCACACTGGAGCGGCAGTGACGGAAATTCATTTACGGCAATCCGATGATCACGAAAATCATGCGCATTACCGAAGCGCGAGGCACTTAGGCGCAAGCCCGGATACAGAACTCTCCGAGGTAACAACATCTCGTTGCTTCCATATGGACGCAGCGGGGGCTGGCGCAACGTGGGTAACCTCTCGCGAGCCTGCATAGCGAGCGTGCAGGACTCATCTGTGAGGAGGATTTCTCTCTTGATGGTACGGAAATTCCTGGCTGCGAGCCTAATGCTAGGTACAGCGATCTTGTGCTTCGTATTTCGGCGAAGTTCGGCACACGAGTATTCATCAGCAGCAGTGTCTAAAATAGGCGTCGCACAAGGCGCAGGTAGTCCAAGTTCGGCAAATGCCGAGCTCGAAGAAGCCGTTAACTCCACGTTCAGAAGCGACAAGCAGCTACGAAAAGCGAGTCTTAAAGTTGAAGCCGACGTGACAAAAAACGAGGTCACGTTGTCCGGTACAGTAGAGTCAGAGGCCATTCGCGCTAAAGCGGTGGAGCTGACGAAAACTGCTCACGTTGGAGTTGTCGTCAATGACAGAATCACGGTGCGACCTAATCACTAAAGTAATGGCGAGTAATGGCGACAACGACAGCCGTCAATAGATTTTAACCATGTGGTTTTGAGGCGCGCTGCCGTCAACAGCGGGTCTGCAACTGCACTTTTACGATGTCCTCAACAAGCACTCAGTAAACCTCGGTGAAAAGAACATCCGGCCTTTCTCTGCTTGTTCAGAGCCTAGAAGCCTCCCGTCCCCGCTGGTTTTTACGAGGGAAATTCCGTCGGAATGCAGCGACTACGACTCCCCGGTCGGTTAAAACCGACCGACTGAAACTGCTCGGCGTAACGATATCGAAGCAAGGCCGCGACCATTGCCCGATAAATTTCATGCAAAATTCTTTCGTCTAGTTGATCCAAGCTATTACTAACGTTAAATGTCCGCCAAGGTTTTGAAACAGTATCCAGGTGAGGTCTTGCCGCAGGATTTTTTAAAGTCTGGATTCAGTTCAGCAGAATGGCGAGCAGCGTGCCCAGCCCTCCGACACCTAGGGTCAGCCAAACCACGTCGCCGACCTTCCCGCTGTGCAGAGCCCGCAACCCATGCATCGCCTTTATCATGAAGTTGGGAAAACGAAACGGTAGGCGATCACGAAACAACGCGCCAAGAGCTATGGCGATAGCACCCGTTATTGGCGCGAACCCTGAAATGGTGTCTGGCGAGTCTATTTCGCGTGCCGTTGCCGTAGCTGCTAAAATTGACATTCCATCCAGAACGCGTATGGCATAGCCGGGCCGATCCGCCATTTGTGCGGTTGCTAATTCATCCCGGATGGCAACCCGGGAACAAAACTGAATAGCATACATGCCAGGGTGAGCACCGTCGGTGGAAGGATCATCACCGCCGGAACTCAATGATATTCTCGGACAGTCTCTCTCGGTTCCTCGATTTTAGGCGATTCCTTTAGGAGTTCCGCCCCATCGGCACCCCAGCCAACAAACACCCGGCCCGTGGCGCGTAACACGGTTGCGCTCGTCAACACGGCGATTCCTATGGCCAACGGCTTGAACCAGACGTATCCAAGTTCTACGGCGGATTCCTCCATCTGCTTTGTGCCGAGGAAAGTTACAAAGCCCTCCGGCCAATCCCAATGCGGCCGATGTAAATATCACGCCAGTTAAGCGAAGGCTGCGCCCGCGCCCGCTCGTTGACCAAACGGCGTCGGCGCCGGGTCAACCGCTTGAGCACTTCGTTGTGTTGCGGTGTCCCCGAAACTTCTTGTAGGACTTCTTTGGCTAACGGTAAGTGATCCCTTAGCTGAAACAGCTCCAACCCTTTGCGCGCACCGATGCGGTCGCTCTTGGCAGATCCAGGAAAGATCTCCTTGAACCGGGCCAGCTTCAGATTATTGATGTTGTACAGCCGATAGCCGCGCTGGCGTACCATGCCATCGAGCGGTCGCGGGCAGCCATTATAACCTTCCATCGCTACCGCTACAGAATAACTCTGCTCGGGGTTGTGCTTTTCTATGCGGGAGAAAAAATCCTGAAAGCCTTCGAGCCGGTGCTCGATCTCAAACTCCTCCAATATCTCGCCACTGGGCAATCCGATCGCCACACTGTGACGACGGTAGCCCACATCCACACTGACTCGTAACTCTTTGCATTTTTCTTCTCACACGTAGCCCTCCTTCGTAGATCGAGATCGATCATCCTCAGGTCTCGTCTACTTACAGAGCCACGTATTCTGGTGAGAATATGGCACCATCCCGGTCGACCCCTCGGATGATGCAGGTGACGAGGGCGGCATTTCAGGCACTAGCGAACCTGAATGAACAGGCCACTGACCCCAAGAGCCACACCCTCGTCAAGAATTTCTTTACAGGATTCTTTTAGATCCTGCCACCTGCTAAATTCCGATGGTAGACGGCCCTGATGGGCGAGTAGTCCAGTGGTTAGCGTAAGCGTTGAGTCTGCTTCTCAGGAGCGCGACATGGTTGATGGCGCTTGGAGGCTGGTGAATCACTCGGATAAATATTTGCCAACGCTCTGATGGAGCCATGCCACGCTGAACCTGCACGCCGATCTGAGGCACGTTGGCGAATTTAAATTTATAGGTATTGTTAGGCGCTACGTAAATCGCCCCGGAGATCTTTGACAATTTTGTTGACGTCGATATCGAAGGTTACGCTGAATTCGATATCGCGCTGGTCGTAATCGCCTATCCAAACGTGCATCAGGCCAGCGCCGATGATCGCCACTCTCAACTTTCGTGTGCCGGAATCATGTTTCACACACATCGGACAGCGAACTCTCACGAAGCTGCGTGATAGTCCGACGCAGATTTGCCCTTCGTGACAGCATCATGTTTTGATCTCCGTCACTTCTTTTTCGATTTTCGCCGCGGCACTTTGCCACCCGCACGTCGCGCCTGGGATAGGCCGATCGCGATGGCCTGCTTGCGACTCTTCACTTTTTTTCCTGAGCGACCACTTTTCAGCTTGCCTCCTTTACGTTCGTGCATCGCCCGCTTAACCTTTTGCTGCGCCTTTTTGCCATATCTCGCCATTGGGTAACCTCCTTACTTGATCTATTCGAAAAGCAGGGCAAGAGATGTGCCAATAATGTTCTTGGAGATACTAAGCGAGGCAAAAATTGTCGCAGCGTGCTAAGCCGCGTGCGTTGTGCCGCTTTTCGGACGGTGAGTTTTATATGTAAAATCCGCGCCTAAGGCCCTTTCCCCAATTGCAATGTTATAGCTGCCAAATTCAAATCAACTTCAATCACAATTGCTCGTGTCCAAAAAGAGCTTTTGCCTTCCAGCTTCCAATATGACACGAGAGTCTGGAATTTTAGTACGATTGGCTGCTTAGGGTACACAGCCTGGCTTGCATCCCTGATCTGGCACGGTCAGTAAGATCCGGGATATGATTTCGATGATCATTAGGTTTTCATCCCGTCTACATAGAGGAATTGGTCCGGCCGAGATTTAATCCAAAATCATGACGAATTCTTCGAACAGGCCGAGCCGAAGATAACTGTCGGTCCGGCTGTTTCATCATTGAGCATTTCGCTTCGTTGTGTGTCACAAGTCGGACAGAAGCCCTCGGAGATATCGACAAATCAACAAGCATCGAATTGGCACATGAGTTGCGCGAAGGCGAGTATGAGCGCAACGGAGGAAACCGGTCTTTGTTGATGTGAAGCATCACTGCTGCTCATGCCACCGCCGGCACCGCCGGTCGGACCGGATAGAGCCACTGGCGCCTCACATCTGGTGCCGGCGCTGGCAATGGTGCTGTAGCTCGACAATCTGACCGAGCAGTGAAAGCTGGAGGCGTTCCGCAGTGGGGAGTTTCTTATTTGTGAGGACAATCGAGACTAGCCGGCAGAGACGTGCGCGATATTTTTTTGCCGCGCACGAAACGCTTCTCATGACGGCGATCAATATTCGTAACTATATTTATTGTTTTTAATCGCGCTCGCATTAAGCTTCTATTATGAAAATAGCGATCGAATTGACCGAAGAGTCCCATGAGTTGCTCAAGCGCCATTTCAAAGAACGCACAGCGCTAGAAGCACGAAACATTTCAAAGAATTTATGAAAATTGCTGCTGTGGAAGTAGCCTAGGATTGGCACGATCCGGGAATAATCCGCATAGCGCGATAAAATACGGAGCGAGCTACTGTCAAAAGTAACAAAATGCTTGCTAGGATTTCGTATACTTCGGGCGTGACTCCATGGCAGAATTATCCGTGTTGATTGTGGGTGCGGGGTTAGCGGGGCTTGTCGTCGCTCGCGAGCTCGAACGGCGAGGTTGCCGGATTACCTTGATTGAAGCGAGGGTCGACGAAGATCAACCGGAGATACGTAAACTCGCGCGGGAACTCGGCCTTCGCGAGGCGCGGATACTTCGCGGCGGGTTCTCGCATTACCGCCTCGGTGGCGATGGGCGTCGTCGCATGCGGTCGCCATCAAGCGGATGGCGCCAGACGGCGCGAGCGCTTGAACGGCTCATTCACGTCTATAAGCTTACCGAAGAGGAATGGAACGGACCGATCGCCGCGGCAATCGCCTCATATTCGATTGACGAGTGGCTACATGGAGTGAAGGCGTCGAAGGATGTGCGGGCGACCGCCGCCGCCATGCGGGGCTTCTTTCTCGCCGATCCTGAGGAGCTGTCGCTCCTCGTTTACGTGGAGCAGTTCGCCGGTGAGAGTGATCCGGCTAAACGTGTCATGTATCGCCTCCGCGGAGGAAACGATAGTCTGCCGAAGCGCATTGCGCACGAGCTGCGGAGTCCTATTTATCTCCGTCACGTAGTCCGCCGAATTGTTCAGACCAAAGAGAAGGTGTGCGTCACCGTCGAAAATAGTCGGGGGAAACGGACGGAATTGCAAGGCCGCTACGCGATCGTGACCTCTCCTGCAACGCTGACAGCCGAGATCTTGTTTCGCCTGCGTTACCCGAGGCGCAGCGCGATGCCTTCGCACAGCTTCGCTACGGACGCGCCACGAAGACGCTGCTGCAGCTTGATCGGCATCCGTGGCGGCGAGAGAAACGCCCGCGGGCGTGCGCCACGGATATCGAACTCGGCGCCATATGGGATGGCAGCGAAGAGCAGCGCGGGGCGCGCGCCATTATGACACTTCTTGCTGGCGGCAATGCCAGCTCCGCGACGAAGGCCATCTTGGCAGCCGATGGTGCTCAAGCGTTCACTGAGCGGCTTGAATTTTTTGGGATCGGACAAGCACGGCCGATTGCTTACCAAAGCATCACTTGGGAAGATGATCCTTGGTCACGAGGTGGGTACGCGTTCTTCGACTCCACTTTTCCACCGTCCGCCCGCCAGCTACTGGCCCTTCCCTGGAAGCGCGTGTTTTTCGCTGGTGAGCACACGAGCAAGTTGTGGCAGGGTTACATGAACGGCGCGGTGGAAAGTGGATTACGGGCGGCCGAGGAAGTATGCCTGAGCGCCAGTCGAGCTTCTGGCACTAAAGACATCTCTTGGGTGACTCGTGGGTGACTTATTCTGAATTATTTACATAGTTCTGGTCCCATAAACTCATTCAAGGCGCCGGTATCCAATCGGATTAGCGTGAGCAGTTGAAAAATTCAGCGGTGCTGACCGACGAATTGGATTGCTCAGGCAGGTAGCGATCTCACCACGTATCCTCGAACTCGATCCTTCAGGTCAGATTCTCACTCCGCGAGAGATCGCAGTGCTGGGTATGATAGCCCAAGGTCTGGGCGACAAGGAGATCGCATTTCGGCTTAAAATTTTCGCCCACACTGTCAAATTTCATACAAGCTCAATTTTTGCAAAACTCGGCGCCTCCAATCGTGCCGAAGCGGTAACGCTCGACAGGGATTGACTTAAACATTTCGCCGTGAAAATAGGGACCGAATAAGTTCCCAGATCACGCTCTGTTGTCCCAGGGGGATGGATGATCAATTGGCTTTGGCTCTGCTCGTCAACTTTGCTTTGTCTTCAGTGGACGTTTATTCACTTCGCCGGTTTTCATCTGGCGCCGCATTTTCAGTCGTTGAGTTCGGGCGTCGCGATCTTCGGTGCGGCGTTCTTATTGTCCTGGGCGGCTGAGCTCTCGCAAAAAGATATTCCGCAAGCACTGGCCATCGCGCTGCTCGCGCTGATTGCGGTTTTACCCGAATATGCTGTCGACATGTATTTTGCGTGGACGGCTGGAAAAGATCCTAAATACGCAGCCTTTGCAACGGCGAACATGACGGGCGCGAACCGCCTATTGATCGGTGTCGGCTGGGCCGCCGTGGTATTTACCTATTGGCTCAAGACGGGCAAGAAGGCAGTACGATTACACCTGGGGCATAGAATAGAAATCTTTTACCTTGGCTTGGCGACCCTGTATTCCTTCATGATTCCGATCAAGGGGCAGCTTGATCTCGTCGATGCGACCGCGATGATCATTATTTTTATTTTCTACATGCGCGCTGCTGCGAAAGCCGAACATGTCGAACCGGAGCTCGAGGGTCCGACGGAGATGATCGAAAGTTGGGGAACGGGTCCGCGTCGCCTATGCACCGCGCTTTTCTTCGTCGTCTCCGGTTTTACCATCTTCATCGCAGCCGAACCTTTTGCCGAGGGACTTTTGGCCACGGGAAGGACCTTCGGAATCGAAGAATTCATCCTGGTTCAGTGGCTCGCACCGCTGGCTTCGGAGTCGCCGGAGTTCATTGTCGCCATTCTTTTCGCTCTGAAAATGCAGCCCGGCACCAGCATGGGCGCGCTGTTATCATCGAAAGTCAATCAATGGACGCTCTTGATCGGCATGATCCCGATCGCTTACTCGATGTCCGCAGGGAACGCGAGGGGAATGCAGATGGACGCTCGTCAGATCGAAGAGATGTTTTTGACGGCAGCGCAATCAATTTTTGCCGTTGCGGTTCTGGCAAATCTTTCGTTTTCGCTGCTGGAAGCGGGCGTCGTGTTTGCGCTATTCTCCACGCAACTCTTCCTTCCAGATCCTCGATTCAGGTTTTATTATTCGTTTTTATATGTTGTCTTAGCGGTCGCCCTGGTGATTTTCAAAAAAGACGCACGCGATGGTTTGCGGGGCTTGTTTTCCCGTTCATCCGTATCGCAAGCGATCGAGAAACGGTGACATCGGCTTACCGTCGGAGCGGACGCTCAAAGGCGATTTTCTATTTATTCGACACAACCGCGGCGACTAGAATTGCGCTGAAGGCATACGGAGGGAACGGAACCTAAGTTTCGAGTCTTGCGGTTTAATGCTTGGCCGCTGCTTTCTCTTCCTTGATGTTTTCGTGGATCAGGCGGGGCACGCCGCCGCAACTAAAGCATCGGGGCGGTTCATATTTGGTTTCGCCCTAATCATTACACCCGTTTCAGGTCAGAAAAGGATATCCACGAACCTCGAGTAGGTCAATAACTGGCGCAGCGGCAGTTGAGAAATTTCCGATTTTGTTGCATGGATAACAGATAGCAGGAGGCAATGCGGCGCCACAGGAAATCGTGCACAAACGCTTAGGATCTTTCCAAGGAGGATGGAGCTATGGCAATAAAACTTTTTCAATCTCAAACATCGATGTTTTGCGAGAAGGTGCGTATCGTGTTCGCGCTGAAAAAGGTGCCCTACGAGATTGTCGACGTGCGCAAGGACGATCGCAAGTCGTTGATCGAGTACACCGGCCAGAGAAAGGTTCCTTCGATGAATTACAACGGCGAGTGCATTATCGACTCAACGGTGATCGTGGCGCGTCTCGAGAAGGATCATCCCACCAATAGCATTTATCCCGAGGGTGCTGCCAACAAGGGACTCTGTCTCGCGCTGGAGGATTGGT
>WNGI01001628.1_pt1 | contig 18956 bp, 14 predicted proteins | sample 5400621 | NCBI WGS metagenome assembly WNGI01 (sample SAMN13153374, study PRJNA577476) | soil metagenome | isolation source: 20 cm soil or saprolite under Garry oak tree replicate 1 | place: USA:California | collected 2016-06-15
CAGGCGAATGCGAGGAATGTCGGAAGAAACGGCTGCAACGAAAAATCGGCAATCCCGCATCGGAAATGCGAAATGATTCGTCCGTTCCGCCGATCGTGCATGAAGTCATACGCTCTGGCGGCGAGCCACTGGATCCAAACACGTGCGAATTCATGCAGGCGCGCTTTGGTTACGATTTCGGCCACGTTCGCGTGCACACCGACGTGAGAGCAACAGAGTCGGCACGCGCCGTGAATGCACTGGCCTATACAGTGGGGCGAGACATTGTATTCGACACTGCGCAATACACACCGGGAACTGCCGCGGGACGGCGATTGCTGGCACATGAGTTGACACACGTCGTCCAGCAAGGTGGCGAAGCCGCAGCAACTGTGCGCGATTTGCGCATGGGCAGTGCCGTTGATCCTGCGGAAAGGGAGGCCGAGCGACTGGCCAACGTCGTTGCGAACACCGCCGCGTTTTCTCCTGCAGCGATGTGTCCGCTGGCGACGAGTGTCGCGGGACGACAGCGTTTGCAACGATCTGCCAAGTTCGTCCAAGGCACCGTCACTGAGAGTTTCAATCTCAGCGAACGCGTGCTGAATGGTCAGAGCGCGGGCAACACCGATTTTGTGCTGAACAGCCATGTGATCACCCCCGGCCAATCATTACGTGACGCGCTCAATACTCCGGACATCGGCACCACAAAGCGGGGCAGCAAAACGAGATGCTGGTTCAAATCCGTTCCGGACAACGAGGTCAGTTACGAGATGAAAGTGCTGGCTCCCGGTCCTTGGACAGCCGTCACTACGAGAGCGGCTCTAGGAAGGTTGTTCCCGGCAAACCCAGCCTGCGCGCAGGGTGGCAACACGCGAGCGACGTTGACATTGACAGGAACAAAAACCAGTGCGGAGCAGCAGCAGCGCACCCGCACTCACGAGGATCATCATGCCGCTGAGTACAAAGCCATTCTGAAGGACGTATTGGTTCCGTGGGACAAACGCATCGCCCGCGCGCACAAGGCAAAAACCGCGAAAATCGGAACCGACGACGCTGACTGCGAAACGAAGATCTACGCTTCGCTGGGGACAAAACAGACTCCTGACGACATCGCTGCGGAGATCGCTAATCAGATAAACCAAAAAGCGACAGCGTTCCACGGCAGCCAGGCGGGCCGCAATGTGAACGTCACCAACGTGCAATTTGATCCGGCCTGCACTGCCGTCACCGCCGATGCGAGCTGACTAATCATGACACACACAATCATCATCGTCCTCCGTGATCCGGACTCGGGCACAGTGCGCAAAACGCAGCCGCAGGTCGTGATGTGAGAACTGCGATGACAACAAAAATGCGATCGTCCGCGAAACCGGCGATGACAGTGCTGCGCAGTGGCCGGCTGCAGCGCAAATGCGCGTGCGGCGGCACGCCCGGACCGACCGGCGAATGCCAGGAGTGCCGGAAAAAAAGGCTGCAACGCCAAATCGGCAATCGGCAATCGACAGTCGAAGACGAAAAACCCGTTCCTTCGATCGTGCACGAAGTCATTCGCTCTGGGGGCGAGCCACTCGATCCAATCACGCGGGCGTTCATGGAGTCGCGCTTCGGGTACGACTTCGGCCAGGTTCGCGTACATACCGATGCAAAAGCGAATGACTCAGCGCAGACAGTAAACGCAGACGCTTATACGGTCGGTCGACATCTCGTGTTTGATTCTGGACGTTACGCGCCTGGCAGTGAGAGTGGGCGACGCTTACTGGCGCACGAGTTGGCCCATACAATTCAGCAAAGTGAGGTGAGCGGCCATACTCCGGTTGGACTGTCCAGCCCGGTTGACTCCGCCGAACATGAGGCACACGCCGCGTCCGAAGCGGTCGTCGCAGGCAAGCCCTCCGTGATGAGACGGAATGTGCAACCGACTGTGGCCCGACAAAAAGCCGGCGATGAGCTTGCGCCCAACCCGTATACCACTCCTCAAAGCGGCACCACGCCCGGCACTCCGTCTTCCGCAGCGCCCCCCACCAGTTCGGAAAAAGCACCTCCGCAACCTCCACCGCGTCGAACGTATTTTGGATTTTCTCGGAGTGGATTCGGTCGGTTCGACGCCGATCTCGATCCTGATCGCACGCCGCTGCCGGGCGGCGGATACAGCTGCAAGCTGCACATCAACACCAGGGTGAAATTTGTGCAGGATGATTCCCATGGCGCGTGGCCGAAGGGACGATTCGAGAGTTGGAAAAAGGAGTTTGTCGACCTCATTCACAAGCGCTGGAGCACTCGCTACATGCTGGTTCCAGCCGCAAAATGTCCTGGCGAGGGTTGCGCCAACGCTGTTGTGTACGTTCGCGTTGAGCCGGTCACGTCCGGTGAACATCACGTGATCAATGTGATGTATGACAAACCCTCCGGCGCCCGCAGCAGCGCGGGCACTGCCGGCTCGAAGCCCGGAGCGTTTTATGAGGAGGACGTGCGCTCCCGATGGCGACGGGATTATACCACGGCGCTCCACGAAGCTGGACATTGGTTCGGCCTTGAACATATCCGGTGCAAGTCTGGCGATTTTTCCTGCTACGGCCTGACCGCAGGCCAAGCGGATGATGTAATGGGCAAAGGTTCTTTTATCAGTGCGCGCGATTATGAGCCCTTTCTCGAACTAATGCGAGTTCAGACGGGCTGCGAATGGCGGACGACGCCAGAGATCAAGCGGGATGTTCCTTCATGGGCGATCGGACTTGGCTTGATTGGTCTGTTGGGCGGCGCATTTCTTGGAGGAGCTTTCCTCGGCCTCGGCGGGGCTATTGGACTCGGGCTGCTATATGGTGCGTTGGGAGGGGGGCTCGGGTACGCGATCGACATTTCATGATCACTTTTGCCAAACCGCAGACGAACGCGAAATCTCGGCGCAGCGGCACCGTCCAACGCAAATGTGTCTGCACTGGAACCCCCGGCCCGACGGGCGAGCGCGAGCGGTGCAGGAAGAAACGTGGCTCGGAACCGCTGGGGCACCGCGGCGGCCACGACTTCGGCCGTATCGCGGTTGGTTTGCAGCGAAAGCTCGCCATCAATCGACCCGGTGACCGATTCGAACAAGAAGCCGATCGAATGGCCGAGTATGCTGTGAATGGTGCTGGCTCGATAGCACCATCCTCGCTTTCGCCGATTACATCTACGGCTGTTCAGCGCGAAGACGTCCTGCCGACGACTATGGCTCCTAACAACTATCAATCCAAACAGCCGCCGACTGCGCCCGGGATCGTTAATGAAGTCTTGTCCAGCAGTGGGCGGCCACTCGACGTGGCAACGCGCGATCTTATGGGGTCGCGCTTCGGTTATGACTTTAGCCGAGTGCGGATCCACACCGACGCGCGCGCCGCCGAGTCGGCCAGGTCAGTCAGCGCACTCGCATACACAGTCGGGACGCACGTGGTCTTTGGTCCCGGGCAATATCAACCGGCCACTGCTGCTGGATTACGGCTGCTAGCGCACGAGTTGGCTCACACGATTCAGCAAGGGGCGGCGCTGAGACTTACTGGCAAGAATGTTCCGTCTCTCTCGGTACAACGCTCCATCGGCGAACCGCGCATTCTTCAGCGCTATACCGTGCCGGCCGACTTGGCGTGTGGCGATGTTGTGGATTGGCTAAACAGCAATTCACCCTACGCTCCGGAATGGGCCGAGACACGATGCACTTATTCGTTCAACGGCGGAGCTAACGTCGCCACGTCCACATTGCCCGACGGCACAGTCAAGGCCAGCGTGAAAGGGCACCAGAAATTGAGCGTCGCGGTCAACTGCCCGATCGACAGACCCGAGTGGAATCCGTCACGGCGTGCTAATCGCGATGCAGAAGTGACCGCGTGGCGCGCAATGCGTGCCACGTTGGACGCTCACGAGTCACAGCACCGCAAGATTGGTGCTACCTGGCGTGCCACCTTGGAAAGTCGATGGCGAGCGGTTGATTTCAGTGTTACCGGCACAGACAAAGCCGACGCGATGGCGAACGCTCAAGCGGAACTCGATTCGCGAAAGCAACAATGGGGTGCTGACGCACAGGCCGCCCAAGATGCCATCGATCCGTTCAGAGGCGCTGTGCTGACTTGTCCGTAGAGGAGTGGAGACATGAGCGCGTTTCCAAATTCACCACGGCTGGTAAAAGGCGGCATAGTGCTTGTCGATCCGGATTCGGGCGCGGTGCAGAAAATTATCGTGCTGCAATACAACCCCGACACACTTACCCGCTCGTTGCAGCCGCAAGGTGTGAAGGAAAGTGCCGACCGGTCAGAAGCGTTGCGCCTGACCGGGCCGCCGATTGAGACGATCAAGCTCGACGCCGAAATTGACGCGACTGATCAACTCGAAACCGCGGATGCGCCGGCGACGAAAGTTGGAATCCATCCGCTGCTGGCTTCGCTGGAAATAATTGTTTATCCGTCGAGCGCGCAATTGCAGGCAAACAACGCGCTCGCGCAATCCGGCACGCTCGAGATCGCGCCGATGATCGCGCCGCTGACACTGTTTATCTGGAGCAAGAACCGCGTTGTGCCAGTGCGTTTGACGGATTTCAGCATCACCGAGGAAGCATTCGATCCGGCGTTGAACCCGATTCGCGCGAAGGTCAGTCTCGGGATGCGCGTTCTCAGTGTGAACGATCTCGGATTCAACGTGAAAGGCGGCAGCCTGTTCATGGCGTATCAGCAGCAAAAAGAAAAACTCGCCGCGCAAAGCGCGGGCGGTGCGTTGAGCGCGCTGGGCATCGGAGGAATTCCATGAGCGATCCATTGCAAGCCCTGCTCCAAGGCCCGGCAAAACCGAGTTTATTTCCGCCGAACAGCCGTTACGCCGGCATAGATACCAGCACGGTGAAAACGGCAGACGGAAAAACAATTGTGTATCTGCGCCGCCGTTTTGTGCCGCCGCCGGAACGTTTCGCATTACTCCAGGAATACACCGTAGTCCAAGGCGACCGGCTCGATAATCTCGCGGCAAGATTCATCGGTGACCCGGAGCGGTTTTGGCAAATCTGCGACGCCAACGCCGCGACGCGCCCGGAGGAGTTGACCGAGATCGTCGGACGAATTTTGCGCATCACGTTACCCGAAGGAATCCCCGCAACAGCCAATGCCTAACAATCCAATCCATCTCACGCTGATGATCGGGCCGGCTGTGCCGATGCCGGTGTCGCAGGATGTTTTGGATTCACTCACGAGCGTGCAGGTGACCAGCTCGGCCAGCGACGCCAGCGGGTTTCAATTGCAATTCACGATTAGCAACCGTTCGCCACTGCAAACGATTTTTTTGTTGAGCGGCGGGAGTCCGATTCCCCTGGTCCGTGTGATCATCGCCGTCACTGTCAACGGTGCCACCGAGGTACTGATAGATGGCGTGATGACCAATCACGAGCTTTCCCCCGGGACAGACGCCGGTCATTCAACGCTTACCGTCACCGGCAAGGACCTCAGCCAGGTGATGGATTACATCGACTTCAGCGGTTTCCCTTTTCCTGGAATGCCTAACGAAGCGCGCGTCCTCCTGATTCTCGCGAAATACGCCATGTTCGGAATCGTGCCGATGGTGATTCCGAGCGTCCTGATTGACATTCCGATTCCGACTGAACAAATCCCGCGGCAAAAAGGCAAGGACCTCGCTTACATCAAATCGCTCGCAGACGAAGTCGGTTACGTTTTCTATGTCGATCCTGGCCCAACACCCGGAATGAGCATCGGGTATTGGGGTCCGGAGATCAAAGTCGGCGCGCCGCAACCCGCGCTAAACATCAACATGGACACGTTTACGAACGTCGAGGCGTTGAACTTCCGGTTCAACGCCGATTCCAAGACGCTACCGATTGTGTTCATTCAAAATCCGCAAACGAAAGTTCCGATTCCAATCCCGATCCCGGACATCACACCGTTGAATCCGCCGCTGGGCTTGATTCCGCCAATGCCGAAAAATATTGAGCCAATCACCGACACCGCGAAATACAGTCCCATCCGCGGCGCAATAATTGGCCTGGCCAAAGCCGCAAAATCCGCTGATGGCGTTACTGCTAACGGCTCGCTGGATGTGCTTCGCTATGGTCGCGTGTTGAAAGCGCGCAAGCTTGTCGGAGTGCGCGGTGCGGGCGCGGCGTTCGACGGCCTCTACTACGTCAAAAGTGTTACGCACAATATCAAACGCGGCGAATACAAACAGAGTTTCACCCTGAGCAGAAACGGTTTGCTCTCCACATTTCAAACGGTTCCAGCATGAGCGAAAAATTCTTTGGCAAATATCGAGCAACAGTCCTCAACAACGTCGATCCGATGCAAATGGGCCGCATCATGGTGATGTGCCCAAGCGTGCTCGGTGAAACGCCGTCCAGTTGGGCGATGCCAGCGTTTCCAGTTACTGGCCCGCAGATGGGCACCTGGTGGTTGCCGCAAATCGGTGCGGGCGTGTGGATCGAGTTCGAGCAGGGCGACGTGGACTACCCGATCTGGTCCGGTTGCTGGTTTGGTTCGGTGGCGGAAGTGCCTGCGCTGGCGCTGGCCGCGCCTCCGGCCGTGCCGAACTTCGTCATTCAAACGCAAGGGCAAAACACGATCATGATCAGCGATCTGCCCGGACCGACTGGCGGCATTCTTTTGAAAACGACCACAGGCGCGATGATTTCCATCAGCGACATAGGCATCACCATTTCCAACGGCAAGGGCGCAGTCATTACCATGACGGGGCCGACCGTGGATATCAACGCGGGAGCGATGACGATAATTTGATATGCCCGGCTTTGTTCTCCATCTAGGCGCAACGGTGATGTGCGCGCACGCGGGGCAAGCGCAACCGACCGCGCCCAATCCGCGCGTGCTGGTTAGCGGCCAGCCGGTCACAACCCAAGCGGCACCATACGTCGTAGCGGGCTGCCCCTTTGTTCCGCCCGGCGGTAACGGGCCGTGCGTCACGGCGCAATGGGTTGTCGCCGCCACGCGCGTGCTTGTCGGCGGTCAACCGGTGCTGACGCAGACCAGCGTCGCAGTGTGCGCGCCGACGGGCACGCCACTGAACGTGATCGTCACACAAATGCGAGTCACCGCCACATGAACCAGGTGGATTATCCATTCAGTTTCGATAATCGCGGCCGCACTTCGGACACGACGGCAGACGATCACATTCGCGATTTGATCGAACAGGTGTTGTTCACTTCGCCGGGCGAGCGCGTGAATCGTCCGACATTCGGCTGCGGCTTGAACCAACTCGTCTTCGCGCCGAACAGTCCCGAGCTCGCCGCCGCGACGCAGTTCCTTGTGCAAGGCGCGTTGCAACAGTGGCTCGGCGATTTGATTGTCGTGGACTCCGTCGAGGTTGAGAGCGTGGACGCGACACTGCGCGTTGCGATCTCCTATGTTGTTCGCCGAACTGAAGCGCGGCAAACAGCCGTGTTCACGCAAGGAGGTGGCGCGTGATTTACTTCTGCTGCGACGAACTTCGCCGCGCCGCGCTGGCGAACCCCACGAAAAATCCCTTTGGACTGAACGGCATTGATTTCCTGGAAGTGCTGGATCGCGAATTGCCACCTAACCAAAAACTGATGCGGCAGCGTTTGTTGGAGCTGCATTTTGTCAACAATCTTACTGGCGGACCGTTGACCGAAAAGAATGTGCGCATCGACGGCGGCGAACGCATCAGCGATGTGATTGTAACAAACGTGACGCCCGGTCCCGGGACGAACGTGCTCACGATTGAAGTGAATCATCCCGGAGATTTTTCGATTTACACGCTTCGGCTGGTGCAGGACGCGCAGCATCCGCAACCACCACCGGGTTACGATCCGGTTTTGTCCGAAATAAATTTCTCGTTCAAAGTCGAATGCCCGAGCGATTTCGATTGCAAGCCCGAATGCATTTGTCCACCGGCGCCGCGCGCCGAATCGGACATCAATTACCTCGCCAAAGACTACGCCAGCTTCCGCCAATTAATGCTCGACCGAATCGCGCTGCTGAGTCCGCAATGGACGGAACGCAACGCCGCCGATCTCGGGGTGGCGCTCGTGGAAGCCGTCGCGTTCGTGGGTGATTACCTGAGCTACCAGCAGGACGCCATCGGCACCGAAGCTTATCTCGGCACCGCGCGGCGGCGTGTTTCAGTCCGCCGGCATGCTCGGCTTGTCGATTACTCGATGCACGACGGGTGCAACGCCCGAGCCTGGGTTCAGATCCAGGTCAACGCGGATAGCGGCCCGCTGCTTAAGGGCACGAGAATCTTCACACGCATCGCTGGGCAACCGGTGATTTTACCGGACCAGCCGCGAATTCTGGGACAGGCGCAGGCCGGTTTCGAAGCAATGCATGAAGTGCCGATGCTGTTCGAGGCGCACAACGAAATGAATTTTTATACCTGGACCGAACAGCGTTGCTGTTTGCCGAAGGCCGCAACCAGCGCGGAGTTGGACGGCCATTTTCCCGATTTGCAAAAGGGCGACGTGCTCATCTTCGAAGAGGTCCTCGGCCCCCGCACCGGCCAGCCTGGCGACGCCGACCCGGCGCACCGTCAGGCTGTGCGGCTTACCCAGCAACCTGTGCTTGAAGTGGATCCGCTTAACACCAAAGAATTTACCAGAATCGAATGGGGCGATGAGGACGCATTGACGTTTCCACTTTGCATTTCGTCGCGCACCGATGAGGAGCACGGAGAGAAATATCTCGGCAACACCGTTAGCGTCGCGCGCGGCAACATCGTGTTGTGCGACCACGGATTGACAGAAACCAATGCGCCGATTCCCGACACCGTTCCGCAGTCAACAATTTTCCAGCCGGCGACGATTTGCGATCCCTGCGTCGAAGCCGAGCCGGTTGCAGTTCCGCCTCGTTATCGTCCGCTTCTCAAAGATCAACCATTGACTTTTGCGGCGCCGTTTGATTCCAGTGCGCCGGCCGCGTCGGCGATGAGTTGGGACGTTCGAAGCACGACGCCGCAAATTTTTCTCGAAGCGGACACGGGTCCGCCACCGTGGCGTCCGAAACGCGATTTGCTCAACAGCGGCCCGACCGCTCCAGAATTCGTAGTAGAGATTGATACGGACGGCGCGGCATATCTTCGGTTCGGCGACGATCTGCTGGGCAAGCGGCCCGAAGCGGGCACGCAATTCAGTGCGACTTATCGCGTCGGCAACAGCGTCGCGGGAAACGTAGGCGCTGAATCGCTCGCGCATATTGTCACGAATTTGAAGAAGATCGCGACCGTTCGAAATCCAATGCCTGCGAAGGGCGGGGTCGAGCCGGAAACGATCGAGGATGTTCGCCAGCGCGCGCCTGCCGCATTTCGCACGCAGGAACGCGCGGTCACCGAGGCCGATTACGCCGAAGTCACGCAACGCGATCGGCGTGTCCAACGCGCCGCCGGGACATTTCGTTGGACCGGTAGCTGGCACACTGTCTTTCTCACGGTGGATCGTCTCGGCGGTTTCCTTGTGGACGATCCCTTCAAGAACAGCATTCGCGATTCGGTCGAGCGCTTTCGAATGGCGGGGTACGATTTGGAAGTGGACGCGCCACGATTTGTGTCGCTGCAAATCGAGATGCACGTCTGCGTGAAGCCCGATTATTTCCGGAGCGACGTAAAGGCTGCGATTCTTGAAATTCTCAGCAACCGCATTTTGCCGGATGGCCGGCGTGGCGTGTTTCATCCCGATAATTTCACTTTTGCGCAGACGGTTTACCTCAGCCCGCTGATCGCTGCTGCGCAGGCTGTGGACGGCGTAGCATCCGTGCAGGTCACCGTGTTCCAGCGCCAGGGACAGGACGATCCCAAGCCATTACTAGCTGGGTTTCTGCCAATGGACCGGCTGGAGATCCCTCGCTGCGATAACGATCCGAATTTCGCCGAGCGCGGTGTGTTTGTGCTGACGGTGGGAGGTGGAAAATGAACGGTCAACTCGACTCCTGTCATTGCTGTGAAGGCTTGACCGCGCAGACGCCCGCCGCCGTCAAGAACCGGCCCGGTCTTTCCGCAATTGCGTATCGCGTCGGCACACACAGCCAATTTAAGAAAAGCATGCTCGCAGCGCTGTCGGACATTACGCGGCCGGCGCTGCAAAATCTCAAGACGCGCGACAATGATGATTTCTCGATCGCGCTGCTCGATGCGGCCGCGACGATGGCCGACGTACTGACATTTTACCAGGAGCGCATCGCCAACGAATCGTATATGCGCACCGCGACTGAGCGGCGTTCCCTGCTGGAACTGGCGCGCTTGATTGGCTACGAACTGCGTCCCGGTGTGGCCGCAAACACCCTTCTCGCGTTCACAATGGATGACACGCCCGGTGCGCCGCTTCAAACCACTGTGGACATCGGCACGAAAGTTCAAAGCATTCCCGGTCCGGACGAGAAACCGCAGACGTTCGAGACGGTGGAAAAAATTACGACACGCGTTGAATGGAACGCGATCAAGCCGCAGCTGACGCAAACGTTCGTGCCAAAGTTCGGTGACACGCACGTTTATCTGAAAGGTACTGCTACGAACCTGAAACCGGGCGACGCGATTCTGCTCGTCGGTCCCGAACGCGAAGGTGATTCAGGCAGCGAACGTTGGGATTTTCGCCGCGTGACCAAAGTCGTCCCCGATCACGATGCGGACCGCACACGCGTCGAATGGGCGGAAGGTCTCGGCACGACTACACCGCACGTCGTTTTGCCGTCGGCGAATCCAAAAGTATACGCCTTGCGGCTGCGCGCCTCGTTGTTCGGTTTCAACGCGCCCAATCCAAAAACGCTCTCCAACGAAGTTCTCACCCATTATGGCCAGGCAACGGACAAGGACTGGCCATTCTCGATCAGCGGTCAAATGATTGACCTCGACCAAACTTATCCAGGCATTCTCGCACAAAGCTGGTTGGTATTGTCGCGCACAAATTACCAGGAACTCTATCGTGCCACGACCGTGGTTGAAGCCTCGCGCGCGGATTTCACGTTGTCCGGTAAAACCACCCGCGTGAGCCTCGACACGAATGAGAATCTCCCGCTTTTCCAAAGCGCTTATCGCGACACGATGGTTTTCGCCCAAAGCGAACTGCTGGAAATAGCCGAATCGCCTTTCTTTGACCCCGGAACCAAGGAACTGCTTCCTCCTGTCACCGGCGCAACGATTCCGCTCGCGAAAACGCCGCCAGGTTTGACAAAGGGACAATGGCTCGCTGCGTCGGGCAAAGACACTGCGACGGGAAAAGTGATCATGGAACTCGTCCAGATTTCCGCGATTGACGGCGCGAAGCTGACGGTGTCGCCGCCGCTAAAACAGAGCTACGTCCGAGTAGCGCCGAAACCAGAAGAAAGTTTTTCGCTCAACGCAAACGTCGCGCACGCCACGAATGGCGAGACGGTTTCAGAAATTCTCGGCAGCGGAGATGCCACTCAGCGCTATCAGCAATTCACGCTAAAGCAGCCACCGCTGACTTACGTGAGCGCAAGCACACCGAGCGGAGCGGCTTCAACGCTTCAACTTCGCGTTAACGATTTGCTGTGGAAAGAGACGCCGACACTGTTCGACCGCGATCCGCAGGAACACATTTACGTCACGCGGACTGGCGATGACGGCAAGACGACGATCGAGTTCGGCGACAGCGTCTCCGGCGCGCGCCTGCCGACTGGTCAGGACAATGTGCGCGCGAAGTATCGCAAAGGCATCGGCACAGATGGACTCGTAAAAGCCGGGCAACTCACATCGTTGCTCACGCGTCCACTCGGCATCAAGTCCGTGCTCAATCCCGAAGACGCGACCGGCGCGCAGGATCGCGAATCGCTGGACAATGCGCGCACAAACGCGCCGCTGACTGTGCTGACGCTGGACCGCACGGTATCGCTCCTGGATTACGAAGATTTTTCGCGCGCATTTGCCGGCATCGCCAAGGCATTGGCAACGTGGACATGGGACGGCCAAACCAAACGCGTGTTCATCACCGTAGCGGGGCCGGATGGTGCGGAGATCAAACCGAATAGCGACACGTACGTGAATCTCCTCGCGGCGTTACAACAATCGGGCGATCCGTTTGTGAGCCTGCGCGTGAAATCGTATCGCCCGGCTTCTTTCCGGTTCGCGGGCAAGGTAAAAGTGAATCCAGATTACCAAACAGATGCGGTGCTCGCCGCTGTCGAAAAAGCATTGCGCGATCAATTTTCATTCGATGTCCGTGCGTTCGGGCAGCCGGTATTTTTGAGCGAAGTGATCGCAGCGGTTCAAGTGGTTCCGGGCGTGGTCGCCGTGGACGTAAACAAATTGTATCGCACAGGCGCTGCCGCAACGCTGCGAACGCGCCTGCTGGCGGCGCTGCCCGAAACTCTGGCCAACGGCAGCCTGGTCTCCGCGGAGCTGCTGACGCTTGATTCCGCGCCGCTGGATGAACTGGGGGTAATGTCATGAGCTTCGACTCGGAGCGAACGTACGAATTGCTTCCGGCGATTTATCGGATTCGCGATGCCGACCGGGGCGAGCCGCTCAAGGCGCTGCTGTCGGTCGTTGCCGATCAAGTTGGCGTGTTGGAAGAAGATTTGGCGCAGCTTTACGACGATCAGTTTATCGAAACCTGCGCGCCATGGGTGGTGCCGTACATCGGCGATCTCATTGGTTATCGCGCGCTGCACAACATTGTGCCAAAGGTCGGCAGTCAGCGTGCGGAAGTCGCGCACACGATTGGTTTCCGCCGCCGCAAAGGAACGGCGGCCATGCTCGAACAACTTGCCCGAGATGTCACCGGCTGGAATGCACGCGCGGTGGAGTTTTTTCAACTGCTCGGGTGGACGCAATGGACGCCAAATCACATTCGCCCCAAAAACTTTTACGCGCCTGACCTGCGTCAGTGGGAAGCGCTCGAAAAAATTAATGGCCCGTTCGATACGGTGGCGCATACCGTGGACGTGCGGCATGTCGCTACGGCACAAGGCAAATACAATATTCAGAACATCGGCATCTTCCTTTGGCGGCTCGGCGCATATTCGCTGACGGATTCACCGGCATTTCCGCTCGACGCGAAACGTTTTCTGTTTCACCCGCTCGGCTACGACACGCAACTGTTTACTAATCCGGCGACCGAGGACGAAGTCACGCATTTGGCCGAGCCGATCAACGTTCCAGCGCCGATTAGCCGGCGTGTCCTGGACGCGTATTTGTCGCAGTATTACGGCGACGGCGCGAGCGTGTCCCTCGACGGCGTGCCGATTGAAAAGATTGTCGTTTGCGACTTGTCAGGCTGGGTTCGCACGCCGCCTGCTGGAAAAATTGCGATTGATCCGACGCTCGGTCGGATTGCATTTGCCAACGCGCAAACTGAACCGCCGCTGGTGACTTTCCATTACGGTTTCAGCGATGATATGGGCGGCGGCGAATATGATCGCGCTGCAACGTTCGACGCGAAGCTGGCACCAGTGGAAAAAGTTCCTTTGCCACACGCGACGATCCAAGACGCGGTGAATGCGGTCGCCGCGGGCGGCGTAGTGGAAATTTCCAACAGCGGTCGATACACTGAAACGCCGGCAATCAACGTAAACGCAGGTCAGCGCGTCGAATTGCGCGCGGCGAATGAACATCGGCCAACGATCGTGCTCAGCGGCAATCTGGTCATCAACGGTGCGGCGGATTCAGAAGTGACACTTAATGGATTGCTCATCGCTGGCGGCGCGATTCGTGTTAATGGCGCGTTGCGAGCGCTGCGGCTGCGGCACTGCGCTCTGTTGCCCTCGCTGAACCCGAGCCTGATCGTGGATTTACCGGACGTGGCGATTGAGATCGATCACTGCATCGTCGGTGCGCTGCGTGTGCACGAGCGCTCTAACGTTTCCATCACGGATAGCATCGTGGATGCGACGAACGAAGCAGCAACTGCGTTTGCCGCTGCGAATGGGACGGACGCGGGCGGCACTTTGCAAGTCGCAGACACAACCGTTATCGGCGCGATTCACACGTTCGAATTGAAGCTCGCGTCTAACAGCATTTTTATGTCGGACGTGCGTTCGGAGAAAAAGCAGCAGGGTTGCGTGCGTTTTTCTTATCTCCCGCTCACGTCGGTTGTGCCGCGGCGTTACCGGTGTCAGCCAGAACAGGAAAGCGATACGCTGCGGGTGAAACCGCAATTCACGTCGCTGCTCTACGGCGACCCTGGCTATGGACAACTCGCACTGCGCACGGCAGCCGAGATCCGCACGGGCGCGGACGACGAGGCGGAGATGGGGGCGTTCCATGAATTGTATCAGCCGCAGCGGGAAACGAATCTGCGGATCCGGCTGGCGGAGTATCTGCGGTTCGGTTTGGAAGCAGGACCTTTTTACGTGACGTGACCTTAAACCTGGAGACGAACTATGAGTGGTGATTACAGTCGGAAGACATTTAGTCCGCTGCGCGATTTCAGCGGCGTGTTGATGCAGCAGGGCCGCGTGCAACTGGACGCGGATTGGAACGAACTGGTCGGAATTATCAGCCGGCGGCTGCGGGCGGAGACAACTGACATCATCGGGCGTGGCACGGTGCCAAAGGAAACGCCTGATGGATTCAAGATTGAAATAAGCGGCGGCGTGCTGACGATCGGCCGCGGACGAATTTACGTGGACGGATTCCTCGCGGAAAATCACGGCAAGCCGCCGCTGGAATTTGATGCACTGCTTGACGAGCAGCGCGGCACGCTAGCGGTTCCGTACGATGAGCAACCGTATTTTCCAAACGCGGCGACCGTCGCGCCCCCGCCGACGGAAGGCGGGCCGTATCTGGTTTATCTCGATGTCTGGCAGCGCGAAGTGACGTATCTCGAAGTCCCCGATCTGGTCGAGAAAGCCGTGGGCGTGGACACGACGACGCGACTGCAAACAGTTTGGCAAGTGCGCGTGCTTGCTGATGTCGGCACGGACGTCACGTGCGACACAAAAGACGACCAGGTCCCGGGATGGCCGGACATTATTCGGCCCAGCGATGGACGATTGAGCACGGACGCGGTCGGTGTGGTGAGTGAGGAAGATCCCTGCGTGATTCCGCCCACCGGCGGTTATCGCGGATTGGAGAATCGCCTGTATCGCGTGGAGATTCACGACGCCGGCGAGGCCAGCGTAGCAACATTCAAATGGTCGCGCGACAATGCATCCATCGCGACGAGCGTCACTGCGATCACTGCGCTCGACAAACTGACAGTCGCGCGCGTTGGGCGTGACAACACTCTTCGATTCAGCGTCGGCGACTGGGTTGAAATCACTGATGACTTTCTGGAGTTCGCGCAGCAACCAGGGCTCATCCGCCAGATCAAGGATGTTGATGACGCGACGCAACTCATCACGCTTACCGCCGCGTTGCCTGCCGGAACGTTTCCGACAGATGCGCAGGGTAACACCGATCTGAAGCGGCACACGCGGATCAAGCGTTGGGATCAAAAGGGCAAGGTCACCGACACGAACAACAATTTGCTCGTGGACCTCGATGCGCCGGGCAGCAAAGGCTTGATCCCAGTTCCGCCGCAAGGCACGTCGATCGTTCTGGAGGACGGCGTGCAAATCACCTTCGACACGCCAGCAAACGGAGTTTATCGGGTGGGAGATTTTTGGTGCTTCGCAGCGCGCACTGCGGATGCGTCGGTTGAAAAATTAGTTGAGGTTCCGCCGCGCGGAATTCATCACCATTTTTGCCGGCTGGCGATCGTGACGTTTCCAAATCCGCCGACGGATTGCCGTCATTTGTGGCCGCCGCCTTTTGGTGAAGCTGGTTGCGATTGCAGCGTGTGTGTTACAGCGGAATCGCACAATGGCGGCACGCTCACAATTCAGCAGGCGATTGACCAGGTGAAAGATATCGGAGGCACGGTTTGCCTCGGGGTCGGCGCTTACAATCTGGAGGAACCGATCGTCATTACCGGCGCGAAATCGCTGCGCATTCGCGGGCATGGCGCTCAAACGGTCCTGGCGTATCCGGGCGGCGATTCGGCAATTTCGATCGAAGATTCGACAGGCGTGACGATTGAGGAACTGGCGTTACTTACACTGTCCCGCGGCGACACAGTCACTCCCGCAATTGCGATTCGGAACAGTTCAGCGATCACTTTGCAACGCAACGCGCTGGCGCGAGTCGGCATCTTTGAACGCGCCCTGGCCACGGTCGGCCTCGGAGGCGTATTGGTCGGTGTGCTGATTCGCGAGAATCTCATTCTTGGCGCGGTAGGCATCGGACGGTTCGCAGTGGCGACTGCGCCGAAATTGAAAAAGCAAGCGAAAGCGGTTGCTGTTGCATCTGAAATAGGGCTCCTGACCGCCGATTTGGCGATTCTGGATAACACGCTCGATTGCGCGCGGCGCGGCATCAGCTTCGACGGCGTAAGCATTCACGCGTTTCAAACGCGGCTCGCTGGAAATCTGATCGTGGGCTGCGACCGGGCCGGCATCAACATGCTTGGCTGGGTGTTTCCCGGGTCGGGACTCGATGTGCGGGAAAACGAAATTCACACCAGCGGCGCCGGGATCGTCGTAGGAACGGACGACACGCGTGTAGAAGCCAACCATATCGCGCCGACAAAAGCCGGAGAGGGGACGGACGGAATTGTCCTCACCCTCGGCTTTGACAAGACCGGTTTGGATCGTTGCCAGATTCTTGGCAACTGCATCGTCGCCATGGCGGGCAACGGCATTCATATTGTGAATGCCATCGTTCGTTCGGCGATGATCAAGAACAATTTCATCGAAGCCGTCGGTGCCGGCGGCATCGTGATGGATGACGATAGTACTGCCGATCATTTAACGATTGAAAACAATCAGGTGCTTAACGTGGCGCCGCTGGTCAATGACGCGAACATAGCGATCGCGGGCGTTCGAGTGGTACGCGCGGTGCACGGGGACGTAAGTAGTAACATCATCATTGGTATTGGTGGCGCGGCAGTCCAAAACCCGAGCCTCGCTGGCATCCAAGTGCTGGCATCGCTCTCGGCGAGGATTGCCGGCAACCAGGTGGCGGACATCGGACCCGCGACGAACTTTCTGGGAGAGGGCGTCGGCATCGAATGCACCGGCACCTTCGAACGCCTGGACATCGCCGATAATAACGTTCGCCGGAATCAGAATCCGCCTGCCGATCCTGATCGGTCCCAGTGGCTGGCCGTGCTGGTCCGCGGACCGGCAGACAAGCCGGGCCCCGGTGTCGGCACTCATTTCATCGCGCTGCAAAACACCGTATTTGCATTTGTCGGAAATAAGATCTTTGCATTGCCGCGCGGGCGGGAAATCGTAAGCGTGCAAGACAATCTGTGCGACGCCTATGGCGAAGCTCGCGTGGTTTTTGTCGGCGGCATCGGCACCTTAACGTTCACCGGTAACCGTTGCCTGTTCAATGCGCGGCGCGCGCCCGTCGTCGAGGCGGCCGTCCGCGCAGCTATCGCCAGCTCCAATTATCTGCAAGGAACCGCAAACGTGCCTGCTCTCGTGTTGCAGCTGCCTGAAGCCGCTCCATTCACGGTGCTTGGCAACATCACCAGCGGCCCCATCCAGGTCAACGGTGCCACACTGACGCCGCCTTGGGCGCCGTTGAACGTTGTAGCGTCGTGATCGGGTTTAGAAAAACAACGAGGAATTAACTATGAAGTTTGTGACAACGAAAACTGAAACAAGCTTGGCGGAGTTAGGCCGCGAGGTATTCGAAATCAAAGGCGCGAAGGCTGCCACGGCATCCAAAAACGCGCAGGCGGCTTTGCGCGAAGCGAATCCGCATATTGCCGATCTGAAGAAGGTGCCGGCAGGCACGCTGGTCGTGGTTCCGGACGTGCCGGGAATCAAGACCGCGTCAGCACAATCGCCTGGCGAGGTGAGCGCGGAAATGATCAGCCGCTTGAGAAGCGCCCTCGTGGCGGCGAAAAGAATCATTGAAAAATCCGCTGAGAGCCAATTGCAGGATGCTGAAGCGACCACGTCCTTGGCGAAAGATCGCGAGCTGATGGCGCTGGCCAAACAGACGCCCGAACTGAAGGAACGTCTGTCAAAGATCGCTGAGCACGCGAAACTTCAATCAAAAGAAGTTGCCGAGGACAAACAGGCGCAGATTCAAGCTCTAGGCCAACTGGAAAAAGATCTTGCCAGTTTCTCGTCAGAGTGAGTTCGCATGGTGCGAAACAGCCCGTCGCGGCGCCCCATCTCTCTTCTTAATGCGTAGGCGCCAGTTATCCTGGATCGCCAAGTGATCTGGCTCGGCGGCAAAGATATAAGCCCGCGCTTGTGACGATTTCACTTCGTGGAGCTTTCATCGGCGGGCTGGTCGTGACCATTTGTATTGGGCTGTACCTTATCTGGCTTTGGGGAGCTGCGCATCAGGCCCGGTTGCACACAGAAAACTTCTTCCATGCGGTCGAACACAGAGACTGGGAAACTGTGGCCGATTTTATTGGTAGTGATTATCAAGATCAGTGGGGCGACGATCGGGCGCGGGTTCTCGAACGCATGCGGGAAGGTTTCCGATGGGTGCGCGGAGCCCGGATCATCGGATACGACCCCATCGTGACTGTTGAAACGCGGCGCGCGGTTTGGGCCGGCAAAATCACCATCTATAGCAGCGATGAGGGTGTGATGGAGTTGCTGGACGAACGCGTCAACAAACTCCAAACACCCTTCGAATTGGAGTGGTATCGATTCTCCGGCAAGCCGTGGGATTGGAAGCTTGTCCGAGTGAGCAATTCAGCGTTCGAAATCCCAGCCGATGTGTACTGACCGACGAAGCGGTTCGGCGCTCACAGAGTGCCGTGCAGCTCACTTCCCAAGTGCGTGACGCAACTGGGTCTTGGCAGAATCCACCTCGCGCTGCGCGTGCTGGCAAAGCAAAATGCCCCGGAGTTTCTCTCCTTGATAATAGCGAGCCACAAATTTTTTCTTTGTGTACGTGCCGTCCAGGTCGACGCGAGTTGGCAGGACGCTGAAATCTCCAACAAAATCCATTCGCAAATCGAACATCTCTGTCCAGAAGTAGGGGACTTGCTCGTAGCGAATGCGCTTTTTGCCTGTCAT